>Ga0070739_10000980_pt1 | contig 46342 bp, 54 predicted proteins | sample Coa_R1_7_FD_66445 | JGI IMG/M metagenome (GOLD analysis project Ga0070739, IMG submission 66445) | Surface soil microbial communities from Centralia Pennsylvania, which are recovering from an underground coalmine fire - Coalmine... | ecosystem: Environmental > Terrestrial > Soil > Unclassified ...
AAATGGGAGATCCACGACGCCATGAGGTCGAGGACCCGCCCGGCAAGCCCGAGCTCCTCGTAGAGCAGGCCGACGGCCTCTATGGCGGCGTCGTCGATGTGGGTGACCAGCCTGGGCTCGGCATAGAACTCGGAGTCGGAGCCTGCATCGGCCCGGTCGAAGAAGCCGGGCGGGAAGTGGGCATCGACGTGGCGCACCGCCGCACTCTCGCGCAGGTCGCCGTCAGCCCCGTCGCCGCCTATCGTCGCCGAGCATGACCGACAGCCGGCTTCCCTACCTACGCCGCGAGCAGCTCGACGACTCCGGCATGGCCCTGTGGGACGCCATCACCGCCACCCGGGGTGCCTCCGTTGTCGGCGGGGAGGGCGGCCTGGTGGGCCCGTTCAACGCCTGGGTCCACGCCCCCGGCGTCGGCGCTCGCATGTCCGCTCTCGGTGCCACCCTGCGCTTCGAGACCTCCATCGACCGCCGGCTCCTCGAGCTGGCCATCATCACGGTCGGGGCCCATTGGAGGGCGGAGTTCGAGTGGTGGGCGCACTCCCGCATGGCCCGCGAGGCGGGGGTGACCGACGAAGTCATCGAGGCCATCAGAGAGGGCCGGGTTCCGAGCTTCGCCGACCCCGCCGAGGGCGTCGTGCACGCCGTGGCGTCCCAGCTGGCGGCGACGGGCGGGCTGGCCGATGCCACCTATGGCGAGGCCCATCGGCTCCTGGGTGACAGGGGATTGGTGGAGCTGGTCTCGCTGTGCGGCTACTACACCCTCGTATCGTTCACGCTCAACGCCTTCCGGGTGCCCCTCCCGCCCGGCGTGGCCCCGGCCTGGCCGTCCTGAACGGGCGGCCGAGCGCCAGCTGACCCCCTCCGCTCCCACGGGCGGCCCCGTCGGGCCCGCCGGGCTGGCTTATGCCAGCCCGGCGGGCCGCTGGGTGTTGGTCGCCACTGTGCTGGGATCGGGCCTTGCCGCCCTCGACGGCACCGTGGTCGGCATCGCCCTGCCGGTGATTGGCCACGACTTCCGGGCCGACACCGCCGCCCTGCAGCTGATCGTCACCGGGTACCTGCTCACCCTGGCCGCACTGTTGCTCTTGGGGGGCGCCCTGGCCGACCGATTCGGGCGACGGCGCGTCTTCGTGGTGGGCGTCGTCTGGTTCGCGCTGGCCTCGGCGGCCTGCGGGTTGGCGACGTCCACCGACCTGCTGGTGACGGCCCGGGCGGTGCAGGGCATCGGCGCCGCGCTGCTGACGCCGGGCAGCCTGGCCATCATCGAGGCGTCGTTCGCCCCCGACGACCGGGGCCGGGCCATCGGGGCGTGGTCGGGCTGGGGAGGAGTGGCCACGGCCGTCGGCCCGCTGCTGGGCGGCTATCTCATCAGCGCGGTGTCCTGGCGGCTGGTGTTCTTCATCAACCTGCCCGTGGCCGTGGCGGTCGTCCTGATCGCCTCCCGCCACGTGCCCGAGTCGACCGACCCGTCGGGCGGCGGCATCGACCTCCTGGGAGGAGCTCTGGCCACCATCGGCCTCGCCGGCATCACCTACGGCATCGTCGCCTCCGGTCGTGACGGGTGGACCGCCCCGGTGGCGATCGTCCCGCTGGTCGGCGGCGGCATCGGGCTCGGCCTCTTCCTGGCCCGCGAGGCGACCGCCGCCAAGCCGATGCTGCCCATGTCGCTGTTCGCCGAGCGCCGCTTCAGTGCCACCAACGCCGTCACCCTCGTGGTCTACGGGGCACTCGGCGGAGCGCTGTTCCTCCTGCCGGTGGAGCTGGAGCAGGTGGTCCACTACAGCCCCCTGGCGGCGGGGACGTCGCTCCTGCCCGTCACCGTCATCATGCTGGCGCTGTCGGCCCGCTCGGGAGCGCTGGCCGGCCGCATCGGGCCCCGCCCCCAGATGAGCGTCGGCCCGGTGCTGGTCGGTGCCGGCCTGGCCCTGCTGGCGGGCATAGGTCCCGGCTCGTCCTACCTGACCGGGGTCCTTCCGGGCGTCGTGGTGTTCGGCCTGGGACTGGCCGTGACCGTGGCCCCCCTGACGGCGACGGTCATGGCGGCGGCGCCGAGCGCCCACAGCGGGGTGGCCTCGGCGGTGAACAACGGCGTGGCCCGCACCGCCGGCCTTCTGGCCGTGGCCGTGCTGCCGGTGGCGGCCGGCCTCACCGGGGGCGCCTACCGCCACCCGGTGGTCTTCAACGCCGGCTTCCACCGGGCCGTGCTCTACGCCGCCGGCGCGTGCGCCATCGGCGGCCTGGTCTCCCTGGCGGCGCTGGGACCGCCGCGCCGGGCCGCCCGGCCGGAGCCGCCGCCGGCGCGCCACTGCGGCCTCGACGCCCCGCCCTTGCGGCTGGCCGCGGCGGCGGCGCCCCCAACCGGGGCCACCGGGGCCTCGGTGGGCTGACAGGGCCCGAGGCGGCCGATCCAGCGGCGCCAGCCCGCAGTTTTGACTTTGACGGACGGAGCGGCGTCATAGCCGGCGGGCGTCGGCGTCCTTCATGTCGGAAGGCCCAGGGGCCGACCGGCAGCCCGATGAGGGACCACCGCACTCGGACAACCCAGAACAGTCGCCATGACGGCCCCCGGCCGTCCCAGCGCTGCCCGTCGGCCCTGGGGCCGCTCGATCGGCCATTGTTGCGGCGCGTCCCCGTAAAGTTGCACCGGGCGTCGTCCGATGCTCTCGGTGGCTGGGGTTGTGGCTGGGATTAGCGGAGGGGAAGCGGTGGGCCGGACGCAGGCGGGATCGGCCCGGGCTGGCGACGGCTACTGGCTGCGGTTGGCGCTGGTGGCGGTGGGCTACTACGTGGCCGCCCGGCTCAGCCTCGAGCTGTCCCTGGTCGGCCGGAGCGTCACCCCGCTGTGGGCCCCGACCGGGGTGGCCCTGGTGGCCCTGCGGGCCGCCGGATACCGGATGTGGCCGGCGGTGACCGTGGCGGCCCTGGCCGTGAACCTCCCCATCGGGCCGTCGCCCGCCGCCGCCGTGGGCATCGCCGCCGGCAACACCCTGGCGCCGCTGGCGGCGGCATGGATGCTGCGGCGACTGCGCTTCGACTCTGAGCTGGGCAGCCCCCGCGACGCCCTGGCCCTGGTGGCGGCGGGGACGCTGGCCACGACCGTCAGCGCCACCGGGGGGAGCCTGGCCCTGATGGTGTCGGGAGCCGCCGGCTCGCCCGGCTTCGGTTCCACCTGGCTGGTGTGGTGGACCGGGGACGCCATGGGCATCCTGCTGGTGGCCCCGGTGCTGTGGTCGTTGCCGCGGGCCCGGCCGGTGGGGGACTGGGGCCGGGTGGTGGAGGCCTTCTGCCTGCTGGCCCTGCTGGTCGCGGCGGTCCTTCTGGTGGCGAGCCGGGCCGACCCGGGCCTGTCGATCGTGCTGCTTCCGTTGATCTGGGTGGCGTGGCGGTTCAAGCAGGAAGGGGCGGCCCCGGCGGCGCTGCTGGCCTCGGTGCTGGTGACGGTGGCCGTCGTCTACCGCCGGGGGGTATTCGCCGGCGAGACCCTGGCCCACTCCATGATCGTGCTGCAGTGCTTCAACGCCACCGTGGCCCTGACCAGTCTCTTTTCCGCCGCCGCCATCGCCGAGCGGGACCGGGTGACGCTCAGGCTGCGACAGATCGCCCAGGTGGCCCAGGAGGCGGTGATCCGCCCGCCCGCCCCCTCGGTCGGCCCGGTCGTGCTGGCGGCCCGCTACGAGTCGGCCACCGAGGAGGCGGCCATCGGCGGGGACCTCTACGAGGTGGTCGACACCGCCTTCGGCGTGCGCCTGGTGATCGGCGACGTCAGGGGCAAGGGACTGGGCGCCGTCCAGGCCGCCGCCGCCGCCGTGCGGTCATTCCGGCGGGCCGCCTACTCGGCCCCGGCGCTGTCCGGCCTGGTCGAAACCGTGGCCAGCGAGACCGCCCAGGCCCTGGAGGACGAGGAGGAGTTCATAACCGCCCTCTTCGCCGAGGTCACCCGCTCCGGCCGGCTGCGGCTGGTCAACCTGGGCCACCCTGCCCCGCTGTACCTGCGGGGCAGGGTCGTGCGCACCCTCGAGCCCCGGGTCCGATCCCTCCCGATGGGGGTGACCAGCGCTCCGGTGTCGGTGGACGAGTTCGACTTCGGCCCCGGCGACCGACTGCTTCTGTTCACCGACGGGCTGAGCGAGGGTCGGGACCGCTCCGGGGAGTTCTTTCCCCTCCGCCGGGTGGCGGCGGAGGCGTTGGAGAGCGACGACCTGGAGGACGCCCTCGACCAGATCATGACCCGCTACCGCCAGCACGTGTCCGGCCAGGTGGACGACGACATCGCCGTGCTGGCGGTCGCCTGGCAGCCGGTCGAACTGGTGTCGGGGTCGAGGCCGCCCTCGACTGCGATCGACTGGTGACCGCTCCGGCCCCGATCCGGGCGTCGCGGGGCCTTCAGCTCCCCGGAGGCGATCCGGTCGGCGCTGTCGCCTCCCGCCGCTCAGTCCGCCGTTGCGACCGCGGCCACCGCCGCCGGGGCGGGAACCGCCACCGCTGACGGGGACGGGGCCGGGCGCCGGCCCAGGGCGGAGGTGACCGCACCGGCCACCACCGCCATGCCGGCGGCGTAGGCCCACAGGTGGCGGAACGCGGCGAGGGCGTCGCCGGGTGCGCCGGCGGCGAGGATGGCCACCAGCACGGCCACCCCCAGGGCCCCGCCGACCTGGCGGGAGGTCTGGTTGACCGCGCTGCCAACGGCGAAGCGTGCGGGCTCGAGGCTGGCCACCGCCGCCGCCGACAGCACCGGGAAGGTGAGGCCGATGCCGAGGCCGGTTATCAGGGTGGCCGGCAGCCACCGGGCCAGGTAGGCGGGCTGGACGCCGATGCGCACGGCGTACCAGGCCAGCCCGGCGGCGAAGACGGCGAAGCCCGACAGCAGCACCGGGCGGAAGCCGTGGCGGCTGGCCAGCCGCCCGGCCGGTCCGGAGACCGCCGCCACCACCAGGGGGCCGGGGGTGACGGCCAGGCCGGCCCGCAGGATCGAGTAGTGCCACACCCCGGTGAGGAACAGGATGTTGCCCAGCAGCATGGCGAAGAAGCCCATGGCGTAGACCAGGGTGGCGGCGTTGGCGACGGCGAACGAGCGGTGCCTGAACAGACTGAGATCGAGCACCGGTTCGTCATGGTGCCGGCACCGGCGCAGGAACAGGGCTCCCAGGACGACGGCCACAGCCTCCGCTCCCAGCACCCGGGGGTCGGTCCAGCCCCACTCAGAACCCTCGGAGATGGCCAGCACCAGGGCGGCCAGCGAGATGGTGACCAGGGCCACGCCGAGGTAGTCGGGCGGGCTCGGCGCCCGGGCAGGCTTGTCGTCGGGCAGCAGGCGGCGGCCCAGCACCCACGCCGCCAGGCCGACCGGCAGGTTGATGAAGAACGCCCACCGCCAACCGCCGGCGGAGATGATCGACGCCCCCAGCGAGGGCCCGCTGGCCACCGCCACCGCCCCCACCCCACCCCACAGGGCCACCGCCTGGGCCCGGGCCCCGGCCGCGAACACCTCGAGCAGCAACCCCAGGGAGGCGGGCAGCAGCATGGCGGCGCCCGCCCCCTGGGCGATCCGGCCCACCACGAGCACCGCCAGGCCGGGGGCCACCCCGCACAGGGCCGAGCCCAGGCAGAACACCCCCAGACCGCCGAAGAACACCCGCCGCCGGCCCAACCGGTCGGCGGTCCGGCCGGCGGTGACCAGCAGGGAGGCGTAGACGATGGCATAGGCCGTTATGACCCAGGCCAGGGCGGAGCGGTGGTCGCCGGGGAACGACCGCTCCAGGGCCGGAAAGGCGACGTTGACGATCGACAGGTCGAGGGACGCCATGAAGGCGCCCATCGCCGTCACCGCGAACACGGCGTTGCGACGGCCCGGGCGCACAGCGGTCGCCGACTCGGTCAGTTCTGTCATGGGACGGACCTTAGAACATTGCGTTCTATGATGCAACCCACTAATTTGGGGCCATGGAGAGGAAGAGCTTCGCCGACATGCACTGCTCGGTGGCCCAGTGCCTCGAGGTGGTGGGCGAGTGGTGGTCGATGCTCATCGTGCGGGACGCCTTCCTCGGCGTCACCCGCTTCGACCAGTTCCAGGAGCGTCTGGGGATCTCCCGCAACGTGCTCAACCAGCGCCTGGCCCGCCTGGTGGCCGCAGGGGTGCTGGAGAAGCTCGCCTACAGCGACCACCCGCCCCGCTACGACTACCGGCTGACGGCCAAGGGCCGCGACCTGTGGCCGGTGCTGACGGCCATGCGCCAGTGGGGCGACCGCCACGCCGCCCCCGACGGGCCGCCGCTGACCGTGCTGCACAAGGAGTGTGGGAGGGAATGTCAGGCGGTCATGGTCTGTTCGGCCTGCGGGGAGCCGGTCGGACCCAGGGATGTGAGGGTGGCGCCGGGGCCGGGCGACCGCGACCGCCTGGTGGCCGCCGACACCGCCGGGCGGGAAGTGTGAGGCTGTAGCGACCTGGGAGAGGGGAGGCGGCGATGGACGATCTCGACATCGTGAGCCGTATCGGGCGGTTGACCGACGAGGAGCACCGGCTGGAGCGCTCCCACGAGGGGGAGCCGCTGTCGCCGGAGGAGCTGGAGCGGATGCGGACCATCGAGGTGGCCCTGGATCAGTGCTGGGACCTGCTGCGCCAGCGCCGGGCCCGGCGGGCGGCCGGCCAGGATCCCGACGACGTCGCCATACGCCCGGAGTCGGTGGTGGAGGGCTACCAGCAGTGAGCCCCGGCTCTCCTGTCGTGGTGGACGACGTGGACAACCACCGGCTCGTCGTGCACGAGGACGGCGAGGAGGCCGAGCTGGTCTACCGCCGCACCGGCCGGCGGCTCTCCATCGTCCACACCGGGGTCCCCGAGGCGATCGGGGGGCGGGGCATTGGCGGCCGGCTGGTGACGGCGGCGGTCGAGATGGCGCGGCGGGACGGCCTGTCCCTCGTCCCCTACTGCCCCTATGCGGCCCGTTGGCTGACGGAGCACCCTGACGCCGCCGCCGGGGTCAGCATCGACTGGCCGGAGCGGCGGGACCAGGAAGGCGCTGCCGGTTAAGCGGGAGCGGCGACCTCGTCCTTAAGGTTCTGCTTGAGCCACTCGCGCACCTCGGCGGTGTCGGTGTGGCCGTGCACGTCGACGGCGTGGGCGACGGCGGCCCTTATCACCTCCTCCTCCTCACCGGCGATGGTGAGGGTGCAACCGCTCTCACTGGGGAAATCGCGACAGTCGGCGACTTTGCGTGCCATGGGTTCCTCCTTCGAACGAGGAGCAAGGACCACGGTACGCCTGTCTCCAGCCCGGCGATAGGCCCTTGATAGAGCGGGGGCCAACCCCCAAGATGGTTGCGAGCTCGACCGATCCGGTCGGCGGGAAGGAGCGGGCCATGGCCAAGTACCTCATCCAGGTCGGCTACACGCCCGATGCGTGGGCGGCGATGGTGAAGAAGCCCCAGAACCGTCTGGACGCCGTGCGCCCGGTGGTCGAGAACCTGGGCGGGAAGTTCGAGGACGCCTGGCTGAGCTTCGGCGACTACGACATCATCGGGATAGTGGACATGCCCGACAACATCGGGGCGGCGGCGTTCTCGATGGCGGTGGCGAGCGGCGGCGCTGTGCGCGCCTTTCGGACCACGCCGCTGCTCAGCGTGGACGAGGGCGTGGAGGCGATGCGTCGAGCCCAGAAGGCCCGCTACCAGGCCCCCATGCGGGCGACGGCGCGGAAGACCTCCTGAGATGGCCTTCGTGCAGATCATCGAGGTCAAGACGACCCGCATCGGCGAGATCGAGGCGCTCATGGATGAGTGGCTGACCCGAACCGAGGGCAAGCGCAAGACGCACCACTCGGTGCTGACCGCCGACCGCGACCGCCCCGACGTCTATGTGCAAATCGTCGAGTTCCCCTCCTACGAGGAGGCGATGGCCAACTCGGCCCTGCCCGAAACCGACGACTTCGCCAAGAAGCTGGTGCAGCTGTGTGACGGTCCGCCCACGTTCCGCAACCTCGACGTGCGGCGAGCCGACGACATGCGTTAGTCCGGCTACCTCGCCGCCATCGCCTCGATCTCGACCTTGAGCTCGGGGAACGCCAGCCTGGTCACCCCGATCAGGGTCATCGCCGGCAGGTTGGGCGCCAGCGCCTGGGCCGCCGTGCCGTACTCGCCGAGGAGGCCGTCGACGTCGGTGGTGTAGACGTTGACCTTGACCACATCGGCCATCGTCATGCCTGCCTCAGCCAGGACGGTCGACAGGTGCTCGAAGGCCAGCTTCACCTGGTCGGCGATGCTCGCCGTCGTCGGAGGGCTGCCGTCGGGACCGATGGCGGTCTGGCCCGAGCAGACAAGCACCCGTTCTGCGGCCTTGATCTCGACCGCCTGCGAGAACCCGAAGGCCTTGGACCACTCCCAAGGGTTCACATCCTTGCGTTCCATCGAGGACGACCTCCGCTCCGGGGACAGGATCAGAGGCCAGGGTGGCACAGGGCCGGTCGGAGCGAAAGGGCCCGATCCGGCGAGGGATCGAGCCGCGCCCCGGTCGAAGTGAGGTCCGGGTCCGTGGTGGGTCGGGCCGTCAGCCGATCGGCATGCCCTCGTAGATCTCGACTGTGCCGCCACCCGTCAGCACCGGGCAGCCCCTGGCCTTGGTCGTGGCCTCCGACAGGGAGCCGGCCTCGATGATCGAGTATCCGCCGAGCCCGGAGGCGGCCCCGTCGCCCACCTTGCCGTCGGGGGAGAGGGTGGCCGCCGGGCCGAAGGGGTTGCCGGGGTCGAGGACGGCCGCTCCGAGCGAGCCGAACCATCCCATCCAGTCCGCCATCATCTTCTCCTGCTCCTCGGGCGTGGCGCCCATCTCGCCGCCCTTGTAGACCAGCACGTACTTGGCCATCGGCCCTCCCTTGTGGTGGATGCCGCCTGGGCGGCGAGTTCAGCCCCTGATACGAGGGCGGTCAGGGCCGGGATCGGAGGATCTCGACCCCGGCCCCGTTCAGGTCGGCCAGGGCCGCCTTGCGCCCGGTCATCGCCATGACCAGCGAAAGCAGCGGGCCGACCGCCTCGGGACCGCTGCCGTGGCTCCAGTCGGCGTCGCTGGCCCGCAGGGTCACCCCGGCGATGCGCGACTTGCTGTGGATGATCAGGTTGGAGCCCTTGAAGAAGTCCGCCACCCGCCGGACCAGGTCCGGGGGGTAGGTGTGGGCGATACCCAGGGGACGGCGGATGTCCTCGGAGTGCACCAGCACCTCGCCCCGCATGGTGTCGGGCGGGCCCGGCGGGCGGCCGGTCGAATCGACCCGGTCCTTGAACCGGGCCAGCGTGTCGGCCGGCGAGGAGCCCCGTTCGGCGGCGATGTCCTTGGCCTGGAGGCGCCCGAAGCTGAACCCGCTGCCGATCAGCTTGGGGAGGAAGGAGGCGGGCGACATCTTGGCGGTGGCGGTCATGTGGGCCAACACGTCGCGCACCGTCCATCCGCTGCACAGCGACGGCGTCGCCCACGCCGTTTCATCCAGGCCGTCGAGATCCGCCGCCAGCGCCTTGCGTTCGGAGTGGATCTGGGGCCACAGGTCGGAGTTGGGCATTCCGGCCCTCCTGTTCGGCGGACGCTAAATTAGATCGGCACCGAACATACCGAGGCCGGCAGCCGCAGGCAAGACATGGCGAGAGACATTCAGCAGGTGATGACCGCCCTGGGGTCCCCGGTCCGGCGGGAGATCCTCGCCCTGGTCTGGGACGCCGAGGCCACCGCCGGCGAGATCGCCGCCGCCTTCGCCCTCACCAAGCCGACCATCTCCCAGCACCTCGCCGTCCTGCGCCAGGCCGAGCTGGTCACCATGACGGCGGTGGGCACGACCCGGCGCTACCGGGCCAGGCAGGAGGCGCTGGACGGCCTGCACGCCGCCCTGGAGGGTTCGCTCAAGTGGACCCCGGCCGACGACCTGCCCGAGCGGGCCCTCTCCCACGCCAGCACCAAGCCGGCGGTGGTGGTCGCCGTCGAGGTCCCTACCGATCAGGCCTCGACCTTCCGCGCCTTCACCGACCCCGAGGTCTACTCGGGTTGGCTGGGCGTTCCGGTCACCATCGACGACGGGCGCTTCGCCGCCACCATGGAGTGGGGGACCGAGGTGCGCGGCGTCTACGAGGTGGTCTGTCCGCCGGAGCTGATCATGATGCGCTGGGACTTCGAGGACGACAACGTGCCCGTGCCCGGGGCGGAGCTGACCGGATACCTGCGCGTCCGGCCCGTGCGGTCGGGCGGGAGCCGGGTCGAGGTCCACCAGCTGGTCGACCACGCCGAGGAGGCCGAGTTCATGGAGGTGGCCTGGGCCATGGTCCTCGGCCGGCTCAAGGTCGGGGTGGAGGCGGCGCTGGATCCGGGCCGCCGGGCCGGACGCCGCCCCCGGCGCTCCAAGCGGAGGACCTCGGCCTGACCGGAAGGCGGAGGGCACCCACCCCCTAGCATCCGCCGCCATGACCGGGGCCGATAGACCGAACCTGCTGCTGTTCATGCCCGACCAGTTGCGGGCCGACGCCATCGGCCCGCTGGGCGCTCCGGAAGGCCGCACCCCGGTACTGGACGGGCTGGCCCGGCGCGGTGTCACCTTCACCAACGCCTACGCCCAGCACAGCGTGTGCGGGCCCAGCCGGGTATCGATGTTCACCGGCTGGTACCCGCACGTGCACGGCCACCGCACCCTCGACAACCTCATCAAGGCCTGGGAGCCCAACGTCTTCCGCCAGCTGCGGGAGGCCGGTTGGTACGTGGCCCAGGCCGGCCCCCGCGGCGACATGGCCGCCCCCGGCGTCACCTCGGCCAGCTTCGACTGGCACGGGCTCACCGTCAGGCCCGAGCACCGCGTCCCAGCCGCCACGTGGGACGGCTCCGCCCTGGCCGATGCCTTCTACGCCGGGGTCAGGGCCGGCGAGCCGACCGTCGACTACGACGAGGCGGCGGTGCGCACGGCCGAGGAGCTGCTGGGCGGGGGGCTGCCCGAGCCGTGGGTCCTGTTCGTCCCCCTGATCTTCCCCCATCCCCCCTGGACGGTGGAGGAGCCGTGGTTCTCCATGCACGACCGCTCCGCCATGACCGATCCGGTGACCGCCGACCTGTCGACCAAGCCGAGGTTCATGGGCGCCATCCGCTCGACCTACGGGCTCGACCGCCTGGCGCCGGCGGACTGGGCCGAAATCCGCGCCGTCTACGCCGGCATGGTGAGCCGGGTGGACTGGCAGCTGGGCCGGCTGCTCGACGCCGTGGAGGCCTCCGGCGCCGCCGGGCGCACGGTGGTGGTGCACTTCACCGACCACGGCGAGTACCTGGGCGACTTCGGGCTGATCGAGAAGTGGCCGGCGGGCCTGGACGACTGCCTGGTGCGCAACCCGCTGGTGATCGCCGGGCCGGGCTGCGAGGAGGGCGGACGCTGCGAGGCCCTGGTGGAGATGGTGGATCTCACCCCCACCCTGCTCGAGCTGGCCGGCCTTTCACCGGGCTACACCCAGTTCGGCCGCAGCCTGACCAAGGTGCTGGCCGATCCCTCCGCCACCCACCGCAGCGCCGCCTTCAGCGAGGGCGGCCACCGGGTGGACGAGGACCACGTGATCGAGCGCGCCCCCCGCCCGTACCACCTGAAGGCCAAGGTCCAGCAGGACGACCCGAGCACCCTGGGCAAGGCGGTGGCGATGCGCACAGAGGAGTGGACCTACGTGATGCGGGTACACGACACCGACGAGCTCTACCACCGGCCGTCGGATCCGGCCGAGACGACCAACCTGGTCTCCGACCCCGCCCGCCAGCCGGTCCTCCGCCGGCTCGAGCGTCAGGTCCTCGAGTGGCTGGCCGACACGGCCGACGTGGTCCCCTGGACGCCCGACCCCCGCTTCCCCGGGCCGGACGAGCTGTGGCTGTCCTGGGAGCGGCCCTAATCCCACCGTCGCCCTGACCGGTCAGGGGGCGGCGTTCGGGTAGCCCCGCCTCACCGTGCGGTCGAGGATCCCCAGGGTCGCCCGCAGGGCACCCTCCTGCAGTATCGGGAAGCGGGGCTTCCACGACTCGTCGATGCGCGACCAGTCGTAGTACTGGGTGACCAGCGTCCCGTCGTCGGCGGGCTCGAGGCGGTAGCCGTAGACATGGCCTATCCGGTCCATGCCCACCCCGCCGATGCCCCAGGCGATCTCGCGGTCGGCCTCGAAGGTCTCGATGGTCACCTGCACGTCGTACTTGCCCATGGGGATGTCGTTGAGCGACTGGCGGTCCATGTGCACCACGAAGGTGTCACCCACCTTCCGAACCCGCTCGCCGGTGGCGTCCTGCAGCATGCCCGAGCTGTCGATGGCGACATGGCCCTGGGGATCGGTGAGGACGCGGAAGATGGCGGCCGGCTCGGCGGCGATGGTGCGGCTCACTTCGAATCGTTCGGTCATCCCCTGATCCTGCCAGCCCGTTCAGATGACCGTGCCCGGGCCGCCGCCCTCTGCGACCACGGGCAGGCCGGCCGCCGCCCATGACTGCATCCCCCCGGCCAGGTTGACCGCGTCCCACCCGGCGCCGACCAGCGCCTGGGCCACCGCCTGCGAGCGGGCCCCGGAACGGCAGGCGCAGACCACGGTCCGCCCGCTGGGCACCTCGCCGGCCCGCTCCGACAGCGCCGACATGGGCAGATGCACCGCCTGGGGGGCGTGACCGGCGATCCACTCGTCGTCCTCGCGCACGTCGAGCAGGTAGGCGCCCGCCTCGACCAGGGCCAGGGCCTCCTCCGGACCGGCCTGCGCGACGTCCGCCATGCCGCGCCACGTTAGACAGAGCCAGGATGGGGCCATGAGCGTGGGCGAGAGGCCGGGGGCCGACATCCGCACCATCGCCATGGAGGAGGTGGACGCGGCGGCGGTGTGCGCCGCCCGCGCCTTCTACGAGGATCCGGTGCTCGGCTGGGTGCAGCCCAGCCTGCTGCGCCAGCAGCGCCGCTTCCCCGGTGTCTTCTCCGCCGTCGTCGCCGACTCCCTCGCCACGACCTGGGTGGCGGCGGTCGACGGCCGGGTGCGGGGGGTGGCCTCGTGGTTGGCCCCCGGCGACTACCCCCGCTCCCCCCGGCGGGACGCCAGGCTGGCGGCCCGGGCGCTGCCCGCCTTCCTGCCACCGTCGGACCGCTCGCCGACCGGCATCCGCCTGGCGCTGGCCATCGAGAGGGCCCATCCCCGCCACCGCCACTGGTACCTGGCCCTGCTGGCGGTGGACCCGCTGGTGCAGCACCGGGGCATTGGCACGGCCCTGCTCCAGCCCGGCCTGGACCGGGCCGACCAGGACGGCGTGCCCGCCTACCTCGAGACCCAGAAGCCGGAGAACGTCGTCTGGTACGGCCGCAGCGGCTTCAGGCAGACCGGCGAGTTCCGGGTCCCGCCCTGCCCGCCGGTGTGGGCCCTCACCCGCGACCCGGTTCCGCCCGGGCCGGGCTGACCCGGCCGGGGGCCCCGGCCTCGCGCCACTCACGACCGGGGCCGGCGGCGCCGGCCGGCCGCTCTTGCCGGCGACCGGCTCACCGTCGCCGTCCCGCCGGGCCCGGCCCCGGCTCATTTCCAGGTGACGGGGCGGAGCCCGACCGGCAAGGCTGGCCTCCTGTGATCGAGCCCGCCGACCTGCCCGAGCCTGTGCTCGCCAGCCTGCGGTCCATCTGCGAGCGGCTACCCGAGTCGACCGAGGAGCAGGCCTGGGCCGGCCGGCGCTGGCGGATCCGGCGCCGGACCTTCGCCCACGTGCTGACCATCGACTCGGCCGACGGACCGAGCACGGTCATGAGCTTCCGCTCCGAAAGCCCCGAGCTCGAGGTGCTGTGGGCCAGCGGCCATCCGTTCTTCCGCCCCGGGTGGGGCAGCAATGTGGTCGGGATGGTCCTCGACGGCGCGCCGGACTGGGAGGAGGTGGCCGAGCTGCTCACCGAGTCGTACCGCATCATGGCGCCCAAGAAGCTGGCCGCCCTGGTGGTCCCGCCCGAGCCCGGGGACTAGTCGGGGACCGATCCCTCCCAGAGCGCCCGCAGCTGGGCCGGCAGCACGGCGGCGACGTCGGCCGCCTCCTCCGGCACCAGCGAGCGCAGCACCCCCAGGACCGACTCCACCACGTGCTCGGTCCGCCCCAGCGGCAGGCCCGGGCACATGGCCGACACCGTGACCATGAACTCGCCCACCCGGCGCATGCGCCTCGAGCCGTTGCGGCGGGCGGTGCCTGTCGCCGCCAGGGCCCGCACGTCGGCGGGCAGGTGGCCGGCCAGCTGGTCCCGCTCGCCCTCGGGCAGGCGCTCGAGGAACACCCCCACCACCACCCCGACGACCCCTCCGGCCACCTCGGGGGCCGCCCCCGCCGCAACCGCCGCCCCGGTGAGCCGGCGCAGGGCCGCTGACGGTGACGGCACCGACTGGCCATCCGAGGGTCGGCTGTCGCCGGCGGTCAGCCCGACGTGGAGGAACGAGTTCACCCCGGCCACCCCCGCCACCCGGGCGGCCGCCCGTTCCAGCTCCAGGGCCTGGTCGGCCGTCTCCACCTCGCCGTGGAGGACGACCACCCGGTCGTTCACCATCACGTGGAGCCGGGGCAGATCGAGCCGGGACTCCAGCGGGCCCAGGCTGGAGCGGACCCGGTCGGCCAGCACGTTGTCGGGCACCCCCAGGTCGGGGTGGCGTCCCTGCAGGCGGTAGGAGGTGCCCTCCCACCGCCCGGCCAGGTGGCGCACGCGCCCGGCCATCCGGTCGCCCCGCCGGGCCAGCTGGCGGCGCCCCCGGGTGCCGGCGCCGAGGTAGTGCCGGGCCAGGAGGCCAACGCCCGCCACGGCCAACCCCCGGCGCACCAGCGTCGGTGCCCTGTGCCGCGTTGCCGTCATGTGCCCCTCCGGTTCTGTTCCATGGTGGGCCGGCCCGGCCGCCGGCGCCAGAGACCAAAGGCCCGTGAAGGTCACTTCCATCCCCAGCGTCCACAGCTCTTTCCGGTCGCCGGCACCGCCCGGTCGACAACGTGTCACCACCCGGTCGGGACCGAGCCCCTGCTCGTCCGGAAGGGCGGCGTCTACGTTCCCGGTTGTCCGAAAGGAGAGGGCATGAAGCCGCTGTCCGAATTGCTCGACTTGAACGGCAGGACGGCGATAGTCACCGGTGGGGCCGCCGGTATCGGCCTCGGGATCGCCCGCCGGCTGGCCGAGGCCGGGGCGGCGGTGCTGGTCGCCGATATCGACGGGGCCGCCGCCGGCCGGGCGGCCAAGGCGCTCGGCGACGACGGGTTCCGGGCCGAGTCCGCCGCGGCCGACGTCTCCTCGCCCGACGGGGTGGCCCGGATGGTCGAGGCGGCCGTCGGCCTGTTCGGCGGCCTCGACATCATGGTGAACAACGCCGGCATCTACCCGAACATCCCGCTGGCCCGGCTGGAGCCCGACGCCTTCGACCACATCGTGGCCGTCAACCTGCGGGGCGTCTACCTGTGCACCCGGGCGGCGTCGCAGACGATGAAGGCCCAGGGCCGAGGGGGGCGGATCATCAACGTCACCTCGATCGACGCCGTTCACCCGTCGATGGTCGGGCTGGCGACCTACGACGCCACCAAGCACGGCATGTGGGGCTTCACCAAGAACGTGGCCATCGAGCTCGCCCCCTTCGGGATCCAGGTCAACGCCATCGCCCCCGGCGGCATCCTCACCCCCGGTGCCGCCGCCCAGGCCGGGTCCCCCGTCGAAGGCGTCGACCTCGACGCCATGACCAAGGCGTTCCTCGCCCGCATCCCCATGGGTCGCATGGGCGATCCCGACGACATCGCCAAGGTGGTGCTCTTCCTGGCCTCCGACATGGCGTCGTACATGACAGGCAGCCAGGTGGTGGTGGACGGGGGCGCCCTTCTGGCCTGAAATGGCCGGGTGCTGCCCACCACCCGGCCCCGCTCCGACGCCGACCTGGCCGCCCTCGAGGCGATCCTGGAGGAGTCGGCCGCCGACGGCTACCCGCCCCACCGCCCGGCCGGCCGGAACGGGTTCCTGGCCTCGGCGGCCGAACGGTGGGCCCGGGTGGCCGAGGCCGACGGCGTGGTCATGGGCCACGTGGCCCTCAACGACCACAGCGCCCGCTCGGTGATGGACCTGGCCAGCGCCTCCACCGGGCTCGACGCCTCCGCCCTGGTGGCGGTGGCCCGGCTCTTCGTCAGCCGGTCGCTGCGCCGGGCCGGGCTGGGAGGCACCCTCCTGGAGGACGCCCGCGCCGAGGCGCAGGGGATGGGACGGCTGGCCGTCCTCGACGTCTGGGTGGAGCTCGCCGGGACGGTGGCCTTCTACGACGCCATGGGATGGCACCGGCTCGGCGAGGTCAGCATCGAGTTCCGGTCACCGTGCAGCCCCCGGTGCGTGCACGAGGGCAGCTCCATCCGGTCCCTCGTCTACGCCTCGCCCACCTGAAGGCTCAGGGCGAGCCGGCGCCCGGCACCTCCACCGACACCGTCTCCACCCGCCCGACCCGATTGGCCAGCTGCGCCTGGGCGGGTCCGAACCGGCCGGTGAGCAGGAACAGCGTCCGACCGTCCGGGCCTCCCAGGGTGCAGGCGTAGCAGCCCTGCTCGGTGGGGACCCGGTCGAGGACCTCCCCGCCCTGCCTCACCCGGACCGCCGCCTGGCCGAGGGCGTCGGCGAACCACACCGCCCCGTCGGCGTCGAGGCAGATCCCGTCGGGATAGGACCCGGGCACCCGGGCCCATTCCCGCTTGGCCCCGGCCACTCCGTCGTCGTCGATGTCGAAGGCGGCCAGGCCCTCCCCGAACGTCTCGGCCACGATCAGGGTCCGCCCGTCGGGGGTCACCACCGAGCCGTTGGGGAACCGCATGGAGTCGTCGACCACCGACACCGACCGGTCCGGGCCCACCAGGAGGACCTGGGACGGACGGGGGCTCGGAATGCCGGCCAGGTCGCAGGTGCCGACCCAGGCCCGCCCGGATGGGTCCACCACCATGTCGTTGGGGGCGAAGGACGCCACCCCGGTCAGGTCGACGTAGACGCCGACCTGACCGCCGGGCGAGACGGCCATGATCGCGGCCGGCTCGCCCCGGGCGACCAGCAGGGTCCCGTCCGGCAACCAGCCCAGGCCGGAGGGGGCACCGTCGATGGCCGCTACCACCTCGACCTTGCCGTCCATGTCCACGCTGAGCACCTCGCCGGTGGGCACGTCGGACAGCCACAGCCGGCCATGACGCCACCGCGGCCCTTCGAGAAACGCCCTTCCCTCGATGAGAACCATGGCGGCAGTCTGGCCGGCGTCGGGGCCCTACTGCTTGGCGGTCTTGGCCTTCTTGGCCGCCCTCTTCTCCTTGAGGCTCTTGCCCTTCTTCTTCTGCTGGTTGGGAGCCGGCACCTTGCCTGGCATGGGTTCTCCTCCCTCTGGTGGATCGGGGCGCGCCGTCATCGGCACGCAGGTCGGGCCCGGGCGGGACGGCCGCGGGCGGGCACGGACGGCAGGGGACAGGCCACGCGCTGCCAGGGATCCGTGCCGGCGCATCAACGCATGAGCCGACTGTACGGTCAGGCGACGGCCGGGGCAACGATTTTGGCCCGGACGGGGCCGTAGCCTCCCCCGGATGTTCTGGAAACTCGATACCCACGGGTCGATCGCCGTGGCCGTGTTCAACCGGCCGCCCCGCAACATGATGAGCTTCGCCGCCATGACCGAGCTGGAGGCGGTGGTCACCGGGGTGGCCGGCGACGACGCCGTGTCGGTGCTGGTGCTCACCGGCGGCGTGCCTGGCTACTTCGTGGCCCACGCCGACCTCGACGACCTGGCCGCCCTGGGCCGGGGCCAGCCGGTGGAGGGGGATCCGGGCTCATGGTGGCGGGTCCTCGCCCTCCTCGAGTCCATGCCGCAGCCGGTCGTGGCCGCCGTAAACGGCCAGGCCTGGGGAGGGGGATGCGAGCTGAGCCTGGCCTGCACCCTCAGGGTCATGGCGCACTCCGCCCACGTGGCCCAGCCCGAGGTCAACGTAGGCATCATCCCCGGTGCCGGGGGCACCCAGCGCCTGCCCCGGCTGATCGGGCCCGGGCCGGCGGCCGAGCTGGTGCTCTCCGGCCGGGTGATGCGCAGCGAGGAGGCCCTCCAACGCGGCTATGCCCAGGCCGTCCTGCCCGACGAAGGCTTCCTGGACCACGTGCTCGAGTGGGTCGGGCCCATGGCGACCAAGCCCCGTCGGGCCCTGCGGTCCGCCAAGAAGGCGCTGGTCGAGGGGATGGGGCTCCCGCTGGAGGAGGGTCTCCGGCTGGAGGGGAGGCTGTTCGTCGAGTGCCAGACCGATCCGGAGACGACCGCCATGGAGGAGGCGGCATCGGCCCGCTACGCCGAAGCCGGCCCGACCGCCCGTGTCGAGCTCTGATCCCACCCATGAGCTGATCGAGTCGGCCTGGCGGGCCGTGGCCGGGGGGACACCGTTGCCGGTCGAGGTCAGGGTGGAGGGCGAGGCCGGCCACCTCGGCTCCGCCTTTCGGGTCGAGGAGGCCGCCGTCGCCTGCGTGGCGGTGGCCCTGGCGGCGGCCGCCGCCCTGGCCAGTGGGGCCCGGGGCGGGCCCGGCGAGGTGGGCCTGCACCGGGCCCAGGTGGCGATGGCGGTGCGCAGCGAGCGCTACTTCGACGCCGGCGGCGCCACCGGAGCCGGCTTCGCCCCCCTGTCGCGCTTCTGGCCGACCGCCGACGGCTGGGTCCGCACCCACGCCAACTACCCATGGCACAAGGCCGCCCTGCTTCAGGCGCTGGGCGCCGGCGAGGAGGAGGTGGGGGCGGCCATGAAGGCCCGGCCGAGCGAGCAGGTGGAGGAGGCGGTGTTCGCCGCCGGCGGGGTGGCCGCCGCCGTGCGCAGCCGGGCCGAGTGGAGGGACCATCCCCAGGGCCGGGCGGTGGCAGCCGAGCCGCTGGTGTCGCATCAGCGCTTCGACGGCGCCCCACCACGTCGGGCCCACGAGGGGCCGTTGCCCGCCGCCGGGGTCAGGGTCATCGACCTCACCAGGGTCATCGCCGGCCCGGTCTGCACCCGCTACCTGGGGGCGATGGGGGCCGAGGTGCTGAGGATCGACTCCCCGTCGGTTCCCGACATGGCCCCGGGCGCCGCGGCCGACACGCTGCTTGGCAAGCGCAGCGCCGCCCTCGATCTGGAGCGGAGCGGGGACCGGGCCAGGCTGCAGGAGCTGCTCGCCGAGGCCGACGTGGTGGTGGCCGGCTACCGGCCCGGCGCCCTCTACCGCTTCGGGCTGGACCCCGCGGCGCTGGTGGACGCCCATCCGGGCCTGGTCGTCGTGTGCCTCGACGCCTGGGGGCATGCCGGCCCGTGGGCCGGTCGGCGGGGCTTCGACAGCGTGGTGCAGGCCCCGACCGGCATAGCCGACGGCGAGTCCGTCGACGGGACGCCGGGTGCCCTGCCGTGCCAGCTCCTCGACCACGGGACCGGCTATCTGGCCGCCGCCGCCGTGCTCGACTCGCTGCGCCGCCAACGCGGCGAGGGCGGCACCTATCTGCGGCGGCTGTCGCTGGCCCGCACGGCGGCCTGGTTGGTCGAGGCCGGCCCGGCCGGGGAGCGCCCGCCGGCGCCGGTCGAGGACGAGCGGCCCTGGGTGGTCGACCTCGGTCCTTCCCTGTCGGCGGTGGGCCCGCCCGGACGGATCGGCGACCGGGCGCTGGCGTGGCCCGGGCCCCCGGCCCGCTACCAGCAGGACGCCCCGGCGTGGAGCACGGTCACAGGAGCCGGTCGGTGAGCGGGTCGGGTGAGCCGCCGAAGAACTTGTCGAGCACGGCGGCGAAGGCCTTCTCCCCTGGGTCGGCCCGCATGAACAGGGTCATCGAGGAGCGCAGCTTGAGGGCGTCAACCGGACCGAGGATCTCCTCGGCCGACCCGGCCGGCGACTGCGCCAGCACGGAGGCGCACTCCCGCAGCCGGGCTCCCAGTACCGGGTGGGCGAGGTAGGCGCGGGCCTCGGGCAACGAGGTGATGCCGAAGCGGACCGCCGTCGGGCTGCGTCCGAGCCCGGCCAGCTGGGGGAAGACGAACCACATCCAGTGGGTCGTCTTGCGCCCGCGGCGCAGCTCGTCGAGGGCGCGGGAGTAGGTGCCTTCGTCGTCCTGGGCCGCCACGAAGCGCCCCAGGTCGTAGGGGTCGTCAGAGGGGTCCACCGTTCATCGTCTCCAAATCGGTCCGGTTAACGTTGGCGGCCGGGAGGTGCTGGGACCATGGCTGATCCCGTCAGGGACTGGAACACCAAGATCATCGACGAGTTCAGGGCCAACGGCGGCAAGGTGGGGGGCCCGTTCGACGGGGCACCGATGATCCTGGTGCACCACCGCGGCGCTCGCACCGGCACCGAGCGGGTCAACCCCCTGGTGTACCTGCCGGTGGGGCGCGACTTCGCTGTGTTCGGGTCGAAGGGCGGGGCGCCGTCGCACCCCCAGTGGTTCCACAACCTCAAGGCCAACCCGGAGACGACGGTCGAGGTCGGCACCGAGGTCCACCAGGTCAGGGCCAGGGTGCTCGAGGGCGCCGAGCGGGAGGAGGTCTGGGCCAAGCAGAAGCGGGCCATGCCCACCTTCGCCGACTACGAGACCAGGGCCGGGTCGCGCCAGATCCCCGTCGTGCTGCTCGAGCGGACCGACTGACGCAGGCCCGTTGCTATTGGCGGGCGCCTTCCCCGGACAGCCCTTAGTCTTCCCGTCATGCGATGGAGGCACAGGGTCCCCGACCGGCTGATGGCCTGGCGGGGAACCGTCGCACCTCAGAACGGCTAGTCCGCCGCTTCCTCACCAGGTCTAGGAGGAAGCGGCGGGAACAGGACGCGGCCGACCGACCGGAGCAGTCGGGATCGAAGCGCCGCGCCACCTCCCGCCCGTACACAGGGAGGTTCTCCGTGCCGATGCCGCACCGGGTCCAGATGCAGCTCATCAAGACCCGTCTGGTCGGGAAGGAGGGGACGCTGCGCATCCGCGAGCTGCGGGCAATCCTCGACGAGCTGCCCGACTACCGCAACGGCCCCTACGCGGACATCCGCAAGTGGGTCAACGCCGAAATCGCCAGCACCCGCACCCGCTCGCGGGTCACCGCCCGCGACTCGATCGAGATCAGGCGCCAGGGGGCGGCCCAGATCGTCCTGGTGGGCCCGCCCAACGTGGGCAAGTCCACCCTGCTGCAGTCGCTGTCCGACATCCAGATCCGCACCGGCGACTTCGCCTTCACCACCCTGCGCCCAGTGGCGGCGGTGACGCGCATCGGCGGCGTTCCGGTGCAGGTGGTCGAGATCCCCGGGCTCCTGCCCGGGGCGGCCGAGGGGCGGGGCGGTGGGCGGGCCCTGCTCGGCGTGGCCCGCCGGGCCGACGCCATGGTGCTCTGTCACGACGCCGCCCGGCCGGTGGAGGCTCTGTCGTTGCTGCGGGCCGAATTGGCCGAGGCCGGGGTCGAGCTGCCTGCGGTGGTGGCCGCCACCAGGCTGGACGAGGCACCCCCGGGGGCGCTTCCCGCCCTCGCCGAGGCGGTGGGGGACCTGGCGGTGGTCGGGGTGTCGGTCCTCGACGACGGGTCGCTGGACGGTCTTCGGGAGGCGATGTGGTCCCTCACCGGGCTCATCCGTGTCCATCCCCGCCGCCACGGGCGCCCCGACGAGCCGGTCGCCATGCGGCCCCCGGTAACGGTGGCCGAGTTCGCCGACGCCATCCACCACGACCTGGGGGCGGGGGCGGTGGGGGCCCGGCTGTGGGGCCGCTCGGCCCGCTTCCCCGGCCAGCGGGTGGGGCGCGGACACCGGCTCGCCGACGGCGACCAGGTGGAGATCCTGCTCAGGTGACGGCCGAGCGCCGCCACCGGAACTGCAGCCCCGACCAGTCCTCGTCGATGGCCGCCACCTTCACGTCCACCAGACCGGTGGGCAGCACCGCCAGGCGGACAGCGTTGTCGGACAGGTCGCTCCGGTGGCCGGCCGCCTTGCGGGGCCAGGCCACCCACAGGGCACAGCCCGGCCCGACGGTGGCAGCCAGGCCGGCTATGCGCCGCTCCAGCGAGGCGGCGTCGGTGAAGAAGGCGACGCAGACCTCGGCCTCCCTGGCCGTGCGGGCCCGGCGCTGGTCGGAGCCGGGGGGCAGGCCGGGCACCTCCCAGCCGGCGGGGGCGCCAACCAGGGCGACCCGGTAGCCGGGCTTCACCCCCAGCTTGGCCGCCGTCGCCGTGGCACCTTCGGGCACGGCTGGACACTACGTGCGTCGGGCCCACCACCGTCCGGGGGCCGGCGCCCGTATCATCTCCGCCCTATGCGGCGGTCCATGTCTGTGGTGGTGGCCCTCGTCCTGGCCGCTCTCCTGCTCAGCCCGGCGGCGGCCGGCGCCGCGGCCGGCCCTCACACCGGCTTCGTCGGCGCCGCCGTCGACGGCTACGGGGACGCCCCCTCGCTGGGCGGCCCCGGCGGCTCGGAGCTGGCCGCCCCGGCGGTGGGCATGGCCGCCACCCCCGACGGGCGGGGCTACTGGGTGGTGGCCGCCGACGGGGGGGTGTTCAGCTACGGCGACGCCGGCTTCTTCGGGTCGCTGGGCGCCCTGCACCTGGCCGCCCCCATCGTCGGGATGGCCGCCACCCCCGACGGCGCCGGCTACTGGCTGGTGGCCCTCGACGGGGGGGTGTTCACCATGGGCGACGCCCACTTCTTCGGCTCCCTGGGGGCCGCTCCGCCGGCCCACTCGATCGTGGCCATGGCGGTCACGCCCGGCGGCCTGGGCTACTGGCTGGTCGGCAGCGACGGCGCGGTGTACCCGTTCGGGGACGCCGTGTCCTACGGGTCGATGAAGGGACAGAACCTGGCCGCCCCCATGAGCGCCATCGTCGCCACGCCCGACGGGCTGGGCTACTGGCTGATCGGGAGCGACGGCGGGGTGTTCACCTTCGGCGACGCCACCTACGAGGGCTCCGCCGCCAACATGAACATAAACACCTGGATCACCGGGGCGGCGGCGACCCCTGACGGCAAGGGCTACTGGCTGGCGGCGGCGACCGGCGGCATCCTCACCTTCGGCGACGCCACCTTCGAGGGGCCGAACCCCAACAACCCTCCGTTCTCGCCCACGGTCGCTATGGCAACCACCCCCGACGGCAACGGCTACTGGCTGCTGCGCCAGGACGAGGTGGCCACCGCCTTCTCCAACCCCGGACCGAGCTCGTCCGCCCTGCCCGCCGCGCCGAAGATCGTCGCCCGGGCGGCCAGCCAGATCGGCCCCGACCCCGACGCGTCCCAGGGCAGCTACTGCAACCCCTATGGCCCGTGCGAGGAGTGGTGCGCCCTGTTCGCCACCTGGGTGTGGGACCAGGCCGGCTTCAGCGTGCCGCAGTACGCCTTCACCGGGGACGTGTGGAACTGGGGCCAGGCCCACGGCCGGGTGCTGCCGGCGAACGCCACCCCGGTGCCCGGCGACGCCGTCATGTACGGCACCGGGCCCCAGAACGCTTCGACCTCGGTGCACATGGGGATCGTCACCCAGGTGTGGCCGGACGGCGCCATCGTGACGGTGGAGGGCGACGCCGGCCCCGAGCCGGCCGGGCAGTACGCCGTGGTCATCAACGGGCCGTTCCTGCCTTCGGAGTCCCAGGGCTACAACGCCACCCCCATCTACGGCTACGTGCAGCCGTAGCTCAGTAGGCCAATCCGCGCACCGCCGCGCGAACATGTCGGCTTGATCAACTTCAGGCTCGACGACCGGGTGGCCGTCGTCACCGGGGCCTCCTCCGGGCTCGGCGTGGCCTTCGCCGTCGCCCTGGCCGAGGCCGGGGCCGACGTGGTGCTGGCCGCCAGGCGGGTGGACCGGCTGGGCGAGACCCGGTTGCTGGTGGAGAAGACCGGGCGGCGGGCCCTGGCGGTGGCCACCGACGTCACCGTGCCCGAGCAGTGCCGGGCGGCGGTGGACCGGGCCATCGAAGCCTTCGGGCGGGTGGACGTGCTGGTCAACAACGCCGGGGTCGGCACGGCGGTGCCCGCCAGCCGCGAGACCCCCGAGGAGTTCCGCACCGTCATCGACGCCAACCTGCTGGGCAGCTACTGGATGGCCCAGGCCTGCGCCAAGGTCATGAAGCCGGGCTCGTCGATAATCAACATAGGCAGCGTGCTCGGCCTCACCACCGCCGGCCTTCCCCAGGCCGCCTACTCGGCCAGCAAGGCGGCCATCATCGGGCTCACCCGCGACCTGGCCCAGCAGTGGACCGGCCGCAAGGGGATCAGGGTGAACGCTCTGGCGCCGGGCTTCTTCCCGACGGAGATGACCGCCGACTACGAGCCTGACTACCTCGACAACGTCATCGCCCAGCGGGTGCCGGCCGGTCGGCCGGGCGAGCTGGAGGAGTGCGCCGCCGCCGTGGTCTTCCTAGCCGGCGACGCCGCCTCCTACATCACCGGCGTGGTGCTGCCGGTGGACGGCGGCCTGCTCACCACCTGAGGGCCGTGGCCGAGCCGGTCCTGTCCAGCCTGCTGTCGCGGCTGTGGGTGGCCTTCGCCATCGAGGTGGACAGCGCTGTCGAGGAGGCCGCCACCGACGCCGTGCGCCGCCTGTTCCGCGTCTCGCTCTCGATGTGGGCCAACGGTCTGCGCCTGATACCGGCGGCGGGGGTGAGCCTGGCCGAGCTGAGGGCCCGGGCGGGGGCGGCGTGCAACATCGGCGGCCTGGAGCGCTGGGGCTGGATCAACGTCGGCGACGGCCCCGGCCGCCGCCCCGGCTACGGGACAAGCACCGGACTGGGCGACGACACCGTTGTGCGCCCCAGCCGGGCCGGCACCTTCGCCCGCCGGGTCTGGCCCGAGGTCATAGCCGAGGTGGAGCAGCGCTGGCCGTCGCGCTTCGGCGCCGGCCGAATCGACGCCCTGGCGGCGGCGGCCGCCCCGCACGGGGCGGGCATGCCGTGGTCGGTGCCCCAGGCGGCGCCGTCCAACGGCTTCTTCACCCGGGTGACCGGAACGACCGAGGAGCAGCCTGAGGCGGTGGTGCTGAGGCTGGGGCAGGCCCTCACCGCCGTCACCCTGCGGTGCGAGGACGGCGCCCCGGTATCCGCCCCGCTTGGTTCCAACCTGCTGCGGGTGGTCGGCCCCGACGGCTTGGCCCGGCGCGACCTGCCGGCGGCGGCGGGCGTCTCCAAGGAGGCGGCCGCCATGGCCACCAGCTTCGCCCTGCGCCGCCAGCTGGTGGAGGACGAGGGCCGGACGCTCCGCCTCACCGCCGCCGGCCAGGCCCCGCTGGCGGGGTGGGAGGAGTGCGCCCGGGCCGGGGACCACGCCGGGCTGCGCCGGGCGGTCACCGCCATCACCTCGAGGGGCGAGGAGCTCGCTATGGGGCTGGGCCCGCCCGAGGGCGGCTGGCGGGGCCAGCACCCCTACCTGGCCCAGACCCGGCGCCTCATGGCCGACCCCATGGCGGCCCTGCCCTGGCAGCCGATGGTTCTGCACCGGGGCGGCTGGCCCGACGGCAGTTAGGCCGGTGGTAAGGCCAGTGGGAGCGGGCCGCGCTCGAGCACGGCGGCGACCAGGGCGGCGTTCTTCTCCAGGGCCGGGCGGTCGCCCACCCAGACGTTCCACGCCAGGTGGGCGGCGCCGATCTGCAGCTCGTAGCAGTGGTGCCGGCTGGCGGCATCGACGAGGGCGCCGGGGTCCGCCCTGATCACCGGCGAGGAGACCGTCCGCCTCCACGGCTCGGCGGCGGCGATGCCGGGGTGCAGCGCCCCCCAGAAGCTGCACCACGCCACGTCGTAGAGGAAGTCGCCCCGCACCGAGCACTTCCACGAGAACACGGCGGTCACCGCGCCGGCGTCCTCGGTCACCAGCACGTTCCCGTGGAGGAGATCGCCGTGGACCAGGTCGCCCCGCTGCGGGCAGGCGTCGAGGAGCTCCTCCATGCGGGCCTCGGCCGCCCGGAACAGCCGGTCCGGCTCCGGCTCGGCCCCGAGTGACGCCCGCCAGCCGCTCACCAGCCGGTCGGGCGAGTCGACCAGGCCGTCGCGCAGGAACCGGTGCCAGTCGAGGTCGCCGGGCGCCGATTTGGGCACGGCGAAGAGGGCCTCAAGCAGCCCGGTCAGCATCGGACCGGCGCTTAGGCACTGGTCTGGTCTGACCGACTCGAGGTAGATGCCGTGGTGGCGGCGGGAGACCGCGAATGCCCGGCCGGCGGCCTCACCCACCTCCAGCACCTCGGGGACCGGCAGGCCGGGCCGGGCGAAGGCCATGGCCGAGCGGTCGGCCTCGAACCACGCCCGGTCGTCCCCGAAGCGCAGTACCAGCTCGCCCTCGGGGCACCGGAAGCCGAAGGCGGCCGACCAGAAGCCGCCACCGAGGCGCTCGAGATCGGCGACGAAGGCGTAGCGGGCCTCCAGGAAGGCCCGCGCCTCCTCGAGGCTCACCTGGGGGGCGGCCTGCCTCACCGCCTCAGAACCGGGGGCGGAGACGGTGGTAGGCCCAGGGCACCAGCGACCGGGCCACCGGGGCCACCAGCGGCAGGGCCGACGCGTTGATCTCGACCCGCGAGCCGCCCAGGCGGTCGAGGACCAGGGCCGACACCCGCTCGGGGGTGCGCCGGGCCAGCCGGGGCGGCGGGGGCACCCCGCCCTTCTCCACCGCCGCCACCCCCATGGCGGTCGGCATCCACGCCGGGTAGACCACGTGCAGGTGCACCCCGTCCGGGCGCACCTGGTAGGACAGCGACTCGGTGGCGGCGGCCAGGGCGGCCTTGGAGGCCTCGTAGTCGCCCGGGCCCGGGCCAGGGGCGCGGGCGTCGTCGGAGACCACGTTGGCCACCACCCCGTGGCGGCGGGCCCTCATGCCCGGGACGACGGCGAGCATCGACGCGTAGGGGGAGAAGAAGTTGATGTCCATGACCCGGCGGACCAGCTCGAGGTCGGGCCAGCGGGCCCGCTGGAGCCCGCCGTGGCCGGCCACGTTGAGCAGCACGTCGATGCGGCCGAACTCCTCCTCGAGCGCCTTGAGCAGCTCCAGGTAGGAGTCCACCTCACTCAGGTCGCACACCCGGTAGGTGCTGGCCGGGCTGTCGATCCGCATGACCCGGCTCAGCTCGGCCAGCTCCGGCTCACGCCGGGCCACCCCGATGACGGTCGCCCCCGCCCGGGCCAGATCGGCCGCCAGCTGGCGTCCCAGGCCGGAGGAGGCGCCGGTCACCACGGCGACGTCGTCGGCGAATCGCACGCCGACAGCCTGCCATCCCCCCGGCGCCGGCCCGGTGGACCGCCGCCGCTCAGCGGGTGGTCACGCGGCCGGGCCAGAAGGTCAGTCCCCGGCGAGGGACCAGGTCACCAGCGGAGGCGGTCGAGCTGGCGCCGGTCGCGCTTGGTCGGGCGGCCGGCGCCGGCGTCGCGGGTGAAGGCCGACTCATCCCTCGGCGGCGGCGGGCTGTGATCCACGTAGCAGCCGGCCGCCACCGGGGCCCCCACCCGCTTGTCGATGACCCCGGTCACCTCGAGTACCCGCAGGCGGGCGGGGGTGCGGGCCTCCACCCGGTCCCCGGCCCGGACCGGGGTGGCGGCCTTGGCCGGCTGGCCGTTCACCCGCACATGGCCGCCGCGGCAGGCATCGGTGGCGGCCGAGCGGGTCTTGAACAGCCGCACCGCCCACAGCCACTGGTCGACCCTGGCCTGGTCCATGGCCAGATCGTGACCGACTACCTTCCTGGCCGCAATCACTCGGCGCTGGGAGGACGAGATGAGACGGGTGCTGGCCTGGGCCGTGCCGGGCGCGGTCACGATGTTGCTGCTGGCCGGCTGCGGCGGGGGGTCAGCGGGCTCGGCGGGCTCAGGAGGCGGGTCGGCCTCCGCCCAGGCGGCCATCAAGGCCAACTGGACCACCTTCTTCAACGGCCACACCCCGGCGGCCACCAAGGTCACCCTGCTGCAGAACGGGTCGAACTTCGCCGCCTTCATCAACGCCCAGGCCAACAGCAACACCGCTCGCGAGGCCTCGGCCAAGGTCGACAGCGTCACCATGGCCGGCGCGACCCAGGCCGATGTGACCTACGACCTCCTCCTCAACGGCCAGGTCGGGCTGAGCGGCCAGAAGGGCACCGCCGTACTGCAGGGAGGCACCTGGAAGGTGAGCGACGCGACGTTCTGCGCCCTGGCCGCGCTGCAGAACAACGGCAAGCCGCCCACGGGCTGCTGACCGCTCCGGCGGCGCCGGTGCCCTCAGCGACCTGATACGGGGCGCCGCCGGTTCAGACGGCGTCGAACCACAGCTCGACCTCGGCGTCGGGGGAGCCCCCGTAGTTGATGGTGATCTCCTCGCCGGGGGCGATGTCCCGCAGGGCCCGCACCGCCACCTGCAGGCCGTCGTAGTCCATCTCGTAGGCGGCGTTGGGCTCGGTGGAGTGGTTGAGCAGGCTGGTGTGCCCGAGGGCCAGAGCCACACCCTCCTCCCACTCGAAGACGTGGCAGCCGATGGAGGTCTGGGCCAGGGTGTCCCACTCCTCGCCGCTGACCACCAGCACCGGGCACGACTCCAGCACCTCGCCGGCGGAGAACCAGCGCCGGGCGAACACCCCCCGCCCGTGGCGCTCGGAGTCGGCGATGTAGAGATGATCGGTCATCGCATGGCCGCCACCGGCTCGGGCGCCGCCGGCGCCGGCGCGGCCACCTCGGCCCCCTCCTGGTAGTGATACTTGCCGCCCCGCAACCATGACGCCACCGCCGCGACCAGGCAGGCGATGGCGGCGAAGTTGAACACCTCCGACAGGCCGTGGGAGAAGGCGGGGGAGATCAGCAACGGGAAGAAGCGCCGCCCGGTCAGGTATGCGATGTGGGAGGCCGGCATGTGGGCCAGCACCGGCCCGAGCAGGGTCCGGATCGGGTTGTAGCCGAGCAGGGAGGCGAACAGGGTCGCTACCGGGGGCAGGTGGGAGACCTGGGCGGCGGTGGCCGCAGGCACGCCCTGGCTCACCAGGCCCCGGTACATGTCGGCCGGCAGCTGCGAGGACAGGCCGGCGATCATGATCGAGAAGAAGATCCCGATCGAGAGTACCTGGGCCGAGTTCATGAACGTGTTCGTCATGCCGGCGCCGGCGCCCCGGTGGCGGGGTGGGAGGCTGTTCATGATGCCGGCGCGGTTGGGCGAGGAGAACAGCCCCATGGCCAGGCCGTTGAGCCCCACCAGGGCGGCGAAGGCCCAGTAGGGGAAGTCGACGGGCAGGATCTCCAGCAGGAAGAAGCTGAGGGCGGCCAGCACCATGCCGCCAGTGGCGAAGGGGCGGGCGCCGTAACGGTCGGACAGGTAGCCCGACACCGGGCCGGCCACCAGGAAGCCGGCCGTGAGCGGCAGCATGTAGATGCCGGCCCACAGCGGGGTGCGCTCGAAGCTGTAGCCGTGCTCGGGCAGCCATATCCCCTGCAGCCAGATGATCAGCATGAACATCAGGCCGCCCCGGCCGATGGCCGCCAGCAGGTTGGCCAGGTTGCCGGCCGAGAAGGCCCGGATTCGGAACAGCTCGAGGCGGAACATTGGATCGGTCACCCTGGTCTCCACCACGCCGAACACGACCAGCAGGCCGGCGCCCAGCCCCATCTCCCACAGCACCTTGGGGTTGCTCCAGCCCATCACGTGGTGGCCGTAGGGCTCTATGCCGTAGGTGATGCCCACCAGCAGCAGGATCAGCCCGGCGCCGAAGGTGATGTTGCCCACCCAGTCCAGCCGGGCCGGGCTGCGCACCCCCCGCTCCTCCAGCTTGAGGTAGGCCCACACCGTCCCGAACACGCCGATCGGCACCGACACCAGGAAGACCAGGTGCCACTCGACCGGGGCGAGGAGGCCGCCCAGGACCAGGCCCACGAACGACCCGCCGATGGCGGCCACCTGGTTGATGCCCAGGGCCAGGCCCCGCTGGTGCACGGGGAAGGCGTCGGTCAGGATGGCCGAGGAGTTGGCGAACAGCATGGCCCCGCCGATGCCCTGGCCCACCCGCATCAGGATCAGCCACAGGGCGGCGTGGTCGCCCTTCAGCCAGGTGACCGCCAGCAGCACCGAGAAGAGCGTGAACACGGCGAAGCCGGCGTTGTATATGCGGACCCGCCCGAACATGTCGCCGAGCTTGCCCAGGTTCATCACCAGCACCCCGGTGACCAGCAGGAACCCCATGATCAGCCACAGCAGGTAGCTGCCCGAGCTGGGCGCCAGCGGGTTGACCCCAATGCCCCGGAAGATGTCGGGCAGGGCGATGAGCAGGATGGAGGAGTTGATGGTGGCCATCAGCACGCCCAGGGTGGTGTTGGACAGGGCGATCCACTTGTAGGTGTCGCCGGTGGCTGTGGGCTGGTCGGGCCCGGTCTCGCTCACCGCCAGAACGCCTCCGCCGCCGAGGCCAACAGGGCGACGCAGTCGCCCATGGTCATCGCCGTGCTGTCGAGCACCAGGTGGTACAGGCTGGCGTCCTCCCAGTCGCGGTCGTAGAGCCGCCGGACGTAGGTGGAGCGCACCCGGTCGGTGTCGGCCATGCGCCGCTCCGCCTCCTGCCGCCCGACGGCCTCGATGGCCATCGCCCGCTCCAGCCGGGCCGGGGCCGGCCCCCGCAGCCTCACCCGGAAGGCGTCGGGCAGGACCAGGGTCGCCCCCCAGCCGAGGATGACCGCCGGGTCGTGCTCGCCGGCGAACCGGCGGATGTGGGCCTCGGTCTCCTCCCGCAGGGCGACATCGGCGTCCTCGGGCACAGGTGCCCCCGGCCCGAAGGCGTCGGGCATGCGGGCGAAGCTGCTCAGCAGCCTGGCGATGAGGCCCTGGGTCCGCTCCTCCTCGGTGGCCGCCTCGGTGGTGCGCACGGCCCGGTCGAGGAAGCCGGCCCCCAGGCGGCGGGCGAGGTCGGGCCCGATCACGCTGCCGCCGGCGCCGTAGCTGGCCGAGATGGTGACGACTCTCATCTCAAGCTCTGCCTCTACCCACCGGAGGGTAGGTAACACAGGTGAGCGATCCCCAGCCCCCCATCCCGCCCGAGCCGCCGCCGCTCGATCCGGTGGTGCCGCCCATCGAGCCCGACCCTGGCGTGCCGCTGCCCGACCCCGACCCGCCCATCCCGCCCCTGCCCGAGCCCCAGCCGGCCTGAGTCAGGCGACCTCCTCCGCCGAGTCGGGGGCCGATTCGAACTGGAGGATGTTGAGGCCCTGGTACAGCTCCCGCACCCGGGGGGTCAGGAGGCCGAGCTTCCTCAGGTTGGGCACGATCTTGGAGAACAGCATCTGGCGGAACACCGCCATGAGCGGGTTGTCGGCGGCGAAGCGCTTGCCCTCCTCCACGGGGATGCCGACCCGCTCCCACACCTGCTCGAGCAGGAAGCGGTCGTACATCAGCTGCGAGGCGGTGAGCAGGAACTCCTCCCGCTCGGCCAGCTCGGACGAGCTCATCTGCGGGTAGAGGTCCTGCAGTGACAGCACACCGAAGGCGACGTGGCGGGCCTCGTCCCGCATGACGTAGTCGGTGATCTGCTTGATGATGGGGTCCTGGAAGATGGCGTTGCCCAGCCCGAAGGCGGCCAGGGCCAGGCCCTCCACCAGGATCTGCATCCCGAGGTAGGTGATGTCCCAGCGGGACTCCGACATGATGTCGGTGAGCAGGGCCTCCAGCGGGGCGCTGATGGGGTAGCTCTGGCCCAGCTTGGTGTTGAGGTAGCGGGCGTAGGCCTCCACGTGCCGGGCCTCGTCGGCCACCTGGTTGGCGGCGTAGAACTTGGAGTCGATGTCGGGGACGGTCTCCACCAGCCTGGCGGTCGCCAGCAACGCCCCCTGCTCCCCGTGCATGAACTGGCTCACCATCCAGGACTGGAACTCCCAGCGCAGCTGGTTGCGCATCCCTTCGTCCAGCCTGGCGAAGAGCCCGTCACTTGCGGGACCGCCGCCGCCGAAGATGCCGCCGAAGCCGTCCTCCGACGGGGCTCCGAAGTTGACCTCCGGAGTCCAGTCGATGTCGGTGGTGGCGTTCCACTGGCTGCGCTTGCCCTTCTCGTAGAGCTTCACCAGCCCGCTGCGGGTCTGCTCGTAGTCCCAGGTGAACTCGCTCCTGACGTCCGCCCTGACCTGCATCTCCTGCCACCTCCGTCGGGTGCCGGACACCTTAGTGAGCCGGCACCCGGCGCCTTTGCGGCCGGCGGACCGATGATTGCCCGCCCGCCGGGTCGTCATAGGGATCGTGACCGCGATCTCGGTTGACCCCACCTGTAGGTTTGGCGGCGTGACCGCCAGCGGAACGGCACCGGCCCTGGACGAGATGGAGTCCTACCGTCGGGAGCTGACCGGCTACTGCTACCGGATGCTCGGCTCCGGGTCGGAGGCCGAGGACGCCGTCCAGGAGACCCTGCTGCGGGCCTGGCGGGCGGCGGAGGGCTTCGAGGGCCGCTCCAGCCTCCGCTCGTGGCTGTACCGCATCGCCACCAACGTCTGTCTCGACATGCACCGGGGGGTCCAGCGCCGGGCCAGGCCGATGGAGCTGGGCCCGTCCTCGCCCCCACGCGAGGAGTTCCTCGGCGAGATGCTGCCCGAGGACCGCTGGATAAGCCCCATCCCCGACGCCCGGGTGGTGGCCGCCGACGCCGACCCCGCCGAGGTGGCGGCCACCCGCGACACCATCCGCCTGGCATTCGTGACCGCCCTGCAGCACCTGCCCCCGAAGCAGCGGGCGGCGCTGATCCTGTGCGAGGTGCTGCGCTGGCAGGCCACCGAGGCGGCCGAGCTGCTGGAGACCAGCGTGGCCGCCGTCAACAGCGCCCTGCAGCGGGCCCGGGCGACGCTCGCCGACCTGCCCGTCGACCGTCGGCCCGACGAGGTGGACGCCGACCGGGCCGACCTGCTGGCCCGCTATGTGGAGGCCTTCGAGCGCTACGACATCGAGCGGCTGGTCACCCTGCTGCACGAGGACGCCATCATGTCCATGCCCCCGTTCGACATGTGGATCGAGGGGGCGGACAACATCGGCCGCTTCATGCTGGAGCCGGGGCCGAGCGCCTGCCGGGGCTCCCGCCTCGTCGCCACCTGGGCCAACGGCAGCCCGGCCTTCGCCCAGTACAAGCCGGACCCCGCCGGCGGCTTCAGCGCGTGGGGCCTGCAGGTGCTTGAGATCGTCGGCCCGAGGATCGCCGGGTACCACTGCTTCCTCGACAGCGCCAACATCTTCCCGGTGTTCGGACTGCCCCTGCACCTCGACCAGTAGGCCGCCGAGCCGTCCGGTCCGCCGGGGCCACGCGTCCGAGCCGGCCCGATCGGCCGCGCCGGCCCTACCCGTCCGCCGGTATCGCCAGCCCGCTCAGTCGGACCAGCGCCGCCAGCTCGGGCACCATCTGGTGGCAGACGACGGTGGCGCCCGCCTGCCTGGCGGCCAGGTGGAGCCGGGCCAGCCCGTCCACCACGACCATGGACGGGACACCGGGACCGGAGACGGCCCAGCGGGCCAGCTCCCCGCCATCGGGCCCCAGGACCGTGATCTCGCACCAGACCTCGCCAGGGGCCATGGGGGGGTGACGGGGCGGCCGGGCCGAATTCATCGGCGGCCGACCGATGATTCCGGCCCGACGCCGGCGTCCACCTCCGTAGAAGCGCTGAACCCCAGACACGAACCGACGGACATGAACCCGCAGACAACTGACCAGGGACAAGAACAAGGAGCGAGACCATGACCACCCGTGACCGTGCCCCCGTGGGCGCCCCCGTCTGGCTGGAGCTGAGCACCAGCGACGTCGACCGGGCCCTGCCGTTCTACCGCAGCGTCTTCGGCTGGGATGTCGAGGGCCCCAACCCCGACATGGGCGGCTACTTCAACTTCATCCGCCACGGCGAGCGCATCGCCGGTGGGATGGCGTCCCAGCCCGGGGGGGCTGCCAACACCTGGGCCGTCTACCTGGCCTCGGACGACGCCCGCAAGACCGTCGAGGTGGCCGGGTCCAACGGCGCCCAGGTGCTCGTTCCGGCCATGGACGTCATGGACCTGGGCGTGATGGCCGTCCTCCTCGACCCGACCGGGGTGGCCACAGGCGTCTGGCAGCCCGGCACCCACCCCGGCTTCCGCACCACCGGCGAGCCCGGCGCCCCGGGGTGGTTCGAGCTGCATACCCGCGACTTCCAGGGCAGCCTCGACTTCTACGGCCAGGTGTTCGGCTGGGAGACCCAGACCATCAGCGACACCGACGAGTTCCGCTACGCCGTGCTCAGCATCGACGGCCAGCAGGTGGCCGGGGTGGCCGACGACGGCCCCCACCTGCCCGCCGGCGAGTCGCCGTTCTGGCGGGTCTATTTCTGGTCGGCAGACACCGACGAGACGCTGGAGAAGATCACCGCCGCCGGCGGCCAGATCCGCCGCCCGGCCGAGGACACCCCCTACGGCCGGCTGGCCGAGGCGGCCGACCCCACCGGCACGGTGTTCTCGGTCATGGCCGCCAACGCCGCCATGCCCGCCAACTGAGCCGACCAGACGCGGGGGAGTAGGCCCGGCCGGACGGGCCGGGCCTACTCGTGCTGGAAGTCGGCGAAGGCGAGCTCGTCGACCGGGCGGGGAGGGGCGAGCAGGTAGCCCTGGGCGGCGTCGACGCCCAGGCTGTGGACCAGCTCGAGGTCGGGGGCCAGCTCGACCCCCTCGGCCACCGCCCGGATGCCCAGCGTGCGGGCCAGGTCGACGCTGAAGCGGACGATGGCCCGGCTTTCGGGGCTGTCGGCGGCGTCGGCCACGAAGGTGCGGTCGATCTTGATCTCGTCGAAGCGCAGCCGGGCCAGTCGGGCCAGGCTGGAGTCGCCCATGCCGAAGTCGTCGAGGCTGGTGCAGACCCCCAGCTCGGCCAGCGCCTGCATGGTCTGTTGGACATGGGTCAGCTCCACCGGCCAGCGCCGCTCGGTTATCTCCACCATGAGCACGTGGCCGGGCAGGTCGTAGCGGCGCAGCAGCATCGCCGTGTGGGCCACGATCCAGTCCGGGCTCATCACCTCGGGCAACACGTTGACCGACACCCCGGCCTTGACCCCCTCGTCCCGCCAGGCGGCGCAGTCGCGCAGGGCCCGGTCCAGCACCCAGCCGGTCAGGATCCGGCCCAGAGCGGAGTTCTCCGCCATGTACAGGAACCGATCCGGCCCCATCAGGCCCTGGACGGGGTGGTCCCAGCGGACCAGGGCCTCGAGGCTCATGGTCCGGCGGGAGTCGAGGTCGATGATCGGCTGGTAGTGGAGGACCAGCTCGTCGGCTTCGATGGCGTGAAGCAGGTCAAACGAGGAGGTCAACGGCGTCTTGTCGGCCGTAGGGACCACCCCTTCCCTCCTGCGGGCGACCCGCCGGCCGACCGGCTGGAGATTTACCCCAGCCAGGTAAAAGTAACTGAAATCGACTCCTTTAGGAAGAACTATTGCGAAAAAGAAACGGTGCGTAGCCACATAGCCACGCACAGCAGGAAGGAACCGGCAGCCAGGGCGGCGCCCACCAGGCACACCCCGCCCCAGCCCAGGCGGTCGTAGACCAGGGCCGAGGTGACCGAGCCGACCGCCCCGCCCACGAAGTACACGAACATGTAGGCCGCCGTCAGCCGGCTCCGGGCCTCCGGCCGCAGGCGGTAGATCTCACCCTGGTTGGTGATGTGGACGCCCTGGGCGCCGATGTCGAGGACCACGATCCCGACCACCATGGCGACGAGGTGGGTGCCGCCCACCCACAGCGCCGCCCACGAGGCCACCAGCAGGAAGGTGGCCACCGCCGTGCTGCGACGGCCGTGGCCCTTGTCGGATAGCCGCCCGGCCACCGTGGCGGTCACCGCCCCGGCCGCCCCGGCCAGGCCGAACAGGCCGATCACCGCCGGTGAGTAGTGGTACCGGCGGGCCAGCTGGAACGCCATCGAGGTCCACAGCACGCTGAAGGTCCCGAAGGAGAAGAGGCCATAGGCCGAGCGCAGGCGCAGGACCGGCTCGTCCCTCAGCAGCTCGGCCACCGACCAGATCAGCCGGGGATACGACAGCCGGTTGGCCTCCCGCCACCGGGGCAGCCGCCAGCCCAGGACGCCGCCCTGCACGACCATGGCCGCCCCGGCCACGAAGTAGACCGATCGCCAGGTGCCTGCGGCTGCCAGCAGGCCGGCCACGGTGCGGGCCAGCAGGATGCCGATGAGCAGGCCGCTCATCACCATCCCCACCACCCGGCCCCGCTCGGCCTCCGGGGCCAGGCTGGCCGAGAAGGGCACCAGGATCTGGGCCAGGACCGACAGCGCCCCGACGGTCAGGGAGGCGGGCAGGAGCCACGCCGCCGACGGCGACGCTCCCAGCCAGAACAGGGCGAGCCCGGTGCCCACCGACAGGACCGCCACCAGCCGGCGCCGCTCGAGGAGGTCGCCCAGCGGCAGCAGGAGGACCAGGCCCAGGGCGTAGCCGACCTGGGCCACCGTGACGATCAGTCCGGCCACCCCCGGCCGGAGGTGGAGGTCCCGCCCCATGACCGGCAGGAGAGGCTGGGCGTAGTAGTTGTTGGCCACCGCCAGGCCGGTGGCGACGGCCATCACCGTCACCAGGCTGCGGTCCAGACGACCACTGTGGGGGGCCTCCGACTCCGCCCGGCCTGTCCCGTCCTGGCCGACACTGGTCAAGGCCGGTCCACACCGGCCTCACAGGGACAGCGGAGCAGGCTCCCAGTGAACCTGGGCACATTAGGAACGTTGGAGGCGGCCCTAGCGTTGTAGATGGCGAAGGAGAGGGTCATGAGAGAGAGCATCTCCCTGGGACGCATCGGCGGGACCAGGGTCGGGATCAACTGGAGCCTCCTGCCCATCTTCGCCCTGATCGCCTGGGGCCTGGCCTCCAGCCAGCTTCCGGGCGAGGTGTCGGGCTACTCCACCACGGCCTACTGGGTGGCGGGGGTGATCACCGCCGTGGCGTTCTTCGCCAGCCTGCTGGCCCACGAGCTGTCCCACGCCGCCCTGGCCCGCCGGCACGGCATCAAGGTCCAGGGCATCGTGCTGTGGCTCTTCGGCGGGGTGGCCCAGATGGAGGGCGACATGCCTGACGCCCGCACCGAGCTGCAGGTCGCCTTCGTCGGACCGGCCACCAGCCTGGCCATCGCCGGCGCTGGCGGGGTGGTCGCCTTCGCCCTCGACCACTTGGGCGCCCCTCTCATCGTGGTGGCCTCCGTGGCCTGGCTGGCCGCCATCAACGCCATGCTGGGGTTGTTCAACCTCTTGCCGGCCTTCCCCCTCGACGGCGGTCGCGTCCTGCGGGCCCTGCTCTGGCGTCACTGGGGCGACCGGGTGCGGGCCACCAACGCCGCCGCCACGGCCGGGCGGGCCATCGGCTTCGCCCTCATCGGGGTGGGGGCGGTCGAGTTCTTCGCCGCCGGCGGGATCGGCGGGGTGTGGCTGGCCATGATCGGCTGGTTCGTCGTCACCGCCGCCGTCCAGCAGCGGCAGCGCACCCTGGTGGAGGACCGCCTGGGCGACCTGCGGGTGGCCGACGCCATGTCGGCGTCCGTGGTGGTGGTGCCGGCGGGAGCCACCCTCAACGAGGTGGTGGACACCTACGTGCGCCCCACCCACCTGTCGGTCTTCCCGGTCGGCGACACCACCGGGCGGATCGTGGGCATGACCACGGTGGAGCGCATGCACGCCGTCCCCGGCGAGCGCTGGTGGCTCACCCCCATCACCGCGGCGGCCGCCAGCCCGGCGGAGATGGTCACGGTCAGCTCGGGCGACCGCCTGGCCGAGGTCGCCGACCGGATCGAGGACAGCCCCGACCGGGCCGCCGTGGTCATCGACCAGGGCCGGCTGGTCGGGGTCATCACCGGCTCCGACGTGGCCAGGGCCATCTCGAGGGCCGCCCTCCTGCGCCAGGCGATGCTTGGGTCCCAGCAGCCGGCCGCTCCCACCAGGGCCTGACCAACCGCGCCGCTCGGCCAGCGGCTGGGCGCAGGTCCGGGCCCATCCGCTCGGCTGACAGCGGCCCAGGGGAGACTCCCCCGATGGCGGTGCCTGCGGCGGGTCGGGGCACCCGGATGCCGCCGGCCTCCGGGGTGCGGAGAGCGTGGTGGACGACGCCGTTCGTCGCCCAGTTCGGCGTGCTGGTCGCCTTCAGCGTCTACCAGTACCGGCGGTACTCGCTGACCCTGGACTTCTCCATCTTCGAGCAGGCCCGCCACCTGATCGGGACGGGTCAGCTCGACCCGTACGACTCCGTCAACGGCATCCCCTACCTGCACAGCCATGCCGAGCTGATCATGTGGCCCCTGGCTTGGGTCAGCGCCCCACTGCGGTCCGGCCTGGTTCTGCTGGTCGCCCAGGATGCCGGCCTGGTCCTCGCCGGTTGGATGGCCCTGATGTTCGCCGGCGAGGTCCTCTGGAGGGCGGGGTTGTCGGTCCGCGCCGCTGGCGGGTTGTTCGGCCTCGCCCTGATCCTGCTGATCGCCGATCCCTGGGTGTACTGGGCGGCGGCCTTCGACTTCCACTTCCAGGCCGCGGCCGCCGTCTTCCTGGTCGGGACCGCCCGTGGTATGTGGCGGGGCCGGCCCAAGCAGGCGGCGGCATGGGCCGCGCCGCTGCTCGTCACCGGGGACGTCGCCGGGGCCTACCTGCTCGGGCTGGGCCTGGGGGGCCTGGCCCTACCGGGGCGCCGACGGCTGGGCGGGGGGTTGGCCCTGGTCGGCCTCCTGTGGGCGGTCTCCCTGTCGGCCCTGCACCTCAACGCCGGCTCCCATCTCTCGACCGGGTACTCCTACCTGGCCGGCGGTGCCGGCGGCCTTGGCGCCATCGCGGTGGGGACCGTCGGACACCCCAGTCGGCTGCTGAGGGTCCTGTGGGCCAGGCGACTGGATCTGTGGGCCAACGCCTCGGCCGGCGGGATCGCCGGCCTGTTGTGGCCCGTCTCGCTGATGCCGGCCGCAGTGGTGCTGGTGTCCAGCACGGCCCAGCAGTACGCCGGATTCGCCCTGCCCGGCTTCCAGTCCCTGCCCGTCTACCCGCTCATGACCGTCGGCACCGTGTCCGTCCTGGCGGCCCTGGTCGGACCGGGAGGCCGTCGGTCAGGAGTACCGGACCGGATGGCGCCTGGCCCCCGACGTCGGGGCCTGCTGGCGGGGACAGCGGCCGCCGGTGTCAGCGTGGCCCTCGCAGTCGGCTGGGCGGTCACCTGGCTGCCCCGCTGGGGCACCACCTGGGTCCGTGTCTCACCGGCACAGGCGGCCGCCATCGATCGGATGAGACGCCTGATACCCGGCACCGACGAGCTGGTGGTCTCCCAGGGGATCGCCGGCCGCTTCGCCGACCGCCGTTGGCTGTTCGACTACGGCGGCGGCGGACGGGTGCCGATCCGGGCGCCGACGGTGTCGTTCCTGCTCACCGCCTCGGCCGGCATCGAGACGGCGTCGGTCGACCAGACCCTTTACGCAGTGGCCGCGGTGGCCCGCCTACCGGGGGCCCGGCTCCGCGCCGAAGGGGCAGGGGTGTGGCTGTTCAGCTGGCACCCACCGCCGGGCACCATCAGCCTCCGCCTCCCCGGCGGCGTCCACAAGGATCCACTGCCGGCATGGACCCTCGCCGATGCCGTGCCTGGCGTCTCCGGCCAGGCCGAGCTGGACGGCCCTGAATCGAGCTGGTACCTGCGCGCCCGTCGGTCGACCGGCTACCTGGTCGCAGGCGACTACTGGCCCCGGATGGCCGGGCACATCACCGCCAGCGTGGATCTGGCCAGCGCCGGGCCGGCTCGTCTGGAACTGTGGGACGCCACCAGCGGCCGGCGACTCGGCGCGGTGACGCTGGTAGGTGGGCCGAGGTCGCTCCAGACCGTGTCGGGCGACCAGCCCGCCGCCGGATCAGGGACCCGGCCCTACCCCGGCCGGGGACCGTTCACCATCCTCCCGCTGCCGCCACCCTGCCCGAGCGACGTCGTCGAGGTCCGGGTGATCGCGCCCTCCTCCAGTGCCGTGGAGGTCTATTCGGTGCTGGTGCAGTCGTCGTCCGAGGCGGTCGGGCGCGCTTACGCCGCCTGCTGATCCGCCCTCGCTGCCATGGGGGTCGGCATTGTCAAGGGGTCTCAGATCCTCCAGCCGTCAAGCAGATCGGAGCTCCGCAGCGCCTGCCAGGTTCCCTCGCTCTCCACCGGGCTGGGGTTGGCCGCTCCGCAGGGCACGACCACGGGCGGGGGGAGAAGTGTCGGGATGGATGACGGCACGGCGGTGTCTCCGCCGCCCCGGCGTAGGACAGTGCCCAGATCGCCCGGATCCGACGGGGAGCGGGAGGCGTCGCGGGCCGTCAGGGGGCGGAGGCGGAAGTTCGACTCGATGAACTTGAGGATCGAGGTGTGGTCGTAGAGGGAGTGGACCACCCGGGGGTGGCGGGGATCACCCCTGCTGAATGGGGAGGCCACGATGCAGGGGACCCGGTAACCGAGCAGGGCCTTGCCCCCAACCAGGTCCTTGTCGACCGCGCTGGTGGCCGTCACGCGGGGAGGCGCGACATGGTCGTAGAAGCCGCCCCACTCGTCGTAGGTGACGATGAACACCGTACGGTCCCATGCCGGCCCGCTGGCCACGGCGTGGAAGGCCTCGGCCAGGAAGCTGTCCCCGGCCCGGATGTCGGCGTGGGGATGGTCGTCGCCCGAACTGCCCGAGCCCTCATCCTCGAAGCGGGGGTCGACATAGGAGACGTTGGGAAGGTTGCCGGCGGAGGCGTCGGCTAGGAACTGGCCGTAGTGCTCGGAGATGGGGACGTACTTGGTGCCCCACAGGGCGAGGAAGGGCAGATCGGAGAAGTAGTAGCGCCCGGTCGGGCCACCCGGCTTGTTCAGCTGGTCCCAGATCGTTGGCATGGTCGAGGTCGTGGTGCTGTTGTGGAGGCGGTCGGTCATAGCGGAATGGGTATAGAAGCGGTTGGGATAGGTCTCGGCCATGATTCCGCAGAAGTACCGGTCGCAGGTGGTGTAGTTGAGCGCCAGCTGGCTCATGAACGGTCGGTCTTCAGCCAGGTAATAGCCAACGGCGAAGGCGTCGTTCTTGCCGCGGGCGAAGTTGTCGAGGTGCCCGCCGTTGAACTGGTAGCGGCCCCCCTCGTAGGAGTGGTCCGGATCCGGATGACCGCAGCCCATCGTCTCGTGCAGGTGGTAGTTGCCGATGAGCTTGCCTGACGAGGTCGGGAAGCGGGGTTTGCTGCTCTGGAGCCCGTCGGCGTTGGGCAACCACCCCAGGAAGTGGTCGAAGCTGCGGTTCTCCATGGTCACCACCACGATGTGGTCCACACCCGAGGCCGACGGCACGGCCGCCCGCGCTGGCCGGCTGAGCCGGGAGCCGAGCACCCCCACCGCCGCCGCGGCGGCGCCGCCCTTCAGGAAGCGTCGACGGCTGAGGGGGGCGGTCACCGGGCCCCTCCGGCGAACACGGCGCTCATCGCCTGGGCCTGGCCGGCCAGGTTCAGGTGCTCGGCTATGCCGAAGGAGTCCTCCAAAGTTCGCAGCAGGCTCATGTGGTCGTACTCAGCCGTCACCACCGACCCGGCCTTGAGGCGAGGCGAGAGGAAGATTGCCCCCGTTCGCCCGCCCAGGCCGCCAGAGGCGCAGGACGGGCAGACGTCGTTCAGGTCGACGGCGCCTTCGTCGAAGTTCACGATGAGCAGCCCGTTGTGGTGCCACAGGTAGTCCAGCAGGGGCGGGATGTTGGCCTTCGCCCACGCGTCCAGGCTGACCAGCCCGCCGGGCTGCCCGCTGGAGCAGGGGTCGTCGTGGCCGTCGTGGCAGGTGTCCGGGGTGATGAACGCGAACTGGGGGAGGGCGTTGTGGCGCAGGTCGCCCGCCAGCTCCGTGTAGGGGCGCTGGTGGACGGCGCACCGACTCTGGTTGCCCACGAAGTCGGGGAACCACACGAACGGGTTGTGACGATCGGCGTAGTCCCGGGCCGGCGGCTTCTGGGAGTCGCCCTGGTAGGGGTCTGGAGCCGGGCTGGCGGCGCTGTAGGGGGCGTGGAAGCAGGGGGTGGGGGTGGAGTCCATGTACGACTTCCACGACACCCCGGCGCTGTCGAGCTGGTCGCCCAGGTTGCGGCCGTTGTCGTAGCCGGCCTGGATCTGGGTGCAGTTGTAGAGGCTGAGTTCCTCGCAGTCGCCGGCCGTTGCCGGGTTGTCGGGCTGCCCGGACACCATGGCGATGTAGTTGTCGAGGCTGGCGTGGCCTGTCCCGTAGTAATTGGGCAGGAACACGCCCTTGGAGCGCAGGCTGTTGAGGTAGTGGGCCGGGGACGTGGTCCCGAAGGTCGTCGACTCGGCCTCGTTTTCCTCCACCAGGACGACGACGTGGTCGAAGCGGGGGATCTTCTCGAGGCCGGCAGCGGGCTGGGCTGCCCGGGCGGGCAGCCCGGCCAACCCGGCAAGAAGGCAGGTGATGGCTCCCGCCAGGGCCAGCGGGGCGCGCTTCAACAGGCGTACTGGGCGTTCGGGTCGCATGTGGTTTTGGTTCTGAGGCGGTGCCGCCGTTCCTGCCGTCGCCAAGGTGAATTGGCGGGAGGGGTTGTCACCCAGGTGAACTTCTGGCGAAAACTGGTTGAACAGCGGGCGACGTTGCCGATGCAGTCGCAGATCGCGGCCCCGGCGCGGGCGGATTTAACCGTGCCGAAGCATTGGCGATCTCCTTTCGCAATATGGGGTCTCTACCTTTGCGATAGGCCCCACAGGACGGTGAGGATGATCGAAGACGGCTTCGAGGTCGGCCAGGTGGTCGAGGTGCAGACCCGATTCGACGGGCGGTGGGTGCGCGGCTACATGATCAACGCCGTCGACCAGGCCGGCTATTGGCTGGAGCGGGTGGCTGACCGGTCGGTGCTGCCCGCCATCTTCGGGCCCTATGAGCTCCGTGCCGCCGGTGTCGGGACGCCTCTGGTCGGCCTGACCAGCCGCATCGGCTGAGCGCAGTCCTCCTCACGGGGTGTCGAACCCCGAGCGCGAGGGAGCCCCCGCACCGGGCTGAAGGCTCAGGCCGGCCTGCCGCTGTCCGATAACGGCCAGGTGGTCGCCTCCGCCAAGGGCCAACCGGCTGCCGCGCCCGGAGCGCCGACCGATCGTCCCCCCGCGACCGCCGCTCGGCAGGCCCCAGGCTGGCTGGGAAGGGCGTGGGGTGCGCCGCTGGCGGTCCACGCCCTGGTCCTGCTCCTGATCATGGCCGGGGTGGCGGCCCTGATTGGAACCGGGGCGTCGTTCACCGACGACGAGGGGGCCGGCATCCTGCAGGCCCGAGCGATCGAGGCCGGTCACTGGACGATGGCCGACCCTCTGCCCAAGGCCGACCCGACCGGTGCCGCCTACCCGGTCAACCTGCCGAGCCGGGGGACCAAGGGCACCGCCCCCCTCGCCAAGCACCTCCTGTACTTCGTGCTGCTGGCGGCCCTCGACCGCCTGTTCGGCCCCCCCGGCATGGTCGGTCTCTCGATTGCCGGAACGGTTGCCGCCGCCCTGCTGGCCGCTCGCCTGGCCCGCGAGTTCGGGTCCGGGCTCGAGCGGCCGGCCTTCTGGGTAGTAGGGCTGGCCAGCCCCCTCTTCTTCGATGGCTTCCTGGTGGTGGCCCACACCGCCGCTGCCGCCCTGGTGGCTGCCTCGGTGCTCCTGGGCCTGAGCTACCTACGGACCGGGGGGCTACTGGCCCTGGCCGGGACAGGGTTGGCAGCCACCAGCGCCGCCCTCCTCCGCACCGAGGGGCTTCTCTGGTGCGCGGGGCTGGCGGCGGGGGCGGCGGTCGTGGGGCTCAGCGACCGGAGGCTGCGCTCGATGCTGAGGCCGGGAATGCTCCTGGTGGCCTCACTCGGCGCCGGCTTCGTCGCCCACGAGGTCGACGTCCGACTGTCGGACTACGCCATCGGGGCAGCCGGGTCGGCGACTTCGGTCTCGAACCTGCCCAGTGGCATCGCCTCCAGTGGGGTCAGCCACCAGATCCAGGCGCTGTGGCAGAGCTGGTTCCAGGTGGACGGGAACCGTCCGGTGGCGGTCAGCGTCGCCGCCCTCCTCGTATTGCTGGCGGTCGTCGCCTGGGCGGAGCTGGCGCGTCGGGGCCGGGCCGGCTCGCGAGCCTGCGTCGCCGTCGCCGGCGCCGTGGCCGCCCTCTCAGTCTTCCTGGTGGCCGAACGGCCCTCGCAGTACGTCTCGGGGATCGCCGTGGTGTTCCCACTCCTGTGGGCGGGCCTCTGGCTCCTCGGCCATCAGGCATTGGGTAGCACGGCCGGGCGGCTGGTGGCCGCCTCGGCGGCCGTCTACGGGGTGCTGGTCGCCCTAACCCAATACTCCGACGAGGGATCGTGGCAGAACGGGCGGTACTTCTTCCTCGCCATCCCCGCCGTGGTGCCACTGGTTATGGGCGGCCTGGTCGGCCAGCTCAAGCGCCTGTCGGGGCCGTCAGGGCGGATCGTCCTGGCTCTGGTGGTCGTGTCCGTCGCTGCCCTCACGTCCTCAGCGGTCAGCGCCCTAAACACGACCCATCGCCTGTCCTCGGCCATGACCGCAGCCGTGCGGCGGCTGGGGCCCGCCGTCCCAGCGGGAGACGGGGGCCGCCCGGTGTTCATCACCACGGCGGCCTTTCTTCCCCGGGAGCAGTGGCCGACCTTCGAGTCCACCCGCTGGCTCCTCATCCCGGGCGGCCAGCTCCGGTCCTATGGACCATCTCTCAGGGCGGCCGGCATCCACCAGCTGGTGCTGGTCACCGACCGCGGCGATCAGGAGATTGGCCAGTTGGCAGACATCTTCGCCCCCCTGAACTCCCGGCCGCTGGCGGCCCAGCCCGCCTGGCACCTGGTGGTACTGCGGTCCCGTTGAGCCCCGGTTGGGACGCACTTGGGACCAATCGCCCTCCCGGGGTGGAATTGGGGAAGCGTTGTGGGCCCGTCTCTGGTCACCTCGCGAGGGGCGGCCGACACTGTCCCTGTGCAGGAACATACCCAGCCGGGGACGCGCTCCGAGCCGACCCATGTGGTCGATCTGAGCCGCGGCGCGTCCGAGTCGGTAGTCGCCCTCGTGGTGGGGACCGACGACTGGGCTGTCGACCAGTCCTGCGACATCCTGGGGGCGAGGGGCCATAAGGCTCTCCGCTGCCACGACAGCGGAGAGCCGTGCTTCCCGTGCAACGCCCTCCTGCCTGGTCGGGGCTGTCCACTGGACCAGGGGGCACAGGTGGTGCTGGCCGTGAGGGCGCGCCCTCTCCCGAGCCCGGCCGAAGGGGAGATGGGAGTGATCTGCGCCCTTCATGCCGGTCTCCCGCTGGTGACGAGCGGGATGGCCACGAACAACCCGTTCGAGCCGTGGGCCACGACCGAGGTCGCGCCCGACGGGGATGTCGTGGAAGCGTCCGAGCGGGCCGCCCGTCGGACCCGGCCCGTCGACACAGAGCCAGACGTTTCTAAGAGCCGCGCGGTGAGAAGCCGGCGGTAACCCAGGTAAGGAGCCTCACTTGTTAGGACGGCGATCTCTAATCGTGGCCATTGCCCTAATCCTGGGCCTGGCCGCCGGTGGCGCCTCGTACGCCTACCTTCACTCCGTGCAACAGCGGGCGTACCACAACGCCAAGCTGGTGGACGTCTACGTTGCCAAGGGGACGATCGCCAAGGGCGTCTCTGGGGCCGCCGCCATCGGCGCCGGCCTCATCACCAAGGCCCAGATGCCGGAGCAGTTCCGGCCGACAGCCGCCATCACCGATCTGGCGACAATCCGCAACGAGATCGCCCTGGCGGACATCACATCCGGCCAGGTGGTGAGCTCGACGCTCTTCGCCTCACCGATCGTGACCGCCAGCACGGCCGCCCAGGCGGTCCCCGCGGGTGATGTGGCCATCACCATCTCCGTCGACCAGGTGCATGGGGTAGCCGGACTGGTCGAACCCGGTGACCAGGTCGACCTGCTGATGCAGAATTCCGGCCAGGAGGCCGTGCTCTACCAGAACGTCCCGGTGCTGGCCATCGGTTCCAACGTCGCCCACGTGGGCACGAGCGCGACGGGTACGGCAGCCAGCTCTGCGTCCAGCTCGCTGGTCACCTTCGCCGTTCCGCTCGACGCTGCGGCCCGGATTGCCTATGTGGAGAGCGCCGGCGCGACCAGCTTCTACATGGCCCTGGTCCCCCCCGGCAGCCAGCCGCAGCCGTTCGCCAACGTGACGGCGCAGAATCTGTTCTCCAACGGCCCGACCCCGAAGTAGCGATGGCCGTGCGAGCGCGGAGGCGCAATTCGAGGGAGATGGCGGAGGACTCGGTCCGCCTGGTAGCAGTGATAGAGGCTGACTCCGACCTCCTCACCCATCTGGCCCGGCCGCTGGAGGTCTTCGACGCTCTGGCCTACTCGACGCTCGACGAGATGCTCGATGCCGGGCTCGCAGAGCACCCGGGGGTCGTCCTCGTCCTCGGCCCTTCCCAGAGCGACGAGGAGATTCTCGACCGGATCGGCGGGATCATCCGCTC
>Ga0070739_10000983_pt1 | contig 46161 bp, 30 predicted proteins | sample Coa_R1_7_FD_66445 | JGI IMG/M metagenome (GOLD analysis project Ga0070739, IMG submission 66445) | Surface soil microbial communities from Centralia Pennsylvania, which are recovering from an underground coalmine fire - Coalmine... | ecosystem: Environmental > Terrestrial > Soil > Unclassified ...
GACCCCCGGCGCGACCTGCCGCGGTATGGATCAACCCTCCGCCCGAACGGGCCGCGAGCGAACAGCAGCAACACGAATTTATGCGGGCAGGTGTCTCAAAGTCATTGACAAATTCCGGTCGACTCGGGATGGAGAAAGGGCCGGATGCAAAGACACCGTGGATACAACCGTAGTGGAGAGGTCCCCAAAATAAGGTCCAAAACGAAAATGGCCACCCTGTAGTTCAGGCGGCCGTTTTTGTCGAACTGCTTTGGAATCTTTGGTGCGGATGAGAGGACTTGAACCTCCACTCCCTTGCGAGAACTAGAACCTGAATCTAGCGCGTCTGCCAGTTCCGCCACATCCGCACGGCAGCAGCAACGACTCTATTGTAACCCGAGCTTTTGCCGCGCGCTCCTCAGAAGGAAAACCGCAGCGAGACATTCACCCGCCGGTTCGCCAGTGCGTTCAGCCCGCCGCCGGAAACCAGCGACTGGCCTAAAAACGGTGAGCTCAGGTTGGCCACCGGAGCCGGCTGGTTCACTGTATTAAAGACGTTCTGGATCTCGGCGCTGAAGTTCATGGTGTAGCGGTTATTGGATCCGCCACCACCGCCGCCCCGGCCGCCACGCCCGCCGCCGCCGAAGCCGCCCCGGCCTCCTCCAAAGCCTCCGCCTCCCGGTCCGCGGCCCCCGCCCGGACCGCCGCCGCCGAAATCGCGCCCGCCTCCACCCCCGAAGTCGCGCGGGTTGGGCTGGTTGCCGCCCGTGACCCGCTCGCCGAATCCCCATGTGCGCCCGATGCGCAGGTTGAAGCGGAAGTTCCCATAGGCGTCGGCATAATTCCGGGGGATGATCACGGAGCCGTACTGCGGATTCAGAATCGGGTTGGTGTTGAACACGCCCCAGGGCGTCGCCACGACGCCGAGCGCAGGATTCGCCGGCACGGTAGCGAACGCCGGACGGCCGTTCAGTTGCCCCGTGCCATACAGGTCGCGGCCCACCGTGATGTTGAGCGGGGGGGCCGTGGCGTAGTTAACATTGGGCGACAGCGTGATCCGCAGCGGGGCCGTAAAGCTGCCGCCGAGCTGCACCTGCTGCCGGCGGTCGAATGCAGCCCGGCCCCAGTCCTGGTTGAAGTTGTACGGGTTCGAGACGATCGCCGGGGCCGACCCGGAGCCGTCCGCGTTGGCGTGGGCCTCGCCCCAGACGTAATAGCCGAACAGGTTGACCCGGTTGTTGATCTGCACGCGCGTGTTCGCGCTGATCTGAAGCTGCTTGAACATCCCGCCCGATTCATACATGTTCACCACGCCGCTCCCATACAGCGAGGCGTAAGGGTAGATCGCGGACGAAGGATTCCGGGGATCGTAGGTGCCCGGCAGAGGCGCGTTGATGTCCACGTTGCGCAGCACGTGCAGTCCGCGCGTGTCCGTGATGTTCACCGAGAGCGTCACGTTCCGGGCGAGTTGGCGGTCCACGCCGATCGCCGTTTGAATCATCTGCGGAGCCTGAAGATTCGGATCCACCTTTTGCAGGTTCTGGGGCTGGCGGAAGCCGGCAAGCTGGGCCGGGCTCAGCGCGGTGGGATAGACGTCAAGCCCAGGATTGGCAACGGGGAACTGCAACAAATAAGTTTGCTGCACGATACCGTTCTGCCGCAGCGCGGCCAGCGCCAGCGCGATGTCCACGCGGTCGTAGAAGATGCCGAAGCCGGCGCGGATCACGGTTTTCGGATTGCGCAGGCGTCCCTGGCCGCCCCCGAGGCCCCAGGCCACTGCCGCTCGCGGCGCCCAGGCGTTTTTCCTGCCGATGTTTTCCTGGGTTTCGTAACGCATACCGAGGCTCAAGGTGAGGCTCGGGAGCACGCGCCAGTCATCCTGGAGGAAGGGGCCGGCGTCGAACTGGTTCACATTGGTCAACGGCTGGCCGCCCGCGACCGAGTAATACGTCGGGCCGCCACCCAAGGCGCGGATTTGCGCCATGCTCATTCCCTGCGCCAGGCCGAGCTGCGTCACGGCGTAGGACTGTAATCCGGTGAGCAGCGCTCCAGGATTCGCCGCGCAAAACGGATTCGAAGCCGCGTTTTGCAGTCCCAGGCAGCTTACGCCGGCGAAGGTGAACGTTCCGTTGTAATTGCCAGGCAGGTAGTTCGATTGCTGATAATCGCGCAGCCGCACGCCGAACTTAACGAAGTGCTTGTTCCGCGTGAGCGAAGTGATATTCCAGTACTCGTAATGCGAGTTATGCGAGTACGTCAGCGCCGCGTTCGCTCCGCCGATCGAAAACGCGCCTGAAACATTGATCTGCGGCAGGTCCGCCGGTCCGGTGGTGTTGTTGTTCGTGTAGTGATATTGAAAACGCGATTCGTTCACCGCACGCGCGCCGATCACCTGCGTTTCCGTTAGCTGCGCGGTGCTTTGGTAGCCGGTCTGATGCGTCTCCTGGTTGGCATAGGGCGGAGGCAGATTGATCCCGCCGATGCCTCCGTTGGGATTATCGGTATGCGAAAACGTGTAGCGGCCGGACAGCGTGATGTTATTCGTCAACTGGTAATCGATCCGCGGCCCGACCGAGTAGCGTGTGCCGAAATTCGGATACCACGAATAAAGCGAAGTACCCGTGAACGATGGCGAGAGAATCTCGCTGAACGAATGGCCCAACTGCGTCGGGTCCTTGGCCTGAATCAGGGAGACGAAGTCCTGTTTGCGGTAGTCGAAATCCAGATTGAAGGACGATTTTCTGGTCAGCGGCCCGGTCCAGTTGGTCTGCGCCTGCTTCTGCGAGTAGCTGGGGCGGTAGGTGTTGGAGAACGGGTTCCGCGAATTGAGGATGGAATCCATGTCATTCAGCAGCACGTTGCCCCGGAACTTATCGGTTCCCGGTTTGGTGAAAATTTCGATCCGGCCAAATCCGGGTTTGTCGTATTCCGCCGAAAATGGATTCGAATTGATGCGGATTTCGCGAATATTTTCCTTAGGCGGAAGCTGCCCGTTGCTGAATCCATCGATAAAAATCTGCCCCCCGTTGGGCCCCACCGAGGGGCCGGCCAAGGCGAGCAGGTCCGCCTCCAGGTCGTCGGGATCGTCGGAGAGAAAATCGAGGTCCTCGGACTTCAGCACGATCGCTCCGGCGTTTTTTTCCGGATCGATCTGGATGCCTTGCGTATCCGCCACCGTAACCTCTTGCTTTTCGACCGCCACCGTCAGCGGAACATTTAGCGTCGAGCCCCGGCCAGTGGTCAGGTCCAGATCGGTTTTTTCGAACAGGTTGAATCCCGGCGCGGAAACGCGCACGGTGTACTGGCCGCCCGGCAGTCCGACGATCGTATACGCTCCCGTTGCATCGGTGGAGGCCACCTTTACGGTGTTCGCGGGACCGGTGAGCGTAATCGTTGCGCCGGGAATGCCCGCGCCCGACGGATCGGTAACCATTCCGCGAAGGCTCCCGGTCGATTGCGCCGGAAGGGAGAAGGACAGTGCCAGAGCCAGGCACACGAAAACAGCACGAGATTTGGCCAAAGTCATCTAAAGAATCCTGAAAATTTAAACTGCCTACGAAAAAAAAAGGAAGCCTACTGCCCGCCTCCGCCGCCGCCGCCGCCGAAGCCGCCCCCGATATCCCACGATCCCAGCGACATTTCCTGCGTGCCGGGCTTGGTCAGAATCGGTTCGACGCCGGCCAGCAGCTTGATGGCTGTGATCTTGCCGGCCGTCGCGCCCACCGTGCTGGAGACCACGATCGCGTCGCCTGTTTTCAGGTCGGCGATTGTAATGTTCGGGCTCGCGTCCAGCATCGATTGCAAATCGGCGCTGCCTCGGCCTCCGCCGCCGAACCCGCGTCCTCCGAATCCACGCCCGCCCCCCTCCGGCCCACGGCCTTCGGGGCTGCGCCCTTCGCCGCGAACTTCCCCGCCCCGGCCCTCCGCGCCGCGCCCTCCGGCCTCGCCGTGCAACCGCGCTGCAATCATCTGGGCCAGTTGCGGCTGAATCTTCTTGACGCTGGAATCGGCGACAAGTCTTACCGTCACGGGTTTTTTCGTGTCCAGATCGCGGACCTGCATCTCTTTGTTGGCCGCGTCGACGGATAAAATCACGCCCGCGATGGTCTTAAAGCTTCCGGAGACGATCTCGACGGCCGACATACTCGAGCCGTCCGCCGTCTTGTCGCCCCGCGCGCGCACCTGGTCACCAGGCTTGATTTCCGCCAGCGACGACGCCTTCGCGTCCGCAAAATTCACGGAATCCGGCGCGTACCTCCGCACGATGGCGTTGGGCGCCGGCGTGATCGTCATGGGCTTGGCGCCCGCCAGAGTCCGGACGGTGATGGTCACCGAATCGGGACCGGCCGCAGTCACCAGGCCGGTGACGCCCCGGCGGTCCCAATCGGCCCGCTCCGCGGCCTGCTTGTTCGCGATGTCGCTCTGCGACATGACCACGATCAGGGTCGCGCTCACGCTCTGGCCGTCCACTTTGCCGCGGGCGAGCACGCGGTCGCCCACGCCGATGTCGCCGAACTGAATCGCTTCGGCCTTGCTCAGATCGGTCGCGCCCGGAGCCACGCGGCGAAAACTGGCGCGCGCCTCCAGCGTCACCGTCATCTCCTGGCCGGCATCGGTCTTGAGGCTAAGCGTCTTTGCCTGGTCATCGATTTTGGTGACAGTACCCGCGGAAGACTGTACCTGCGCCCATGCCACACTTCCGGCCAGCGCCAGCAACACCATCCCACGCATCTGGTAGTTCTTCATCATGCAGCCTGGTAGTTCCAGCAACCTGTTGTTGATAAGACTCGACGAGCGGCTTGCGAGGTTACTCTTAAGGCACGCTTTTTGCTGTGCGGAACGCGTCTATTTACTTCGAGTTACGCTCCTGGGCCTGCTCTTTCAGCCCGATGGCTGGCAGGTACTCGCCCGTGGGCTCGCGTTTCCACCAGTTGCCGGTTTGCCGGCGTTCCTCGAAACTGGTGAAGCTGTACTCATAGAGTTCCGCGCGCACGAACTTCGGCGGATGGGCGGGAAAGGGGTTGGTCGCAAGCAGCGCCTGAACGTCGCGAGAGCCTAGCAGCAAACGCAGGGCAAAACCGACGAACCAGGGATTCGATTGATAACTGCCCAGGGCCGCGAACCACATCTGCCAGTCCAGGCGAGGCTGGAATGGCTGCACCCAGCGGGGGGCGCGGTGAAGGTCGCCGGGTTTGTACTTGAACTCGTAGCTGTACCAGGTTTCTCCGTCCTCGGAGCCCTGAACAATAATCTCCGGGCGTGTAGTGGTCATGACCGCGAACAGCCCATACGTATTGACGATTTGCCAGGGAGCGGCGAACCGGCCCAGCGTCTCGAGGGGCTCCGGCGCGGCGCCCTCGATCGACTCCACGATTCGCGTCACCCCCAGAATCAGTAGCAAAGCGGTTAAAAGCGCAAGTCCAGCCCGAGCCGGCCGGCTGGCTCGGGGCGGTTCTCCTTTGGGCTTGCCGAAACGGTTCAGCCAAGCGAAGTCGCGGTCATCAAACAGAAACAGGATCAGCGCGATGGTCAACAGATTGAAAAATGTGTAATTCCCAGTGAGGAAAATCAGCACTTGCAGCGCGATCATGAGCCACGCGCCGGCCAGGCGAAGCCGCCGCGGCGCAAAAATCAGGAAGGGAGTCGCCAATTCAATCGCGAGCGTGGCGAAGGTGGAGGCCTTCAGCAGCCCGCGCGGGAGTTTATCCGCATACCAGGCGATCACGGTGGGCAGCGGCTGCGTGTGAAAGTGATAATCGAGTGCCGTCAGGTTGCGCCAGGTGGGATCGTGGCTCCCGAGTTTCACATAACCCGACAGGAAGTACAGCCGGAACACCAGGAGACGGTACAACCAGGCGATGGTGCGCGCGCCCCAGCCGGACCGGCCGAAGAAGATCGCCAGAAAGCCTGCCTCCAGCAGCAGCGAGTCCCACTGGAACGTGAGGAACTCCTGTCCCGCCAGGCTGAACGATAAATAAAGGACATAGCAGCCCAGCAGCGCGAGCCGCTCCAACCTTCCGAACAGCGCCAGCGCCGCCATCGCCACCCCGATGGCCGCCGCGCTTTGGAGGGCACGGTCGCCGGAGTCCCACCAAAACACGGTGGGCAGCGCGACGTAGCGCATCGGGCCGAAGCTGGATGCGATTCGTGCGAGGTAATCGTGCGCCGGCGAAATGCCGCGTTCGCCAATCAATCCCAGCGCCTGCTCGCCGAGCGAGGCGAAGGCGATCATAAAGATGGCCGCCAGCGCGCGCAGGAAAATCCACTGGGTCAGGTGGAAGCTGGGCGGCTCGATCCGGGTTCCGAAGGTGAACCGCGTTACCTGATAAAAGAAGCTCCGGCGCCGGGCGATGAACCGGTAACCGGCCTCGAGGGCCCAACGAAGCGCTCGCGAGGATTCGTACAGCCGCTGCCGGCCGAGGGCTTCGAACACCGCGCGCGCGCCGCTCGCCACCGTGCCGTCGGTGCGCACCAGTTGCACGGACTCGGCGAAGGCGCCGGGCGGGATTTGCGGGAAACGGTCTCCGACTTCCTGTGAAGCAGCGTAATCGATCGCATCTCCCGTGAGCCCCTTCCAATACTCGATCCAGATGCGGCAGAAGCCGCACCGGCCGTCATAGATCAAAAGAGGCTTCGAGAGAGACAAGCCTTTAGCTTGTCACAACCGGATCAGGAAATCGGCGGCCGCATCAACTGCTCATATGTCCACACGCCAGCAATGACCAGCAACAGCACGCCCGAAAGGATTCCAAAGATCAGGCTGTACTTGCCGAGCATCTGGAGCTTTCCGACGATCACCTGATTCTGCTGCGCCATGTGCTGTTCGCCGACGCTGAGATAGAGCTGATCGTCTTCCTTCATGGAAAGCAGCGCCCGATAAATCAGCAGCGCCACCAGAATCACCGTCGCAGCGGCCCACACCACCGTAAGAGCACTCAGCATAGAGACGCCCTCCTTGCCCCATAGATAATAGTCCGGTGTTACGCCGCCCGCAAGGTGGGGGGGGGACAAACATGGCGGGAGGCGGGGATAGTTCAACCTGCTTACCGTAGGCGGTCCGACTCGAGCGGCATGATAAACTGTTGAGGCGCCGGATGGAGCACCGCCGGGAGGCGAAGTACGGGCCCGTAGCTCAGTTGGTTAGAGCGCTACCTTGACACGGTAGAGGTCAGAGATTCGAGTTCTCTCGGGCCCACCACTTCATTGCCGAAATGGTCCCGGGAGGAATCTTACACAGACCGGGAAAGCTGTTCGCTTTCAAAGCGCATCGACGGACTCGGCGCGTGTGTCATTCCGAATCCGCGGGGTATGCCGCCCGCGAGGCGGCCCTCATCCGCGCGCCGGTTCGCCCGTTTCTCGATCCGGCTCCCTTTCAATTCAATTACCGGAATCGCACCGTTCCTTCTGGATTGATCACCAGCGTTTTTTGCGATATCATTTGACCCGCCTTGTTATCGGGCGCGGCTCGGAAGAGGGGGTTGTTCGCAAAAGCAACGCTTTCGCGCGAAGCGAGCGCACGCTGGCTGAAGACGCGAAATTGACGGGTTCGATCTGCAAGGCTGTCAAGAGAGGGGCGAAAGGGGGGCTAACGTGCGAATTCTTGGGTCACTTGGGTTTGTCTTCTGTTTAACCGCCGCCGCCGCGCTGCCGGCGTTCGGCCAGGGCGTCAACGGCACCATTACCGGCACGGTTGCCGATCCGTCCGGCTCGGTGGTTGCCGGCGTTTCCGTGGAGGCGAAGAATGTCGAGACAGGCGCGCTTTACACCGCGGCATCCACCAATGTCGGCATCTATGCGATCCCCAATTTACCGGTGGGCACTTATACGTTAACCGCCACGGCTCCCGGGTTCAAGACGTACACTCACACCAACCTGGCGATCATCGCCGGACAAGTCTTGAGGGAAGACATCGCCTTGGAAGTGGGTTCCGCCGCTGAGTCCGTCACCGTTTCGGCCGAGGCTTCGCTGCTGAAGACGGAAAGCGGCGAAACCGCGCACAACATCACCGTCAAGGAAATGGACGAATTGCCTCTCCTGGTCATCACCGGAGGCTACCGGAATCCTTTAGCCACGCTCACCACACTGCCGGGCAGCGCCGGTCCGGGCACGCTCGGCGCCCTCGTCGTGAACGGATTGGGCGGCAATGGCACCAACGCGGGCTTTCGCATTGAGGGCCAGGACTCCAGCAACCGGCTCTTCAATTTAACCGAGTACCCCGGCATGACCCAGGCAAATGTGGATGCCATTCAGGAGATCAGCTACCAGACCAGTAACTACGCGCCCGAATTCGGACAGGGAGGGGGCATGGTCGTCAACATGACCATGAAATCCGGTACGAATCAATATCACGGCAGCGCGTTCGAATATTTCGTCAATGAGGATTTGAACGCGGGATATCCGTTTAGCATTAGCGGTGGACCGGGCAGCATCCCCGGCGGGAGCGGCGGCAAGTTCCGCCCGCGTTACCGGCGCCACGATTGGGGCGGCACCCTGGGCGGCCCCATCATCATTCCCAAGCTCTATAACGGCAAGGACAAGACTTTCTTTCAATGGAGCTATGAGCACTTTGAATATAACCAGCTTTTCACGTTCAATGACACGGTGCCCACCCCTGCCTATCGAGCCGGCGATTTTTCAGCGATTTCGTCCAACGGCACTTGCAGCCTGTGCTCGGCTTACCAGATTCCGGCCGGTGCCTTGGGCAGCGCGGGATATACCGACGCCTTGGGCCGCCCGATGTTCGCCAATGAAATTTACGATCCTCTGACGCGCGCCACGCTTGCGAACGGCTTGCAGTATGCCCAACCCTTTCCGAACAACATGATCCCGGCCAACCGTTTCAACGCGACGGCGATCGCCATGCAGAAGCTGTTTCCCAACCCCAATCCGGGCAATAATAATTTGACCTCCAACTATACCGGCAGCATCAACGGCGGCCAGTGGTCGCACATCCCCACGCTGAAGATCGATCAAATCATCAGCAGCAATGACAAGCTGTCGTTTTACTGGTCACGAAACAACGTCGAAACCCAGATCAATACCGGGCCGTTCGCGGCGGATGGCTTGCCGTTAGAAATCGGGCAGTATCGCGGCGGCCTGATTCCCACCAACACCTGGAGGCTGAATTACGATCGCACCCTGACTCCCACCCTGCTGTTCCACTTTGGGGTCGGTTACCTGGACACCATTTTCAACGACCAGGCGCCGTTTTTGAAATTCAATCCCGACGAGTTCGGACTTACGGGCTTCATCCAGCACCGCCAATTCCCGAGTGTGACCGGTATGCAGGCAGCCGCCGCGGTCCCCGGCGGCGCGCCCCCTCCCGGAGCCGCTTATGGCGGGATGCAGAATATCGGCACCGCCGGCCAGTTGCAGTCGTGGATCCATGAGCAAAGGCCCACCGCCAACGCGAATGTGACCTGGGTGAGAGGCGCGCACCGGTATAAGGCCGGCGCGGAATATGAGATCGAGGGCGTCATCGGCTACAACGCGGACCTCTCCGGCGTCACCCTGGCGACCGGCGTGGGTCCCACTTCCCAGCCCTTCCAACCCTCGGTCAGCTTCAACAACTACACGCAAGGCTTCGGCTACGCGAGTTTTCTGCTCGGCGACTTCACTTCGATCAATCAAACGCCCAATTTCGTGGGCGTGCGTAATGGTTACCAGCAGTGGGGATTGTTTGTGCAGGACTCCTGGAAAGTCACTCGCAAGCTGACTGTGGATTATGGCGTGCGCTGGGATTACGCCACGGTGCAGCAGGAAGAACACGGACGCCTGGGGCAGCTCGACCCGGCGACGCCGAACCCGAACGCTGGCGGACGCCTGGGGGCGATTCGATACGCCAGCACGTGCAATTGCGATTTCTATAAACCGACTTACCCCTATGCGATCGGGCCGCGCATTGGCATCGCCTATCAGATCGACCCCAAGACCGTGTTCCGGGGCGGATGGGGCATCAGCTATCAATACATCGCAGGATTCGCCGGCACCATCGTTTCCACACCGGGCAATACGCCCATTCCGGTGCAGCCCAACAACTCCCAGTTCATCAATGTGGCCACCCCTGGCTCGATCATCACGCCGCAATTCCCCACCACCAACCAGTTCGCGTGGCCGATTGCGGGCACCACGGGCGCGCCTCCGGCGGTGACCAACGGCGTCTTTGTACCGGATGCCAATCAGAACCGGCCGCCCCGCATTAATAACTGGAGCGTCGGCTTCCAGCGGGAGATCACGCGGAACTTCGTGATTGAGGCCAGCTATGTGGCCAACCGCGCCGCGTGGCTGCAAGGCCCCACCGGAGGAACCGGCCCGCTCGGCTTGTTGAGCCAGATCTCGCCGCAAACGTATGCGCAATACGGCTTGTTCCCGTATCCTGGAACCGGGCCTTGCACGTCCGGCGGCGGAGTTTGCGCCAGCACGACGTACAATAACGACGCCGACCGCAACCTGCTCACGCAGCCTTTGAACAGCGCCAGCGTCAAGCAGGCCATGGCGGCGCGCGGCTTCCCCAACTTCCTCCCGTATAACGGATTCCCGTTAGGCAACAGCCTGCAAAGCGCCTTATATCCGTTCCCGCAGTTTACGTCCGCTAGCGGAACTCCCATCGCTGTCTCGGGATCGCCGACCGGAAATTCCAAATACGATTCCTTGCAAATCAAGGCGACCAAGCGGTTCTCCCACGGTTTGCAGGGCAGCGGCTCGTTTACCTGGGGCCAGGGATTCAACCGGGCGGCACGGCAGGATTTCTTCAACCCCCAAAGCGCGGTATGGGCTCTCCAGAATTATCCTCCGCTGGCGCTGACCTTCAACGCGATCTACACCGTCTCGAAGGCCAGCTTCCTGCCAAAGTACATCAATGCGCTGAGCAAGGATTGGCAGTTGGGGTGGTATTCGCGTTACCAGAGCGGCCCGTACCTCACGCCTCCGGCTAGCCCGACGCTGAATTTCCTCAGTAGCCAGGATATCCGCGTTCCGAACCAACCCCTATATACCCCGGGCGTCGACATTAACGATCACAGCAGCTTCAATGCCTATTACACGCAGGTGCTGAACCCGAAGGCATGGCTCGCCTGCCCCACCAATTCGGTCTGCCCTGCCACCTCGGTGCTGTACAAAGACTTTCGTGGACCGCGCATTCCCTCCGAGAACGCCAATATCGGCCGCCATTTCCGGATCGGCAAGGAAGGCAAGTACGATTTCTACATTCGCGGGGAATTCATCAACATCTTCAATCGCACGTTGTTTGCGACGCCACCAACCTTTACATCGAATCCCCAGAACGCACCGGTGAAAGGCGCGGGCGGCGGCACCATCTACACCAGCGGGTTCGGCGTCTTTGGCAATGCCTACCTTACACCGAACACCGCCTACGCGAATCCTGGCCGGACGGGAACGATCATCGCGCGTTTCCAATTCTAGGGCGATGCGCTACGAAAATTTCCGGTGCGCTCCGGCCGCGAGTTCTCTCAACCCAAAGCCGGCTGGCGGAAAGTCGGGATTGCCGTGGAGGCAAGCGGTATGCTCCGCCGCCGCGGGACTCCGCCGGATCCGACCCCAGACCGTGGTTCGGTTTGCGGCCACTTCGGAAGCGCTGCATTGGGAGCTGGCCGCTTTCTTCGGGGGATCCGGTAGCTTGTTCGTTCGGATTCGGCAACAGCATCCTCCTGAGCTGTGAAGTCGGCGGGACGAACTGACCGACAACCACCTTCCCTGTTCGCGGGTCTTCGCGCCGCGCACGCGGAAGCTTTGCCCTCCGGCCGCTCGGCCGCATCGAGGCTAGCTGTTGCCTTCCGGCGGCACGTTCGAGCCTCCCCCTCAGCGATGACGCGCGTGCAGGTTGGAGCGATGATAGGGTTGTGGCGGGGCGGGGCGAGGGTGCAGCCACCCGCCGATTCTTTTCCAAAGTGCTGCAAGCCATTTCCACATAGCTGGTACCTCTTGGGGGAACCTATCACAAATTTCCCGCGGTGGCACGGGGGGAGCCAGGCAAGTTCCGCGATATTCTAGGAGGGGGTTGAATCGCCCCGCCATTCACGCAGTAAATTTTCTGGCAAGGATAGAAAATCCCATACGGATCAGTAACTTCACAACGGGCTTGCGCGCCATCCTAAAAGTGTAATATCTTAAAGTCGCGGGTGCTCGTAACTTCTTGTAAAGGCTGAGTCTCATGCAGGCGAAGGTTTTAGCGGGAATCATAATTTCGGCGGGGATCGGCGTTTTGCCGGCCCCAGCCCAGCAGGTGGACTTCCAGAAGGACGTTCAGCCGATCTTCACGGAGAATTGCACGCTGTGCCATAAGGGCGCCAACGCGCCCTCGGGCTTGCGCCTGGATACCGCTGCGGGCGTGCTGAGCGGCAGTTCTTCCGGCAAGGTCGTCATACCGGGCAATTCCAAGCAGAGCGTGCTGGTGCAGCGGATCTCGGACACCACCGGCAACCAGATGCCGCCTAGCGGTCCACTTACCAAGCAGCAAATCGCCACGATCGTTAACTGGATCGATCAGGGCGCCAAAGCCGACGTGAAGCCGGAAGAGATCAGTGCGGCCAGGCCCGCGAAGGCGGCGCCGCCTCCGGTTCCGCCGGTGTCGAAGGTGGAGACCGCCGCGGATGAGCGCGCGATGCTCAATACGTATTGTGTCGTATGCCACCACGGGGTCAACGCGCCGCAAGGGCTTAAATTGGATGAGCTCGATACGGCGAATGTGGAGAAGAACGCAGAGACTTGGGAGAAGGTAGTCCACAAGGTTCGCGCCGGGATGATGCCTCCGGCGGGCATGCCAAGGCCTCCGCAAGCCACCTTCGAGTCGATGATCACGTATCTCGAAAACGAGCTGGACAAGCACGCCGTGACCAACCTGCCGCCGCCGGGACTCCACCGCCTGAACCGCACCGAATATCAGAACGCGGTCCGGGACCTGCTGGCCGTGCAGATCGACGCATCGAAGTTCCTGCCATCTGACGATTCGACGCGCGGGTTCGACAATGTGGCCGCCGCGCTGTCGCTTTCGCCGGCGCTGCTCGAAGGCTACACCTCGGCGGCCGCCAAGATCAGCCGCATCGCCTTGGGCGATGTGAATTCGCCTTCGGAGGCCGTCTACCGCGTGCCCGAAGACACTTCGCAGGACTACCACATTGAGGGTCTGCCCTTCGGTACGCGCGGCGGGATGCTCATTTCCCACGAGTTCCCCGCGGACGGAGATTACAACTTCAAGATTTTCCCGGTCAACAAAGGCAATATGGATAACAACCAGGCCTTTGGCGAGATTCGCGGCGAGAAGCTGGAATTACTGATCGACGGCGAGCGCATCCACCTCTACGACTGGGACACGGAGCTGGCTCGCGGGGCCGCCGTCCATGGCGGCACCAAAGACGTGACCGTGCACTTGAAGGCCGGCGTTCATCAGGTGGGCGTAACCTTCCTGGCGACCAACTACGCGCCGGGAAGCGATCTCGACCAGCACTTCCTGCGCAGCACCATCGAGACGGGCGGCCTGCCGGGCTTCACCTTCTTCCCGCACGTCGGCAAAGTAACCATTCAGGGTCCTCTGAATGCCAAGGGCGCCAGCAACGATTCGCCCAGCCGGAAAAAGATCTTCGTCTGTTATCCGGCCAATCCGGGCCAGGACACGGCCTGCGCCAAGCAGATCATTTCCACGCTGGCGCGGCGCGCCTACCGCCGGCCGGTGACTCCCGCCGATACCGAAATGCTGATGGGCTTCTACCAGCGCGGGCGCAACGATGGCGGCGATTTCGACCACGGCATCGAAATGGCCCTGCGCCGCATCCTGGCCGATCCCGAATTTGTTTTCCGTAAAGAGGCCGAGCCGGCCAATCTGAAGCCCGGCCAGAAATACCGCATCAGCGATGTAGAGCTGGCCTCGCGCCTTTCTTTCTTCCTGTGGAGCAGCATCCCGGACGATGAGCTGTTGAAGCTGGCCGAGCAGAACAAGCTGCACGAACCGGCCGTGCTCGAGCAGCAGGTCAAGCGCATGCTGGCCGACGCCAAGTCGGATCAGTTCATTGTGAACTTCGCCGGCCAGTGGCTGAACCTTCGGGCCCTACAAACGGTGAGTCCCGTGACGTCGCTGTTCCCCGACTTCGATGACAACCTGCGCTACGCGATGCGCAAGGAGACCGAGCTGTTTTTTGCCTCCATCGTGCACGAAGATCGCCCGGTGACGGACCTGATCGACGCCAATTACACGTACCTGAATGAGCGGCTGGCCAAGCACTACGGCATTCCCGGAATTTACGGCAGCAACTTCCGCCGCGTGGAACTGCCGCCGGCCTTTGACGTCCGGCGGGGCTTGCTCGGCAAGGCCAGTCTCGAAACGATCACCGCGCAGCCGAACCGCACCTCCCCGGTGGGGCGCGGCAAGGCGATCATGCAGATTTTCCTCGGCGTCAGCCCGCCGGACCCGCCGCCGGGCGTGGTGATCAAGCTGGTGGCGACCGAGAGCACCCACGGCGGTCCTCCCCCCTCCATGCGGCAGCAGATGGAGATGCACCGCGCCAACGAGCCGTGCGCGAGCTGCCACAAGATCATGGACCCGATCGGCTTCGCGATGGAGAATTTCGACGCCATCGGCCAGTGGCGCACCATGGACGGCGCCGATCCGGTAGACGCCAACGGATACCTGGTGGACGGCACCAAGATGGACGGCGTCAAGGGCCTGCGCGACGCCCTGCTGCGTTACACTCCCCAGTTCGTGCGCGTGATCACCGATAAGCTGATGATCTACGCGCTCGGCCGCGGGACCGAATACTACGACATGCCGCTGATGCGCTCCATCGTGCATGAAGCGGAGAAGAACCACTACAAGTTTTCATCCCTGGTGCTGGGCATCGTCAAAAGCGAGCCCTTCCAGGCCAACATGAAGGTGCAAATGAGCGCGAATCCCCGGGAAAACAAGGTGGCCGAAGTGCATATGCCTCCTGTCCCGGCTGCATCGCGCTAGTTGCGGAAACCATCTAAGATTAAGGTTAGGAGAGCGGAAATGTTCATCACCAAGAAACACATCTCCCGACGCACCGTGTTGCGGGGAGCCGGAGTAGCCCTAGCTTTACCGCTGCTCGATTCCATGATCCCGGCCCAGACGCCGCTGGCTAAGACGGCGGCAACGCCCAAACCGCGCTTCACGGGCATCTTCGTTCCGCACGGGATGGCTCCGGGCTGGTGGGTCCCGGAGGCCGGTGGTCCCGGCGAACCGAAGCGGGCTCCGGGCGCCAAAGATTTTGAGTATCCCTTCATCATGAAGCCGCTGGAGCCCTTCCGGAATCACACGGTGATCCTGAGCGGCCTGTGGAGCAAGTCGGCCGAGCCGCCTCCCGGAGTCACCGGGGCGGATCACTGGGTGGCCGCGGCGTATCTCTGCGCGAATAAGCCGAAGAAGACCACCGGCGCCGATATCTATGATGGCACCACCATCGACCAGATCATCGCCCAGAAAATCGGCCAGGAGAGCCTGCTGCCCTCCATGCAGTTGGGATTGGAGGATCCGGGCGCCAATTCGAGCAACTGCGGCGAGGGCTATAGCTGCGCGTATACCAATTCGATTTCCTGGTCCTCTCCTACGCAGCCGCTGCCCATGGAGCTGAATCCGCAGGTGGTGTTTGAAAAACTGTTCGGGGACGGCAGCAACCCCAAAGAACGCGCCCTGAATCGCGACCAGGACCGCAGCATTCTGGATTCGGTGACCGAGAGCCTGGCGCGCTTCAAGCAGAACCTTCCCGCCAGCGACCGGGCCAAGCTCGACGAATATGCCGACGATATCCGCGAGCTGGAGCGCCGCCTGGATATCGCCAAGAAGGCTTCCGGCAGCGTTTCGACCGACGGCGTGAGCGTTCCGGCGGGCGTTCCGGAATCGTTCGATGAGCATGTGAAGCTGCACTTCGATTTGCAGCATCTGGCGTTCAAAGCGGATATCAGCCGTGTTTCCACGGTTCTCTATGCCCGCGACCTGACGGCCCGGCGGTATCCGGAAAGCGGCTCGAACAGCGGCTTCCACGGCGCCTCCCATCACGCCGAAAATCCGGACCGCATCGCCGATTATTCGAAGATCAACCGCTACCACGTGCAGTGCCTGGCGTATTTCGTCGACAAGCTGGCCAAGACTCCGGACGGCGACGGCACTCTGCTGGATCACTCCCTCATCCTGTACGGGACGAATATGGGCGATTCCAACCAGCACCTGCACTATGACGTGCCGCACATCCTGATCGGCGGCGCCAACGGCCAGCTCAAGGGGAACCGCCATCTGCACTACGAGACCAAGACGATCACCACCGGCAACCTGCTGTTAAGTATCCTGGATTTCTACGGGATTCACCAGGATTCGATCGGCGACAGCACCGGCCGTTTACCCGGCCTGGTGTAACGCAGCCCGGCCTAGAAACGTTTCTCCTAGGAGAGAAATGATGCCACGCGGAATCCACGCCCGTTTCGTTCCCCTTCTTCTGACTGCGTTCGCCGCTTCCGGAGCCGCGCCCAGCCCGGTGGCCGATGCCGCCATGCACGGCGACAAGGCGGCGGTCCGCGCGCTCATCCAACAGAAGGCCGACGTGAATGCGCCGCAACCCGACGGCGCCACCGCCCTCCAGTGGGCCGCGTATCGCAATGATCTCGAACTGGCGGACATCCTGATCGCGGCCGGCGCGAACGTAAAGCTCCCGAACCGCGACGGAGCCACGGCGATGCAGCTCGCCTGCCTGAACGGGAGCGCACCGATGATCTCCCGGTTGATCCAGGCCGGCGCCGATCCGAATGAGCGGGGTCCCAAGGGCGAAACGCCGCTGATGTTTGCCGCTCGCAACGGCAACGTGGAGGCGCTGCGCGTGCTGGTGGATGCCAAAGCCGACGTCAACGCGAAAGAGAGCGTTCGCGGCACCACGGCGCTGATGTGGGCCGCTGAACAGGCTCATCCCGAGGCTGTAAGATTCCTCGCCGCGCACGGCGCCGATGTTGCGGCTGCCTCTGCTTTCGATACCAAAGGCAACCGCGCCTATCTGGCGCCCACCGTGCAGTCGCGCGCACGGTCCGCTCAAGGCGCGGGCGGTTTCGCGAACGGCGGCTTCGGAGCGGCCCCCGGCGCGGGGAGAGGCGGGCGCGGCGCCGCTCCGGGAGCGGCCCCCGGCGCGGGCCGGGGACGCGGGGCAGGCCGCGGCGCGGCCAACGGGCAGGCCGGCGCCGAAGAAGAAGACATCGTCGCGAGGCTCGACCGGCAGGCCGCCGATTTCGCGTTCGGACGCCTCAACGATAAGGACGGCGGCGGGCTCACCGCGCTGATCCTGGCGGCCCGCCAGGATTGCCTGGAATGCGCCCGCGCGCTGCTCGACGCCGGCGCCGACGTCAATCAGAAATCGCATTACGGCTGGACCCCGCTGCTCACCGCCACGCAGAACCGGCACTACCGGCTGGGCGCGTTTCTGCTGGATCGCGGAGCCAATCCAAACCTGGCCAACAACGGCGGATGGTCGCCCCTCTATCTGGCCACCGACAATCGCAACATCGAAAACGGCGATTACCCGGTCCGTGTGCCGGATATGGACAGCCTGGAGTACATCAAGCTGCTGATCGACCGGGGCGCGAACGTGAACCAGCGCGTCTGCGGCGTGCAATCGACGCCCGAAAAGTGCGTCGGCGACAGCACCGAGACGCGCACCAACTTCACCATGCAGTGGCTCTACGAAGATGGCGCCACGCCCTTCCTCCGTGCGTCCCAATCGAGCGATTTGAAGCTCATGAAACTGCTGCTGGAGCACGGCGCCGATCCGAAGATTGAGACGGCCAACCGGGTCTCCGCTCTCGCGGTGGCCTCCGGCATCGGCTGGGTGGAAGGCGTGACGTTCGAGTGGTCGCCCGAGGACAACCTGGAGGCCGTCAAGATGCTTCTGGATCTGGGGATCGATCCGAACATCGCCGACGATCAGGGCCGCACCGCGCTGCACGGCGCGGCGCACAAGGGCCGCAATGACGTGATCAAAGTGCTGGTCGAGCACGGCGCGAATCTCGAAGCCCACGACCTCGGCAGCCGCGATACGGTGAACGGGGCGATGAAAGGCATGACCTGGATTCCGCTGCACTACGCCGAGGGACTGGTGCGCGTCGGCGTGCAGTCCGCCATCGCGCATCCGGAGACCGCAGCCTACATGAAGAAGCTGATGGCGGAGCGGGGCCTGCCCATTCCGCCGGATATCACGTCCTCGATCTGCCTGACCAAGGGGCTGAACGGCTGCCAGTAAAACGCCTCGACGCTGCCGCCCGGGGGCGGTGCTATTCTAAACGAACAATGCTGCGGAAAGCGTGCCTGTTGATTGCCGCCGGCGGCCTTGCGCTCGCGCAACCGCCCGCTCCGGCCCCCGCCGCTCCGGCGGCTCCGCCCCCGCCCGGCGACGCCGCCAACGGCAAGGCCATCTTCGAGGGCAAGGGCAATTGCACCAACTGCCACCGCATCCACGGCCACGGCTCGCGCTTCGGGCCGGATCTGAGCCAGATCGGCGCGCGCCGGCCGGACCAGATCCAGACCTCGATTCTCGATCCCGACGCCGAGGTCCTTCCCGCCAACCGGATTTACCGCGTGGTGGACAAAAACGGCAACGCCACGGTGGGCCGCCTGCTCAACCTCGACACCTTCACCATCCAGATGATCGACCGCCAGGAGAAGCTGCGCTCCTTCCAGAAAGCCGATCTGAGGGAGTACGCGTTCGTCGAGAAGTCGCCCATGCCCTCCTACAAAGGCCGCCTCACCGATCAGGAAGTCGCCGACGTGGTCAACTATCTCTACTCGCTGAAGCCGCCTCCGGGCGCGGCGGCAGGCCGGGGCCGCGGCGGAAATTGATCCCGGCCGAAGACGCCGGCCACGAGCCGGTCTCGCACTACTTCTACTCGCACCGGCTGAAACTCCAGTTCTGGGACTGGGGCAGCGAGGGCCAGCCGGTGATGATCCTGGTCCACGGCGGGCTGGATCACGCCCGGAGCTGGGATTGGGTGGCGCGCGCCCTGCGCGCCGATTTTCACATATACGCGCTGGACCTGCGCGGCCATGGCAATAGCGTCTGGGCGCCGGGCGCTCTCTACAGCGTCGCCGAACACGTGCTCGATCTCTCGGCCCTGGCAGACATCGTCAAAGGATTTCCGATTCACATCATCGGCCACTCGCTGGGCGCGGTGGTGGCGCTGCTGTACGCCGGCATCTATCCGGATCGCGTGAAAAAGGTGGTCGCGATCGAGGGCGTGGGGCTGCCGCCGCCGCGGCGGCTTCAGGAGACTTCCCCGGCCGGCCGCATCCGCCAATGGATCGAAAAAGTCCGCGCGGCGGAGCGCCGCACGCCGCATAGCTACCCGGACCTGGCCTCGGCCGTGGCGCGGATGAAGGAAGCAAATCCGTTCCTCTCGGACGAGGTCGCGCAACACCTGACCCTGCACGGAACCAACTGGAATCCGGACGGCTCGATCATCTGGAAGTTCGATAATTTTGCGCGGCTGGGCGCCCCTTACGGCATGAACATGGAGGACGCGGCCGGCATCTTCCAGTGCATTGGCTGCCCCGTGCTGCTGTTCTGGGGGCGGCAGAGCTTTGCCATCGATCCGGACACCGCGCAGGAGGCCCTGGTAATCCCCGACCGCCGGGTCGTGAAAGTGGATCAAGCGGGCCACTGGCTGCACCACGACCAGTTGCAGATCTTCCTGAACGAAACCAAAAAGTTTCTATCGGAGGCTCCGGCCATCCAGGCCGGCTGATCCCTACTTTTTCTTCTCCGCCGCGCGCGCCGCAGCCAGAATGTTCGCAAGCCCGTAATTGCCTTCCTGGCAAGCATACTCCAGGATTGGGCCTTCGAAACGCCGCAGGAGCAGCTCGCCGCTCCAGGGCTTGGTCCAGGTGCCCGGGTCATCCACGGTGAAGCGGTATTGAATCGTGTCCGGGCCGGTGCGCGTAAAGCGCTCGATCACCCGCATCTCGCGGCTGGAGAAAATATCCTGGCGGGCGATCGCGGGAGGCCCGCGGAACGGCGTCTCATCCGTGAAATTGATGGTGTCGACGACCAGCGTCTCGCCTTCCCAGTGCCCGCGCGAATCGCCGCTTAACTGGCGGATCGTCGAGGGCAAATGCGGAGTGCCGTCTACCGGAATGATGCGGACATGATGCACCATTTCGTTGTAAATGGAGACGGAGGTTGCGGTCTGAACGATCTGGAGGTTGGAGTTATAGGTGGTTCCCAGCATGGGCGGGCCTTCCGCGCCCCAGGAGATGCACCTTTCGGCCAGACTGCGGCTATCCGCGCTGGGAGCGGCCACGCGGCGCGCGGCCGCCTGCTTCACCAGGACCTCGTGTTTTTTGCCGGCTTCGGAAAGCGGCGGAATGCGGCCGTCCGGCGGGTCGAAAATCAGCGAAGTCCGCCGGTTCAAGTTCCCCTTGGAGTAATTTTCACTCTGCCACGCGACGTTGTCATAGTGAATATCGGTGGGCGGCTGGCTGTTCTCTCGCTGGAGGCGCTGCTTTTCAAACGCCAGGGCCTCGGCCTCCGTGTAGAACTCCTTCGTGCCGAGCTCCACGGGGCGCTCCAGGGGCGTGAACGTCGAGTTGGTCCAATAGCCTTCGAGGTTCGGCTGGCCGTTGATCGTACGCAGGGGCACGGTGCGCACCGCGGCGCTGCGCTTGGCCGCGTTCGCGGCCTGCCCGAATCCGGACGAAATTGTGAAGGCAACCAAAGCCCCCCACCAAGCCACACGGGACCAGGACACCTTAGGATCCATGCCGCTCCTCCTGCTCCACAGCATATAAGAAAACGCTCGTGCAAGAAAATGCCTGCGCGCCCGGGAGTCCGTCCCGTCCCGCCAAAGGAAATCGGATTCCACTAAAGCGTGATCTGAATTCCACACCGGCGTGCAATGGCGGGCCTCGGGGATGCCCGCTTGAGTTGTCCACCGGGCGAGCGCCGGATCGATGTGCGCTGCCGGAAAGCCCGCCGACAAATGCGGTTCGCCGCAGCGAAGCCCGGCCGCCACGGACGAAGACGGCGCCTGAGACAGGCTTTGGTCCGTGACGTGCCCGCCAAGAGCACGCCAGCGTTCGGTGGCATGACGCCCGCTCGGGAAATGCGCTCACCGGTGCGCCGCGTTGTGCTCGGGACATAAGCCCCAGAATTCGTTTCGCCGGCGGAGTGCGTCGCTCCGCCGCAAAACCGGACGTGTGGCCGAAGGAGGGTGTGCCAAGTTCTCCTCTGTCGCGGGCGATTCCAAACCGGGCGCCTGATCCTATGGCGTTCAGGCGCTCCAATTTGGGGGGGCGAAATTATGAATTCCTCAGCGCTCCGCATGGCGCGGCTGATCGCGGTGTTCCCGATTCTCGGGGTTGGGATTTTGTGGGCATGGTCGCCCGGGCGAATGACGGGTGGCGGCAGCGTGTTCCGGCCGGATGGTTCGACCGTGGATTCGGCCACACTGGACAAAACCGGGCGCGTAACCCACGGATTTGAGCTCCATTGCCAGGTGGACGGGCAATCCGCCCCGCCGCTTCCCAACAACCTCGAGGTGAACTGGAAAGACGCAAATGGCCAGCATCATTTCCACCTGGATGTTCTGACCTCGGCGGACTGCTTTTTCAATCCGGCCTGGAGTCCGCTCCCTCCCTACGCGAACTTTAACACCATGGTCGGCCAGGGGACGGGTAAGTTGGACGGCCACTCTGGCGCCACGATCCAGTTCACGTTCGTCGACGCGGGGGAGCCCGGCACCAGCGACACCGCGAACTACCACATCACCGACAGTAACGGAAATCCGGTGCTCGATGTGCCTCCGTGCTCCAGTTACAATCCGAGCTCGGGAGCATGCTTCCTTACGTTTGGCAATCAACAGGCTCACGACAGCTAAGGAGAGCTTTGGCGCTCCTTTTGAAGCTGGAGGCGCGGGGGATGGCGCGCGACTTGTTCGCGACGGCGGCAGTGCTGGCCCTCGTGGGGGCCGTCGAGTTGTTGCTGTCGCCGGACGCATCATCGGAATCTGCGCGGACAATCGCAGTCTTGCATGGTGTGTGCGTGGCGTTATTCACCGCGTCAGGTCTGCTGTGCCGGCACGCCAGTTTGGTGGGACGGCGGTCCATTAAATAGCAAGGGCGGCCTGGTGGGCGGTCCCAGGCTCGAACTGGGGACCTCCTGCTTGTAAGGCAGGCGCTCTAACCGGCTGAGCTAACCGCCCGTCGCTTCAGCGTAGCACGCATCCACGGGCGGCCGGAACCGAGCAAACAGGTCGTGCGCGGCTGGCCGGCAGCCATTTCCGCCTGGCGCAGACCCTTCATTCGAACCGCTTCCGGCTCCCCGTCCAACCCGGGCTAAGGTGGGTACCATGTCTTCCGGCCAACCCGACGCGCGCACCCGCGTAATAGAATCAATGTCCTGGCCGAGGAGTAATATAACTGGCCTTCCGTCGCTCTCCCCCCGCAGGGGTACTCCCTAAGGTCTTGCAACTTTCAGAAATCCAACCACCTTGAGACTTTTTGAGGATCTCATTAGGCATTAATACTGATTCTTTCGAAAACCTGCCGATGATAGTTTTGTATCAGCGACAGGGACTGTCGCGCACAACATAAAAGGGAAGAGGAGAAAGACGGAAATGAAGAACTTGGTTTTGAGACTGAAGATTTGGAAGGATACGCGCGGTCAGGACCTCATCGAGTACGCTCTGATGGCGGGTTTCGTGGCCGTGGCGGCCGGCGCCATTATGCCCGGCGTGGCGACCAGCATCAGCACGATCTTTTCGAAGATCTCGTCCGTGATGACCAACGCCAGCGCTCAGGGTAGCTAAACTACTCCTTGCCGGGAGGGGCGGCGTTCAACCGCCGCCTCTCTTGGCAGATTCGCCCGTCCCCCGCCTGATTTCTAAAATCCCCGCAGTTAAGCTTCCAGCCGCGCTAAAGCCTCCACGTTTCTTTACCGATCAACGTTCAGTGTTCTACTTTTGGGTCTTTGCCGACCAATGACCGTACAGGAGCCCACAGCCAAAGCGGCGCTGCCGTTTGAGCCGAACCCCAAGTTCCGCCATCTAGCCGCCGACCCGTCTCTGGCGGACTGCCGAGGCAAACGCATCGGCGTGCTGGTGGTGACCTATAACGCGGTTACCACCCTCAAAAGCGTCCTGAAGCGGATCCCTCCCGCGGTTTGGGAAAACGTCGAGGAGGTCGTGGTTTTCGACGACGCGAGCGCGGATGCCACCTTTGACCTGGCCATCGGCATTAAGGCGGTGCTCGATGTACCCAAGCTGCGGGTTCTCCAGCATCCCAGGAATTTGGGCTATGGCGGCAACCAGAAGGCCGGCTACCGCTATTTCATCGAGCGCGGATTCGACATTTGCGTTTTGTTGCACGGTGACGGGCAATACGCGCCGGAAATGCTGGCGCAAATGTACGCTCCGCTGGTGCGCGGCGACGCGGCGGCCGTCTTCGGCTCGCGCATGATGGCGACGCACGGAGGGCCGTTGAGAGGCGGAATGCCGCTCTACAAGTACGCCGGCAACAAGATCCTCACGGCTTTTGAAAATGCCGCTTTGGGGATGCATTTGACCGAGTTCCATAGTGGCTATCGCGCCTATAGCCTCCACGCTCTGGCAGAGATCGATTTCAGCCGCATGACCAATGATTTCCACTTCGATACGGAGATCATTATCAAGCTGCACCACCAAAAGTTCGAAATCCGCGAAGTGCCCATCCCGACCTATTACGGAACCGAGCTGTGCTACGTGGATGGCCTGCGCTACGCCGCCGACGTGTTCCGGGCCGTACGGCGGTACCAGCGGACGATTCGCTCCGTGGAGCGCTGCGCCGAGTTCGCCGAATACTTTGTCCCCAATCCCGTCAAGGAGTCCCGGCATTCCAGCCACGATTACGTCCGCCGCGTTCTGGGTACACGCCCTGGTTCTCCAGGGTGCAAGGATGTGCTGGATATCGGCTGCGGCGAGGGCTTTCTGGCGGAAGTCCTGAACGCCGCCGGCCACCGCGTCACGGGCGTGGACTGCCTGGATGCGCCCCGGCATCGCGGCATCCTGGCGGACTATCTCCGGCTGGATCTCGATTCCGCCGAAACCGCGCGCATTCTGCGCGCCCGGCCGGAGCGCTTCGATTACATCCTGCTCCTCGACATCCTCGAACACCTGAGAGAGCCCGAGCGCCTGCTGCGCGCGGCCAAAGCGCTGCTGAAGCCGGGCGGAAAAATTATCATCTCAGTACCGAACATCGCGAATGTTACCGTCCGCGCGCAGTTGCTCTTCGGGCGGTTCGATTACGCCGAGCGCGGAATCCTGGATCGCACGCACCTCCGGTTTTACACGCGGCGCACGGCACGGGCCTTGCTCAAACAAGCCGGCCTCCGGTCTATCGAGGAAACCAGCACGGTGATGCCGGTCGAAAGAGTTCTGGGGCTCCCGCCCAAATCGCCGGCTATGCGGCTGCTGAACGTCCTGCTGGCGGCGGCCACCCGGTGGCTGCCCGGCCTGCTCGGCTATCAGATCGTGCATCTGGCCGATGCCGCCCCGTCCGCTTCCGAACCAGCCGCGGACGACTCCGCGGCCGACCTTCTGCGCCTCAGCGATCGCCTGGCTTCCTTCCGGGATCAAGCGCAATGAGAATTTCCTGGGGCTGGTTTGTCCTCGGATGCATGGGCGCGGCGTGGCAGACTCTGATGCCCATTCGCGCCGGCTTCGGGCGTGGCTGGGAGATGCTGAATCTGGCGCGCGCGCTGGCGGCAACCGGCAGCTTCCAGAATCCGCTCGAGGTTTTAGCCACCGGTCCGACTGCCCAGGAGCCGCCGGGGTTCCCGTTTGTGGTCAGCCTGCTCATCCGCGCCTTCGGCGACGGCAACGGGCTGATGTGGTCGGCAACCGCGCTGTGCATTCTGGCCCACGGGCTTTACGCCGGATGGCTGCCCGCGGCCGGTGAACGGATCAGCGGAGACCGCCGGGCCGGCCACGCCGCGGCCCTGCTCGCGGTCATCCTGCCGGCGTTTCCGTTGATGCCGCAGTGGGACACCATTTTATCCGCCGCCGGGCTGCTGGCCTATTTGAGCCTGGCGAAAACAGACTGCTCTCTCGGGCGCGGGTTTGGCATTGGCGCTCTGGCCGGCTTTCTTTCCTTGTGGAATCCGATTACGGCGCCCGCCGCCTTGCTCCGCGTGCCGTTTCTTGTTCCGGGCGAACCGCGAAAGACGCACCGTAGGCGCCTGGCTTTGCTGGCCGCCTGGGGGGCCGGGTTTCTCGCCATTTCCGGACCGTGGATGGCGCGCAATCACCACGTTCTGGGGACCTGGGCGCTGCGCACGAATCTGGGATTCACGTTGTATGCGTCCAATAACGATTGCGCGGCCCCGCACATCTTCGAAACCATCCGTTCCGGCTGCTATGACCGGATGCATCCGAACACCAGCGCATCCGAGGCCGCCCTGCTGCTCTCGCTCGGCGAAGCCAGGTTCGACCGCCTCCGCACCCAGGCAACTTATGAATGGATGAAAACGCACCCGCGCCGCGAATTTGAGCTGGCCGTCGCCCGGTTCCGCGAATTCTGGTTCCCAGGTCCCTCCGAGCAGTCTCCCTACGCGCAGGCAGTGTGGATCACCACCGTGCTGTCGTTTTTGGGTTTCATCGGGATGGCCCGCAACCGCATTCCGGGCTGGAAATACATGCTGACGGTGAGCCTAGTGGTGCCAGTTCCCTACTACTTCGTCGTCGCGGGAATCCGTTATCGCGCGCCGGTCCTCTGGATCGCGCAGATCACGGCCGGTTATCTTCTGGTGGCGATGCATTCGGCGGCGCGAAGCTGGTATGAGCGGAAAACCTCCGCAGCCCTGCCCTCCGAGCCATGCCCGCAGCGTTGAGCCGCGTTCGCCCGGCGGCGTGGATGGCGGCGTCCGCGCCCGCCGTGCTGGTTCCGTGCTTTTGGCAGCCCCGCATCTATGCGGGCGATCTGTCCAGCCACATTTATAACGCCTGGCTCGCGACCCTGGTGGAAAAAGGGCAAGTTTCCGGCCTGATCCTCCGCCCCTTGACCACCAACATGCTCTTCGACGTGATCCTGGAGACGCTCTTCAAAGGGTTCGGCGCGGCCTGGGCGCAACGAATCGCCGTTGTACTGGTAGTGCTGATCTTCGCCTCCGGCCTGTTCCTGTATTTACGAAGCGTTGCCGGCCGCTGGCCGTGGTTTTTGATTCCCGCGATCGCCATGCTCAGCTACGGCTGGGTGTTTCACATGGGGTTTTTGAATTTTCTTTTGGCGCTGGGGCTGTCGCTTGCCGCGTTGGCTCTCGCATCGAAGAGCCGACCCGGCTTTGTGGCCGTCGGCGGCGTGTTGCTGGCGATCGCGTATCTGGCCCATTCGATGCCCGTCGCGTGGGCGATCGGCTTGTTCACCTACCGGCGGATCGGCCGCGCGCTCCCCCCGCGCCGGCGAGCCTGGCTGTTCGGAGCCGCCGTGCTTGGCTTGGTTGGTTTGCGCCTCGCCCTGGCCGCAAAGTTTCGCACAGGCTGGTCGGCCTCGCAATTCACCTACCTAACCGGCGCGGATCAATTTTGGTTCGCCGATCCGCGCACCTCCCTGTGCTCGGTGTTGATGCTGATCGCCTGGGCCGCGCTGCTGGTGCGGCTCGGCCGGGCGAAGTCGCCCGTGCGGTGGCTGCTTGGGTTCCGGGCTCAGATCCTCTTGCTCCACGTTTTCGCGATCGTGCTGCTGCCGAACCAGATCTTCCTGCCCGCGCCCCGGTATGGATTCACGTATATTGCGGGCCGTCTCTCGCTGCTGCTGGCGGTCTGCGTGTGCGCGCTGGCGGCCTCGGCCCGGCCGCACATGCCGGAACTGGCGTTGATGGCGGCAGCCTGCGCCTGGTTCTTCGGTTTGCTGTACGCCGACGGCGCGGCGCTGAATCGCCTCGAAGACCGCATGACCGCGGCCGTCCAGACTCTGCCTGCCGGTTCCCGGGTGGTGGCTCCGTTGACCGAATCCCGGCGCGCGCCGCAACTGCTCCATATGATCGATCGCGTGTGCGTCGAGCGCTGCTTCAGCTACGCCAACTATGAGCCGGTGACTTCGCAGTTCCGCGTGCAACTCGATCAGGCACACCCCGGAGCGGCCGCCGCGCTGATCGCGCCGGATTATCCGACTACCGTGGCCCTCCAGGCCGGGCAGCCCCGCCCCCGCGCCGGCCTCCCGGGTTACTACCAGATCAGAACCTGCGGTCCGGATCTGTGCGCCGCTCTCGTGCCGTTCTCGCCCGCGCCGCTTCGCTCCCCCAAATAAGTTGTACGGCCGTCCGAAGTGAAGTACGCTCACAAAGGGAGCCAACCTCCATGTACTCTCGGCGTGAATTCGGCAGAATGACGATCGCGAGCGTGCCGCTTTCGGCCGCGCTTGCGCAGCCGCACCCCCAGATCGACTCTACCATCGCCGGCGTCCGCATCGGCGTGCAATCCTACAGCTTCCGCGAGAAGCCTTTGGACGGCGCGATTCAGGCGATGGCCGAAATCGGGTTGGGCGAATGCGAACTGTTCGCCCCCCACGTCGAGCCCAGGCTCGATCGTGAAGCGCTCCGAAAATGGCGGCTTTCAGTCTCCATGGACGAGTTCCAGGCCGTCCGCCGGAAATTCGACAACGCCGGAATCAAGTTGTTCGCCTACAACTACAGCCCCAACGACAGCTTCACGGACGAGGAGATCGAGCGCGGCTTCGATATGGCGCGAGCCCTGGGCGTCAACGTGATCACCGCTTCCTCCACGCTGACCGCCGCCAGACGCATGGTCCCCTACGCGGAGAAATACAAGATCACCGTCGCTTTTCATGGCCACTCCGACGTCCGCAATCCCAATGAATTCGCCAAACCCGAAAGTTTCGCGGCGGCGATGGCGATGTCGAAGATGTTCGCCGTCAACCTGGATATCGGGCACTTTACCGCGGCGGGCTACGACGCCGTGGCCTACATACGGGAGCATCATGAACGCATCACGAACCTTCATTTGAAGGACCGCAAGCGCGACCAGGGTCCGAATGTTCCCTGGGGCGAAGGCGACACGCCGATCAACGCTGTGCTGCGGCTTCTGCGCGATCAGAAATGGCCGATCCCGGCCGACATCGAATACGAATACCAGGGCTCGGCCGACTCGGTAACGGAGGTGCGAAAGTGCTTCGAATTTTGCAAGCAGGCCTTGGCCTGATTTGCCTGAGCGGGCCCGCCCCGGCGCAGCTCATCACCCGGCCGGTTCCGCCGGCCGATCAGGTGGAGCGCGGGCAGAGGCTGTTCGCCGCCACCTGCGGGTTCTGCCACGGCGCCACCGCGAAAGGCGGCGAGGGCGGGCCTGACCTGGTGCGCTCTGTGGTTGTTTTGGACGATGAGAGCGGCGATCAGATCGGTCCCGTGGTCCTCGGCGGGCGCCCGGACAAGGGCATGCCGGCGTTCCAACTTTCCGAAGACCAGGTCAAGGACATCGCCGCGTTTCTGCGCTCGCGCACCCAGGCCGCCATCAACCGCGGCGCCTATCCGGTGCAGAACCTGATCACCGGCGATGTCAGGGCCGGCGAGGCCTACTTCAACGGCGCGGGCAAATGCTCCGCCTGCCATTCGCCCACGGGCGACCTGGCCGGTATCGCCGCGAAGTATCCGCCCGAGGCTTTGCAGGCCCGTTTTCTTTATCCGGGCCGCGGCCGCGACCGCAAGCCGGTGGAGGCGGCCGTGACGCCCAATTCAGGACCGCCGGTCGCAGGCAAGCTCGAATACATCGACGACTTTTCCGTGAACCTGCGCGATGCCAACGGCGACTATCACTCCTGGCCGCGCGAGAGCGTGAAGATCGAAATTCACGACCCCTACGCGGCGCACGCGGATCTGCTGCGCAAGTACACCGACACGGACATGCACAATCTGCTGGCGTATCTGGAGACCCTGAAATGAAGCCGCCAACCCGCTCCATAAGCGCCGCGGTCCGGCTGGCGGCAGTTTTCGCGATCACGGCCGCGGCGCAAAGCCTCGACCCCGCGAAGCTGCTCCAGCTCCCCACGGATACCTGGCCGACGTACAACGGCGATTATTCCGGGCGGCGGCACAGCCCACTCAACCAGATCAATCAGGACAACGTGAAGAACCTGGCGCTGGCGTGGGCGGCGCGGTTCGCCGCGCCCGCCGTCCCCGGCGGAAACACGATCATCAAAGCCACTCCGCTGGAGGTCAACGGCGTCCTGTATTTCGCCGTGCCGGATTACGCCTTCGCCGCCGATGCCCGCACGGGCCGCATGCTGTGGTCCTTCAAGTGGGAATCCCAGGGCGGCATTCACATCGGCAATCGCGGATTCGGCATGTACGCGAACTGGCTGTTCTTTGAGACGCCGGATTGCCACCTGGTTTCGCTGGACGCGCGCACCGGCAAAATGCGCTGGAACCGCCAAATCGCCGACGTCAAGCAGGAGTATTTCTGCACGCCCGCCCCGCTCATCATCCGCAACCACGTCATCACGGGCGTGGGCGGCGATTCGCTGGACGTGCCCGGTTATCTGGAATCGCGCGATCCGGAAACCGGCGACGTGCAGTGGCGGTTCAACACCACGCCGCGCCCCGGCGAGCCGAACGCGGACTCCTGGCCCAGCCAGATCGCCATGGAGCACGGCGGCGGCATGACCTGGCTTTCCGGCACCTACGACCCCGAGCTGAACCTGTACTTCTTCGGAACCGGCAATCCGCAGCCGGTCCACGCGGCCCAGAGCCGCAAGGGCGACAACCTTTACACCTGCTCGATTGTGGCGCTGAATCCCGACACCGGAAAAATGGCCTGGTATTTCCAGGCCTCGCCGCATGACACGCACGATTGGGATAACGTGGCCACGCCCGTGCTGATCGACACGCGGCTGAACGGGCAGCCGCGGAAGTTGCTGGCGCAAGCCGCCCGCAACGGCTACTTCCTCGTGCTGGATCGCACCACGGGAAAGAACGTGCTGACCGCGCCATTCATGGATTCCTTGAACTGGGCCAAGGGAATCGACGCGCTGGGCCGTCCTATGCCCGACCCGGCCAAAGACCCCAAGACCGATGGCACGCTGGTCTCGCCGGCCTCGAATGGCGCCGCGAACTGGCCCGCTCCCGCCTACAATCCGGATACCGGGCTGTTCTACTTTCATGCCACCCAATCGTGGTCGGTGTATTACCTGACTGATACCGACGAAAACCCGGAAGGCTACGCCGGCCGCGACGACGGGCTCCTGGCGCGCAACATGCTCCAAGCCGTAGATGTCAAGACCGGCAAGATCGCCTGGAGCCACGTATATCCGGGGCCCGGCGGAAGCCGCGCAGGTATGCTGAGTACCGCGGGCAAGCTCCTGTTCACCGGCGATCCCTCGGGGAATTTCATCGCCTTCGACCCCGCGAACGGGAAGATCCTGTGGCACGTGCCGCTTTCGGCGCCCGTGGGCAACGCTCCCATCACCTACGAGCTCGATGGGAAGCAGTATGTCGTGACCGGCGCGGGCGACATGCTGTACGCATTCGCGCTGCCTCGCTAACCGCCGCCGCTTACTGCACCAGCTTCACCCGCAGCACCCCGGATGAGGTCGACGTGCCGCCGCCGCCGGTGACGGATCCCGGAACCCAGGGCCCCACGTAGATGGCGCAAAACGGCTCATTGCCGGTCAGGTTCGATTTGTACCAACTGCTTCCCGAGGGCGTGCCGTTGGAATAAAGCAGGAATTCGCCGTACCCGATCACAGTGGTGTCCGTGCTGCTGCCCGTCTTGCTGCAATTCTGATTTATGGAATCCCACTGGCACCCGGGATAGACCACCGGAACGCCGAATAACCGGCGGCCATTTCCTGCCGGAGTACCGTTGAAATACGCCGCCAGCGTGGCGGCCCCGTCCACATTGTTCCAGACATCCTGATTTTTATTGTTGGTTGTCACCATGGCGCCGCTGGAATCCTGGCTGGCGCGCTCGTCCAGAATCTGGGCCTCCGAGGCTTTATTGCCATTGGTCAGGATGGAATTCAGATTTTCGCCTACGTAGACCGGTTGCTGCTGCAAAATGCCGAGCACGGTTTTGGCGATTTCGTTGTTGGACTGGTATCCCCAGTAGCCGTTTGTGGAGGAACCCCAACTGCTGACCACCGCCTGCATGGAAGCGTTGGAATCGCCGGCGCAGGGCGTTTTGTTGAAGCAGTTGATCACGTTGCCGTTGCCATTTCCGCAATGTTGTTTGTTGGCGTTAAACTGCGGCCACTGGATGTCGTACAAGCCGCCCACGTTGAACCCGAAATTGGCGTCCGTCAGATCGGTGCTGACCGCAGTGTAGGGCATCGCGCCGGCGCTGACCGCGTTGCTGGACGAAGTGCCGAAATCGAGCTGCGCTCCGATCGCCATTGCGTTCACGATCTGCGTATAGGACGGGTTCCGGCTGAACTTGCTGAGGACCGCGGGAATGAAATAAAGATTCGCCGTAACCGTCGTCTGCACGCGAGCATACGTGTAGCCCGACGCCGAACCCGGATTGCTCGAATAGACGCCGTTCTGGCTCTTGGCGAAATCCACCGTCACGCAATTCGTTGTCACCTGGCTTGAGGCATCGCATTGCGCGCTGAGCGAAGCGCTGCCGATGTTGTATTTGTTGCCCATGCTCAACGCCGCGCTGGTGGCTCTGGCGATGCCGGCCTGGGTGCCGTCCAGGTTTAGCGCCGCCGCCAAAGCGGCGGCATCGCAGTATGCCTGCGTTTCATTTTTCAGAATGAAAAGTCTGCCCACGTCAATCGCAAGCCCCATCGCGCCAAAAATGGCGAAGGCAGCGATGGCCATGGTGATCAAAACATAACCCTGTTTGCTCGGATCTCGGCCAATATTTTTCCCTTTCACAGTTCGCGTCTCCTCCGGTTTCTAGTATCAACGGCTTCCGGGTACCACGCCATAGATTAGATATCCGGAGAAAGTACTGATGAAAGATACTTACTGGTTCCAAGAAGATCCCTTATTCCGATGGATATCATTTGTGATCTTTCATGCACGGCAGACAGATGTACGCGCTTTTTTAAGCTCGAAGGGGGTGTTCTCGCGATGACCGGGCCTGGCCCGGCGCGCCGCGCCCGAACGCGGTAAGGTATCCAATAGATATGGCGCCGCCCGGCCAGGGCCTCGCGGTGCGCCATTCCCTGAGGATTGGACTTGGACGAACAAAAGCCAGAAGCGCTCGCATCGCGCGAGCCGGTCAACGCTGACGGAGCTTCTTCGCGAAAATTATGCGAACCAACATAGCCGTCTGGCTGGGGCTGGCTGCGGCGGCGTTCCCTGCCCGCACGGCGGATCTGCCGCTTCTGCGCGGCTTCTCCGCCGATTCCTCGCGCGCCGAGCGGGAATGGGAAGAGAAATTCCGCGCGATTCCGGACCGTGCAGTTCTGCGCGCGAACATGCAGCGCATGGCGGCCCGCCCGCACCATCTGGGCTCGCCCTACGGCAAGGAGAACGCGGAGTGGATTCTGGGCAAATTCAAGCAATGGGGGCTCGACGCCAGGATCGAGACCTACGATGTCCTGTTCCCCACCCCCCAGGATCGCGTGCTGGAAATGCTCGAGCCTGCGCGGTTCACGGCCAAACTTCAGGAGCCCGCGGTGCCGGGCGATCCCACCTCGTCGCAGCGCGAAGAACAGCTTCCTTCCTATAACGCGTACTCGATCGACGGCGACGTCACCGCCCCGGTGGTGTACGTGAACTACGGGACGCCCGAAGATTACGAGCAGCTCGAGCGGATGGGGATCTCGGTAAAAGGCGCTATCGTCCTGGTGCGCTATGGCGCGAATTTCCGCGGCATCAAACCGAAGCTGGCGGCGCAGCACGGCGCGGTCGGCTGTATCATCTATTCCGATCCTCGGGACGACGGGTATTTCGAAGGCCTGGTGTATCCGCAGGGGCCGTACCGGCCGAGGGACGGCGTCCAGCGCGGCAGCGTGATGGACATCTCGCTGTATCCCGGTGATCCCCTGACTCCCGGCGCCGCGGCCACCAAGGACGCCAGCCGGATCGCGCGGGCGCAAGCGCCGACTATTACGAAAATTCCGACGCTGCCGGTCTCCTACGGCGATGCGCAGCCGATCCTGGCCGCGCTCGGCGGGCCCACGGCGCCAGAGCGCTGGCGAGGTGCGCTGCCGGTCACCTACCGGGTGGGGCCGGGACCAGCGAAAGTTCATCTGAAAGTGAGCTTCCACTGGGATCAGAAGCCCATCTATGATGTAATCGCGCGGATTCCGGGATCCGCATATCCGGACGAGTGGATTCTGCGCGGCAATCATCACGATGCCTGGGTGAACGGCGCCGACGATCCGGTCTCGGGCGCCAGCGCCCTGCTGGAAGAGGCCCGCGCGCTGGGAGAAATGCGGAAACTCGGCTGGCAGCCGAAGCGCACCATCGTCTATTGCGTGTGGGACGGCGAGGAGGAAGGGCTGATCGGTTCGACGGAGTGGGCCGAGGATCACGCCGCGGAGCTCGCCCAAAACGCGGCCGTGTACATCAACTCGGACAACAGCGGGCGCGGATTCTTGCAGGTTTCCGGCTCCCACACACTGGAAAAATTCATGAACGACGTGGCGCGCGATATCGAAGACCCCGAGACGAAGCTCTCGCTGTGGAAGCGGCTGCAACTGAAGCGCATCCACGATCGCGCCGGGGAGCGGCCGGAATTGCGCACGCGCGCCGACTTGCGGATCGACGCCCTCGGTTCCGGATCGGATTACACAGCGTTCCTCGACCACCTGGGAATCGCCTCGCTGAACCTGGGCTTCGGCGGCGAGGACGGCAGCGGAATCTATCATTCCATCTACGACGATTTCTCCTGGTACACGCGCTTTTCCGACACGGACTTCAGCTACGGGCGCGCGCTGGCGCAAACGGCCGGAACCGCCGTGCTGCGGCTGGCGGACGCGGACCTGCTGCCTTACGATTTCACAGATTTCACCGACACCATCCGGCGTTATGTGGACGAGGTGGAAAAACTGGCCCGCGACGAAACAGATCGCATCCTGGAGCGCAACCGCCAACTGGACGAGGGCGTTCCGCGAGCGGCCCGCGATCCCAAGCGCAGGGCCGCGCCGCCGGAGCGGAAAGATCCGGCGCCGGAGCCGCTGAATTTCGCGCCGCTGCGGAACGGGCTCGCGGCGCTCGAGCGCAGCGCGGAGCTTTACGATCGGGCGCTGGCGAAGGCCTCCGAGAACGGCGGCGCGGCGCTGGCGCGGGCCTCCCTGCGCGACGCCAACACCCGGCTGATCGCCGTCGAGCGCTCGCTGACGCTCCGCGGCGGCCTGCCGAACCGGCCATGGTTTGAAAACCAGATTTACGCTCCCGGGTTTTACACCGGCTATGGTGTAAAAACGCTCCCGGGCGTGCGCGAAAGTATCGAGCAAAAGGACTGGAAGCTGGCGCAGCAGCAGATCGCTCGCGTGGGCCGGGTGCTGGAGAACGCCGGCGAGGCGATTCAATCGGCGGCCGCCGAACTGGACCGCGCGGCGAAGTAAACCCCGTTCCTCCCACGCACAAGGGCGCCTGCGCCCGGCGTCCTCGCCCCCGGAGCGGTTTAGGATAATGGAAAGCTGCAACGCGCCCGCCGGCGCGAAAGTGTGGTTAGACGCCAAAAATTGGGGGTCAGTGCAATGCATCGTAGCGTATTTTGGCTGGCGGTTCTCTCCGGCGCGATGCTGGCGCCAGCGGCCGCTTTCGGACAGGTGGCCTGCACGCGGGAGGGCCTGCAAGCCGCCGCCGGCCTGTATCTGGCGGCTCAAACCAAGGGCGATCCTTCCGGCATGCCTCTGGCCAAAGGACTCGCTTACATCGAAAACATGCAGGTGGTGGATATCCAGTTCGGCGTGATCCAGAAGCCGATGAAGATCGACTTCCACCGCACGCTGATCGATACCGCCACCTGCCAGACCTTCACCGAAGTGATCGTCACGGATAAAACTCATCCGTACGTTCTGGGCACGCGGCTGCGGGTGAACCACGATAAGATCGCCGAGATCGAATCGATGGTGACGCAGCAGGGCGACTGGCTGTTCAATGCCGATAACTACTTCAAGTGGTCGCCGGGCGAGAACTGGGGCCTGATCCCCGCCGGAGAACGCGACAGCCGCTCGACTCTGGTGGCTGCGGCGAATGCCTACCTGGACGCCTTCCTCGAAGGGAAGGTGGATGCGGTGCCGTGGGGCTATCCGTGCAACCGTACCGAGGGCGGTCTCCGGACGGGAAAAGGCGTTCCGGAAGATAGCTGCCAGGTGGGGGTGCCCAGCGGCGTGAATATCGTGGCGCGGCGCTTCCTGGTGGATGAAACCATCGGCGCGGTGGTGGCGTTCTGCAACTTCGGCGTAGGCGGCTTGCCGGACACGCACCTGTTCCGGGTGGAGAAGGGCAAGCTGCGTTATGTCCACACGCTGACGCACGTGCCTCCAGGCCGGCAGGTCCCGCGAGGCCCCCAGGGCGGGGCCGGCCGGGGAGGCCCCGGGCGCGGCGGCGCGGCGGAGAATCGCAACTGAGCACGTCATCCAACGCGAGCCGGCCTCGTCATCGCGGAAAAGCGTTTGCTCCACCGTGTCACAGGTTAGAAGGAGCGAAAACAGCGGCGTCGCCCACCGGCGCGGCCCGGTCCTTCTAAGAGCCGAGCGCTCGGAATTGGCCGGCGGGCTGTAGTCCGGCGCATCAGGTAGCATCGTGAGATCGTTGCCGCAGATGCTAAACTGACGGATTCATGCCGACACAGACTGCGGAGACTCCGATCCCCATCACCGAGGAGGCCTGGGAGGCCATTGAAGGCGGGTGGGACCTTCAGATCCACGTCGCGCCAGACGTCATCTCCCGGCGCATTGACGACCTCGACTTGGCGCACGAATTCGCCGCGCGCAAGCTCAAGGGGTTCGTGCTCAAGTCGCATTATGTGCCGACCTATGAGCGCGCCAAGGTGGTCACCAAGGCCAGTGCGGCGCTGGGCGTGACGGCCTACGGCGCCATCACGCTGAACCACTCGGTGGGCGGGCTGAATCCGGTGGCGCTGGAGATCGCCGGCCGGTCGGGCAACAAGATCGTGTGGATGCCGACGGTGGACGCGCAGAACGAAACCGCCGGGCGCGCCGGCGGGACCAACGTGAAGCTGCCGTTCTGGGCGGAGATCCAGCGCCAGCTTTCGGCCGAGGGAATCTCGCCGCCGCCGCTCACCGTGCTTGGCGAGGACGGTGCGTTGAACGCGGCCGCGCGCGGATGCCTGGAAAGGATCGCCAAGCACGATATGATCCTCGCCACGGGGCACCTGGGGCGCAAGGAGATTTACCAGCTCGTCAAGACCGCCAAGCAGATGGGGTTGAAGCGCGTGCTGGTCACTCACGCGGAGTTTCCGTCGCAGAACCTGACGCCCGGCGAGCAGGTGGAACTTGCGGATATGGGTGCGATGATTGAGCACTGCTTCACCACCATGTACACCAACAAAGCCCCGTGGGACGTGTTCTTCGAAGCCGTCCGGCGCGTGGGGCCGGAGCGGGTGGTCCTGTCGACCGACCTGGGGCAGACCATCAACCCCCCGGTTTCGGAAGGCTTCGCCATGTTCGCGCAGAAGATGCTGGACGCCGGCTTCAGCCAGGCGCAGGTGCGGAGGATGGCAGTGACGAATCCGGAAAATCTGATTTCGTAGCGCGGATCCATTCTGAAATGAAGCCAACGATCGTAAAAAACATCCAGCGGCCCGATCCCGAGGCCGTGAAGATTCTGGGCGAGTTGGGCGTCGCCACGGTGCACGAAGCGCAGGATCGCACCGGCCTCATGCGGCCGTACATGCGTCCCATCTATCCTTCGGCGAAGATGGCCGGCCCCGCGGTCACGGTCCTGAGCGCGCCGGGCGACAACCTCATGATTCACGCCTCGGTCGAGTTGTGCAAGCCCGGCGATGTGCTGGTGGTCGCCACCACGTCGGAATCCACCGACGGGATGTTCGGCGAGCTGCTGGCGACCTCGCTGGTGGCCCACGGCGTGGTGGGCCTGGTGATCGACGCAGGCGTGCGCGATGTGAGCGAGCTGACCGCGATGGATTTTCCGGTGTGGTCCAAGGCGATTCACGCCCAGGGCACGGTGAAGGACACGCCCGGCTGGGTCAATGTGCCGGTGGTGTGCGCGGGAGCGCCGGTCCGCCCGGGCGACGTCATCGTCGCCGATGCCGATGGAGTGGTGGTGGTGCCGCGCGACCACGCCTGGGAAGTCGCCAAGGCCAGCCGGGCCCGCGTCGCCAAGGAGGAGAAGTCGCGGGAACGGCTGCGCGCGGGCGAGGTCGGGCTGGACTTTTACGGCCTGCGGGCCAAGCTCAAAGAGCTCGGCGTAGAATACGTTGAGGGAGAGTAATTTATGGGAAAGATCGTGGCCGCCGTCGCCACCGTACATGCGCCCCAGTTGTTCGTGAGGCCGCCCTCGGAGATCCCGGAGCAGATGGACGCCGACATCGCGGCCATGCGCGAGCTCGCCAAGGACATCGAAGAAGCCCAGCCGGATCTGGCGATCATCATCGGCAGCGATCACCTGGAAACATTTTTCTTGTCTTCCGTTCCCACCTTCGCGGTGGTGGCCGGCGAGACTTCGCACGCGCACTTCGCCAATCGCGATTGGAGGGTTCCGGTACACCTGCCGTTCGCCGAGGCGCTGCTCGAAAAGCTGGTCCAGCGCGGCTTCGATATGGCGTACTCGCAGGACGCGATCCTGGGGCACTCGTTCGCGGCGGTGTACGAGTGGGTGATCGACGGCAACAAGATTCCCGTGGTGCCGGTATTCGTGAACACCTACCTGCCTCCGCTGCCGACCCCGCAGCGCTGCGTGGCGCTGGGCAAGGCGATCGCCGAGATTATCGCGGAGCGCCCGGAACGCGTGGCCATAATCGCCAGCGGCGGGCTCTCGCATTATCCCGGCACGTGGAAATATCCGCAGCCGGCCTACGATTTCGACTACTGGGCTATCGCCCTGATGGAGCGCGGCCAGATCGATCCGCTGATGCAGCTCACCAGCGAGCAGCTCGACGAGGTCGGCAACACGGAGATGCTGCCGTGGTATTTCCTGTTCGGCGCGATCGGGAACGTGCCGGGCGAGCTGCTCACCTATCAGCCCACCTGGCATCACGGCCACGCCGTCATGCGCTTCATTCCAAACCGCCGGCAGGGTCCGCCTCCCGGAGAAATTCCGCCGCCTTACAAGTTCACCCAGGGCGGTTTCGAGTTCTATAAGGCTCCGAAGTCGTCTTCCTATTCGCTCAACAAGGTGCTGTACGATTTGCGGCACCATCAGAACTTGCGGCTGCGGTTTTTGAAAAATCCGGAGGAGATCGCGGCGGAATATAAGCTGAATCCGCAGGAAACCAAGGCGCTGGCGACGATGACCGACGAGAATATCGACGTGTTGCGGTCGCTCAAGCCCCACCCCCTGGTGGACGCGGGTGCGCATCCGCTCGGAATGCTGATGTCGCTGCTGGTGGTGCAGGCCGAGGCTCGCCGCGTGCGGGCTGCGCAGCAGTAGCCCGGGTATTGGTTTCCGCGGAACCCTCCGATAAGTAGAACGGGCCGGCCGCTTGAGCCGGGCGGCCATCAATTCGTGCGAAACGGTTGCAAAGCGGTCATGATCGGAGCCGGGCCGGCGGGTCTGACGGCCGCCTACCAGCTCGTCAAAGAGGGCTTTTCCGTCGTGGTCCTGGAAGCCGACCCCCACTACGTCGGCGGCATCTCGCGCACCGTCAATTACAAAGGATTCCGTTTCGACATCGGCGGGCACCGCTTCTTCTCCAAATCGCGCGAAGTCGAAGACCTGTGGACCGAGATCGCCGGAGACGACATGCTCCAGCGGCCCCGGTCGTCGCGCATCTACTATCGCGGCCAGTTCTTCTCCTATCCGCTGAAGGCCTTCGAAGCGCTGGCGAAACTGGGCGTGGCCGAGTCCTCGCTGTGCCTCCTGTCGTTCGCCCATGCCAAAATTTTCCCCAGGCCGAATCCTAAATCGTTCGAAGACTGGGTGAGCAATCAATTCGGGGAGCGGCTCTTCCGGATTTTTTTCAAAACCTACACCGAAAAAGTCTGGGGCATGAGCTGCAAGGAAATTTCGGCCGATTGGGCCGCGCAGCGCATCAAGGGATTGTCGCTCGCCTCGGCCATCCTGCACGCGGTGCTGCCGAAGCGCCAGCCCAAGGATCGCAGCGCGGTGGTCAAGACCCTGATCGACACCTTCCGGTATCCGCGCAAGGGCCCCGGCATGATGTGGGAGCGCTGCGCGGAAAAGATTCGAGCCATGGGCGGCGAGGTCCTCATGGGCCGCCGCGCCGCCGCGCTCCGCTACGACGCCGCCGAAAATGCCTGGACGGTTTCCGCGCGCACAGCGGACGGGCGCACGGAAACCTATCGCGCCGAGCACCTGGTCTCCTCCATGCCGATCCGCGAACTGGCGCTACAGATCGAGCCGCGGCTGCCGGAGGCCGCGCTGGCCGCCGCCCGGTCGCTGCGCTATCGCGACTTCCTCACCGTCGGCCTGATCGTCAAAGAAACCAACCGCTTCGACGATAACTGGATTTATATCCATGACCCCGCCGTCAAGGTCGGGCGGATTCAGAATTACAAATCCTGGTCGCCCGAAATGGTGCCCGATCCGGCCTACTGCTGCTACGGCCTCGAATATTTCTGCTTCGAGGGCGACGGCCTCTGGACCAGCCGCGACGAAGAACTGATCGCGCTGGCCAAGCGCGAGCTGGAGCAGATCGGCCTGGGCCTCGCCGCCGACGTCTCCGACGGCTGCGTGATCCGCCAGAAGAAGGCGTACCCCGTGTACGACGATTCCTATCTGCGCCATGTGGATACGGTGCGCCGCGCTCTGGAGGAGGGCTGCGATCACCTGCACCTGGTGGGCCGCAACGGGATGCACAAGTACAACAACCAGGACCACGCGATGATGACCGCCATGCTCGCCGCCAAAAACATCGCCGCGGGAGAACGTTTGTACGACGTGTGGGCCGTAAACCAGGACGCCGAATATCACGAATCCGGCAGCGCCGGTGCCGAATCGGTCAGCGGATTGCGGGCGGTTCCCGAGCGCCTCGCCGGATCTTCGAATTAACCCGAAACGGCCGGCGCGCGGGCCGAATCTGCAATCGGAGGTGGAATTCATGCCCAATGCTCAACCGGTTCCGAAGGGTTACCACAGCGTGACTCCCTATCTGGTCGTCGACGACGCAAAACGCGCCATCGAGTTCTATAAGCGCGCGTTCGGCGCCCAGGAAACGGCTCGGATGGACGGCCCCCACGGCAAGATCGCGCATGCGGAAATCCGGATCGGCGATTCCATGGTCATGCTTTCGGACGAAATGCCCGGCGCCGGCAATAAATCCGCGAAGACGCTGGGAGGATCGCCCGTGGGGCTCATGATCTACGTGGACAACGTCGATGCCGTTTTCAAGCAGGCCGTCGCGGCGGGCGCGAAGGTGGTCCAGCCGCTGGAAAACCAGTTCTGGGGCGACCGCTACGGAAGGATCACCGATCCCTTCGGGATCCCGTGGTCGCTGGCGACCCACATCGAGGACGTCTCGCCGCAGGAGATGGCCAAGCGCAGCAAAGAAGCCATGGAAAAGATGATGCAGCGGCCGCAGCCTGTGGGTTGAGCGTAAAGCCCCACCCGTCGGCGATCTCGCGCAGATCCACCCCGCGCTCGGCGTGAAAGCGGCCGGCTAAATCTTTGGAAATGCGCGCCCTTCGGATTGGCGGCTGAAATGCTAGCCTCCGCGGCATGGGAAGAATTGTCGCCGCCATGGCCAGCGTTCACGCGCCGCAGTTGTTCACGCGGCCGCCGGAGGAAGATCCCAGGCAGTTGGACGCCGGAATCGCCGCCATGCGGCGGTTGGGCCGGGTATTGGACCAGACCCGGCCCGGCGCGCTGATCATCTTCGCCAGCGATCACATGGAGACGTTTTTCCTGAAGTCCGTGCCGACCTTCGCGGTGGTCGCGGGCGAGCGGGCCCAAACAGCCTTCGCCGGCAAGACCTGGGAGCCGCCGATCCACCAGGCCCTGGCCGAACACATCCTCGATCAGCTCGTACGGCGCGAGTTCGATATGGCGTACTCGCAGGACGCCGTGCTCGGGCACTCCTTCGGCGCAATGTTCGAATGGATCCTGGAAGGCCGGGACATCCCGGTGATCCCCATCTTCATCAATACGTATCTTCCCCCGCTACCCTCGGCGCGCCGGTGCGCGGCGCTCGGCCGGGCCATCGCCGATATCGTGGCGAACCGCCCGGAGAATGTCGCGCTGCTGGCCAGCGGCGGCATGTCCCATTATCCCGGCACCTCGCGTTACTACGAGCCGGCGTTCGACTTCGATCATTGGTGCATCCGCGAGCTGGAAAACGGCCACAGCGATTCCTTCCTGAATCTAAGCGTCGAACAGTTGGACGAGGTGGGAAACACGGAAATGCTCCCGTGGGCGCCTGTGCTAGGAGCGATCGGAGAGCAGCACATGGAACTGCTCTCCTATCAGGAAACCGCGCATCACGGGCACGCGGTCGCGCGATTCCACTTCGGGCCGAAACCGGAGGCCGAGCCGCCGCAGGCGCCGTATCCGTTCCACAATCATCCCTACCGGTTTTATGTGCATCCACCCGTGGCCGTATATAAGCTGAACAGCCTGCTCTACGATTCGCGCCACAAGCCCGCGCTGCGAGCCCGGATGTTCGAGGATCTGGAGGGCGTGATCGCCGAGTACGCATTGACCGAGAACGAAGCCGCGGCGCTGCGGAAAACCTTCGAGTTCCGGCACGTGGATGAAGAGCGTCCGGCCCGGGATGCCGAGCCTGTGGTCGAGATCGGAGCGCACCCCGTGGGAGCGCTCATGGCCGTGCATGTGTTGCAGCAGATGGCCAGAAAGCGGCGGCCGCAGAGGCTGGTGGGAACGCGGTAGCGCCGCTGGCCGCGCACACGTGAAATTCGCGGATTCGCCCGCGCCGCCCGCGCGCGTGGAATTCCCGCGGAGAAGCCGCACCAGCGGGCCGGTGCGCGCCGCCGCGCGTGACGTCCCGGGCCTCGATCACCCCCCTGGTTTGCCGCAGGAAGGACCCCGGGCGCCGTCAGCGTCCTCCAAAGTTATGGCATCTTGCAGGAGAAATTCGCCGCATCGTCCGTGCTCCCCGAGCCCTTATACACCGCGACCTGCGGATAGGGGCACAGCGGGCGCGTCCGATCCACCTGCCCGTTCCTCACGCGCGAGGCCAGGATCTGGTCCGGCGCCTTCTGGTTCTCGACCCACTGCTCCAGCGCCGCCAGGGCGTCGAAGCTGCTGGTGCCGTCGCCGCCGCCGCAATGCGCCATGCCCGGCACCAGGAACAGGCGATAGTTCGGGCTCACCTTGGCCGCGCCGCCCATCTTCTCGAGCACGCTCTTGTAATAATCCACGCTGCTGCCCGGCGCGATCTGCGGATCGGCCCAGCCGTGATACTGGATGATCTTCCCGTTGTGCGCGAAGAACGCCTTCAGGTCCGGATTCATGGCATCCATGTCCTTGCTGGCTTCGCGAGTGCGCGCCACGTCGCTGTCCCAGTTCATGGTCTTGTAGTCCCAGGCGGGATTTTTGAACACGATGTACTTGAACAGGTCGGTGCCGAGTCCGAACGGTTGCGGACCGGCCATCGTTTGCCACCCCATCTCGCTGCCGCGCTCGAACCCGGCGAACTCGACGTGCCCCCCGGTGGTCTTCACCGGTTCATACATGCGCCGCGCGGTTTCCACCTGAGGGGCGGTGAGGCAATCGGCGGCGTCTTTTTCTGAAGAGGAGCCCTTGCACTCCAGCGATTTCGGATCGAAGTGGCACTTGGTGGGATCTTCCAGCACGCCATCTTTCACCCCATCGACGGCATCGCACTGCGCCAGCACCGCGTCGTGCACCATCTGATACTTCGGCGGCGGAATGAAATGTTCTTCGTCCTTGTGGACCACCTGCGCGATCCACACCGCGTGCATCGCGCGCCCGCTCCAGTTCAGCCCCGGCGAGCCCGCCACAATCCCGTCGAAATCGTCGGGAAAACGCTGCGCTTCCATCAAGCCCTGCCGGCCGCCCGCCGAGCAGCCGTTCCAGTACGACAGCCTGGGCGCCTCCCCGTAAAACGCTTTGATGATCGCCTTGCCCTGCACGGCCATCTCATGCACGGAGCGGTAGCCGAAATCGATCACCTTTTCCGGATGCCCGAGCGCGAAGCTGGCGCTGCCGCCCTGGTGGCCCGTGTCGGTCATCGCCGTCGCATAGCCGAGCTTGACGCCCGCCGCCAGCGTGGCCGGCGTGATCGAGCCCGTCCATCCGCCGTTGCCGTTCGCTTCGAACTTGTGGTTCCAGCCGGAGGCCGGCATCCACAGCTCGATTTTGATGTCCGAGTCGCTGGAGGGCTTCACCGAAAACGCCACCCGGCAGAACGCCGGCACGTCGGCGAAAGAGGCCTGCTTGCCCTTGCCTTTCCCTCCGGGCGCCGCGGCGGCGACGAACGCGCCCGCGGCCACCGATTCGGCGGCCGTGATCGTGGTATGGGGCAGCGCCAGCGAGCTGAGGCTTTCGCACGTGGCCGCAAACGACGGCGGGGCGCACAGCAGCGCCACCCCCGGCAGCGCGGCGAAGCTAACGAACTTTGCACGTGAAGTTTTGCGCGTCATCGGTACTTCCCTTCCCCTTGTAAACCGCAACCTGTGGATATGCACACAATGGATGGGTCTGAACCACTTTGCCATCCTGGACTCGGGAGGCCACGATCCGATCCGGGGCCTTCCCCTTCTCGACCCACTGCTCGATCACGGGAAGCATATCAAAGCGGGTGGCGCCGTCGCCTCCCCCGCAATGCTTCATGCCCGGCACCATGAACAGCCGTAGGGAATCCTGGGCCTGATTGCCCATCATTTTGAGGACGCTCTTGTAATAATCGATGCTGTTGCGCGGCGAGATGAGCTGGTCATTCCATCCGTGATAGATCAGCAGCTTTCCGCCCAGCTCCACGAAGGTCTTCAGATTCGGGTCGGTGGAGTTCAGCAGCCCGTGGTCTTCCTGGTCCGCGCGGTCGATATCGCTATCGAAATTCAGGGTGCGGTAATCCCAGCCGGGATTCTTGAAAATTACGTATTTGAATTCATCCACCGCCAGGTTATTCGCCTGCGGCCCGGCCAGGGCGCCCCATCCGAGCTCACTCCCGGGCTCGAGACCCGGGAAGAGGTAGGCGTGCGTGCGCGGATTCGTCACGTCGCCGTAAATGCGCCGCACCGCGTCCACCTGCGGCGCGGTCAGGCAGTCCGGGCCGTCCGCCCCCTTGCACTCCAGCGATTTCGGATCGAACTTGCATTTCGTTGGGTCTTCCAGCACGCCGTCCTTGACGCCGTCGCGCAGATCGCAGGTCCCGATCACCGCGCTGTGAATCACCGCGTATTTTTCAGGCGGAATATAGCTGGCCGGATCGTTGTGAACCGACTGCGCCACCCAGATCATCTGGGCCATCATGTGAGTCCAGTTATTGGCCGGCGCGCCCGCGATGATGCCGCCGTAATCGCCGGGGAAAAGCTGCGCCTCCGTGATGCCCTGCCGCCCGCCCTGCGAGCAGCCGTTCCAGTACGACAGCCGCGCGTCCTCCCCATAGTACGCTTTGAGAATCGCCTTCGCCGCGACGGTCATCTCGTGCACCGCGCGATAGGCGAAGTCGGTCAGCTTTTCCGGATGGCCGAGCGCGAAGCTCGCGCTGCCGCCTTCGTGGCCCGTGTCGGTCATCGCCGTGGCATAGCCGCGGCGCAGCGAGCCCGCCAGCGCGCTGGCATTGATGCTGCCCATCCAACCGCCGTTGCCGTTAGCCAGAAACTTGTGGTTCCAGTTGGCCGCCGGCATCCACACCTCGATCTTGATATCGGAGTCGTCGCTGGGCTTCAGCGCCGCCGCCACCCGGCAGAAGGCCGGCAAATCCTTGAAGGCTTCGCCGGAACCCGGGCCGGTGAACGCGCCCGCCTCGACCGCCTGCGCCAGCGTGATCGAGCCTCCCGGCAGCGCCAGTGAGCTCAGCCCCTCGCAGCTCGCCGCCAAACCAGGAATCCCGCACGCCAACAGCGCCAGCAGCCGCATGGTTTCAGTGTAGTGTCTCGTAGCTTGTAGCAGCAGACTCGCGCATCTACTCCTCCACCGTCTGGATCGGCGGTCACGGCCGCACCGCGAAGGCGTACAACGAGCTCCCCGCGGCCACCGCGACGTACTGCTTGCCGTTCACCGAGTAGCTCATCGCCCCTGAGGCCACCCCGCCGCCCAGGTTCACCTTCCACAGCAGGTTCCCGTTGCGCGCGTCCAACGCGAAGAAATACCCGTCGCGGCTGCCCCCAAACAGCACGTCCGTATCCGTGGTCAGGATGCCCGCGTCGGTCACGTCAGCCATCTTGAAGGACCACTTGCGCTCGCCCGTCTGCGGATCCATCGCGCGGATCTCGCCGTGCCCTTCGCTCTCCTTGCGTTGCAGCGTCGGGTTAGCGAAGAACGGCACCGGAGCCTTCGGAAATGCCCCCGCGTACGTCCGGCCTTCCGTGTACTCCACGTCCTGCTTGAAGTAAATCGAGTTGTAATCCACCCACGCCGGAATGTAGAACAACCCCGTCCGCGCGCTGTAGGACGGCGAATACCAGTTCGTGCCGCCCTGGTTGCCGGGCTTGATCTCGGTCCCCTCGGGCGTCGGCACTTTGCCGGGAGCGCGCATCGGCCGGCCCTTTTCGTCGAAGCCCGTCATCCAGTTCACCTCCACGAACGGCTTGCCCATCAGGAACTCCCCAGTGGCGCGGTCCAGCACATACATCAGCCCGTTGCGATTGGCCCACAGCATCACTTTCCTCGGCGAGCCCTTCCACGGCAGGTTGACCAGCACCGGCACCTGCACCGCGTCGTAATCGAACTCATCGTGCGGCGAGAACTGGTAATACCACTTGAGCTTGCCCGTATCCGGGTCGAGCGCCACGACCGAATCGGTGTAGAGATTGTCGCCCGGCCGCGGATCGCCATTCCAGTCCGGCCCCGGATTGCCGATGCCCCAGTAAGTCAGGTTCAGCTCCGGATCGTACGACCCCGTCACCCACACCGAGCCTCCCCCGGTCTTCCACGCGTCGTTCTTCCACGTCTCGCTGCCCGGCTCGCCCGGTTCGGGGATGGTGTGGAAGCGCCACAC
>Ga0070739_10000984_pt1 | contig 46137 bp, 36 predicted proteins | sample Coa_R1_7_FD_66445 | JGI IMG/M metagenome (GOLD analysis project Ga0070739, IMG submission 66445) | Surface soil microbial communities from Centralia Pennsylvania, which are recovering from an underground coalmine fire - Coalmine... | ecosystem: Environmental > Terrestrial > Soil > Unclassified ...
GTCGGCAGAATGCGGGTCTGGGTCTTGCTGATAGCGGGTCAGGACAGCGCGCAGATTATCCTGTTCTCTCTCCAGGCGTGCCAGCCACCGCTGCTGCTCCGGCCCCAGCAATTGCGCGGCCGCTTGCTCGGCCAGAGAGAGATAGTATTCCGCATGCAGTTGTCCGACCGATGCGGCTTCGGGATCAGTATCGGCCAGACGCTCTCGCCCATACTGACGCACTGTTTCCAGCATCCGATACCGGCCCTGGTCGCCCTGCTCTTCATAGACCACCAGGGACTTGTCCACCAGCGAAGTCAGCAGATCCAGGACATCTTCGCCGTCGGCTCCGCAGACGGCCTCCGCCGCTTCCAGCGTCCAGCCGCCTGTGAAGACCGATAGGCGGCGCAGCAGGCACTTTTCGGATTCATCGAGCAAGTCGTAAGACCAGTCGATGAGCGCGCGCAAGGTCTGCTGTCGCGGCAGGGCCGTCCGTGAGCCACCGGTGAGCAGGCGGAAACGGTCATCCAGGCGGGAAGCGACTTGCTCCACCGGCATCGCTCTGACTCGCGCTGCCGCGAGCTCGATAGCGAGCGGGAGGCCATCTAGCTGACAGCACAGTCGAGCGACCGCCGACGCATTCTCGCTTGTTATCGAGAAGGCAGTGGACACTGCGGTGGCCCGATCGAGGAAGAGCCGCACAGCCTCAAACTGCATCAGAAGTTCGATGGAAGGCAGACGATCCGGGTCCGGTAGCGCTAGAGGGGGCACGCGGTAGACTGTCTCCCCGGCAATCCCCAATACCTCGCGGCTGGTAGCCAGTATCTTCACCTGAGGGCAGGCCCGCAGGAGAGTATCCGCAAAGGTAGCGCAGGCAGAGAGCAGATGTTCGCAATTATCTAGTACCAGGAGCATCCGCCTGCATTTGAGAGCGGTCGTCAGTGTTTGGAGAAGGGCACGGCCCGGCTCTTCCTGTAGATTCAGGGTTGAGGCGACGGCTGGCGGCACGAGGCCTGGTTCGGAAAGCGGAGCCAGTTCCACCAGCCACACGCCGTCCGGATACTCCTCCAAAACCTCGGCTCCTATCGCCAGTGCCAGGCGGGTCTTTCCGGCGCCTCCCAAACCGACCAGAGTCAACAGCCGCGTGCCCGCCAGGAGATTCTTGACCTCGGCCATCTCTTGCTCGCGACCGATGAAGGAAGTGATGTGCAGCGGCAGATTGTTGGGAAGGTCGGGACTATCCAGGGATTTCAGCGGCGGGTATTTGGCAGGCAGATCGGGATGCAGCAGTTGAAAGACCGTTTCGGGACGGCTTAAGTCCCGAAGCCGATGTTCGCCCAGGTTCTGAAGCGAGGCAGCAGACGGTAACGCGTCGCTGGTCAGGCCCTGAGTAACCTCGGAAAGCAGCACCTGCCCGCCATGTCCGATGGCCAGCAGACGCGCTACCCGGTTGAGCGGCGGACCGAAGTAGTCGCCCTCGCGCTCTTCAGCCGTGCCGGTATGCAAGGCCATGCGCACCCGCAAAGCCCCTGTTTCTGCCCAATCCTCGTTTTGTAGCGCCTGTTGAGCCGCCAGAGCCGCCGCCAGAGCCTCTCCTGCCGTAGCAAAGGCGGCACAGAAAGCATCTCCCACCGTTTTAAACACAACTCCGTTATGCTTCTCAATCGCTTCTCTAAGCAAGGCATCATGGCGGGCTAAAGCTGAGCGCATGGCCTCCGGATGTTGCTCCCAGAGTTTGGTGCTCCCCTCGATGTCCGTAAACAGAAATGTAACGGTCCCGCTCGGCATGTCTGGCATAACATGTCCCCATAAGACGATAATGATCTGCCAGTTTCGTTGCCAAAAGGAGGATTCCTGCTATTTGCCTAACCCCTCGCTTCACCACAGGCCTATCGGCTCTGCCTTCCCTAATTCGCCGCGCAATCGTGGGTAATGGGGCAAGGGGTGATCGCAACTATTGGAAGGGAAGAACCCGGCATTCACCCCCTGCCCCTCGTCACTTGAGGGAAAGGAGGAGATTTGGGCTAGAGGAAAGAGATGGGTTACCTTCACCCCAGGGAGAGAAGCGAACGGTTTAGGGAGGGGTGCGGGGCAAGTTACCCCGCACCGATAGCGATTAGGAAGGGGGACAGGGGGTTAGGTCTAAGGGCTGGTCGCGCCGCCGCGCAGTATATCGAGGGCGCTTGGCTGCCGCGTGGGCTGGGTATTGACGATGACTCTGGCATCTAGCGCCCGGTCGATCTTCATGAGCGACTCGTCCAGATGCACGCGGGTGTAGTCATCATACGTGCCGCTCTGGCGGGCGGAGGCGATCTGCGTCTTCAGTTGCCGCAGCGCATCCCAGGCCAGCATCTTCGCATCGTCCGGCGTGCCGGGCGGTGTGCTGACCACCTGGGCGATCATCGTGTCCAGGTACGCCCGCTGCAGTTGGCGGCGCAGCGTGCCGACGTTCTTGTGGCTTTCCAGCTCCGACCAGACCGCCGTGCCGACCGTGTGGTAGAGATACGGCAGGGTCAGCGTCTGGGAGGGATCGGCCTCCTTGAACTCGTTATTGACCACCCGCCGCAGCACGTTGGGGCTGAAGAGCCGCTGCAGCGCCGCCCGCTGGACCCCGGAGATCGTGTCGAGGATCGGGACCTCCTGGGTCGAGGTAAACAGAGCCGTGCCGAAGTCGATATACGGGTCGGCAGTCAGCTTCGTATACATACTCTTCGGGAAGCTGAACGCGTTCTCCGCGAAGATGTAGGTGGTCAGCAGGCCGAGCGCCCGCTTCTGCTCGGCGGCCGGGACCGGCGCCAGTGTGGGCTTCTCGCCCGGATCGCCGCGATGGTTGCGGCTGACGTGCAGGCCGCCGATGTAACGGCTGGAGACTGCCGCCGCCCGCGCGTACTGGCCGAGCAGCATATTGAAGTCCTGCGTGAACTTATAGTAGCTCTCGCCGTACTTGGGCACGCGCGCTCCCAGATGCAGCATCAGGTAGCGGCTGAGGTCCAGCATCCGGTTCCAGTAGGCCAGCGGGTCGCTGCCCAGGTCGAAGCGCGTGACCGCCGGGTCGAACTGGTCGGCGATCTCATCGCTCTCGTAGGCGTGGCCCGGCAGGTTGCACTGGGAGGCGATCGTTTCCAACTGCGGACGCTCGTCTTCCGGGGTTCTGGCGTTGATCGGCATGTAGCCGTAGCGGATGGCCCACATGTCGTAAGGTCCGATGGTCGGCGCCCAGTAGTCCACGCCCTTCCGCTTGAGCGCCGAGACGTTGAAGGGAACGTAGTCCATGACGGAGGCGGAAATGCCTTCCTGCTGGATCTTCTTCTCGTCCTTCAAATCGTCCAGCGAGTGGAAGGTGCTGGCGATGAAGTTATGGCGTAGGCCCATGATGTGACCCATCTCATGGGAGACGGTGTCGCGCAGGAAGGTGTTGGTGTAGATCTTCTCGTCGATGGTGATGCCTGGAGGCGCCAGCAGATTCAGCGCCAGCGCGCCGAAGGCGGCCTGCTCCATCGATCCGGCCGCCATGTCGCAGGCGCGCGGGTCCAGCGCCTTCGCGTCCATCGCGGGCGTATCGGCAAAGTAGGAAGCCGGGTTGACCAGGTGATTGCGCTCCCACTTCGTGTAGTGGGCCATATTCGCATCGACCGTGATGTTGGCGTTGAGGATCTGGCCGGTGATCGGATTGACACGCGCCTGGGCGATGGCATAGGCGTTGCCCGGCGAGGTGACCCAGCGGATAGTGTTGTAGCGCATATCCGCCGTATCCCAGTCCGCGTTGTCGGGCATCTGCTTGATCTGGATGGCGTCCTTGATTCCGATCTGCTCGAAGGCCCGGTTCCAGTACATCAGGCCGTCGCGCACCGCGTCCCGGTACTCGATGGGAATGGCGTTGTCGAGCCAGAAGACGATGGGCTTCTTGGGCGGCGAGAGCGCCGCTTTGGGGTCCGCCTTCTCGATCTGCCAGCGGTAGATATAGCGCACCATCTGGTCGTCGCGCGAGTCGTCGTCGAAGTCCTGGTAATCGGTGGTGAAGTAGCCCACGCGGGGATCGGACAGACGCGGACGGTAGCCGTTGTCCGGCAGCGCGAAGAGCGTGTAGTCCACCAGAAGCGGAATACTGCGGGAATCGGCCAGAGTGTCCCCGCCGCCGAAGAGCAGGATGCCGCCCCCGCCGCCTCCGGCCCGCGTGAAGTGGTAGGCCGTCTGGACGACCAGGTTCTCGGGGAAGTTCTTCAGCGCCGTGATGTAGGTCTTGTCCCGGTCCATCGTGTAGGAAGCGCCGCCCAGACCGAACGGCAGGCCGCCCGAGGAGAACCGCTGGCTGATCTGGGCGATGTCGCCGCGGAACAGGTCGCTGACATTGATGAGCAGGCTCTTGCGATCCGGCTGCTTCGCCTCGATCTTATAGGCGTCCAGGTAAGCCTCGGGGAAGGCGCGGCGCACGGCGCGGGAGATCGGCTGCTTATCGGAGGCGCGGAAGCCGATGTTGGGCACGCAGAACAGGATTCTGTCGTCGCCGCTGCGGCTGAATTTGAACACGATGTCGGCGAGAGGGTCGCCCTCCACGACCTGGTTGGGATTGGCATCGCCGGTGCTGGCGGTGGCCTCCAGCATCATCAGCTTGTCGAGCTGATCCTCCTTGATCTCCATATAGATCGTGTCGCGGCCTGCCTCCTTCTTGCGATAGAGGGTGAACAGGCCGGGCAGCTTCTCATAGTCTTTGACCGTCTCGTCGATCGACTTCTCTTTTTTCGGCTCTTCTTTCTTGGTCTCTTCCTTCTTAGGCTCTTCCTTTTTGGCTTCCGGCTGCGTCTGGGTCTTACCGTCTTTGGATGGCGCCTTGGCGTCTGTCTTGCCCGCCGCCTTCGTATCCAGAGGCTTGGCCTCGGATTTCGCGCCGCCCAGCGGGCTGCCCTCGATGCGCTCCTCGTGCAGCTTGCCGTTGGCCAGGGCGCTCTGATCGCCCGATCCGAACGGAATGTTCTCGATCTCGAAGTCCGCCGCGACCGCGTCGCCGGTAGACTTCTCCACCCAGACCGTGCCCGTGCAGGTCAGCGGCGACGATCCCTCGGTCTCCTGGTAGGACATCTTGATCTTGAAGGTGTCCTGGTCGCCCACTTTCTCGGAGCCGAGCACCTCATAGTCCTCTTTGGCCGCGACAGTGCCCAGGTCGGAGTCCGGCTTGACCTCCACGCTCCACTTATCGCCCGTACCCAGCGCCTTATCGGTGAAGATGGGCGTGGTAGCGACGTGGAGGCGAACGTCAGACTTATCCTTGTCCTCCTCGCCCGAGCCGCTGCTGGCCTTGAAGGCGGTCAGAACGCCATTCGGATGGATGGTGATGGTAGTGGTCTTTTTTTCGCTGTCCGGCATCTGCTGGGTATGGCCGTTGAAGCCGATCTCCGCCGACTCGGTCTCGCTCTCCATGGTGATGTCGCCCGAAGCGGAGACATCCTTGAAGGTGACCTTGTCGGTCTCTTTCAGATCCAGCGTAGCCTTATTGCCGCTGAAGTCGACGCTGAGCGTGCCCTCGTTCTTATAGCGGGCGACCTGGCCGGAGCGCGCTTTGTAGGTGAGCACGACATGATCCTGGGCGGAACAGAGGGCAGCCATGGCTGCCAGGACCACGACCAGCGCCGTGACGCACATGCCCTGTCTCATAAGTATGCATTCTCCTGGAAAGGGTGCGTGCCGAAAACGCAACGCACTTCGATCGGGTAATGGGAAACGGCATGAGGAACTGCGAGGTCTTTATGCGCTTCCTGCTTTGGTAAGTGAATACTATCAGTTTACCAGAGTTCTGACGGACTGGCAACCCGCACCCTTTCCAGGAACACGAGAACACGGCGTTAAAACACCTTTTCACCGGGTTAAAACGCCGTGCTGAAATACATAGCCCGCCTGCGCGGGCTAAGACCTTCAGGGCACAGCAAGCAGCGCCCCTACAAAAAATCTCCCCCTCTCCTTTTGTAGGAGAGGGGGAGGGTCGCCGAACCGTTCCGAAGGTTCAAGCGACGATGGCGATTGGAGAGGGGGTGAGGTCAACTCTCTTCCGGCTCCGAAAACTCGCCCAGATTGACCGGGCAGCGGGCCTTGAGCAGATCCAGCAACGGCGCCGGCCCGGCCGTCTGCCCGACATTGATATAGGTCTTGATCTTCTTAGCCAGCAGATCTTCCGGAACTTCCGGCGCCAGGGTCGTCTGCCCGACGTTGACGTAGAGGTTCCCGTCCGCCAGGTGAGAAAGGTAGCCCGGAGAGAGGGTGTTCTGCCCGATGTTTTTAACCAGGGGCAGGTCTTCCTCGGGAAGAGTGACCCCCATGCCGGTGATCTGCATCTTGCCTATCAGCGCCCCCTGCACGCCGGCCGTCGCCAGCACGACCCCGACCACCTGCAGGGCCTCGAACTTCTCCGTCACCAGGGCCGGAGGCACATCGGGCTTGAAGAATGCGATGCCGATCAGAAGCAGGTTCTGCCCCTGCGGCATCGCCTCCAGGCCGGCTTTGGAGAACTCCAGCCAGGGCTCGATCAAGACCCGCGCATCGGCAGGGGCGTCCAGGATGGCTCCGACCGAATCCATGCTGATATGGGCCATGGCCGAGCGCAAGGCGGGATCGATCAGCACCGCGCCCACGGATTGGATCGACTCCACCTGTGCCAGGTCCTCGGCGCTGACGCCCCGCAGGTCCAACATCCCGACCGCTTCGATATGCTTGCCGGGAATCCCCCGAATCATGCCGCTGTTGCCGCTATGTCCCGGCTGTCGTTCCTGTACCTCGGTCTCGCTCATTGTTTTCCTCCTTCAGGAAAGATAGTTTTTAGGCGCGCCGGCCAGGACACACATTCTATAGCCGGCTGCAAACGGCTGCGCAAGCGCGTCATCACCGCGGCGAACGCCACCCAGGCGATCCGCTCCTGCTTGATCTGCGCCTCCAGACGCGCCCACAGGGCTGCCTGGTCGTCTCCACTCAGCGCCAGGGCGGTCTGAAAGACCCCCTCCATCGCTCGATCTATCTCACGTTCATTCACGGTCTGTTCCTTATGGCCGCCACGGCAGCAGTCGTTCCCGCAACTGCCGCCGGCAGTCCACCAGCCGGCGCCGGACGGTGCCCTCCGGCATGCCCAGTATCTCGCCGATCTCCCGGCTGTTGAGTTCCAGGAAGTAGCGCAGCACCACGAGCTCCCGATCCGGCTCTTCCAGGCAGGCCAGCGCGCGAGCGACATCCAGCCGCAACGCCGCGCGCTCCCCCGATTCGAGCGCGGGACGATCCGGCTCGCCTTCGGTATCCACGGTCATCGGCTCTCGCCGCCAGGCATCGTGCGCCAGGTTGCGCACGACGCGGATCAGCCAGGCGCGCTGCGCTGGCGGGTCCATCCCGGCCAGCAGCCCGAAGTGACGCCAGGCGCGCAGAAAAGTCTCCTGCGCCAGGTCTTCGGCCAGGGAAGGACCGGCTCCTCGCGCCAGGGCCATCGCATAGACGAGGCGAATATGACCTCGATAGAAATCATCGAAGGCGTTCATAACTTTGCAACCATTAAACACGCCAGGCCGCCCAAAGTGTTCATAAGGACCAGATCTGGACAGATCAAATATGACCTGCTTGTTGAAGCGACTCATGCTATAATGGTACGAATCGAGACCGGAGGAGAGGAATGGCACATTCGAATATCGTGGAAGGCACGGGTGAAGAACTGCTGCACCATCTTGAACAGTTTCCCCATGATTACTTCCGTCTCATTCCTTTGCCAAAGCCCCAAGAGAACGGCAAGGAGCGTAAAGCTAAGAAACAGCGGCCTTCCGCATTAGGCAAGTACGCCTTTGTCGCGGGCGGCTCGGAGGAGTTTGCGAAGGAGAAGCAAGCCGAGATCGAGCGTGAGGACAGAGCGCGTTAATGAACCATGCCCTTGACGCCTGTGCGATGATCGCTTATCTGCGTGGAGAAGTAGGAGGAACGGTTGTAGACGGGTTTCTAAATAGCTCCGCCGATACCTGCTATGCTCACGCAATCAACCTTCTGGAAGTCTATTACGATTTCATTCGTAAGCATGATGAGCCAACGGCGCGACAAGCCCTCACGGATTTAGTGGCAGCAGGTGTCGTCACGCGCCGCGACATGAGTCAGCCCTTTCTGCATCAGATCGGACAACTCAAGGCGCGTGGTGGCATCTCCCTTGCAGACTGTTTTTGCATCGTGCTGGCACAGACTTTAGCCGGTCAGGTTGTCACCTCCGACCATCACGAATTCGACCCGCTCGTACCTCTCGGCATTGTCCCTATACACTTCATCCGTTAATTTTCCATTTCGCAGCCTGCATCAACCGGACTGCTTCTCTGGATTTCAGTGAGCGCTCGTATTTCATGCCGGATCGTTTACCGGCCTGGCTCTGGACAAAGGTGCCCGCTATCGCTATACTACAGACGGAAGGAGGCGGGAATGTCCGAGAGCGGCTTCTCGACCGCGCTCGATACGCTCAAAGAGCATCTGGTCGGCTACGACGCGGGGATAGAGCAGTTCAAGCTGGCGCTGCTGACCGGCCGGCACCAACTGCTGGTCGGGCGCCCAGGGCGCGGTAAGTCCTACCCGGCCCGTCTGTTCCTCGGCGCGATCCGAGGCGCTCGTGTCTTCCGTACCCAGATCACGGCCTACACCCTGCCCGATCATCTGGTCGGCGCACCGATCCCCCAGATCTATCTGCACGAAGGCCGTCAGGTCTATAATACGGAAAAGGGCCTGCTGGACTGCGACCTGGCGCTCCTGGAAGAGTTCACCGATGGCCCGGTCGCTCTGGCTCGCAGCCTGAACACCATCCTCTACGAGCGTCTCTTCGAAGTCAAGGACCAGCCGCCCTTGCCCGCCGCGCTCCACTGCGCCATTCTCACGGCCAACACGGCACCACGCGGCGAGGAGTGGCGGGCCGTCTGGAGCCGAATCGCCTTCCGCTTCACGCCTCCGGAGACCGCCGCGCCCTGGAGCCGATTCCAGACCGCCCAGGTCTACCTGCGCACGCGCGGCCAGGCGCCGCCGCTGGGCCTGGTGGACCTGGAAGAGGTGCGCGCGCTTTCCTGCCGCCGGGAGAGCCTGGAGGTCGCGCCCGGCGCGCTCCTGGCCTTAAGCTGGGTCTCCGGTGAGTTCCATCGCCGCTGCCAGGAGGACACCCGGCTCGGACGCTCCGGGCTGTTCGCCTCCGACCTGCGCCGCGACAACCTCTTTCTGGACGTGGTCCGGGCGGGCGCGGTGCTGGAAGGCCGTCCACGCGCCGACTACTCTCTCCTGCGCCGCTATCTGCCCTACGCGCTGCCCTGTGGCGACGAGGAGGACGGCCTGGCCGCCCGCGCGATCCTGCTGGAGACGCTCGATAAGATCCTCCCGGCGAAAATGAGCCGCGACGATCTGGCGCTTTACGACGCCCTAGGCGACCTGGCGCAGCAGATCCTGGCCTATCAGCGGGATCCCGGCCGCGCGCCGGGCGAGTTCCGCCTGCGCCTGCCCGGCATGCCGACGATCTTCGCCGCGCGCCGGGAGCTGCTGGGCCACCTGGGAAGGGTGCGCGGCGTCTCCGGCGCGGAGTGTTTGATCGCGGTGTTGCGTCAGGCGCTCGCCGCTGCCGAGGAAGAAGCATAACGCATGGCATCCGGTCGAAGACGGCCGCGCCTGGGTATTCTGCTCAAGACCCTGCGGCGCCGGCTGGCCCGGCTGCTGAGGCTTTTGACCCTGTGGGGCCGGCGCCGCGCGCGGCGACCCTGGCATCTGCGCATAGGGCGGTCCAGCAAATCCCGCGTCTTCAGCCGCCAGGAGATCGCGCGCCTGCTCCAGCGCCATCGCGACCTCCAGGACTTCGGCAGGATCGCTGCCTTCGCCGCCCGATTCCGCCTGCCGGAAAGCGACTTCTTCGCCGATCCGCAGCAGGTCGAGCGGCTGATACAACACTTCACGGAAGAAAATCCGCCCTGGCTCACGCTCTCGCGCCCGCTGCCGGGCGGCGAGCCGGGGATTGAGGGAGAAAATCAAGACATTCTTTGGCGGGAACAGGAGGTTCGGGAGCGGAAGGAGATGACGCTCTTCGTGCCGGACGAGACCTGGCACGACCGGCCGCTGGCCTCGCTGACCCTGCAGCCGGCGCGTCGCCTGGAGGAAGTGTGGCAGGCGCGCCTGCTCAATCGGGTCCTGCCGCCCGAAATCCTCCTGGACCGCTTCCAACGGGGAGAAATCCTGATCCCGGTCCATCAAGGAATCCGGCAGCGATTGGAATTTAAGCCAATCTGCCGCACGGTCGAGATCACGGAGCGCCGCCGCGTGCCGGTCCCCATCGCGAGCGAAGGCGGGAGCGGCCACGGCGGCCAGCTCCTCTACTTCCTGCTCGACTACAGCGCCTCTATGCAGGGCAAAAGCGCGGTCCTAGCGATCGCGGTCCTCGCCGCCGTGCTGCGCGCCAATCTGGGCCAGCGTAATACCCGCTACCTGTTCCGCCGCTATGCCGAGCAGATGTGGCCGCGCGTGGTCGAGCCGCCCCTGCAGGCGCGTACTTTAGCCGAAAAAGACGCCCTCTTCGATACCCTCTTAGCCACCGACTTCAACGGCAGCGCCACCCATGTCAACGATGCCCTCGAAGTCGCCCTTACCGACATCGCGTATCTGCGCCGCGAGGAACAACTGGAGGCCGGCCTGCTCCTCGTCACCGACGGTCGCGCGGAGATTCTGGAGAGCACGCGCCTAAAACTGCGCGCCGCCGGCATCGCCGTGCATACCGTCATGGTGACCGCCGAGAAGAACCCCGGCCTGGAAAGCCTCTCCGAAAGCTTCACCGCCCTCGACATCCATCCCGATTCACTGCCGATCCGCGCTTAAGAAGCGGAAGCAAGAGCCAGGATGCTCTCCGGCTTCTGGCCCTGGATTTCCAGCCGCCGCCAGGAATCGCCCCGGTCGGCGCTGGCATAGATCCGCCCGTCGCTCAGCCCCGTATAGAGGACGCTGCCCGCAAAGGCGAGCGCGTAGGGCATGCTGTCCAGCGGTTGGGGCAGCCCCACGCCGATCTGCTGCCAGGGCCCATCGCCGTGCCGGCGGTAGAGATAGGCGTCCGCCTTGCCGGGAGAATGGGCCTGGCGCGGCCCCGGACTGGCGGAGACATACCAGCGGTCCGTGTCTTCCGGATCCACGGCCAGTCCCCAGGTGTAGTGCCGGTCCCGACCGTCATCGGCGGGCTGCCACGTCTCCCCGCTATCCCGGCTCCAGGCGGCCCCACCCCCGCCGGCCTCGTAGGCGCGGCCAGGCACATGAGGATGCCAGGCCAGCGCATGGACATCCTTCTGAGCGCCGGAACGGTGGTCGGTCCATGTTCGGCCCCCATCGCGACTGAGCATCAGCCCGCCCAGCTCGATACCGGCCAGCAACCTGCCCGCGTCATGTGGGCACGGCGCCACCCAGCGCACGTGCGAGGTCCAGGGCCGCGGTGGAAAGCTCCAGGTCGGCGCCGAAGGAATCTCTCGCAGCGCCGACAATTCCTCCCACGTCTCGCCGCCGTCCGCGCTCCGAAAGAGCATGCTCGGCTCGCAGCCGGCATAGACGGCGCCGTCGGCGGCGCTGACCGCCAGCGAGAAGACGTCCGGCTGCGGCAGCCGCATATCCCGGAACGTCTCGCCTCCATCCTCCGTCTTCCAGACGCCCTGGCCGCGCGAGCCGGCGTACAGTACCCGCGCGTCGACCGGGTCCGCCGCCAGACACTGGATGCCTCTATCGGACAGCGTCTCCCGCGCCGTCCACCCATCGGCCTCGGAAGAGAGGAGCGTCAGCGCCTTTCCCGTGGCCGCAAAAAGCTTTTGCATGCTCTCACCTCCCACGTTTTGCTTAAACATCCGAGCGATTAGAGGAGGGCCATGCCCCCTCTAAATTACGGCTTGCGGTAAAGGTAGTGCGCGGCGGCGGTGCGCAGGTCGGCCTCCGCAGCGTGACGGAAACGGCGGGCGAGGTAAGATCGGCGCAAGCCGGGCTGACCCTGCAGAGCCTCATCACCCTCCACGTAGCGGGAGTCCGGCAGGATCAGCCGCCGGACGGCGATCTGCTCGAACCCGGCCGACTCGAATAGCGCCATGATCTCGCCCGGCAGCAAACGATTATGATAGAGCAGTGGATGCCCGCATAACAGGGCGTAGAGCGGACCGGGCAGGGCAAGATGCGCCAGGAAAGGCCACTGCCGGTCGGCATGACGCAGATGGTCGCGGTGGTCGAAGACGTGCGACAGGACTCCTCCGGGCCGCAGGATGCGGTAGCATTCGGCCAGGAAAGCAGAGAGGGCTTCCGGCCGGTAGTGCTCCAGAGCGCCGCCTGAGTGGCAAAGACCGATCGATTCTGAGGCCAGAGGCAGCGCGCCGGCATTTACGCCGGCATAGACCTTCCCCTCGACGGCGGCGACCGCCGCTTCCACGTGATCACACTAGCGTAACGGCTCGATATAGCGGCGTCTTTCTGGACAGATCAGTTCCTCCGGCACTTCAATCGTCAAGGCGCCCTCTACGGCACGGGCCAGATAACGGTCCAGCACGCGGCCCTGTGTGTTCGTCACAACGCCGCCTTTCCCGGTCAGCAGGTAGTTGACCAGCAGTGGGAAGGGGGTCCAGCCGCCTTCATGGACCCAAACATCGAGGCCATCCAGGCTCAGGCCGCAGCGCGAGCGCCACACCTGAACGTAACCCGGCCACACCCGGCGCAGTTTGTCGACGTGCGTCGCCTGAGTTCCCATTCGGTCGCGGGTAAGGTTGCGATAGAGACGCGCTCCGCCCGGCGCCCGTCCGAACGCGAAAAGCAGAGTACCCTTGGCTACGGCTCGCCACATAAGGCTTCCTCCGGCGGTTCATACAAAATCCGCCCGCGATTGTGTGCGACCTCCTCATCGAGCAGCACGCTTCCATCGGCAAGCCGGAAACGGCGGTGGATATGATTCTCTCGCATCCAGTGCTCACCCTCGCGGAAAAACCGATGCCCCACTTCATAGACTTCCACCGTCCAGCCCGGATCGTCGGTGGTCCATATCTCGCCCACGAGCATCCGATTCTGGATGGTAAGGCGCAGCAAGACCGGCTGCGACAGCGGGTTTTCAAAGCGCAGGTCGGCATAGTTATAGAAGATAGTGGCCCCACACCCGAAAGGGACCGTGCGTTGGTGATCCGGGAAGAGATCCAGGCCGTGCCGATGGCGTTCGACGATCTTCATGCCGCTGCGCAGCGCCAACAAATGCAGCATATTGGATATCTGGCAGCAGCCCCCACCCACGCCGCAAGACGGCGCGCCTTCGCGTAGCTCCAGGCCGGGACGAAATCCGCGCCAGCGAGTCGGACGCCCGACCACGCGGTGATAGGAGAATATCTCGAAAGGTTGGATGACGAGTCCGTCGAGCATGGAAGCGGCCAGGGAGATATTGCGCTCCTTACCACGTTGAAGGCGCGGAGGAGCGGTGCCCGGCGTGCGATCGAGCGGAGACTGATGGCAGGCGAGCAGGTAGTTAAACCTCTCCCGATCTCCTAAAGAGAGCCGGGTGTGGGCCAGTGTAGACCGCTCCACCAACCACGCAGGCCAGCGTTTCATGCGTCGCACTTCGAGTCTCACGGCAAAAGGGACCAGTCTTCGAACGAGGCTGCGTGCGTTCACGGCATCCTTCCTTCACTATCTGGGATTCATTAAGCATTATTCGCTATTGACGGCATCTTCCCTTTTCCTCGTATGGCTCTCCACGCTGCGTAACCAATCGGGAAACAGCGCGTACTAAAAGAAGCGATCTGCCACCGGTCCGGCACAAGGAGACAAGGCCGCCCATCGCGAATAGATAGCTATGCCGGACCCTGTTTTTCTGGAGAGTGGAACGAGGAAGTGAGCATGGCCTTCACGCAGGAAGCACGGGAGGAGGGGGAGCGCCCGCTGCCGCGCGGAATTCGGCTGCGACGCGGCCTGGCGGACGACGAGTTCGCCACGTTCGACGTGATGCGGCGGGCGATGAACTACGACATGCAGTGGTCGCAGCATGTGCTGCTGCGCCAGCACCTGCGAACGGCTCCCGACACCAGTTTCTGGATCGCGGAGGACACGCCGCTGCTCGGCGCCCCGCGCGTCATCGGGTATGCGCGCAGTGTCGTGCGCGATACCGTCTGGAGCCTCACCGAGTTCTTCGTCCTGCCCGGCCATCACCGGCAGGGCATCGGCAGCGCGCTGCTGGAGCGCTGCCTGGCCGATGGCGCTGCCGCCGGAGCGGAGACGCGCATGGTGCTCGCTTCCCAGCATCCGGGCGCCGACTCCCTCTATGTGCGCAAGGCCGGCTGCTTCCCGCGTATCCCCATGCTGCTGCTGTCCGGGCCGCTGATAAGCCTGTGCAGCGCCCGGCAACATTTCATGCCTATCGAAGACGCGGCGCTCACGCTGCCGGGCGTTATATCTAACCAGAGCAGTTCCCAACTGCGCGCGGAGCCCCTGGTCCGCACGCCGGAGATCGCCGCAGCCCTCGATGCGCTGGACCGTGAGATCGTCGGTTACGCCCGGTCCCAGGAGCACGATTTCTGGGAGCAGGCGATGGGCGGCCCGAACGGGACCGCCCGGCTGTTTCGCCGGTCTGCCTCTCTCGGAGACGGCGAGATCGCCGGCTATGCTTATATCGGCGCGACCAGCAGCGGGCCTGTGCTCGCCCGCGATCCCGCCGATCTACCCCGCATGCTCATGCACGCCGCCGACGTCGCCAGGGCGCTTCTTAAAGACGACCCCCTGGAACCTCTGGACACCGTGCAGCAGTACTGGGCGCTCGCCGGTACCAATGAGACCGTACTCCGCTGGCTGCTGGACTGCGGCTGGCAGATCGTGTTTCAATACCTGTTCATGAGCTCACGCCCGTTCGGCCGCTTCGACCGCTACGTCTGCCACAACCCCCTCTACATTTTATGACCAGGTGAGAAAATCAAATCCCCCTCCTTATGATTCCCCCTCTCCTTCGTAAGGAGAGGGGTCAGGGGGTGAGGTCTATTTCGGTGGCATCGAGTCTTCCAGGTCCATTTTAAAGTGAATGGCACGAGCGTTGATGGCGTAGAGCTTGCCGCGCCGGACGTCGTCGTGGCAGCCGGTGCAGCGCGTATCCGTGACCGGCTCGCCGCGCAGGGCGGGATCGACGCTGGAGCCGAAATCGCAGGCGCCGTATGCGAGGATGCGGCGATTGAAGCGCGCTAACGTGGCCGGATCGACGTGGGCTTCTTCGAGCGGCCGGATGACGCGCGGCCCGCTGGGATGACAGGAATAACAGTTGTCTTGAGAAGGCTGCAAATGCCACGATCCATCCTGTTTGCGGGCGATCTCCATGAAGTAGACGCGGTGGGTGATCCGCTGCACGCTGATGCACGCCGTCAGGCCATGCAGGGGATCCTTGAGCAGCCACTGATCGTATTCCGGACCGGCGCGCAGCCGTATCTCTCGAATGCCGCCCAGCTCCGCGTTGGGGAACCGCACGACGGGCAGGCCGGACCAGTCCTTGGGGATTTGCTGGGCCGCCGATGGAATACGCTGCCAGTACGTTCGGTCCGGCAGCGCCCATCCCATGCCCGCGCCGGCGACGTCCGAGAGACGGCCTGCGTCCGGAGCGGGCAGCAGGGACAGTAGGTGCCGGTGTGCGATATGCCGGGCGATACTTGAGCGGAGGTCCTCGCGCCGGCTTTTCGGGGCGAAGGGATTTCGGATGATCTCGGCTTCTAACGGCAAAAGCGCCGGAATCCGTGGCCTCTTCCCTCCAGGGCCGCCATCCGGCAAGGCGCCCTTCCACGGCGCAAGCGTGAGCGCCGCCGCAGCCTCCAGACTCCACGCGGCTCCCAGGACCAACAAAAGAAGCCGAACGACTTTCATTAGCGCTGTCCCTGACAAATCTCATGCGTGAGCGCAAACCAATTTGCCTCTCAGCGCATGGGTATAGAACTCTATGGGATTACCGGTTGAAAGCCGCTCTGTCACGCGGCCCGACCCCGCGCAGGTCGATGGCCTGGAAGCCGAGCGCGAGCGCGGGCGAATCCGGCCGGAGGGTAAAATCGGCGCGAGAGGGAGCGACGAAGAGTGGATCGGCGATCCTGGAATGGACGTCTTCGCCCCGCCGCTGCCACTCCGCGAAGGACTTGCCCTCAAAGGTGATCGGGCGCCGGCTCGCGTCCCAGTAGAGGTTGTCGTCCATATGGAAGTGCGCCGTGTCCTGCCAGTTCCCGTTGAGAAGATCGCCCCGGTTCCAGTAGACGATGTTGCGCCGGAAGGTAAACGAAAGATGGTCCTCCGGACGGGTGCGCTGCAGTTGCGCCTGTGTCGCCAGGGCGAAGATGTTGTTCTGCACCAGGTTGTCCTGGCCGTAGTGCTGGTGGAAGCCGCCGGTCTTTGTGTTATAGACGAGGTTATCTTCCGCGACGATCTGACTGCTGCCCTCGTCGAAATAGATCCCCCAGCCGCCGTAGTCGTAAGAGAGGATGTCGTGCAGGATGTTATGGCTCAGGCGCGTGCCGGGCGAGACGCCGAGCGTGTAGATGCCGCCCATGTCGCTCAACAGCCCCCGGCCGATGTTGTAGATGAGGTTGTATTCCACCCGGTTGCGCTGCATTTTGCTCGGACCGTAGCCCCAGGTCCAGCCGAGTGAGATGCCCGTGTAGAAGAAGTCGTGGATCGCGTTGTGGGCCAGCAGGTTGTCCGGGCTCTGGCCGACCCAGATGCCCTCGCCCGCCGGATGGGCCTGCCCGCCATCGAAGATCGCGCAGTCCGTTACGGTATTGTCCGAGGCGACCTCCTCGTCCGAATCCCGGATGGCCGTCTCGCCCAGCTTGACCCCGCCCGCCCCCAAGTCGTGGAGGCGGCAGCCGGCGATACGGTTCTGCTTGCAGCCGCGTCCTAGCTCGATAGCATAGCCGCCGATATGGGCCACTTCGCAGCCCTCGAAATGGCAGTCGCGAGCGCCTTCCGCGAGGATCGAGCCGCGCTGAAGCACCTCCGCCTGGGGACAGAAATAGCCCTGCGGCGCCAGCGGCCAGTCCGTATGCTGAAACGACAGCCCGCGAAATATAAGGTGCGTGACGTACCGGCGTTGCGCTGCGTCTCCGATCAGGTGAAGAAGCTGTTCCAGCCGCGGCGCGACGATCTCTGCCCGCGCCACGTCCTCGCCCGGCAGGGGATGGTAGTAGACCGCGCCCTCTGCCGTATCCAGATACCAGGTCCCCGGCGCATCCAGTCCTTCCCGCACGTTCTCCACGTAGTAGCGGTTGCCCTTTGCCAGCGCGGCCCAAAACTCACGCCAGCCGGTCGAGCCGGTAAAAGTGACAGTATGCGTGGCCTCGTCCAGCGCGGCGATCCGTAGGCGCGATGCGCTCCAGATGTGGATGCTGACCACCTCCACGTCGGCCAGATTGTGCCAGGCCGGATTCAGGTCGCCGGGCGTGTAGCGGAACTGAGTATAGCCGGGAGCCTGGGAAGGCGGCGGGATGGTATCGGCGATGGTATAGAAACCGGTATGGGGCAGGCGCGCTCGCGCGGCGCGCCTGCCGTTCACGAACAGCTCGCGGAAATGCCACCGGCCCGCCTTCACATCCGGCAGGGCGAGCTTCCAGAGGCCGCCTTCAACCGGCTGCCATCCGGTCAGCCGCTCTCCGCCGCTCAGGATGGGCGTCTCGCCGGGATAGGCGGCGTAGGCGATGGGCGTTTCTGCCGTGCCGGAATCCTCCGGCCCGAACGTGAGCGGTTCCGTCAGCCGGTAGACGCCGCCGCGAAGCAGCACCAACGTGGCTTTAGGACGAGCACTCTTCTGCCGGAGGGCGCGGACGGCGTCTCGCGCCCGTGCAACCGTAGCGAACGGTCCATCCGTGTGCGCATAGTTCGGCGCGGCCAGCCGTCCGGACCAGTCGTCCCGGCCCTGTGGAGAGACATAGAAATCGGCGTGCGGCCGCCTGCCGGAGAAGCGCGTGCTCGCGCCACCACCCTGCACTGTCCCGCACAACAGCACAGCGCCGATCAGAACCCATACCCCGGTTGAAACGCTCATGCGCCTCCTATCCAGCATCTAACCGCTCACTTCGCTCGATAATAGGCCGGCAAAGGATAGCGGAAGACCGTCTCCAGATTGCCGGGCTTCTTGTCTGGAGTCCCTCCATTGAACGTACCCGACGGCCCGACGCTGTAGACTGCGAACCCGCTGCCTTCCCGCCGGTAGCGGATCGGCTTGCCGTCGAAAGGATCGAGGGGAACCGGACGCAGCGCCTCCTATCGGGCGACTGAAGTCGCAGCCCCTGGGGCCCCTACCCCATGCCCAAAGTCCGCCTGCGCGGACTACCATTGTCAAGTTTTTCCTGCCCTCTGAGCTGCTACCAACTTAAGAGCAGGGGAAAATCCTGGCGGTACCAGTCGCCGAAGGGCGACTTCGCGCCTTTGTTGCTGCGACTTCAGTCGCCCGATACAATCAAAAGAACATGCAAGAACCGGAACGGTCCCGTAATCCCTGGCAGCTATTATCAGTATACACCGCTAACGGCAATCCGATCGGTGACGGCATCCGGAGAGAAAAATCAGAATGGCGACAGGAGCAGGCCAAAGAGGGGTCAGGCCACTACAAACGGAGACCGGTAATGACGGGTGCATAGCGCATTGGCTTGCGGGGCATGCGCGAAGCGCTCGGCGTGCGGATCGAATTTCAGGCGCGGGCCGAGGAAGTAGTCGGTCTCCTGGAGCGTAATGCCATTGTCGGCCAGATGCTGCTCGAACCGGGCGAAGGTCGCATAGGCCTCCTTGTCGTCCCCGAACGCCTGCGTTTTGGCCGAGAACGGCTGCGGGCGGCCCAGGCGGTAGGAGATATTGCCCAGGTGGCAGAGGGCGCTGGAAAGATGGCCCTCCAGGATGTCGGCAGTCAGATCCGACGACCGGCGGCTGCGGACGGCGTCCAGGAAGTTGCCGTAGTGGTCGCCTTCGCCGGAGAAGCGCGCGATCGTGTTGCCGGCGTTATCGAAGGCCACCGCCGTGCTGTAGCTGGTGAAAGCGACCATGCCCTCCGTGCCGTAGATGAGGTTGCCGATCGTGACGCCCTGCAGCGGCTCCGTCTTCAGCCCCCGCACCTCGAAAATCAGGTGGCTATCGCCGTAGTCGTAAAAGCAGAGCTCCGTGTTGGGCGTCTGGCCGTCGTCCGCGTAGCCGAACCGTCCGCCGAGGGCCATCACGCCCGCCGGCAGCGTGTCCTTGCCGAGCGCCCAGCGCGCCACATCCATCTGATGGACCCCCTGGTTGCCCAGGTCGCCGTTGCCGTAGTCCCAGTTCCAGTGCCAGTTGTAGTGGAAGCGGTTGGGATTGAAGGGCCGGACGGGAGCGGGGCCGAGCCACAGATCGTAGTCCACGCCGGGCGGAACGGGACCGTCGGGCTTTTTGCCGATGCTGTCGCGCCGCTTGTAACAGAGGCCGCGGGACAGGGTGACCTTGCCGATGTGGCCGGCATGGATGAAGGCGATGGCCTCCTGCGCGCCGCGCTGAGAGCGGATTTGGGTCCCGGCCTGGCAGATTCGCCCGTACCGGCGCGCGGCCTCGACCATCCGCCGTCCCTCCCGCAGGTTGTGGCTGACCGGCTTCTCCACGTAGACGTCCTTGCCGGCCTGCATCGCCCAGATCGCGGCCAGGGCGTGCCAGTGGTTGGGCGTGGCGATGGAGACCGCGTCGATTGTCTTGTCTTCCAGCAGGCGGCGCAGGTCCTGGAAAGCTTGCGGCGCAGGCCGTCCGCTCTTATCGACGGCCCGGACGGCATTGCCCAGCACGCTCTCGTCCACATCGCAGAGCGCGACCACCTCCGCATCTTTCCGGCTCATAAAGCCCCGAACATGGTCCATGCCCCGGCCGTGAAGACCGATGCAGGCAACGGCGATCCGCTCGTTGGGGCTGCCACGCCGGCGCGGAACGGCATCGGCCCTTTCTTCCCCAACGCTGCCCGCCAGCGCGGCTGCCGCGGCTGCCAGGGATCGCTCCAGAAAATCCCGGCGCGTCAGTTGGCCCATCCTCCCCCTCTCCTCCCGTCTGTGTCGAACACAAAAACGATCAAAATAGCTATACGCGGTCATCAACCGGGTTCCCTTCCCGAATTATTCCTGGAAATCTACATATTTCACCGGGCTGCCGGGCCTCATTTGCGCAGGCATTTCTGCCGATAATATCGGCAAGAATACCGGCGAAAGGCGGTTATCAGGGAGAGGCAAGCGGAGAATGTGGGAAAATATTCGCGAAGGGGTGACAGCCTGGGGTAAAGCCCTGGCCGAGCGAGACTCTGTCGCAACACGGGATAGCGCCTGGTTTCGGCTTGTGGCGCAGGGGCGTCTGGCCGTCTGGCTTGTCGTCCTCCTGGCGACCTGCCTGTTCTTCCATCGCTATATTCCAGCTTCCGTGGAAGTGGCGGCGCTGGGGTCGCTGCTCAGTATGGCCGTCCTCTTTCGGTCCCTCTGGCCGGGCCGGGAGATTTCCAGATCCAAAATCGATGCCTTTCTTACCGACGATCTCGTGGGAGCTGTGGCGGCCGGCGCCGATCTGCTGCTCGGCGTCCTGATGATCCATGCCTGCGGCAGTTTTCGCAGCCCGTTCCTGCTGCTGCTGCCTGCCGGCGTGGTAGAAGGGTACGCCCTGTTCGGGACCTTCGGAGCCGCCGCGCTCTGCCTCCTGTCCGTCACCGCCCTGCTGTTCCGCTTCCACCCGGCGGCTGCCGTGGGAACGGGGCTATTGACCACCGCCTCGCTGCTGGAGTGGACACGCAGCCGGATCTCCCTGCCGGCCTTCCTTACCGCCGCGCCGAAAGTCGAAGACACAGAGCCTGACGAGACCTCCTTCGAGCCTTCCGCGTCCACGCCCTCTCCCGATTCGGCCGCCCAGCAAGGGATCAAGCTGCTGATGTCCTTTCCGCCGATAGGCTCTGCGGCCCCGATAAAGGCAAGGCCGCTGGCGGCGGAGGCGCCGGAGCCGGCCTCCTCCCTCGAGGAAGCGGAAGCCGATTCCCAGCCTGCCCCGATGGAGGCAGATTTGCAGGAAGTCGCTTCCTATCCGACGCCGAGCGTAGAAGACGCCGGAGCGTGGGCGCCGCCGGCCACCCCTGCGGAGCGGCCGAGCATCGAGCGCGCCGTCGAGCAGTTGCTGGAGACCGTCGTGGCTCTGGACGGCGAAGCGGACGCGCGCGATCTCTACGCCCGCATCCTCAGCGTGGTCCTGGACCTCCTGGAAGCCGACAGCGGCGCGCTCTGGCTGGAAGACGGCCACAAGCTGACCGTTCAGGCCGCCGAGCGCAGCGTCGCCGTTCCGTTGAGCGCGGAGCCGCTCCCCGTCTGGCCGGTCGAAACGCTGCGGGAGCGCTGCGTGAAGCAGTTGCGTCTGGCGGCAGCCTTCCACAGTCCTCCGATCGTGGTCCTGCTGCCCCGCATGGCAGGCAGCCAGGCCGCAGGAGAGGATATCGTGGGGGTTGTCGGGGTGTGCGCGCCGCGTGGCAGAGCCACCTTCTCCGCCGAGGACGGCGAGCGGCTGCAGGCGCTGGCCGCCTCCATTGCCGCTACCCTCCGCAGCGTGGAGCAAAGAGTGCATCTCCAGCAGCGCGTGCGCGAGACGTCCCTGCTCTACGAGATAAACCGGCGGCTGCAGGACCTGAACGAGGTCGAGCAGATCGGCCCGGTCGTCGTCGCCCATACGCAACGCGTCCTCGGCTCCGAGGACAGCACACTGTTCCTGATGGACCCTGAAGGAAAGTACATCGAGGCGAAAGCCACCGAGGGACGGCTGATCAACCTGGTCGACTACCTCACCTTCCCGTCCTGGCCGGGCATCTCCGGCTGGATTGCGGACGGCGCGCAGCCGCTGTTCCTGCCCGATCTGGAGCGCGAGCGCGGCCTGATGAACGCCGAAGCCATCCTGCCGTTCGTGCGCTCGTTCCTGGCCGCCCCGCTCCGCGCGCAGGGCCGCCTGATCGGCATGCTGACCGCGAGCCATACGGAGCCGGGCGCCTTCACGGCGGACGATCTGCGCCTGCTGACCCTCCTGGCCGAGCAGGCCGCCGGCAGCATCGAGCGCACGGAGGCCTTCCAGACCCTCGAAACCCTGGCGCTCACCGACGAGCTGACGCAGGTCTACAACCATCGTTACTTTTTGGTGCGCCTTGAGGACGAGCTGCGGCGTGGAGAGCGTCACGAGACGGCAGCCACCATCATGATGGTCGATCTGGACAACTTCAAAGAAATCAACGACCGGTTCGGGCACATCCACGGAGACCGGATTCTGCACGACCTCGCGGCGCTCTTGCGCCAATGCGTGCGCGCGTCCGAGATCGTGACGCGTTATGGAGGCGATGAGTTCGCCCTGATCCTGCCGAGCACCGAGTACGAGTCGGCGCAGCTCGTGGCCGAGCGCCTGCGCAGCGCCGTCGCCGGGCATACGTTCCAGACGGTGGACGGCCGTTCCGTCCACCTGACCCTCAGCATCGGCCTGGCCTCCTATCCGCAGCACGGCCTCACGCGCGCCGATCTGGTCGCGCACGCCGACCGCGCCCTCTACATCGCCAAATCCAATGGCGGCAACCAGGTCGGCCCGGAGGCGCCTCCCCGTCCCGCGCCTGCCGTCGTTGCGGACGACTCCGACGATTCGGATTTTCCCTCGGAGAGCGAAGACCTGCGCGGCGCCGTCACGCCCTTCGACTCGTGGTCCGCCGCGGCGTAGCCGTCATCGAGGACGATCCGAGACAGAGGCGACTTCCAGAAGTATTGTGGCCGCTTGCATGTATCAGGCCGAGATCGTCGGCCGGATTACCAGTTGAACGGCCATCTCCAGGCAGTCGAGGCCGTCGCGTCAGCCGAGTCGAGCTCTTCCCACTGAGCGGCGCCTTTGGAAACCCATAGTATCACTCCCATAGCCACAACCGCCACTAACAGCAGAACGAGCGCGTAGATGACATCGACATAGATCGGACGCGTCCAGGGATGCGTCTGGCCCACACGCTCGCTCATCGTCGGCCCGCCTACCTGCGTCGTAATCACCGTTGCGAAGCCCCGCTCGCGGCCCATCTTGATGGCAACGGTTAAAGTCCAGCCGGCATAGACAGCCAGGAGCGCCGCCAGCACGAATCTCCAGATCCGCGCCGCGGAGGTCTGCATGCGCAGCGCGTAACGCCAGGCGCGCCGGCGCTCATCGCCGCTATCGACCTGCTCCTGTCGCGTGCGGATCATAGCCAGCAGGGGATCGATGTCCTGTGGCGGCGTCCCGGCCTGCGACAGACGCTCCAGCAGCGCCTGAGCCTCGTCGTAAGCTCCGCGCAGGATCAACAGATGCGCTTTTTCCAGATCGCGCTCGCCATTGTCAGGCAGCCCAGGTGTCATGAAACTGTCTTCGATTCGCCGTTCGCAAATTCCTCTTGATAAGGGAAAAAGGAGTCGGGCGTTGAATAGCGAATTCTGATACATATTCCGAGAGGCTTACGAAGGAGCGCAAGGAAGAAAACGCGATGACTCCGGAAGAGAAATTTCTGGTCGACCTGCAGGGCTATCTGGTGATCAAGAACGTCCTGACCCCGGCGGAGGTGGCCGCGTTGAACGCCATCGCCGACGAGAAGTTCGCGCGCCCCGCCGGCGTCACCGGCAGGCAAAGCAGCCGCGTCTCCACCTGGGGACCTCCCTACCAGGCGCTCATCGACCATCCCCGGATCGTGCCCTATCTGGTCGAGCTGATCGACTCGAAGTTCCGGCTCGACCACGACTACTGCATCTTTATGCAGGAGGGCGATGCCGGCGGCAGCCTGCACGGCGGCGAGGGGCACGAAGGCGACCACTGGTATAAGTACCGCGATGGCGTGATTCGCAACGGCCTCTGTGTCATCACCTTCTTCCTGACGCCCGCCGCAGAGGGCGACGGCGGCTTCGCCTGTATTCCGGGCACGCACAAGAGCCACTTTCTCGACGCCATCCCCTCCGATGTACGCCGGTTCGAGCGCCCGGCTCCCTATGTCGTTCAGCCGGCGGTCGAGGCCGGCGACGCCCTGTTCTTCACGGAGGCGCTGATCCACGGCACGATGACCTGGCGCGCCAGGCACGAGCGGCGGGCGCTGCTGTACAAATACAGCCCGGGCCATTCGGCGTGGTCCCAGAACTACTACAACCTGGACGACTATGCGAACCTGACCGAGCAGCAGCGCCGCATCCTGGCGCCGCCTTCCGTCGGCAGCCGGCCCGACGTGGTGCAGCCTGCGGCGTGAGGTCGGCGCGCATTCCCCAGAGGGCGGGCGCGGATCGAAAGGGAGGGATTAGGCTCATGGAGAAGGACACCGCCTACCAGATTTCCGCCTCGAACGTGCGCTTCGGACCCGGAGTCACGCAGGAAGTGGGGATGGATCTACGCGATCTGGGGGCACGCCGAACGCTGGTGCTGATCGACCCGGCCGTGCGCGCGCTGCCTGTGGGCGAGGTGGTCGCCGAGGCGCTGCAAGAAGCCCGCGTCTCCTACGAAGTCTTCGACCGCATCGCCGTCGAGCCGACGGACAGCAGTTTTCAGGAGGCGATCGCGGCGGCCACGGCGGACTCCTTCGATTCGTTCGTGGCGGTCGGCGGGGGCAGCACTATCGACACGGCCAAAGCCGCCAACCTCTATTCCACCTACCCCGCCGACTTCCTGGACTACGTGAACGCGCCCATCGGCAAGGGCCTTCCGGTGCCGGGACCCGTCAAGCCGCTGATCGCTATTCCGACCACGGCCGGCACGGGCAGTGAGACGACCGGCGTGGCGATCTTCGATTACCTGCAGAACCGGGCGAAGACGGGCATCGCCCATCGCACCCTCAAACCCACCCTCGGCCTGGTGGATCCGCAGAACACCCGCTCGCTTCCGCCCGCAGTCGCCGCCTCCACCGGATTGGATGTCTTGAGCCACGCCCTGGAGTCCTACACGGCGGCTCCCTATAACCAGCGCCCCAGGCCGGCGCGTCCGCTGGAGCGCCCCGCCTACCAGGGGTCCAATCCGATCAGCGACATCTGGGCGCTTCGGGCACTGGAGCTGGTGAATAGCTACCTGGTACGCGCGGTGCGTGACCCCTCGGATGAGGAGGCGCGCGGCCAGATGATGCTGGCGGCGGCGATGGCAGGGATCGGTTTCGGCAACGCAGGCGTGCACCTGCCACACGGCATGTCGTATCCGGTGGCCGGCATGGTAAAAAGCTACCGCCATCCCGGTTATGCGATTGATCACCCGCTGATCCCCCACGGCATCTCCGTGATCCTGCACACGCCGGCCGTAGTTCGGTTTACGGCTCCCGCCTCACCAGAACGACACTTGCGCGCCGCCGCTGCGCTGGGCGCATCCGTTACGGATGTTCCTGCCGAAGCCGCCGGCGAAATCCTGGCGAGCCGGGTCACGGAACTGATGCGCGTCCTGGACGTGCCCAACGGCCTGGAGGCTGTCGGCTACACGGAAGCGGACATCCCGGCCCTGGTAGAAGGGACGTTGCCGCAGCACCGCGTCACCAAACTCTCGCCCATCCCAGCCGGCCGGGACGAGTTGAGCGCGCTCTTTCGTGCCTCGATGCGGATCTGGTGAGAGCCTGCCCATCGAAGGCTTGCTCCAGGTGGTAATGTTTCTTTCACTACTGTCGAACTGAAGCGCCACTAAAGTTATGTACGGGATATGTAGCCGTTTCCCACGCGTAAGGTATCATAGATAGGAAGATGTGTTGTTCTCCCTTCGCCTGTTTTTGGAGACGCGCAGATGCCTGCCGACGATAAAATCCACGATGCCGTCAAGCTTGCTCTGATCAAAGACGGCTGGACGATCACGGATGATCCCTACACTCTGGATTTTGAAGGGGAGAAACTTTACGCCGATCTCGCGGCGGAACGCCCTCTTGCTGCAGAGCGCGATGGGGTCAAGATTGTGGTCGAGGTCAAAAGCTTTCTTGGCTCCTCCCTGATCAAAGACCTGGAAGCCGCCGTTGGGCAGTATGAAATCTATCGGGATATCTTGCAGGCGACTGCACCGGAGCGCCGGCTGTATCTGGCCTTATCCGAGGAAGCTCACTTAAGATTGTCCCAGCGCAAAGTGTTTCAGCGCATTGCAGAAAAGTTACGGCTAGCGATGCTTGTGGTGGATATTCTGGCCGAGGAGGTCGTTCGATGGATAGACTGAACACGTATCGTGCTCTCGTCCGCAAGGTGATCTGTTCATCGCCCTACTTTGTTCATGGCTCGGTAGGCCCGAATGTAGAAACGCAATTCCTCGGCGACGACGCCAACGCACGCTATCTCCTGGTGGATATAGGATGGCGCGGCAAGGAGCGGGTCTTCAAGCCGATCCTGTACGTCTGTATCAAACAGGAAAAAATCTGGATCGAAGAGGACTGGACGGAGGATGGGATCGCAGAAGAGCTGATGCGTTTGGGCGTGCCCAAAGAGGACATCGTGCTGGCGTTTCACCATCCTAAACTGCGCCCCTATACTGATTTCGCCGTCGCTTGAACCCCATCTCTGGTTCGCCGTGCAAGTCAAACTGATCTCCTACTATATCGGCAGAAGGCCGTTCGGTATGAAGAGAGGCGGCCTTGTTTTTCGACTCGACAGCCGCCGAAGAAGCTCTCCTTCTTCAACTGGTGAGAGCCTCACCAAGTTGGAACGGTCGGGTATAATGGCCGATGGATGATCCCATACGAGGAAGGGAACCCGGCCTATGCTGACGCAGGAGCAGATCGCTTTCTTTCATGCCAACGGCTACCTCATCATGCGCGGCGTCTTTCAAGGCGAGGAGCTGCGCTGCCTGATAGAAGCCGTAGATGCGGTGCAGGCAGAGGGCGAGGCGCGCCGCGGCAAAGGCCATCTCTACACGCCTGGCCCAGACGGCAAGGACGTCTACTGGCGGTCCGAGCAGATGTGGGCGCGTGGAGACGTCTTTCAGGCGGTGACCGTCAAGCCAGCGCTGATGGAGAACATCGGCCAGTGCATCGGGCAGGCTTTCTATCCCTGGAACGACTCGCTGGTGGTCAAGATCGCCCGCCAGGGCGCGGCCGTGCGATGGCATCAGGACCCGCCCTATAGCGATCCCCGGCGTCACACCACTTTCCCCATCCCCAACTTCACGACCGACATCTACCTCGATCATTCCGGACCGGACAACGGCTGCGTCTGGGCCATTCCGGGCCGTCATCTGGTCGGCCACGTCGATCTCGCCGATCTCTCCGCCGAAGACCTCTTCACCCACTACGGCGCGCAGCCGATCGAGATGGAAGCCGGCGACGTCCTGTTCCACGCGCTCTCTACGCCGCATGGCTCCCAGCCGAACCTTTCCGACCGCCAGCGCCGCATCTTCTATATTCACTATCTGGCCGAAGAAGCGTACCAGGATGCCTACGCCCACACTGGCGAGGAGTGGGTCAAATCGAAGCCGGGATGGGGCGCGGAGCGGGAGTCGCTGGTCCGGGGAATGATCGCTGCCCGCGAGCGGCTGGGCTGGGATAGCTATACCGAGACCGGCACATTACATTTAGGCGAGGGCGGCTTCACCTTCCTCGGCGAGCCGGTCAGCCCACCCGCCTACTGGGGACATCTGACAGCCTCCCTGCCTTCTGCCGAGCGCGCTCGCCTCAAGACCCTGGAGCCGAAGCCGCTTTCCTCCGTTTAGACACGAATAGATTTATCGATCCTTAGAGGAGCCCTTCTCACCGGGAAAAGCCATGCTGCCAAAGCGTACCAGCCCCCTGACTTCCGATCAGAGCGCGCATTTCTTCGACGAGGGCTATCTCATGCTCCCCGATCTCTTCGCGCCTGCGGAGCTGGAGCCGCTGCGGCAGGAGATCGCCGGGATCGTGGAGGCTGCCGCGCAACACCTGGCCGCGGAAGGCAAGATCACCGATCTGCACGCGGACGAATCTTTCGAGACCCGCCTGACCCGACTCCTATCCGACCATCCGGAGCTTCTGGGCGATTTTTTGCGCGCCATCGAAGGCAAAAGCGACGGCGGCCACGCGGGCCGGGAGATGTTTCAGATCATTACCCATCCCCGCCTCCTCGACATCATCGAAGCCCTCGTCGGGCCGGAGATCGTCGGCTCCAGCGTCTACCGCATCCGTCCGAAAGTGCCTTTCCTGGACCGAGGAGTCGTTCCCTGGCATCAGGATTCCGGGTACTTCGCCGCGCACTGCGACGACAGCCTGATCGTCACCGTCTGGATTCCTCTCGTGGATGCGACACCGGAAAACGGCTGCCTGCAAGTGCTGCCGCGCGCGCATCGGAGCGGTGTGGCCCCGCACCATACGAGCGACCACACCGGCTATCTGGCCATTGTGGAGGAGGATTTGCCGCGTCCGGTACAGGAGACGGTGACGGTGCCCGTGCCGCTGGGCGGTGCGCTGCTGCTGACCAATCTGGCGCCCCACTGCTCCACGCCCAACACGACGGATGGGATCCGCTGGAGCGTGGACCTGCGCTATCAGGGCCGTGACGTGCCGACCAACGCCTACCAGCAGCCCGAGGACTTCGACCCGAACGCCCCGAAATACGAGATCGCCTGCTATCCGCCGGAGGGGGATTTCGTCGTCCGCAGCCTGAAACATCCGGAAACCGTGCCGACCTACGAACAGTTCGCCGCCCGCCGCGCCCGCTACGAGGCCGCGCCCCTGCCCTGGCCCGAGCGAGGATGGACGCATCTGACCGGGTGAAAAAGCCCCTCCCCCATTACCGGGCCGATAAACGACCCGGCAATAAGTACAAGCGTCCTCCGGACGCACCCAGCCTGCGGACTGTTCCCCCTCTCCTTGGTAAACCCCAGTATCGGGTTGAATTTTCGAGATAGGGAGGGGGCCACAGAGACCTTGCAACAGGGTCTGCATCGGCCCGAAAAGTCCGGCAATCGGGCCGAATCGGCCCTCTCTGATAGAAAGTGCCCCTACCCGTAGGGTTAGCCTTTGTCAACCCGATACTGGGGTTTCGTAAGCAGAGGGGGATTAAGGGGGTGAGGCTTCTCCCCTCACCTTACCAAGGAGAGGCTGGGCCGCAAGGCCCGTGGTGAGACAGGGGGTGAGGTCCGTCCGGAGGACGGTCGTTTTTAATGCCGGGTCGTTTATCGGCCCGGCGCTGAAAAGGGAAAGTCATGCTGACAGAATCGCAGATACACTTCTTTCAGGAGCACGGCTACACGGCCGCCCCACACTTTTTCACCGCGCAAGAGGTGGCGGCCATGCAGGCGGAGGTGGCGCGCTTCCAGCGCGAGGGCCTGCTGCGCAACGTCGCCACCGAGGGCGACGGCAAAACCCCCTCCCAGGTCAAGCAGAACCTCCAGCTCTGCCCGATGGTCCATAAGAGCGACCTCTTCCGCGCGCTGCCCTTCGAGCCGCGCGTCGTCGAGGCCGTGCGCCAGCTCCTCGGCGATCCGGTCCTGCTGCACCTGGATCAGATTTTCTTGAAGCCCGCCCGGCACGGAGCCGGCACGAACTGGCACCAGGACAACGCCTACTTCCAGATTGCCGATCCGCTCAAAGGCACGGCCATGTGGATCGCGGTCCACGACGCCACCGTCGCCAACGGAACCATCCACGTCATCCCGGATAGCTTCGCCGAAGTCTACGAGCACCGCCGCGACCCGGACAGCGATCACCATATCCGCTGCTACCCGCCGGAGGAGCGCGCCGTGCCCATCGAATTGCCGGCGGGCGGAGTGGCCTTCTTCGCCTACGGCACCGCCCACTGCACCCGCGCCAACACCACAGACCGGGAGCGCGCGGGCGTGGCCTTCCACTTCCTCAACGCCGAAGCCAGCCCGCACGCTCATGGCGGATTCGCTCAGGACGCCCGCCCTTACCTGACCGGCCCGCAGGCGACCGGCGGTCTGCGGGAATACGGCGTGCGGGTCGCGGGCACGTGGGAGCAAGAAGTGGAGCGCGTGATCGTCCCTTTCAGTGCCACAGAAGACCGGCGCCGGAATCCGGATCGACAAAGATGCCGGAGAGCGCCGGCAGATAGTCGCCCAGAGCCTTGATGCGGATGATGAGGTTCCCTGTAAATCGGTAGCGCAGGTAGGCGCCCTCCCCGTAATTGACGGCGCGCCGGCGGTCCAGCAGATGGCCCTGCAGGTCAAGCATCTCGATCTGCATCGCCATTCCCTTCCGCAGGTAGTCCAGCAGATACAGACTGAGCCGGTGCGGCTGCCCATCCGAAGTATCCACGCGCATCAGCAGCGGCAGGCCGATCTTCGGCGCAAAGGCGAGAGGCGCGCGGTCGGTCGAGCCGGGCCCTTCCACGGGAACGCGAGGATCGTCTACGTTCCCTCGGAGAGGGGATCCGGTGAGATTGATGTACTGGGCCTGTTCTTCCAATCGCTCGTCGAAGGGACTATCAGGCGCCGGTTCCATCCCGGTCCCCCGGCGAATGACGACACTGGCGATCTGAAAGCCGGAGGTGCCGAGCGATATCGGCAAAAGGAACCCCTGCTGGCCGTAAACGTCGAGCCAGTTGCCCTGCGTCTTATCGTCGCGGCCCTCGTACTGTACCTGCGTCCCCTTCGGTCCCGGCGGCACGATCACAAAAGGAAGGGTCTCCCGGTAACGCTCCTCGCCCCCCTTGCGCACGCTCAGCGCCAGCAATAGCAGCGTATTCTCGGTAACCTGCGGGACCGGAATGTCCAGCGTCAGGAGGACGTGGCTATCCGTGGAAACCGTTACCGGGCGAACGATCGCCGGCAGGGGCCGGCGCGCGCGCGGTTTCAGAACCAGAGCCGGCAGCACGCGCACCTGCAGGCGCGTGCCGGTCGGATCGTGGTTGACCACCTCCAGCGACCGTGTGAGCGTTTTGCCCGCCGGAATCGCGAGGCAGCATCCCTCCGGCGCCTGCAAAGAACTCCTATCCCGCACAAAGACTCGCAGCGGCGCGGCGTGAGCTTGCTGCCCCCGCTTATGGGCAGCCGTCTGATTCGTAGTCTGGGCTGCAAGAGGACGGCCGGTCGCCGCCAATGCCGGCAGCGCGACCGCCATCCCCATTATAAGTTTATATAAAGACTTCATTTGTCACCCTTTCTCGGTAGAACTCCTTCCAGTGTTCGACATAGCCGTCGATGATTCCTTACCGGACCTCAGGTAGGATTTCGCGACGCGCGCAGGGAATGGATAGGCGTGGACACACAGAGCTTCATGGCGGCCCTGGAAGCCGCGGTAGGCCGCGAGAACGTGCGCGCCGGGGCGGCGCTGCCGCCGGAAGTGGTCAAGGCAGACTGGGAGGGAAAGGCGCTGGCGACGGTCGCGCCCGGCAGCGCGGCCGAGGTCGCGGGCGTGGTGCGCGCGGCCGAGGAAGCAGGCGCGGCGCTGATCCCTTTCGGCGGCGGCACGCAGCTGCACACCGGCTACCCGCCGCGTCCCGACCGGCCGTTTCTCTTGCTGCCTACCGCCCGCATGAGCCGCCTGCTGGACTACCAGCCCGACGACATGACCGTCACCTGCGAGCCGGGCATGACGCTGGTGGCGCTGGATAAAGTCCTGGCGGACCGCCGCCAGTTTCTCCCCCTGGACCCTCCTCTGCCCGATAAGGCCACGCTCGGCGGCATCGTCTCCACCAATACCACCGGCTTCTGGCGGCCCGCCTATGGATCCCCGCGCGACCTGCTCATCGGCCTGCGCGCCGTCCTGACCGGCGGCGAGGAGGTCAAGGGCGGCGGCAAGGTGGTCAAGAACGTCGCCGGCTACGACGTGTGCAAGCTCTTCACCGGCGCCTGGGGCACGCTGGGCGTCCTGACCGAGCTGACCTTCAAAGTAAGACCGCTGCCGGAAACGGAGCGCGTGCTCGCCTGGGAAACTCCCGACCTGGTCACGGCTGCCACCCTCGGCCTGAAGATGCACGCCGCCCGGCTCGCCGCCACCTACGTGCTGGCGACCAACGAGCCGGAGGGCCGTCCACATCTGGCGCTCGGCCTGCAGGGCACGGCGGCGCGCGTGGAGTGGCAGGTCCTCCAGTTCACCCGCATGGCGGTCGAGAATGGGATCAGCGCGCCCGTCGTCGAGCTGACCCCGGACCAGATTCGCGACCTGCGCGACCGCCAGGCCCGCCTCGCTCCCGACACTTCCATCGCCGGCCGGATCGCCTGCCTGCCCACGGACCTGCCCGATCTCGTGCGGGCGCTGGAGGCGCAGCCCTACTGCCTGCTCACCGCCCACTGCGCGACCGGGACCATCTCCCTGGCTGCAACTATTCGCGTCCCCTCGCTTGTCCCTAAAGTCAGGGCGATGCTGCCCCCGAACGCCAATCTCGTCTGGACGCGCCTGGACAAAGAGATCGCCGGCAGCGAGGACGCCGACCGCTGGGGAGCACGGCAGGAAGAGTTTTTCCTGCAGGAAGCGCTCAAGCGCGCCCTCGATCCCAAAGGAACGTTCAGTCCAGGCCGCTTCCTCGGAAGGATCTAAAGACCCTTGCTGTTGACCATCACCTGCGAGGCCGGCAACGCCACCGATCTCGGCTATCTGCTGCACAAAAACCCGGCCAGCGTCTTTTCCGAAAAGCTCTGGTTCGGCTCCGTCTCGGTCTTCTACCCGGAGGCCACGCCGCAGCGCTGTGAGGCGGCGCTGCTTCTGGACGTGGACCCGGTGGTCCTTTCGCGCGGTCCGCGCCGCGCCGCCGGTCTGGAACCTTACGTCAACGATCGCCCATACGTGGCCTCCAGCCTGCTCGGCGTGGCCCTCGCCGCGGCCTTCAGCACCGCCATGAACGGGCGCAGCAAGGAGCGTCCGGAGCGCGTCGCGGAGAAGATGCCGCTGCGCGCCTCCCTGCCCGCCCTCAGCTGCATCGGCGGCGAGGAGCTGATCGCGCGCCTGTTCGCGCCGCTCGGCTACGAAGTCACTACGGAGCGCCATCCGCTGGACGCCCGCTTCCCGGCCTGGGGCGAGTCGCGCGTCTATTCCCTCACGCTGGAGGGCCGCCAGACGGTCCAGGACCTGCTCACGCATCTCTACGTCCTGGTCCCCGTTCTCGACAACGCCAAGCACTACTACGTCGGCGCAGACGAGGTGGAAAAGCTGCTCAAGCGCGGCGAGCGCTGGCTGGCCGAGCATCCGGAGAAGGAGCTGATCGCCCGCCGCTACCTCAGCTACCGGAAGTCGCTCGTGCGGGACGCGCTGGCGCAGATGCCGGAGGTCCGCGAGGACATACCTGAGAGTCAGGAAGAGCAGGATGAGCGCCAGGAAGCGCAGGAGAGCGCCGTCGAGGCGCCGATCCGCCTTAACGACGCGCGGATGCAGGCGGCGCTGGCGGCGGTGCGCGCGCTGGAGCCGCCCGCCCGGCGCGTGCTCGACCTCGGCTGCGGCGAGGGGCGCCTGCTGGAGCTGCTGCTCAAAGAGCGCGGCCTCACGGAGATCGTCGGGGTGGATGTGGCGGCGCACACCTTAGAGCGCGCGGCCCGCACCCTGCGGCTCGACTCGCTTCCGGAGCGCCAGAAGGCGCGCATCCGCCTGCTGCAAGGCTCGCTCGTCTACCGGGACGAGCGATTTTCCGGCTTCGACGTAGCTCTGCTCGTCGAGGTGATCGAGCACCTGGATCCCCTGCGCCTGCCCGCGCTGGAGGCCGTCGTCTTCCAGCACGCCCGGCCGCGCCGGGTCGTGTTCACCACGCCCAACCGGGAATACAATGCGCACTGGCCCTCCCTGCCCGCCGGACGCTTCCGCCACCGCGACCACCGCTTCGAGTGGACCCGCGCCGAGTTCCGCGCCTGGGCCGAAGGCGTCGCCGCGCGGCATGGCTACACGGTCGCCTTTTCGGGCATCGGGCCGGAGGACGCCGCGCTCGGCTGCCCGACGCAGATGGCCGTCTTCGACCGCCATAGGTGAGGACTAAGAAGATGAAGGTGTTTTTCGCCGCGATCTGCCTGATGCTCTGCCAGGCAACCCCTGCCGAAAGGATGGAAACGATCCAGCCCATGAACCCGATCGAAGCGCAGGCATTCGACCTGCGCGACGTGCGCCTTCTCGATGGACCGTTCCTGCATGCCCAGGAGTTGGACCGCCGCTACCTGCGCAGCCTCGACCCGGACCGGCTGCTGCACAACTTTTACGTGAATGCCGGGCTGCCTTCTTCCGTCGCGCCGTTAGGCGGCTGGGAAGCGCCGGACTGCGAGCTGCGCGGGCATTTCGTCGGGCACTATCTCTCCGCCTGCGCCAAAATGGCCGCCAGTACGGGCGATGAGACCCTGCGGCGCAACGCCGATCGCGTGGTCGATGGGCTGGCCCGCTGCCAGCAGGCGCTCGGCAGCGGCTATCTCAGCGCCTTTCCGGAGACGTTCCTGGACCGTGTCGAAGCGCGCCAGCGCGTGTGGGCGCCCTGGTACACGCTCCACAAGATCCTCGCCGGCCTCCTCGATATGTATCTCTACGGCGACAACAAGCAGGCGCTCGAAGTCGCGCAGAAGATGGCCGCGTGGGCCAAACGCCGTACGGACAGGCTCAGCGACGAACAGATGCAGAGCATGCTCGACACCGAGCACGGCGGTATGAACGAGGTCCTGGCAAACCTCTACGCGGTCACCGGGAATAAGGACGACCTGGCGCTGTCGCTGCGGTTCAACCATAGGGCCGTGCTCGATCCGCTCATGCAGGGCGAGGACCACCTTACCGGCCTGCATGCCAATACCCAGATCCCCAAGGTCATCGGCGCGGCTCGCCAGTACGAGCTGACCGGCGACGAGCGGCTGCGCACCCTGGCCGCCTTCTTCTGGAACGTGGTGACGCAGGAGCGCTCCTACGTCATCGGAGGCCACAGCGACGACGAAAGCTTCTCCCCGAAAGAGCGTCTCTCCCACTACCTCAGCGTCCACACCACGGAGACCTGCAACACCTACAATATGCTCAAGCTGACCCGGCATCTGTTTCTATGGGACCCGAAAGCGGAATATGCCGACTACTACGAGCGCGCCCTCTACAACCATATTCTGGCCTCCCAGAATCCGGAGACCGGAATGATGTGCTACTATGTATCCCTGCGCCCCGGCTCCCATAAGGTCTACAGCACGCCTACCGACTCTTTCTGGTGCTGCACCGGCACGGGCGTCGAGAACCACGCGCAGTACGGCGACAGCATCTACTTCCACGACGGCGCCACGGCCCTGTTCGTCAATCTGTTCATCGCTTCGGAATTGACCTGGAAGGCAACAGGAATCACGCTGCGCCAGGAGACGCGCTTTCCGGAAGAGGCGCGCACGCAGCTTGTCTTCACCTGCAAGCGCCCTGTCCGGCTGGCTCTCCGCATCCGGCATCCGGGGTGGGTCGGATCCGGCTTCCGCATTCTCGTCAACGGCAAAGAGACACCGGCAGACAGCGCGCCCTCCAGCTATGCGACCGTCTCCCGGACCTGGAAGACCGGCGATACCGTGGAGGTCTTCCTGCCGATGGCGCTGCACACCGAGGCGTTCCGCGACGATCCCCACCGGCTCGCCTTCCTGGAGGGGCCGATCGTGCTCTGTGGGGAGGTCAAGGAGGAAGCGCCGGTCCCGGATATTATCTCCACGGACGGCCATATTCTGGACGGCCTGACGCCGAAGCCCGGCAAGCCGCTCTATTTCACCGGCTCCGCGCGCCTGTTCCACGCCACCGGACAGCCGGAGGGCACAAACATCTCCCTGATTCCCTTCTATGCAACGGCGGACCGCAGCTATACCGTCTACTGGGACGTGCTGACGCCCGATCAGTTTCAGGCGAAGGAGCAGGCTTACGAGGCCGAGATCGCGCGGCAGAAAGAGATGGCGGCCCGCAGGGTCGATTCCGTGCAGCCAGGCGAGCGGCAGAGCGAGCGCGACCACGCCTTTGCCGGCGAGGACACCTACGCCGGCGACTTCGGGGACCGCCATTGGCGGGACGCCCGCAACGGTGGATGGTTTGCCTACACGATCACAGTGCTGCCCGGCGCGCCCCAGGAATTGGTCTGCACCTACTGGGGCAATGATGATAGCCGGAAATTTGCTATCCTCGTCGATGGGGTGAAGATCGCGACCCAGCGGCTGGACAACGCGCATCCGGGTAAGTTCTTCGACGTCGTCTATCCGCTCCCGCCCGAGCTGCTTCAGGGCAAGAAAGCCATCACGGTCCGCTTCCAGGGCGAGCCGGGCAGGACGGCGGGAGGTATCTTCGGCTGCATGGTGCTAAAGAAATGATCCTTATCCGAGCCTCTTTTCTCGTATCGGCCGGCATGGCGCTGGCGCTCGCCTGTCCCGGCCTCCCTTCCGCCGCTTCCGATCCCGCGGCGCCGCCGGCCCTGACGGTCCATGGGGATCGGCCCGGCAGAGCGGGCAGCCCGCAGCTCTACGGCGTCTTCTTCGAGGAGATCAACCATGCCGGCGACGGCGGCCTGTATGCGGAGATGGTGCGCAATCGCGACTTTGCGGAGCCGGTCGGGCCGGGAGAGCCGCCGCCAGGATGGTCCCTGCGGACCGAAGGGGGCGCGCAGGGAACTCTCGCGCTCGATCCGAGCCACCCCCCGGAAACGGCGGCCACGCGCTCTCTGCGGCTGGATGTCACCGCCGCTCCTTCCGGCCTCGCCGGCGTCCAGAATACAGGCTATTGGGGCATGGCCCTTCGCCGGGACGCCTCCTACCGGCTGAGCTTCTACGCGCGGCGCAGTGCGGCGTTTCCGGAAGCGATGGAAGTCCGCCTGGAAGGCGCCCAGGGGCAGCTTTACGCTCACGCACAGATCGCCGGACTGGCCCAGGACTGGAAGCGCTTCGCCTGCCGCCTGACTTCCACCGGCGACGATCCCGCCGCGCGCCTGGTCTTCTCGGCGACGGCTTCCGGCTCGCTCTGGCTGGACGTCGTCTCGCTCTTTCCAATGGCGACCTGGAAACACCGTCCCAACGGGCTGCGCGCCGACCTGGCCGCGGACGTCAGCGCGCTGCATCCGGGCTTCGTGCGCTTTCCGGGCGGCTGCTACGTAGAGGGCGGCGACTCCCTCAAAAACGCCTTCCGCTGGAAGCAGACCCTGGGCGACATCGCCGCGCGGCCCGGCCATCTCAACGCCAACTGGGGCTACTGGTCCAGCGACGGCCTGGGCTTTCACGAGTACCTGCAGTGGTGCGAAGATATGGGCGCGACGCCGCTCTTCGTGGTCAACTGCGGCATGGCCCATCACGACCTGGCGCCCCTCGATCGACTGCAGCCCTGGGTGCAGGACACGCTCGACGCCATCGAATACGCCAACGGCTCGGTCACCAGCCGGTGGGGGGCGCAGCGCGCCAAAAACGGCCATCCGGCCCCCTTTGGCCTGAAATATATCGAGGTCGGCAACGAGAACGGGCTGTTCGGCGGGTTCGGGGGCACGCGCGAACAGTACATCGAGCGCTATCGAATCTTCTATGACGCCATAAAAGCCCGCTACCTTGACATCAAAATCATCGCCGATACCCGCGGCCCCTACCCGATGGACCTCGTGGACGATCACTACTACAACAGTCCGGGCTGGTTTTGGATGAATGCGCATCTCTACGACGACTACGACCGCAACGGGCCGGCGGTCTACGTGGGCGAGTATGCCGTCACGCAGGACTGCGGCCGGGGCAATCTGCGCGCCGCGCTGGCCGAAGCCGCCTTCCTGACCGGCCTGGAGCGCAATGCCGACGTGGTGAAGATGGCCTCCTACGCGCCGCTCTTCGTGAACGCAAACGACCGCAACTGGAACCCGGACGCCATCGTGTTCGACAGCGCCGCCGCCTACGGCACGCCCTCCTATTACGTACAGAAAGTCTTCGCCGCCAATCGCCCGGACGTGATCCTGCCGGTAGACCTTCCGCAAGATCCCGCGCAAGTCACCCGGGGCGGCATCGGTCTGGGAACCTGGCGGACGCAGGCCGAGTTCAAAAACATCGAAGTCTTTCAGAACGGGCGTACCGTCTACAAATCCGACTTTACGCGCGGCGCGCCGGACTGGCAGCCTCTGCGCGGCGACTGGCAGGTCGTCGATGGCGCTTACCGCCAGACCGCTGAGGGTGAGGACGAGCGGGCGCTGCTCAAAAATCCGGCGCTGGCGCAGGCTTCCGACTATACCCTCCATCTGAAAGCGCGCAAACTGGGCGGCGCGGAGGGATTTCTCATCCTCTTCCGGGCGCGCGACGCGGACAACTGGATCTGGTGGAACCTCGGCGGATGGGGCAATCGGGAAGACGGCATTGAGGAAGGCCGAGCGGGATCGAAACTGCAAGTCGGCTGCCACGTTCCCGGCTCCATTGAGACGGATCATTGGTACGACATCCGTATCGAAGCCGAAGGAACTCATTTTCGCTGCTATCTGGATGGAAAGCTGGCCCAGGAAGCGGAGGAGCGCAGCCTGCCGACTCTAGAAGCCAACGCCGGGCGCATCGCAAAAACCAGCGAGATCGTCATGAAGGTGGTCAACGGAGCGGAGACGCCTCGCGCCCTGACCATCCATCTCCGGGGCGTCGATTCTATTCTGCCGGAGGGGCAGGCGACGACACTGACCGCCCCCAGTCTGGACGCCGAGAACTCTCTGGCCCACCCTGCCAGCGTGATCCCTATGACCCGTTCGGTATCTGGGTTGACGCCGCAATTCACGTACACCTTCCCGCCGCGCTCCCTCACCGTCCTTCGGCTGCGGACACGATGATTCTCGGCCGGCGCCTATCCGGCGAACCAGCTTGCGGGAGCCCAGATGGGAGATCGACGTGGGGACGCCGGTGCGAGGGATTAGGAACCTTCATAATGGGCATCACGAGCGCGCCTACACGATTTCGACCATTTTAGGCCGAGCAGACGGAAACGCTCAATGCGGCTGGTAGGCGCGCCACCAGTCGGGCGTGTAGGGGCGACCGGTGACGGCTGCAAAGCGGTGCTGCAGGTCGGGACGGCGTTCGAGATTCTGCCGGATCGTGGTATCGATCTCATCGGCGAGGAAGCGCATGGCCTCGGGGGGCGTCTGCAGGCGATTCTCCACTTTATCGATGGTCTCCGAAAACCAGCGGGCGACCTCACTCATGTCGATAAACGGGCTGACGTCCAGCGGGCGCGCGTTCTTCATGGCCTGAATAAAAGGCGCGTGGAAGGCCGGGTCCTCGACCGCCGCATCGACCAGGTCTTTGCCGGTGCGAGCCAGTTGCGGATTGGGCGGCAGCGAATCGCCATCCTCGACGATCACCTTGCCGTAGTCCGGACCAGCCAGATACTGCAGGAAGGAGAGAGCCTCGCGCCAGTGCGGGCTTTTCACGTTGATGCCGGCGGCCCGGCTGTCCGTGACCCCGCACGACGGCCGGTCGCCGACGCGCGGCAGCAGCACGGCGCCCAGGTGTCCGCGCAGATTTGGGTAGTTAGGGACCTGCACGATGTACCAGCGCCCGATAAAGATCATCGCCGCTTTGCCGCTGGAGAACCAGTTGAGGCCTGAGCTGCCCCATCCCCCTTGCGACGACATGGCTGCCGCCTCCGCCGCCGTCGGGATCACCTTATCCTCGTACATCAGGTTGTAGTACTTCTGCATCGTGGCAATCGCTTCCGGCGAATCGAGCCTTGAGCGCAGGCCATCCTTCGTGAAGAACCGGCCGCCGTAACCCATGAGCAGGTCCTGGACGAACCAGGTGTTGAGCCAGTTGGCGACCGCCAGATGCTTCTGTCCGCTCTTCGAGGGGTTGTTCAAAATCTGCTTGCAGGTGGCGATGAAGTCGGCGTAGGTCCAGTTCGGCCTGGGATAGGGCACGCCGTGATCGTCGAAAATCTGCTTGTTGTAGAGGACGCAGTTGGCCCAGACGTTGCAGGGAAAGCGGTACTGCTTGCCGTCGACCATCAGGGCGGGCGCGATGGCGGGATAGGTCTTGCTCGGATCGAAGCCCATCTTTTTGGCGTAGGGCGTCAGGTCCAGCAGGATGCCGGTGTCCACCAGCGCATGCAGTTGCTGCTGGTCGTAGACGTCGATGATGTCCGGCCCGGTGCCGGTGGCGCACTGCACGATGAGCTTGGTCTGGTCGCCGCCCAGCCCCGGATCGACCGTCGCGTCCAGGCGCGGATAGAGCTTGTGGAACAGATCGGTCTGCACCTTGCGGGCCGGGTTGTCGTCGGTCGCCCAGCGCATATGGACGATGCCGTCCCGCTTGGGTCGCTCCAGGGTCCCCTCGGCGGCCACATAGAGGGCGACGCAGAGCAGGAAGAACAGCAGAAACACGCGCTTCATGCCGCTCCCCCTCATCCCTTGATCCCTCCCACCTGCAGACCCTTGACCAGGAACTTCTGGAACAGAACGAACACCACGATGAGCGGCACGACGTTCATCACGGTCGCCGCCATAATCAGCTCGGTCTGCCGGCCATACGAGCTGTCCAGCGCCAGCATCCCCACCGAGAGCGGATAGTACTGCGCGTCATTGAGCAGGATCAGCGGCCAGAAGAACGACTGGTAGTTGCCCAGGAACGTAATGACGGCCAGCGCGATCAGTCCGGGCCGCGCCAGCGGCATAATGACTTCCCAGAAGATCTCCCAGTGGCTCGCGCCGTCGATGGTAGCCGCCTCGTCCAGCGCCGGGGAGATGGAGAGCATGAACTGGCGCAGCAAAAAGGTCCCGAACGCGCTGAAAGCGGCGGGAAGAATGAGGCCGTGATAGGTGTTGAGGAAGCGCAGCCAGACCATGATCTGGAAGTTGGGGATCATGAGCACCACGCCGGGAATCATCATCGTGGCGATATAGAGCAGGAAGACCGTATCTCTTCCCTTCCAGACCATGCGCGCGAAGGCATAAGCGGCCATCGCGCTGGTCAGAATTTGGAGGAATGTGGTGACGGCGGCCAGGAACAGGCTGTTGAAGTACCAGCGCCCGAACCGCAGATCGAGCTTCTTGTGGGTAACAGGATCGGGCTGCTCGTTGAGGACGATGGGATAGTTACGCGCGGTCGGATGCTGCGGCACGATCCGCACCTCTTCCACCTCGCTGCGCGGCTTGAAGGAGGCGCTGACCATCCAGACGAACGGCAGCGAGACCGCCAGGCCGAACACGCACAGGGCGATCAGGCGCACGAAGGGGCGCACTCGGGAGCGGCGTCTCATCTTACCTCCAGCAACTCCATAAACCCTCAGCGGGGATTGCTTCGGATATGTAACGGGCCATGACTTGTGCTTCCTGACTGGCTACGCGATCTGGCCTATAGCCCATATCTCCAGGTATCCGACCGAGCCAGGTTCTCCACGACATCGGGACACGGTAAACCCAGCATCCCCTCAACTTACGAACATGTTGCGCCAGGGCATGGAGGGTCAGTTCGCATGCTGCCAGGCGATCGGCGAGCTCCGCTTCGTGGCTCTCAGGGCGGTATTCGATTCCGACATCGGGGCGCACGATATTTATGATGATCTGCTCGGCCATCGTTTTCTTCCACCTGTGTTCTGATTCATCCTTCTGGAAGCTACAAGGATGATTGCTCGGTGCCGAATACCAGCATTTGAGCATAGGCATGTCGCTCCTGCTCATTTTGTGGCATGCTAACAAGCGCTTCCAGAGCCAGCATGTTCACGGGCCGCAGGATCACACGGCCCATGAGCCTGCCATCTACCGTATCGTTTATGACGATGTGCGCCTCGGTCGCCGATGTGTCCAGCGTCGGGTAGAGGATGATCGCCGTCCGCCTCTCTTGCTGAATCAAGGCATAGATCGCGAGTTGGTACAGCATGTCGCGCGGCAGCGGGTTTGCCCACAGGTCACGGTACTTTGCATCCAGGACCGCAACCATCTGATTCGCCTGCAGCACCACAAAATCAGGACGAGGCGCGGGCATAGGGCGACGGCGCGGGTTGTGCATGGGATCGTAAGTCATCATCCCGCGTAGACGCTGTTCGTCCCGAACCTGATAGCCCGCAAGGTTCTCGGATAGGAAGCGTGAGAGCAGGGCCTGGAAGAAACGATTCATGTCGAAAAGAAAGCCTGGAATGGCGATTGCATCAGTTTCGCCTTCCAGGTTCACTCCTTGCATCCCAACCAGCAGTTCTATCAAGGCCAGCGTGGGCTCATAAGCAGTTGTGAGCCGTGACATACTCCGACGGGACTGTAAGAGGGTTTGCCTATCCAGACGAATATCGGAAATTCCTTCCTCAAGTACGCGGCAGCGGCTCGCCAGGGTGGCACGCAAGGCGAGGTCTGTGGTCAAGCGGCTTCCCAGCCGCAGCCCAGCCAATAGAACCTGGTTGATGGCAGTGTCCTCGGCCCTCGGGTAGAAGCTGCATGGCAGGGTTGCAGACACAGTGGCAGCGTTGCGCACATACCGCTGAACCTCAAGCCTGCCGCGAGGGAAGGTGAGGTCAGCCTGCTGGCGAATATATTCCCGCCGTAACCCTCGCCGCATCAACTCCTCGGCTTCAGCGGCGAGCTGGTGGATCAGCAGGTCGAGGAAAGAGAGGGTTGAGAGGTCATAGGACGACGCTCCGAAGAGATCGAGGTTGCGCAGGCCATAGGCGTAGCGCAGCAGGCGCAACAGCGGCATCCCTGTGATCTTAGGTTCTACTGTGATCTGAAGGCTGCCAAGAGTGATTCTGCCGACCCAGGAAGTGGCGCGCACCCGCGTTCCATGACGAAGCTCCTCGATGTGAAGCATCCCCACGCGGGCAAGCTCGTCAACAACATGCCTGGTGGGCGGGTCGTCAGGCAGATACGTGCCCGTTAGAGTGTCGCCAGGTTCCCGAGGGTAGCTCTCCCACTCTCTTATCCTGATCGATCTCGTTGTCACAGGTTCAGCGGCTGACACACTCATCTATTCGTCTCTACGACCGCCTGCGGAGTGATCAGGGTATCGGATGGCTCGCCTTCTTCGCCACCCTCCTCGCTGTCAATGGCGTCTTCTCCCGCAGGCTCTCCTGGCGCAGGAGCCGCTATGTAGGTGGTAAGATCGGGGTGCGGCATGATAAGCGCCTGAATTAGCTCGTCAGCATGGCCTGGAGCGAATAAATCCTCCTGAATGCGCTGTCTGCTCGAATCAACCAGGCCGCTGCCCAGAATGCGCTCTAGTGTTGTGTAATCCTCGTAGCAGTATTCCTGTAGGAGTGGGATAACCTCCTCGGCCAGAACACGGGCGAACGACGGCAAGTCAGATATAGGCTGCCCCTCATCGGTGAGGAAGTAAGAGTGGCCGATCTGAAGGTTGCGCCCATCACGGCCTATGTTCTGAACGACGCTCTCATTAATGGTTTCGAACCACTGTCGTAAAGGCAAGCCGCCCAGGTTCACATTGCCAAGCACCTGGCTGTCAGGCATGAGTTCCATGAATCCGAAACGTCGCCTCAGCGCTGCGTCCAGGAGGGCGATTGAGCGATCGGCGGTGTTCATGGTGCCGATGATAAAAAGGTTCTGTGGCACCGTGAATGGGGTCGCCGTGAGGGGAAGCAATACCGCCTGCCCACGCTTGTTCTTCTCCATCACTGTCAGAAGTTCGCCGAAGATGCGTGGGATGTCACCACGGTTGATCTCGTCAATAATCAAGAAGAATCGATGGTTGGGATGAACGGCAGCGTCTCTGCAGAGCTTCTTGAAGATTCCATCACGAAGTCTGAAGACCATCTTCCCGTCCACGACTTCGGGCCGATGACCTTCCAGGAAGTCCTCGTAACCATAGGCAGGGTGAAAGCTGCACATCCGAACGGTGCCCTCTGGATGCTCAGGCGTTCCGAGGATCAATGCGCGCTCGTTTTCCGAGAGCTGGTCATACGCCTTGCCAAACCATGAGCGGGCTGCAAGTTCGCGCGCTGTTTTCTCAGCCCAGTAGGTCTTGCCCGTTCCTGGTGGGCCGTAGAGGATCACCTGGCCCTTCCGCTCAAGAACGTTTCCAATGCGGGCAGGGATCCCGTCGAGAGAGGGGACAGGTGCCATGACCGGAGACGCGGGCGGAGCCACAATGATTGGCTTTGCCCCCAAAATGCGCCTCTCCGCTTCCAGCAAGTTGGCGGGATACTTCCACAGTTGACGAACTGTGCTTCGCATCTGTTCGGGGTTGGGCATGCGCCAGGTATCCAAAGAGAGCCAATCCACAAGCCTACGATGGCGAAACATCCCTTCGGGAGCGTAGTAGTAGGGGCCTTTCACGCGGCCAACTCCCTTGATGATCGCGCCATCTGCCGCCAGGATCAGGTCGCCTTCCTGAACGTCTACAAGAAAACGATGTATCTCGCCTGCCGACCCTCCCGCAGTGCCTTCATCGGGGTAACGGTCGGCGTAGTGCTCAGCGAGCAACTGTTTGATCGCTGCCTTGCGCTGCGCATTGTCGGGGTTGGCTCGTATCTGTGAAAGGTCACCGCTCTCATCCCACCCGATAGCAATGTAGCCGCCCTGTTGCATGGCTTCCCATTGGCTGGGGCCGTGCTCTCCAATTGTTGTGCCTATCCGCCAGTATCTATAAGGGTTGCGGCCATCTCGCTCGTTGATGGCATGAGTGAGATGGTTCATCCGCACACTCACCTCGGCGGCCATTGCCACGAAGCGCCCGCCACATACATACCTCCCCTCTCCCTGAGGAGGCATTTGCAGGAGCCTTATAAGGTGGTAGCGCTGGTAGTCAGGGCTGTGAAAGTCGTCTAGCTTCTCAGGGAAGAGGAGGCTGAAGTATTTGTGGCCCCAAGCCGTATCCCCAACTGTCGGGCTGACCCTATTCATCTGTTCCTGTAGCTCACCGTAATGCTGATCGGTGACACCCTGTGGAAGCCGCGCCAGAAGCTCAAATCCTGCTACAAGCTCGTCCCGTTGCTGCCTGGCAATCTCGATGGCTTTCTGCAGGGTGATCTCTTGAGGATTCTGCGCACTGCCGCTCATCCAGGCGGACTTGTCCTGACGGTAGAAAATGCCAAATTTATGGGCGCTGCCACCTGCAATGCTGCCCAACTGGCGGCTCGGGAATTCCTCGTCGTTTTTGAACTCCAGCCAGTACACCAGACTGTTGTTGTCTCCACGGGAGTGCATGGTAAGAAGGAGTTCTTCCCCGTCGAGTGCCTGGAGCTTTTCAGGGTCGAAGCGGGCGCGAAATGCTTGGTAGGCGGAGTCCAGTTGGGCGTTCGAGAGCAGTTTACCTTCGCTGTCGAGGCGCAGATAGTTCTTCCGCAATTCGTCGGCTATTCTGGGATCATCGGCCATGATAAAGCTCCTATGGGATCTAATTGTGAGTTGAAAGGATGTTTTCGGCTTTGTATTCTTCAGGAAAGCGCTTTGCGATTTTGGATAATCGCTCTGTCAGCAAAATCGTGCCTGGCCACTGTATATGCATTACCTCCGAGGTTTCTTCCGTGAGGCTCCATTCGCTGGGCCTGATAAACGGGTTGCGAGCATAAAAGGCCATCTCTTCATCAGGCAGATTTTCTATAAGCGCCAGATGCAAAACCAGTTTTCTAAAGGCTTTGCTACCGATACGGATAATATCCTGGCTGTAAAGCCGTTTCATACCGAACGCGTGAACACCTGATGGATACAATTTACCCGCATGGATATTTTCCACAGGGCCGTTGCGGTAAGCACTATTTACAAGGGCATTAGCAAGCTCGCGCTTTGTAAGAGGACTCTTTTGCTCCTCTTGCAATTGGATGCCTTGATGCAAGGCATGTATCAATTTTTCCGGCAGTGTAAAGCTTTCCTGAAAATCTTCCCATATATCTGAGCGATGCGCGCGCCAAGGCATGGATAGACTCGTCCGCGCCGCCAACACTAGCCGATGGGCATGTTCAGTATTTTGACTGCGAAGTGTTAGCCAGTGCGCCAGTCCTGCCGAAAATTCAATATTGATCCTGCACATTTCATTATCATCTACCTGACTGATGTCAGGGTCATTAATAGTGGGATTAGCAACGCCTGCGGTCAGAACGGCGGCGTACGATCCATGTAGCCAGAAGGCAGCCAGAATCATATCGGCCTCATCGGTCCATTTCATAGGGCCTTCGATACTAACAGGTACGGTTTCCAGATAGCCTAAAACATCATGCCAGGGCGCTCGCTCAGGCAGATTCTGAAGAGCCGGAAATGTTTCCTCCTTGCGGTTCGTCCAGGTGGTCGGCTTCCAGATGCCAAAATCTCTCTTGAAAGGTAGCTTACTCACAATTGCGTTTCCTTATATAGTGCGTGTTCGGAAGCGGCGCTTCATTCGACCTCAAGCCCCTTTCCGAACCGCCAGTTGAGGGCGGTGGCGATAAAGACGATGGCGAACAGGACCCAGGAGATCGCGGCGGCATAGCCGAGGTCGAGGTCCTGGAACGCC
>Ga0070739_10000986_pt1 | contig 46104 bp, 49 predicted proteins | sample Coa_R1_7_FD_66445 | JGI IMG/M metagenome (GOLD analysis project Ga0070739, IMG submission 66445) | Surface soil microbial communities from Centralia Pennsylvania, which are recovering from an underground coalmine fire - Coalmine... | ecosystem: Environmental > Terrestrial > Soil > Unclassified ...
TTGCCGAGCAGCGCCATCCACCCGCCGGGACGCAGCACGTCGCGCGCGGGTTGCCAGCCGATCGACGGATCGACCCAGTGCCACGCTGACGCGGCGAGCACGACGTCGAATCGCCGGCCGCGGTCGTCCCACTCCTCGAAGGACGACACCTCGACCGCGACGTTCGGGAAGGATGCGAGCCGCTCACGGGCGACGGCCGCCATCCCGGGACCGGGCTCCACGGCCGTCACCGCGCAGCCGATGGCGGCGAGCGAACGCGTCGCCAGACCGGTGCCACAGCCCACCTCGAGCACGGACGACCGGGCGCTCGTGCCGGTGATCGTCACGAGGTCCGCGAAGAGCTCGTCGGGATACGCCGGCCGCACGCGGTCGTACAGCTCCGGTACCTCGTCGAACAGCCGACCGAGCCCGTGTCGATCCGCGCTCGTCACCTCTTGATCATGACGCCGCTCGCAACGTTGCGGTCCGAGATTCTCGTTGACCTGCGGCGCGGGCGGGCGGACGATCGCACCATCAAACCCGCCGACCGACAGGGAGCACCGGCATGGGGTTCGTACAGATCATCGAGTTCAAGACGTCGAACATCGACGAGATCCGCAGGATCGGCGACGAGTTCGAACAGGCGACCCGGGGGAAGCGGACCGCGACGCGCATGACGCTGTGCGAGGACCGCGACCGTCCCGGCACCTACGTGCAGATGGTCGAGTTCCCGTCCTACGAGGAGGCGATGAAGAACTCGCAGCTACCGGAGACACAGGAGATCTCCGGCAAGATGCAGAGCCTCGCGGACGGCTCGGCGACGTTCCGGAACCTCGACGTCATCGAGATGCGCGAGCTCTGACCGGCGCCGAGCGCGTCGCGCGCCTCACGTCACCTGGGCCGCGAGCTTGCGGTTCTTGAACCTCGCCTTGATGTACTCGCGGTTCATCATGGCGATGAAGTCGATGGAGATCTCCTTCGGGCACGCGACCTCGCACTCGCCGTGCATCGTGCACGACCCGAACCAGCGCTCCATCTCGTCGACCATCGCGGTGACGCGCTCGAACCGCTCCGGCTGACCCTGGGGCAACAGGTTCAGGTGCGCGATCTTCGCCGACGTGAAGAGGTGCGCGGCGCCGTTCGGGCACGCGGCGACGCACGCCCCGCACCCGATGCACGCGGCCGCGTCCATCGCCGCGTCCGCCACCGGCTTCGGCACGAGCGTGAGGTTCGCCTCGGGTGCCGAGCCCGTCGGCGCGGTGATGTAGCCGCCGGCCTGGATGATGCGGTCGAACGCGCCGCGGTCGACCGACAGGTCCTTGATCACCGGGAACGCCGTCGACCGCCACGGTTCGACCGTGATGTGCGCGCCGTCGTCGAACTTCCGCATGTGCAGCTGGCACGTCGCGGTGCCGCGCTCGGGACCGTGCGCCTGGCCGTTGATCATCATGCCGCACGACCCGCAGATGCCTTCGCGGCAGTCGTGGTCGAACGCGACCGGCTCGCGGCCCTCGGCGACGAGACGCTCGTTCAGCGTGTCGAACATCTCGAGGAACGACATGTCCGGGCTGACGTCGTCGAGGTCGTAGTCCTCGAAGCTTCCCGGTGACTCCGTCGACGCCTGGCGCCAGACGCGGAGGTGGACTCGCATCGGTCTCCGTTCTACGGCGGTCTCGCTACTTGTAGCTGCGCTGCGCGAGGTGGACGAACTCGAACTCGAGCGGTTCCTTGTGCAGCGTCGGCCGCTCGCCGACGCCCTCGAACTCCCACGCGCCGACGAACGCGAAGTGCTCGTCGTCGCGCAGCGCCTCGCCCTCCTCGGTCTGGTGCTCGACGCGGAAGTGCCCGCCGCAGCTCTCCTCGCGCTGGAGCGCGTCGAGACAGACGAGCTCGGCGAGCTCGAGGAAGTCGGAGACGCGGCCCGCCTTCTCCAGTGACTGGTTGAGCGACTGGTCGTCGCCGAGGACGCGCACGTCGCGATGGAACTCCTCGCGCAGCTCGGGGATCTCGGCGAGCGCCTTCTTGAGCGTCTCCTCGCTGCGCGCCATCCCGCAGTTGTCCCACATGATGCGGCCGAGCTCGCGATGGAAGTGGTCGACCGAGTGGTGACCCTTGACGGCGAGCAGCGATCGGACGCGCTCGGCGACGGACGCCTCGGCCTCCGCGAAGACGGGGTCGTCGACCGGGACCACGGGCGTGTTGAGCAGCCCCGCGAGGTAGTCGCCGATCGTGTACGGGAGGATGAAGTAGCCGTCGGCAAGACCCTGCATCAGCGCGCTGGCGCCGAGCCGGTTCGCACCCTGGTCGGCGAAGTTCGCCTCGCCGATGACGTACAACCCGGGCACGTTGCTCATCAGGTTGTAGTCCACCCAGAGCCCGCCCATCGTGTAGTGGACGGCGGGGTAGATGCGCATCGGCACCTGGTACGGATCCTCCGCGGTGATGCGCTCGTACATCTGGAACAGGTTCCCGTAGCGCTCGCGGATCGTCTGCTCGCCGAGCCGGTCGATCGCGTCGGCGAAGTCGAGGTACACGCCGTTCTTCAGCGGCCCCACGCCGCGCCCGGCGTCCACCTCGCGCTTGATCGCGCGCGACGCCACGTCGCGCGGCACGAGGTTCCCGAAGGCCGGGTAGCGCCGTTCGAGGAAGTAGTCGCGCTCGGACGCGGGGATCTGGTTCGGCGCGCGCTCGTCGCCGAACTCCTGCGGCACCCAGACGCGGCCGTCGTTCCGCAGCGACTCGCTCATGAGCACGAGCTTCGACTGGAACTCGTCGCTCGCCGGGATGCAGGTCGGGTGGATCTGCGTGTAGCAGGGGTTCGCGAACAGCGCGCCGCGGCGGTGTGCGCGCCACGCGGCGGTCGCGTTGCTCGCCTTCGCGTTCGTCGAGAGGTAGAAGACGTTGCCGTACCCGCCCGTCGCGAGGACGACGGCGTGTGCGGAGTGCGACGTGATCTCGCCGGTCAGGAGGTCGCGCACGACGATGCCGACCGCTCGGCCGTCCTTCACGACGAGGTCGAGCATCTCGGTGCGGTTGTACTGCTTCACCGCTCCGAGGTGCACCTGACGCTCGAGCGCCTGGTACGCGCCGAGCAGGAGCTGTTGCCCCGTCTGGCCGCGCGCGTAGAACGTGCGCGACACCTGCGCACCGCCGAACGACCGGTTGTCGAGATGACCGCCGTACTCGCGCGCGAACGGGACGCCCTGCGCCGTGCACTGGTCGATGATCTCGACGCTGACCTGCGCGAGCCGATACGTGTTCGCCTCACGCGAGCGGTAGTCGCCGCCCTTGATCGTGTCGTAGAAGAGGCGGTACACGCTGTCGCCGTCGTTCTTGTAGTTCTTCGCCGCGTTGATGCCGCCCTGCGCCGCGATGCTGTGCGCGCGACGCGGCGAGTCGTGGAAGAAGAACGCCTTGACGTTGTACCCGAGCTCCCCGAGGGTCGCCGCCGCCGATGCACCGGCGAGCCCCGTCCCGACGACGATGATCTCGAACTTGCGCTTGTTGTTCGGTGCGACGAGCCGCATCTCGAACCGGTGGAGGTCCCACTTGTCCTCCAGCGGCCCCGCCGGGACCTTCGCGTCGAGCGTGATGTCACTCATGTCTTCTCGCTCACTCCCTCGCGCGACGGCTCGGGCCTTCGCCGTTCGCCGCCCGCGTCGTTCGTTCGCTGGCGAGCGCCTGCGCTCCTCCGTCGCTCCGGCGCCGCATCAGTGGATCACGCCGGCGAGGACCATCACCGGGAAGCTGACGTTGCCGACGCCGATCACCACCGCGAACGCGGTCGCGAAGTAACGCCGCCACGCGTTGAAGCGCGGGTTGTTCCAGCCGAGCGTCTGAAAGAGGCTCCACGCGCCGTGATAGATGTGGATCGCCAGCGCGACGTTGGCGACGATGTACGTGATCGCGACCGGCCAGCGCTTGAAGCTGTGCAGCAGGTTGTCGTACACGTCGCCGCGCACGAAGTGCGGGTTCGCCGTCCCCCACGACAGGTCGAGCAGGTGGAAGATGACGAAGAGCCCGATGATCACGCCGGTCCACCGCATCGTGCGTGACGCGAAGTTCGCCGCGACGTAGTCGCGCGGCGACTGGTACTTCGTCTCCCGCGCGCGCTGGTTCATCCGCGTCAGCTGGTAGGCGGAGACGATGTGCCCGAAGAACGCCGCGATCAGGATCGTGCGCAGGATCCACAGGAACACCGTGCGCGGGAGGAACGGCACCAGGATCGTCCGCAGCCACTCGGCGTAGTGGTTGAAGTCCTTCGGCCCCAGGTAGACCTTCAGGTTCCCGATCATGTGGAGCAGGACGAAGCCGAGCAGGATGATCCCGCTCACGGCCATCACGCACTTCTTGCCGATCGAGGACCGGTAGAACGCGACCGGCCACCAACCGCTCCAGCGGCGCGGGCGCTGCGGTGTGGGCGGGCCGGTCTTGATGGTGAGCTCCGATGCGGCGTCGGCGCCGGGCCGCTGAACCTGTGTCGACCGCTCGTCCGTCGTCTGGGCCATCGCTCTCCCGTTTCCCGCACGTCTCCGACGCCCGCGCGCGGTGCTCTCGCGCCGTGCGACCTGCTCAGAGGGCAGGCCCGGGCGAAAGCTAGCCCGCGCTCGCGCGTTTGAGCATGCTGAGCGGACGGCGCCGGGGACGGTGCGCGAGGTGCGCGAGGAGGGAGGCGCGGTAGCGGTTCGCGACCGTCCCGATCGCCTCGTGCTCGAGCACGACGACGACGTCCGACGTCGCGCCCGGTCCGGAGTCGATCGCGCCGGCGGCACGACCGACGAACGTCGTGGCGCGGGGCGCGACGTCGCCCGACCACGAGCGTGCGATGCCGTCGCGACCGGCGACACGGAGGATCGCACCCTCCAGGACCTGCGTGGTCTCGTTCACGACGTGCACGTCGCCGGTTCGCGGGTCGAGCATCGGCAGCACCGGCCGGCACGCGTCACGGAGCGCGCCGTACGCGGGGCGCGGGGTCCCGTCGTCGACGACCGCGCACGTCACGCCGTCACCGCCCCCCGCGAGGAGGAAGTGGCAGAAGCCGACGGCCGGGCGGTCGCGGAGGCGGCGGATGTCCTCGACCGCGAGCTGCACGAACGCGGCCTGGCGGTCGCGTGCCGTCTTCGTCCACGCCGCGAACGACGACTGCGCGCCGGGCGGGACGAACGACTCGACGTCACCGCCGTACGGGCCGCTCGACGCGTCGCGGACCCACTCGTCGTCGGGCCAGCGCCTCGGTGCCGCCAGCACCGTCGCCGTTGGCGGTGCGGGTGCTCCGAACGCGCCGACGAAGCGCGCGAGCCGGGGCAGCGTGCGCAGCGTCGCGGCGAGCCCCTCGAGCAGCCCGTCGTGCCAACCCCCGACGAGGTGCGTGTCGGTGCCGACCGAGAACGGTCCGGGAGGGACACCGGAGTGCGCGTCCACCGGCCGGGTGGGATCGGCACGCCGGATCGCGCGCGTCACCGACCGATCGAGCACGTCCTTGTTCCACGACGGCAGCAACATGGACGCGGTCTGCGACGCGCGTCGGTCGCCGGCGTCGCCGTACGGCTCGTCGTGTGCGCACCAGGTGACGACGCTCGGCCGGTGGCCGAGCAGCTCGACCATCTCGCGCGCCTGGCGCACCGCCTCGCCGCGCGACGTGCGCGCGTAGCGGTGACGCAGCGGGAGGTCCTGCCACACGAGCAGGCCGCGCTCGTCGGCGGCGTCGTACAGCTCCGGCCGCGACACGTGCCCGTGGACGCGGACCAGATCGAGGTTCGCGTCGAGCGCGAGGTCGACATGGCGGCGCAGCTCGTCGTCCGTGGCCGTCGCGAGGAGGATCCGCGCGGGCGCGAGCGTGGACCCGCGCACGAACATCGGCTCGCCGTTCACCGCGAGGCTCCAGCGTCGCATGCGGACCTCGCGGAACGCCGTCCTGAGCGTGCGCGCGTCGGAGCACTGACCCGCGACGTCGACCGCGACGTCGAGCCGGCACAGTGGCTGGTCGCCCAGCGCACGCGGCCACCACCGCGGCGGCCGGTCGACGTCGATCGTCACGCTCACGTGGTTCTCGCCCGTCGCGAGGGGCATCTCGCGCGCCGTGTCCGCGAGGATCGTCCCGTCCGGCCCGCGCAGCTCGAGCACGAGCCGCGCCGCGAGGGGTTCTCGACGCCGCTCGTCGTCGCCGGCATCGAGCGTCGCGGCGACGACGATCCGGCCGCGCTCCTCGCTTGCCTCGACGCACAGCGCGCGCACGCGAGCGAGCCGCACCGGCCCGGTCTCGACGACGCGCACCGGTCGCCAGATGCCGCCCGGGTTCGTGTCGAGCTCGGCGTAGACGCCCGTCAGCGCGCGGCGAGTCCCTCGCTGGCCTCCCGTCGGGCAACCGACCTCGACCGCGAGGACGTGGTCGCCGCGTTCACGGAGCTGCGGCGTGACCTCGAAGGTGTGCGGGAAGAACCAGCCCTGGGTGGCGCCGAGATACGCAGCGTCGAGCCAGACGTCGCCGTCGTAGAAGATGCCGTCGAACACGAGGAACGCGCGACGGTCGCGTGCCGCCAGGTCGGACGTGAACGCACGTCGGTACAGGACCGGGCCGTCGCTGCCCGCGAGACCTTCGTGCGCGCGCCAGTGACCGGGCACGTCGAGCACGAGCCAGCTGCGGTCGTCGAAGTCGGGCTCGGCGAAACGGTGGTGCAGGTCACCCGACGACTCCACCGCGCGCCACGCGCCCGAGAGGTCGAGAGGCGCGCCCGGGTCCACCCTGCGAGGTTAAGCGGGGTCGGGACCCGCGCTCGGACGACGCGGGACGGGTTCGCGAGACGCGCTGGTACGCTCGCCGTGTTCTCGATGCCACGGAGGGATCGCATGACGCGCGCGGGCACCCTCGGCGAGCTGCGTGAGTCCGGCTGGCAGTCTCGCCCCGTCAAGGAAGAGGTGCGGGCGAACGCGATCGCGCGCATCGCCTCGGGCCAATCCGTCGTACCGGGTGTGCTCGGCTACGAGGAGACCGTGATGCCGCAGCTCGAGAACGCGCTGCTCGCGGGTCACGACATCATCTTCCTCGGTGAGCGCGGGCAGGCGAAGACGCGCATCATCCGCTCGTTGACCGAGCTCCTCGACGAGTGGAGCCCGATCGTCGCGGGCAGCGAGATCAACGACGACCCGTACCATCCGGTGTCGCAGCACGCGCGCCACCTCGTGATGGAGCGCGGCGACGAGACGCCGATCGAGTGGGTCCACCGCGACCGTCGCTTCGGCGAGAAGCTCGCGACGCCCGACACGTCGATCGCGGACCTCATCGGCGAGGTCGACCCGATCAAGGTCGCCGAGGGTCGCTACCTCGCGGACGAGCTCACGATCCACTACGGCCTCGTCCCGCGCACGAACCGCGGCATCTTCGCGATCAACGAGCTGCCCGACCTCGCGGAGCGCATCCAGGTCGGTCTGCTGAACGTGCTCGAGGAGCGCGACGTGCAGATCCGCGGCTACAAGATCCGCCTCCCGCTCGACGTGATGCTCGTCGCGTCCGCGAACCCCGAGGACTACACGAACCGCGGCCGCATCATCACACCGCTGAAGGACCGGTTCGGCGCGCAGATCCGCACGCACTACCCGCTCGACGTCGAGACCGAGATGGACGTCGTCGACCAGGAGGCGCGTCCGGTCTCGGGCGACGGACTGCACATCGACGTCCCGCGGTTCATGACGGAGATCGTCGCCGAGATGAGCCAGCAGGCGCGGCGCTCGCCGCACGTGAACCAACGGTCGGGTGTGTCCGTCCGCTTGTCGATCGCGAACTATGAGACGCTCGTCGCGAACGCGACGCGTCGCGCGCTGCGCAACGGTGAGCGCGACGTCGTGCCGCGCATCAGCGACCTCGACGCGCTGGTGTCGTCGACCGCGGGCAAGATCGAGATCGAGACGCTCGACGACGGGCGCGAGGAGCAGGTGCTCGACCGGATCGTGAAGACGTCGGTGCTCGAGGTGTTCCGCGCCCGCGTGCGTCCGGAGCGGCTCGGCGGTGTCGTGAAGGGCTTCGACGAGGGCCTCGTCGTGCACACCGGCGAGGACGTGTCCGCGGGCGACTACACCGCGCTGCTGCAGCAGGTCCCGGCCCTGCGGGACGTGATGAGCGACCTCGGGGTGGGCGAGTCACCCGCCGCGGTGGCGTCGGCGATCGAGCTCGTGCTCGAGGGCATGCACCTGTCCAAGCGGCTCAACAAGGACGCCGTGGGCGGCAAGGCGCTGTACCGGGCGAGGGGCTAGATCCCGCCGTTCTGGTCCTGGTAGATCCCACAGCCGTTCCCGGCCCGCCGGTTCAGGTCGTCGACGGCCTTCTTCGCGACCGGCGAGTCGAGGACCGACCGGTCGCCCGCGGCGCGGCGGCGGTACATCTCCACGACGGTCTCGGCCGCCTGCTTCACGTCCGCGGGCGCGGTGTCGGCCATCCGCTCGACCAGCGGCAGCTGCGCCCGCGCCTGCTCGACCTGACTCTTCTTCGTCGGCTTCTGGATCGCGGTGTCGTACTTCATCGCTGCGTCGCAGAACGCCTTCATCGGGGTGGGCTGCGAGCGCGGCATGCCACCGCTGCACGCGCCGAGCGCGACGGCCGCGACGGCCGTCGTCACGGCGGCGACGAGACGGGAGCGGACGGCCACGCGTCGATGATGCCCGACGACGTTCGGGTGCACCCAGTCGCGCCGGTCGTCGTGTGCCGGGCGACCGCTACGGTGGGGGCATGCCTCGTCGTGGTCGCGGCTTCCGGTACTCGCGGTGGGACGGCACGCAGGTCGGGTTCGACGTCGACGCCGACGCGCTGCTGTCCGAGATGTCGGACGACCTGCTCTACCACGGCGATCTCAACGCCGCGCTCCGGCGTCTGCTGCAGCAGGGCTTCCGCGACCGCAACGGCGAGCAGCTCATGGGGCTGCGCGAGATGCTCGACCGGCTGCGCCAGCGCCGTCGCGAGGAGCTCGACTCCCGCAACCTGGGCGGCGTGTTCGACGACATCCAGGACAAGCTCGACGGGATCGTCGACCAGGAGCGTGAGGGCATCGAGCGCAGGCTCTCGGACGCGCGCGAGTCGGGCGACCAGCGTCGCAAGGAGCTCGTCGAGGACCTCGCCGCGCAGCGGCAGATGGACCTCGAGATGATGCCGCCCGACCTCGCCGGCCGGGTGCAGTCGCTCCAGCAGTACGACTTCATGGACGACGACGCGCGGCGCGAGTTCGAGCAGCTGATGGACGAGCTGCGCGAGCAGCTCGTACAGAGCTACTTCAACCAGCTCTCGGAGGGCATGCGCGACATGTCGCCCGAGCGCATGCAGCGGATGAAGGACATGCTCGCCGAGCTGAACCAGATGCTCGAGCAGCGCGAACGCGGCGAGGAGCCCGACTTCCAGGGCTTCATGGACCGCTACGGCGACTTCTTCCCCGAGAACCCGCAGAGCCTCGACGAGCTGCTGGAGCAGATGGCGCGCTCGATGGCGCAGATGCAACAGCTGCTCAACTCGATGACGCCCGAGCAGCGCGCGCAGCTGCAGCAGCTCGCGCAGTCGCTCCTCGACGATCTCGACCTGCGCTGGCAGGTGGACGAGCTCGCCCGCAACCTGCAACAGGCGTTCCCCGACCTGCCGTGGAACCAGCAGATGCGCATGCGGGGCGACAACCCGCTGCAGTTCTCGCAGATGGCCGGCCTGCTCGACCGGCTCGGCGACATGGACCAGCTCGAGAACATGCTGCGGTCGGCGACGCAGCCGGGCCAGCTCGCGGAGGTCGACATCGACCAGGCCTCCGACCTGCTCGGTGACGACGCCGCGCGGTCGCTCGCCCGGCTGAAGGAGCTCGCGCGCATGCTCGAGGAGGCGGGCCTGATCGAGCAGCGCGAGGGGCGCTACGAGCTCACGCCGCGCGGCATACGCGCGATCGGTCAGCGCGCGCTCGCGGACCTGTTCCGCCGCCTCACGAAGGACCGCGCCGGGCGTCACGAGGTCGAGCGCGCCGGGGTCGGCGTCGAGCGCAGCTACGAGCACAAGCCGTACGAGTTCGGCGACCCGTTCCACCTGAACGTCGAGCAGACGATCCGCAACGCGGTGTACCGGCAGGGCTCGGGCACGCCTGTCCGCCTGTCACCGGAGGACTTCGAGGTCGAGAAGACCGAGCTGCTCACGCGCTCCGCGACGGTGCTGATGCTCGACGTGTCGATGTCGATGCCGATGCGCGACAACTTCCTGCCCGCGAAGAAGGTCGCGATGGCGTTGCACTCGCTCATCACGAGCCAGTTCCCGCGCGACTACTTCGGGCTCGTGAGCTTCGGACGGGTCGCCCGCGAGGTGAAGCCGGAGCTGTTGCCCGAGCTGTCGTGGGACTTCGAGTGGGGCACGAACATGCAGCACGCGCTGCTGCTCGCCCGCCGCCAGCTCGCCCGCCAGACCGGCACGAAGCAGGTGATCATGGTCACCGACGGTGAGCCGACCGCCCACATCGAGGACGGCGAGGCGTACTTCCAGTATCCGCCGTCGCCGATCACGATCGAGGAGACGTTGAAGGAAGTCGCCCGCTGCACGCGGGACGGCATCCGCATCAACACGTTCATGCTCGACGAGAGCTTCTACCTGCGCTCGTTCGTCGAGCGGATGACCCGGATGAACAACGGCCGGGCCTTCTTCACCAGCCCCGACGACCTGGGCAGCTACGTCCTCGTCGACTTTCTCGAGAACAAGCGAACGCTCAGGCGCCGCGCCGGGTAGCGCGCGTGCTTGCTGGTCGCGCTCGCTGCGGCCCGGGATACCCGGGCCGCGGACGCTCGGCCGCTCCGTGAGAACAAGCGGACCCTCCGCCGTCGCGCGGGGTAGGTCCCGCGCGGAGAGCGCTCAAGCCGGTCCCCGGGCCGCCCGATACCACCTCGGGAAGGAAGAGGGGATGGCTGCCGCGACGCGCACCGACATCCGGGAGCGGATCGAACACGAGGCCCGTGTTGCGGGCATGCGCCGCTACAACCGTCCGTCGATCGAGGCGGTCGAGCGGCGGCGACTGCAGCTGTGGGGCGTCACGATCACGGTCATCGTCGCGATGGCGATCGCGACCGCGATCGCGTCCCTGTCGCGCGGCAACGAGGTCTCGTGGCTGCAACCCGGCGTGCTGCGGCTCGCGGTCATCGGTCTCGCGCTCGGGTTCAGCGCGTACGCGATCGAGAAGGAGATCCACCTCCATCGCCTCAGCCGGCTGCTCATGGACGAGCGCGTCCTGAGCTCGGCGCTCTCGAACCGTCTGCAGCAGCACGCGCTCTTGACCGCCGCCGGGCGCGCGGTCAACTCCGTCCTCGACCTCCACGAGGTCCTCGACCTGATCCTCTCGAGCACGCTCGACCTCCTGAGCGTGGAGACCGGCTCCGTGATGCTGCTCGAGTCCGAGGACGACGACGAGCTCGTCGCGGTCGCGGCGCGCGGCAACAACGACGTCGCGCTCGGTGCCCGCGTGCAGCTCGGTCAGTCGATCGCAGGCCGCGTCGCGCGCACACGCGAGCCGTTGCTGTTGAGCGGGAAGGTCGACGACGAGCTCTTCCCTGGTCACCAGACGCGGGTCCCGTCGCCCCACTCGGCGATGTGCGTCCCGCTCGTGAACCGCGGGCAGCTCCTCGGCGTGATCAACGTGAGCTCGTTCGGTGAGCGGACGTTCGACGAGAACGACCTGCAGCTCCTCTGCGTCTTCGGCGAACAGGTCGCCGCCGCGATCACGAACGCACGCCTGTACGAGGCCGAGCGCGTGCACGTCGCCCAGCTGCTCGAGCTCGACCGGACCAAGTCACAGTTCGTCGCGTCCGTGAGCCACGAGCTGCGGACGCCGCTGACGTCGATCCGTGGCGCGCTCTCCGCGTCGCGCCGTGCGCGTGACGACCAACGCGGCGAGCTGCTCGACGTGATCGACCGCCAGACCAGCCGTCTGTCCGCGATGGTCGAGGAGATGCTCACCGCGGCCCGGCTCGAGCGGAAGGGGACGATGCCGATGCTGCGCCGCATCGACGTCGCCGCGCTCGTCCGGCTCGTCGCGCTCGACTCGCAGGTTGCGGGCCGTCCCGTCGAGGTGCAGGCGCCGCAGAAGTGCGAGATCCGCGCCGACCCCGAGTCGATGCGTCGCATCGTGGGCAACCTGATCGAGAACGCCCACAAGTACGGTGCGCCACCCGTGCGCGTGGTCGTCGAGCCGATGGGCGAGAAGGTGCTGCTGTCGGTGCTCGACACCGGGTCGGGTGTCCCGCCGGCCGAGCGCGAGAAGATCTTCGAGCGGTTCTACCGCTCGGAACGCACGGCGACGTCGCGTCCGGGCATCGGGCTCGGTCTCCCGATCGTCCGGGGACTCGTCGAGGCGTGCGGTGGTTCCGTGTGGGTCGAGGACGCTCCGGGTGGCGGGGCCGCGTTCCGGGTCGCGCTGCGGGTGCGGCCCATGGACGAGCAGGAGGTGGAGCCGTGCACGGCAGGCCTAAGGTCCTGATCGTCGACGACGAGCCCGACGTGTTGCTGACGATGCGGATGATCCTCGAGGCCGAGGGCTTCGACCCCGCGCTCGCGGCCGACGGCGAGACCGCGCTGCGACGCATCGACGACGAGCAGCCCGACATCGTCCTCCTCGACATCATGATGCCGGTGCTGGACGGGTGGTTCGTGCTCGCGGAGCTCGCGGGGCGCCCGCGGCGGCCGCGCGTGATCGTCTGCTCGGCGAAGTCGAGCGACGTCGACAAGACGCGCGCGTTCGACCTCGGCGCGGACGAGTACGTCACGAAGCCGTACGAGCCCGACGACCTCGTCGCGAGGATCCGCGAGACGCTCAGCCGCGGCGCGCGCCGGCCGGCGCGCTTATGACCTCAACGCGTCAAGCCGACGTTCGTACGCGCGCAGGGTGCGCTCGTCGAAGCACACGAACCTGACGATCTCGACGTCGGTCGTCGCACCGGCCACGGTCGCGACCGCGATGTCGGTCGCCTCCTCGAGCGGGTAGCCGTAGATGCCGGTGGAGATGGCCGGGAACGCGACCGAGCGCGCGCCCAGCTCGTCGGCGACGGCGAGTGAGCGCGTGTAGCACGAGGCGAGCAGCTCGGCTTCGCCGCGGCGCCCGTCCCGGTAGCGCGGGCCCACCGCATGGATGATCCAGCGCGCGGGCAGCCGGAACCCGTCGGTCGCCTTGGCGTCGCCCGTCGCGCACCCGCCGAGGCGGGCGCACGCCTCGTGCAGCTCTTGTGACCCGGCGGCGCGGTGGATCGCGCCGTCGACCCCGCCTCCGCCCCCGAGCGACTGGTTCGCGGCGTTCACGACCGCGTCGACCTGCTCTTTCGTGATGTCGCCCTGGACCGCGTCGATCCGCACGGGCCCATTGTCGGGCCGGTCGGGCAAAAAGTTCCACTTGCGTCGGGTACGGCGACCGACCATAGTGACACCGTTGTAATTCCAAGGGCGTCATTCCGGGTCCCGAACGCCCGGCCGGAGCGCCCGGGAACCGGCGTCGAAGCCGGGTTCAGGGAGTCGGTGTCGGCAAGTCGCCGGCCGCGAGGCACGGCGGAGGAAGCGAGGGGGGCGCCGATGCACGAGATGCTGATCGCCAACCGGATCACGCCCGGTCCCACCGGGATCGCGCCAGGTTCGCCCGGCGGCCCGTCGCCCGGTCTGCCCGCGGCCGATCCGACGAACGGCGAACGCCGCTGGCAGGAGCGGGCCAACTGCCTCGGCGTCGACCCCGACCTGTTCTTCCCCGAGCGTGGTGCGTCCACCCGGGAGGCGAAGGCCGTGTGCGGCGGCTGCGAGGTGCGCCTCGAGTGCCTCGAGTACGCGCTGTGCAACGGCGAGAAGTTCGGCATCTGGGGCGGCCTGTCCGAGCGGGAGCGTCGCCGCCTCCGCCGCCAGCGCGCGCTCGCCCGTCGCGCCGCGGCGTCCGCCTGATGTGCGCGGCTGCGTCACCGTGACCGCGCCTTCGGCCCGCGTCCGCCCCGACCGGGTCAGGCCGCGCCAGCCGGTCCCGGCCCGCCGGAGTGCTCCGCGCCGGCGGCGCGGCCGAGGCGCGCTTCGATCGTCTCCGCCTCGCTGATCCCCGACCGGTCGCGGAACGCGTGCGACCACCGGGCGCGCTCGGCGGCCGGGACGAGACCGACGAGCTCGACGCGGTCGACGTCCGAGCCGCGCAGCCGTGCCTGCTCGCGCACCGCGTCGCAGGCCCGCTCGACCCCCGTGCGTTCGAGCGCGACGAGGTTCATCGAGACCTGCGCGCGGCTGTGTGAGCCGAGCAGGAACCCGAGCGCGCGCACGCCCGGCAACCCGCCGTCGCGCTCGCGCACCGCGCGCGCGATGTCGCGCGCGAGCCCGACGTCGTCGGTCGGGAGCTCGCAGTTCAGCGCGACGAGGACCGGTCGCGCGCCGACCGCCGTCGCGCCGAGACGCGGATCGGGTTGCCCGCGCCCCGCGTCGGGCCGCCGGCGCACGAACGCGTCGCGACGTGTGTCGGGCAGCGTGCGCGCGCCGGGATCGGCGTCGCCGTAGAGGAACACGGGCACGCCGAGCTCGTGTGCGGACCACGCCGCGTACGCCCGCGCCGCTTCGACCGCGCGTTCTCGCGGCGTCTCGTCCAGCGCGACGAACGGGACGACGTCGACGACGCCGAAGCGCGGGTGCACGCCGTCGTGCACGCGCAGGTCGAGCAACGATGCCGCGTGCGAGGCGAGACGTCGTGCCGCGTCCTCGACCGCGACGGCTGGACCGCCGAGTGTGACGACGCTGCGGTTGTGGTCGGCGTCGACATGGACGTCGAGCACGCGTGCGCCGCCCGCTCCGGCGATCGCGTCGACGACGTCGCGCCGCCGGCCCTCCGACACGTTGACCACGCACTCGAGGACGTCCCGTTCGGCCACCGCCCGACCTTACGTACGATGCACGTGTGCGCATCGGACTCGCGCTCCCGCAGTACGACTACTCCGTCCCCGGCGAGAACCCGCTCCGGTGGGACACGGTCGTCGCGTTCGCTCGTCGCGCCGAGGAGCTCGGCTTCGACTCGTTGTGGCTGTCCGACCACGTGTTCCTCGACCTCGCGAAGTACGGGGCCGACGCGCGTCGCTACGGCACGTACGAGCCGATCGCCGCGCTCGGCGCGCTCGCGCGTGCGGTGCACCGGCCGCGGCTCGGGACGCTCGTGCTGTGCGAGGTGCTGCGCCCGGCGTCCGTCCTCGCGAAGGCGCTCGCGACGCTCGACCGGATCAGCGGCGGTCGCATCGACGTCGGTCTCGGCGCGGGCTGGTACGAGCCCGACTACGACGCGGTCGGCGTCGACTTCCCGCGCCCGGGTCACCGGCTCGCGCGTCTCGCGGAGGCGGTCGAGGTGTGCCGCGGTCTGCTAACGGCGCGCGGTGAGCCGTTCACGTTCGACGGTCGCTACCACCGCTGCGACGGCGCCGTGCTCGACCCGCCGCCCGTCCAACAGCCGGGCCCGCCAGTGTTCGTCGGCGGCAAGGGCGACCGCCTGCTGCGGCTCGCTGCGCGTCACGCCGACGGCTGGAACACGTGCTGGGTGTGGACGCCCGATGCGTACCGCGACCGCCTCGCGGTGCTCGGACGCGAGTGTGACGACGCCGCGCGCGACGCCGCGACGGTGTGGCGATCGGTCGGGCTCTACGCGCTGTGCGGCGAGGACGACGCCGATCTCGCGGCGCGCTTCGACCGTCTCCGTGCCGCGACGCCGCCCGGCGTGCTCGACGGCGTCACGCTCGACCGTTGGCGCGACGGCCGGCTCGTCGGGACCGTCGACGAGGTCGCGGAGCAGCTCGTCACGTGGGACGAGCTGGGTGTCGAGACGGTGATCGTGGGCCCCGGTGCGGTTCCGTTCCAGGTGGCGTCGATCGACGATCTCGACCCGCTGGCCACCGCGGCGCGCGCGGCCGGGATCGGCGCGTTCCAGGCGACCGGCGCGGGGGATCGGCGGTAACCTCTTCCGGATCCCCTCGGAAAGGCCAGCGATGGACATCGGGGTTCCCGAGCTCCTCATCATCCTCGCCGTCGTCCTGCTCCTCTTCGGCAGCACCCGCCTGCCCAAGCTCGCCCGGTCGCTCGGCCAGGCGTCGAAGGAGTTCAAGAAGGGCGTCGAGGACGGCGCCCACGAGGACGACGAGCACAAGGCGAAGTAGCGCCCCGCCGGTCGTCCTGTCCGCCGGCGTGGTGTCGCGTCCGCGGGAACCGGCTGCCGCCTCCTGACGTTGTCGTGTCGTCCGACGGTGTCCCGACCTGGGACGAGGTCGCCCGCGAGCACGGGCGGTTCATGTACCAGGTCGCGTACCGCCTGACCGGCAACACCGACGACGCCGCGGACCTCGTGCAGGAGTCGCTCCTGCGGGTTCGCAAGGGGCTGGAGAGCTATCGGCCGGGATCGCTGGAGGGATGGTTGGCCCGGATCGTCACGAACGTCTTCCTGGACGAGGTGCGCCGGAAGCGCCGCCGCCCGACCGAGGCGTTGCCCCCGGACCCCGACCGCGTCCTGCCTGGGTCACCCGGTGCGGACGAGGCGAGCACCGAGCTCTCGCGTGAGGTCCAGGACGCGCTCGCGACGCTCCCCGAGGAGTTCCGCGTCGCGGTCGTGCTGTGCGACGTGGCCGACCTGCCGTACGAGGAGATCGGCCGCGCGACCGGCGTCCCGGTCGGCACCGTGAGGTCCCGCATCCATCGCGGCCGGCGCATGTTGCGCGCCGCGCTCGAGGGGGCGTGGTCGTGACGGGGCGCGACCGCGGGCTCCCCGAGGACGTCCTGTCCGCGTACTTGGACGGCGAGCTGAGCGCGCACGAGCGCGCGGCCGTCGAGCGCGAGCTCGCCGCGTCGCCGTCGTGGTCGGCGATCCTGCGCGAGGTGCGCGAGGTGCGCGCCGCCGTGCGCGGCCTGCCGGTGCCCGAGCCGCCCGAGGACGTCTTCGAGCGCGTGCTGCGCGAGCCGGTCGGCGTGGCGTCGGGCTCGACTCGGCGGCGTGTGCTCGGGCCGTGGCGTTGGGCCGCGGGAGGTGCGGCCGCGGCCGCGGTCGTCGTCGCGTTCGCCGTTCCGTCTCCGCATCGCGTCACGCCGTCCGTGCCGAACCAGGTCGACTCGCACGTGACGCGCGCGTCGCTCACGCAGGACCCGATCATGGAGCTCGCGCCGGTGGGCCAGCCGGTGCGGTTCGGACACTGACGTGATCGCGCGACGGGCGGCTCCCGCGGCGTGCGTCCTCGTCGCGGCGGCTGCGATCACCGCGATGGTCGTCGCGTCCGTCGCGGCCGTGAAGGCCTGGGCGGCCGGACCCGGGCCGGGTGGCGGCCGGGGCGAGCAGCTCGTCGACGCGGCGGAACGCGCCGTGCGTGAGTACGCGTTCTCGGGCGTCGTTGCGGTCGAGTGGTACGAGTCGGGACGGAAGAAGACCGAGCGCGTCCCCGTCCACGACGACGACGGGATGCTGCAGCTCGGCACGACGACACGCGTGATGACGGACGGCGAACGCACGCTCGTCCGCGAGAGCGACGGTTGGACCGTGTTGTGGGGTGGTCACGTCGCGACGGGGCAACGCCCGTCGCCGGAGGCGAAGTACGACCTGAACGTCACGGGTCGCGTGCTCGTCGCGGGGCGCGAGGCGACGGTGGTCGAGGCGCGCGAGGAACGGACCGGTGCGCTGCGTGAACGTCTCTACTTCGACGACGCGACGAACCTGATGCTGCGACGCGAGCAGATCGGCTCGGGTGGTCGCGTCGATCGCGCCGTGGGCTTCGTGACGCTCACCGCGCCGACGACGATCGCGACGCGTCGCGCCGCATCACCGCACCCGACGCACGTCGCGCAACCGAAGCCCGTCACGGAGGTTGGCAGCGCGTATCGCGCGCCGCGCACGGTGGGCCGGGGGTACCACCTCGTCGACGCGTACGAGCAGCCGGGCGGTGGTGTGCAGCTCTACTACAGCGACGGGTTGTTCACGATGTCGGTGTTCGAGCAGCGCGGTCCGCTCGACGAGTCCGCGCTGCCGCGCGGAGGACGCGACGAGACGATCGGTGGTCGTCGCGTCCGCGTCTACGAGACGCCGGGCGTCGACACGATCGTGTGGGGCGCGAACGACGTCGCGTACTCGTGCGTGACCGACGCACCACGACCGGACCTCGTCGCGGCGCTCGACGCCCTTCCCGCGGCCCGCGGCCGCGGCGCGCTCGGATCGCTCGCGCACTTTGTTCTCGCGCCGTTCAGCTGGGACTGACGGCGCGTCGTTCTTGCGCCGTTCAGCTGGGAGTGAGCGGGCGCGACGCGCGTCAGTCGATCGGCGTCGAGCTCAGCATGCGCCGGGACCGCAGGATCCGACGGCGCTCGCGCTCGGACGCACCACCCCACACGCCGTGGTCGATGCGGAAGTCGAGCGCGTACTCCAGGCACGCGAGTCGCACGGGGCACTGGAAGCAGATGTGACGCGCACGGTCGACACCGACACCGTCGGACGGGAAGAACACGGTGGGGTCGTACTCTCGGCAGCGAGCCTCGAGCATCCACGAGTTCTCGTGTTCGTGTTCGGGGGGCGGCAAGACGTCCATGGCGTTGCCTCTCTGAACGACGGAGGCGACGGGTCGGTTCCCCAGGATGCCGGGAACGCGGGCGCCAGGCACGCGTTCTCAGCTGATCCTCAGGGTCGGCATGGAACCTGGTCGCACGATAGGGCGTTCCCCACGATGCGTGCCGACTCGGGCACGTGCCACGGGGATCGGTGCAGGCGGCGGTGCACTCGACAGGAGCGGAGACGTGAGCGAGCACGACGACGCGGGTGGCGGCGCCGAGACGCCCGCCGCCGACGAGCCGACCCTCCCGGGCACGACGAGTCCGTGGAACCCACCCGAGACGCCCACGAGCCCCTCGCCGTCGGCGGCGGCTCCCGACGCGTCCGAGCCCGCGACGAGCCCGACCCCCGCGGTCCCGCCCGCGCCGGCGCAGCCGGACGAGCCTCCCGCCGGCACCCCGTCCGGTACGTGGGCGGCCGCGGCCGGCGGCACCCCCGGTGCCGGATACGGCCCGCCCCCGGGCACGCCGTGGTCCGCGCCAGCACCCCCGTCCGGCGGCTGGGGAGGTCCCCCTGCCTCCTCGGCCCCGGCCGGCGGGGGTCGCGGCGGTGGGCTGCGTCAGGTGCTGCTCGGTGCGATCGTGGGCGCGATCGTCGCCGCGCTCGTCGCGAGCGGGATGTTCCTCGCGTTCGACGACGATCACTCGAACGGCCCGAACACCGCGGTGGCCGCGGCGCGCAACACGTCCGTGTTCGCGAAGCCGGCCGACGTGCACGCGGTGCTCGAGAAGGTCGAGCCCGCCGTCGTCGCCATCACGACCGGGAGCGCGGCGGGCGACGGTCTGTTCGGTGGCGGCTCGGGCAACGGGAACGGCAACGGCGGTGCCGGCACGGGCGTCGTGATCTCGCGCGACGGCTACATCGTCACCAACAACCACGTCGTCGACGGCTCGGGTGGGCGCGTCGAGGTCACGTTCAACGACGGCACCCACGAGCGCGCGACGGTCGTCGGCACCGACCCGTCCGCGGACCTCGCCGTCGTCAAGGTCAGCTCGTCGAACCTGACGCCCGCGGCGCTCGGCGACTCCGACAAGCTCGTCGTCGGCGACGAGGTGATCGCGATCGGCAACGCGCTCGCGCTGCCCGGTCAGCCGAGCGTCACGCGCGGGATCGTCTCCGCGCTCAACCGCTCGATCGACACCGAGGTCGGCACGACGCTGGACCACATGATCCAGACGGACGCCGCGATCAACCCCGGCAACTCGGGCGGACCGCTCGTGAACTCGAACGGCGAGGTCGTCGGCATCAACACCGCGATCGCGAACCCGGCCGAGGCCCAGAACGTGGGCTTCGCGATCGCGATCGACCAGGCGAAACCGATCATCGACGAGCTGCGCCAGGGCAAGAGCGTGCAGCCCGCGTACCTCGGCGTCGTGACGCAGACCGTCACGGCCGCGATCCAGCGCCAGCTCGACCTGAAGGTGTCGTCGGGCGCGGTCGTGCAGCGCGTCGAGTCCGGGTCACCGGCCGACAGCGCCGGCATCCAGCAGAACGACGTGATCGTGAAGGTCGGCGACACGAACGTGACGAGCGCGCAGGACGTCGGCAACGCCGTGCGCAGTCATCGTCCGGGCGACAAGGTGACGATCGTCGTCAACCGCGACGGCACGAGCCGCTCGATCGACGTGACCCTCGGCTCGCGCCCCGAGAACCTCGGGTAGCCGGGGCCCCGGCTCGCTGCTCGGCGGGATACCCGCCTCGCGCCCTGAGAACCTCGGGTAGCCGCGGCAACGCACGGCCTGGCGGGATACCCGCCTCGCGGCCGCTCGCCTTTAAGCTGCCGACATGTCGTCGGAACCCGAAGACCTCGAGCAGCTCCCGCCCCAGGGCCACGTGCGCGTCGTGTACCTCGGTCCCGCCGCGCCCCACTGGGACGTACAGGGTGTCTTCGGCGATCGCCAGGTCATCGACGAGTTCCGCCAGCGGGCGATGGCCCGGCTGCAGCTCCTGCCCCCGCACGATCCCCAGTTCCGCCGGAACCGTGAGCGGGTCGCGCGCGACGCCGAGCGCGAACGTCTCATCCTCGAGTGGGACCTCGGCTACGAGGAGCCCGAGACGACGTCCTGACGACCGTCGTCGCGCGGTCGTGACCGAGCGTCAGCTCGGGATCGCGTCGTCCTCTTCCTGCGCGCCCGGGTGGACGCCCGTGACCATGAACTGCACGCGCTCCGCGATCGTCACCGCGTGATCCGCGACGCGCTCGTAGTGCCGGGCGACGAGCGCGAGCTGCACGGCCTGCTCGATCGCACCTTCGTCGGCCGAGTCCCACGACAGGATGTGACGGAACAGGCTCTTCGACAGGTCGTCCATGACGTCGTCCATGTCGGCGAGCGCCGCGGCGCGTGAGCCGTCGGCGTCCGCGAAGGCGTCGACCGCGACACGCGTCTGGTTCGCGGCCTGCCCGCCCATCCGATCGATGATCCCCCGCGCACGCGGGTCGAGCTCGTGGGGATACAGCCGGCGCGTCGTCTTCGCCACGTTCACCATGAGGTCGGCCGACCGCTCGAGCTCGTGCCCGATCCGCAACACGGTGACGACGGCGCGCAGGTCCGTCGCGAGCGGCTGCTGGCGCGCGAGGAGCAGGAAGCACTTGTCCTCGACGAGGTGACAGAGCCCGTCGACGAGGTCGTCGTGCTCGATGACCCGCTCCGCGGCGACGAGATCGGCGTCGAGGAGCGCCTGGGTCGCGCCGGCGATCGCCTCGGTCGTCAGCGCACCGAGCCGGATCACGTCGGCGCGCAGCTCCTCCAGCGCCTCCTGGAACGCCTTGCGGGCCTCGGGGATGGTGGTCACGCGGGACTCCTTGTCAGGAACGTTCGGACCGTGCCGTCGGTCCCATCATCCGTGGTCGTCGGCGCGGCGATGCGGACCGTCGCCGGGCTTCACCGGTTGTTTACCTCTTCGTCGCGCGGGGGCCACGGTACGGCTACGTGTCCTCCGTAGCGTTCGCCGCGACATGGACAACAGCATCGACCGAGGCAGGGTCCGACCCACCGGCAGGAGGCAGGCAATCCGATGAAGACCTCACGCGGCCGACTCCGCGCGTCGTCACTCGTCGTCACAGCAGTAGCGTTGGCGCTCGTCGCTGCCGCGTGCGGCAGCAGCAGCTCGAAGTCCAAGGGGAGCAGCGCGACGACGGGCGCGTCGAGCAGCCTTCCGAGCGCGACGCTCAACGGCTCGGGGTCGACGTTCCAGCAACCGTACGACCAGGCCGCGATCCAGGCGTTCACCCAGCAGCACCCCGGCGTGACGATCAACTACGCGGGTGGCGGCTCCGGCAAGGGCCAGACCGACCTCCAGGGCAAGCTGGTCGACTTCGCCGGCACCGACGCGCTGCCGAAGCCCGCGGATCTTCCCAAGTACACGGGCGGTGCACTCCTGTACTTCCCGTTCGTGGCGGCACCGATCACCGTCTCGTACAACGTGAGCGGCCTCGACAAGCTCCAGCTGTCGGCCGACACGATCGCGAAGATCTTCGAGCGTCAGATCAAGACCTGGAACGACCCCGCGATCAAGGCGGACAACCCCGGTGTCTCGCTGCCGTCGACGAGCATCACGGTCGTGCACCGCTCCGACTCCTCGGGTACGACGAACAACTTCACGACGTACCTGAAGAAGGCCGCGCCCACGGTGTGGACGCTCGGCGCGGACAAGACGGTCAACTGGCCGAGCGACACGCAGGCGGGCAACGGCAACCCGGGTGTCGCCAACGCCGTCAAGGCGACCAACGGCGCCATCGGCTACATCGACTACTCGGACGCGAAGGCCTCGGGCCTGAAGTTCGCCTCGGTGAAGAACGCGGCGGGCAAGTTCGTCGCCCCGTCGCTCGACGCCACATCGGCGGCGCTCCAGACGGCCACGATCAACCCCGACCTGAGCTACGACCCGATCAACGCGCCGGGCGACGCGTCGTACGCGATCACCAGCCCGACGTGGATCATGGTCTCCAAGAACCAGACCGACCACGCGAAGGGCACGGTGCTGAAGGCGTTCCTGACGTTCGTCCTGTCGTCCGACGGTCAGAACCTGGCGGCGACCGCCGACTTCGCCAAGCTGCCCTCGAACATGCTGTCGAAGGCACAGGCGCAGCTGAACCAGATCGTCGTCCCGTGAACGAGGCGGTGGGGAGCGGAGCCGCGCGCGGCCCGCTCCCCAGCCGCCAGCGGCCCGAACGCGAGTTGCGATGAGCACCGATCTCCGGCCCCGGCCGCAGGCGCCGGCCCCGCACAAGCTCAGCGAGACCCCCAACCCGTCCGGCGCGCACAGCGACCGGGCGTTCCGCTACCTCGCGCTGGGTGGCGGCCTTGTCGTCTTCGTGGTCCTCGCGCTCATCGCGTGGTCGACGACCAAGGAGGCGTGGCCCGCCTTCACGAGCGAGGGCATCTCGTTCGTCACGTCGACGACCTGGGATCCGGCCCACGGCAAGTTCGGCGCGCTCGCCCTGATCTACGGGACCTTCGTGACGTCGGCGATCGCACTCGTCTTCGCGGTGCCGGTCAGCTTCGGGATCGCGCTGTTCGTCACCGAGGTCGCGCCCGGCTGGGTTCGCCGGCCCGTGGTCTACGTGGTCGACCTCCTCGCGACGATTCCCTCCGTCGTCTTCGGGCTCTGGGGCATCGCCGTGCTGGGTCGCGCGGTGCCCGGGTTCTACGAGAACGTCGCGAGCTTCTTCGCACCGATCCCGGTCGTCGGCACGCTGCTGAGCGGCGACCCGATCAGCGGCGCGAGCTTCATGACGGCGGGCCTCATCTTGGCGCTGATGATCATCCCCATCGTGACGTCGATCGCGCGCGAGGTCTTCGCGACGGTGCCGTCGGAGCAGAAGGAGGCCGCATACGGGCTAGGCGCGACGCGATGGGAGATGATCCGCGGTGCGATGTTCCCGTACGCGCGGAGCGGCCTCGTCGCGGGGACGATGATCGGGCTCGGCCGCGCACTGGGTGAGACGATCGCCGTCGCGCTCGTCGTCGGCGCGAACGCGCGCGTGACGCCGAAGCTTTTCAGCAACGGCAACACGATGGCCGCGATCATCGCGAACGAGTTCGGTGAGGCGACGGGGACACACCGGGCCGCGCTCATCGGGCTGGGCGTGCTCCTCTTCGTCATCACGATCGTCATCGGGATCTTCGCCCGGTGGATCGTGAGCCGCTCGGCACACGACGTCTCGACCGGAGCGGTGCGGTGAGCGCCGGGACGCTGTTCGTCGCCGAGAGTCGCGGGCGGAAGGTCCGCAACGCGCTCGCGACCGCGTTCATGGTCCTGTCGTTCTTGGTCATGCTCGTCCCGCTCGTGCTGATCGTCGGCTACGTCGTCCAGCGCGGCGCAGGTGTCATCAGCTGGTCGTTCCTCACCGACGACCTCCCGATCATCGATCGCCTGCCCGGCGGCGGCATCGGCCCCGCGATCGTCGGCACGCTCATCATCGTCGGCGCCGCGACCGCGATGGCGGTGCCGCTCGGTCTTTTGGGTGGCATCTACCTGAACGAGTACGGCGGGAAGCGCCGCACCGCGAGCGTGGTGCGCTTCCTCGCCGACGTGATGACCGGGGTGCCGTCCGTCGTGATGGGGCTCTTCATCTTCACGATCTGGACCCTGCGGTACCAGTACAGCGCCTTCGGCGGCGCGCTCGCGCTCGCCTGTCTCATGCTCCCGATCATCATCCGGACGAGCGAGGAGGTGCTGCGGCTGGTCTCGCACGACCAGCGCGAGGCGAGCTACGCGCTCGGCGGCCGAAAGGCCACGACCATCCGGCGCGTCGTACTACCGGCCGCGGCGCCCGGGATCCTCAGCGGTGCCCTGCTCGCCATCGCGCGCGCCGCCGGCGAGACGGCACCACTGCTGTTCACGATCCTCTACGTCACGAAGACGAACACCAGCCTGCTCCACGGCCCGAACGTCGCGCTCCCGCTGCTCATCTTCAAGAACGCACAATCGCCGTTCACGGCCGCGGCCGACCGGGCCTGGGGTGCCGCGCTGACGTTGATCGTCATCGTGTTCGTGTTCACGCTTCTCGCGCGTATCGTCGCCGCGGGCTTCGACCGCCGGAGGCGGGCATGACGACCATCCCCACAGGGAGCCGTTCCATGAGCGAGCTGTCGACGCCCGGTCGCACCGACCCCGTTGTCGGGCTGGAGCACGACCTTCCGGAAGAGGCGCGGGAGATCGTGTTCGAGGTTCGGAACCTCGCCGTGCACTACAGCGGCGCGCTCGCGCTGCGCGACATCACCGTCGACATCGCCGCGAACGAGATCACGGCCGTGATCGGTCCGTCGGGGTGCGGCAAGAGCACGTTCATCCGGTGCCTCAACCGCATGAACGACCTCGTCGTCGGCGCGAAGGTCGAGGGTCTCGTGCGCTTCCGGGGCGAGGACCTCTACGACAGCCGGGTCGACCCGGCGTCGGTCCGCCGGCGCATCGGCATGGTGTTCCAGCGTCCGAACCCGTTCCCGAAGTCGATCTACGAGAACGTCGCGTACGGCCCGCGGATCAACAAGATGAAGGAGCACCTCGACGACACGGTCGAGCGCGCGTTGACGCAGGCGGCCTTGTGGGACGAGGTGAAGGACAAGCTCAAGAAGAGCGGGCTCGCGCTGTCGGGCGGTCAGCAACAGCGGTTGTGCATCGCCCGCGCGTTGGCGGTCCAGCCCGACGTGCTGCTGATGGACGAGCCGTGCTCGGCGCTCGACCCGATCGCGACGGCACGCATCGAGGACCTGATGGACGACCTCAAGCGCGACTACACGATCGTGATCGTCACGCACAACATGCAGCAAGCAGCGCGCGTCTCGGACCGCACCGCGTTCCTCACCACCGAGGTGGACGAGAGCGGGCATCGCTCGGGGCGTCTCGTCGAGTTCGCCCGCACGTCGACGTTGTTCACACACCCGTCCGATCCGCGCACCGAGGGCTACATCACCGGCCGGTTCGGGTGAGCTCCTCGTCCCTTGCCGGTGGCTGCGGCTCGGCCGCGCCGGTCCCGGGTGGCAGGTGGTGACGCGACCAGTAGTCGAGGAACGACAGGATCGCGAGCACGACGTAGAGCAGCGCGAGCCACTCGGGCACCCAGCGGTGCTTTGCGTCCGTCGCGGGCGCGAGCGCGATCGACACGGCCGCCGAGGCGAGGAAGAACAGGCCGCGCCGGTCCATCAGTGCAGTGCCGCCACGATCCAGTACGTGACCGCGGCGACGATCGCCGCGCCCGGGATCGTCAGGACCCATGCCCACACGACGCGTCCCGCGACACCCCAGCGCACCGCGGACAACCGTTGCGCCGAGCCGACGCCGACGATCGCACCGGTGATCGTGTGCGTCGTCGAGACCGGGATGCCGGCGTACGACGTGAAGAACAGCGTCGCGGCGGCCGCCGTCTCCGCGCAGCTGCCGCCGACCGGCTGCAGCCGCGTCAGCCTCGAGCCCATCGTCTTCACGATGCGCCACCCTCCCATCAGCGTGCCGAGCGCGATCGCCGCGTTGCAGGCGATCACGACCCACAAGGGTACGCCCGCGTGCTTGCCCAGGTGTCCGGCCGCGATCAGCAGCGCGAGGATGACGCCCATCGTCTTCTGCGCGTCGTTGGCACCGTGGCCGAGGCTGTACGCGGCGGCCGACACCAGCTGCGTCCGCCGGAACCCGCGGTTCAGCCGCTCGACCCGCTCGTACCGGTACGTGAACCAGTACACGACGACCATCAGCACGAACGACAGCGCCAGGCCGATCAGCGGTGACAGGACGATGAACACCGCGATCGTCCGGATGCCGTTGATCACGAGCACGTGCGTGCCCGCTTTGGCGACGGCGGCGCCGGCGAGCCCGCCGACGAGCGCGTGGCTCGACGACGTCGGGAGGGCGAGCCAGAACGTGATGAGGCCCCACGCGATCGCGCCCACCAAGCCGGCGAACACCACCCCGATCGACAGGACGTCCTGGTGCACGACGTCCTTGGCGATCGCGTTCGCGACGTGCGTTCCGAAGACGAGGAACGCGATGAAGTTGAAGAACGCGGCCCACACGACGGCGAGGCGTGGTGACAGGACGCGCGTCGAGACGACCGTCGCGATCGAGTTCGCCGAGTCGTGGAACCCGTTGACGAAGTCGAATCCGAGCGCGATGAGGATGACGGTCCAGAGGGCGAGGGTCTCCACGGGTGCGTCAGGCGTGCTTCAGCACGATGCTCTCGACGATGTCGGAGATGTTCTCGACGGCGTTCACCGATCCCTCGAGCGCCTCGACGACGTCCTTCCACTTGAGGACGGCGAACGCCTTGTACTCACCGGAGAACAGCCGGGCCACGGACCGACGGTAGACGTGGTCGGCCTCGCTCTCGAGCCGGTCGATCTCCTCGAGGTCGCCGTCCATGTTGCGCAGGCTCGGCAGCTTCCCGATGAGCTGCACGTTCGCCTCGGCGGCCCGCACGAGGATCCGTGCGATGTCGCGCATCTCGGGAAGGGCCTCGTCGACCCCGTGCAGGACCAGCAGGTCTGCGGCGGCGTGGATGTCGTCGACGACGTCGTCGATCTCCTCGGTGAGCGCGTGGATGTCCTCGCGGTCGAACGGGGTGACGAACGACGCGTTCAGACGGCGCAGCACCGTGCGGGTGAGCTCGTCGCCGCGCCGCTCGCACGCGTTGATCGCGGCGACGGTGACCTCGGCGTTGGCCGGGTCGTCGAGCAGGTCGCGCAGCAGCCGCGCAGCTTCCGCGAGGTTCTCGGCCGCCTCGTTGAACAGCAGGTAGAAGCCCTCGTCGCGCGGGACGAGCCGGAACCGCATCCGTGGCACCCCCGTGAATCGGCCGGCGGAGTGTTGCGCGGCGGCTGGCGCTGCACCAACCGAACGCTCGCCCGAAGGTTACGGCCGTGACGTGGGCGGTCATCGGACTGTCGCTCGCGATCGCCGTCGCGGCGCTCGTCGTCGCCTATCGCGCGGTGCGCGGCCGTGTCGGCGAGACGGGCACCGCGCGCGCGGGTGGGGTCGAGACGGCCCTTGCTCGCCTCGAGCGGGCCGCCGAGGACGCCGACGAGCGCACGCACGAGGCGCTCGTCGATCGCGACCGGCTCGCCGCTGCGCTCGCAGGCTCGCCCGACGGCGTCGTCGTCGTCGACACGGACGGCAGCGTCGTGATGCGTAGTGACGCGGCGCAACGGTTCGTCGACCCGCGCCATTCGGATGCACTCGCGGCGGACGTCGTCACAGAGCTGCTCGATCGAGCGCGGACAGGTACCTCGGGAAGGCGCGAGCTCCAGCTGTTCGGTCCGCCGCGACAGGTGGTCGTGATCGAGGCGATGCCGGTCGTCCACGAAGGCGGCGCGCTCGGCGCGGTCGCGTTCATTCGTGACGTCACGGAGGCTCGCCGGGTCGAGAACATCCGCCGCGACTTCGTCGCGAACGTGAGCCACGAGCTGAAGACCCCGATCGGGGCGCTCGCGCTGCTCGCCGAGACGATCGCGATGGGCGACGACCCGACTGTCGCGCGGCAGCTCGCCGACCGGATGGTTCGTGAGGCGGACCGCCTCGGCCACATCATCGACGACCTCCTGGACCTCAGCCTCATCGAGGCACAGGAGACGCCGACTCGCGACCCGGTGCCGGTCCACGTGCTGTTGACGGACGCGGTCGACCACGTGCACGAGGCGGCCGAGATCGCGCAGATCCCGGTCATCGTCGCGCCCGTCCCGGCCGACCTCGCGGTCCGGTGCGACCAGCGGCAGATCGTCAGCGCGCTCACCAACCTCCTCGACAACGCCGTGAAGTACTCGGACGCCGGAGAGCCCGTGGAGGTCGACGCGCGCGTGATCGGCGATCGCGTCGCGATCTCGGTACGCGACCACGGGATCGGCATCCCGGCCCGGGACCGCGAGCGGATCTTCGAGCGGTTCTACCGCGTCGACCGGGCGCGCAGCCGCGCGACCGGCGGCACGGGCCTCGGCCTGTCCATCGTGCGGCACGTCGCGCAGGCACACGGCGGCGAGGTCGGCGTCGAGTCACGCGAGGGTGAGGGCTCGACGTTCACGTTGCAGCTCCCGATCAGCACGCCGCGACACGGTCGCGGGGACACGAAGGTCTCTTGATGCCAGATCCGCCGACGATCCTCGTCGTCGACGACGAGCAGTCCTACCGGCAGGCACTGTCCGTCGCGCTCGAGCGCGAGGGGTTCCTCGTCGACGTCGCCGCCGACGGCGTCGAGGCGATCGAGCGGTTCGAGGCGTCGCGACCCGCGCTCGTGCTGCTCGACGTGATGCTCCCCCGGATGTCGGGCGTGGACGTGTGCCGGGAGCTGCGGGCGCGGGGCGCGCGTGTGCCGATCCTCATGGTCACCGCCCGGAACGCGGAGATCGACGCGGTGGTCGGGCTCGAAGTGGGCGCCGACGACTACGTCACGAAGCCGTTCCGCCTCCGTGAGCTCATCGCCCGCGTGCGCGCCCATCTCCGGCGAGCGCCGTCGACGGACGGACGCGACGAGGGTTCGTCCGACGTGATCGAGGTGGGCGACGTGCGGTTGGACGTCGGGCGGCACGAGCTCGTGGTGCGGGGCACCACCGTCGCGCTCCCGCTCCGCGAGTTCGAGCTCCTCGAGCTGCTGCTCGAGAACGCGGGCCGCGTCCTCCCTCGCGACGTCATCATCGACCGCGTGTGGGGCCCGAACTACTACGGCGACACGAAGACGCTCGACGTGCACGTGAAGCGCCTGCGGGCGAAGGTCGAGCCCGATCCGGCACACCCCGAGCGCATCGTCACGGTGCGCGGCGTCGGCTACCGCTACGAGCGCCCGCGCGAGACGTAGGCGTACGCGCGACCGCGAACCCGCCGGCGTCGCTCGCGCTCGGGCAGCAGGTCGTCGTCCACGCCGCGCGCCAGTGCGGCGATCGTCCGCGGGTCCTCGTCGAGCCAGGCCGCGGCGTCGTCGCGTTCGTCGTCGAGGCGGGTCGTCTCGGGGCGCGTCAAAGCTTCGCCAGCGCTTCCTCGTATTCCGAGCGGGCCCGCGGGGTGGCGAGGTTCGCGGACGAGAACGTCGCGACGACCTTGCCGTCCTTGTCGATGACGAACGTCGCGCGGTTCGCGCAACCGAGATCCTCGTTGAACACGCCGTACGCCTTCGCGGTCGCACCGTGCGGCCAGAAGTCGCTGAGCACCGGGAAGTCGAAGCCCTGCTGCTGCGCCCACTGGGCTTGCGCATGGCGGGTGTCGCACGACACGGCCAGCACCTGCGCGTCCGCGGCGGCGAAGCTCGACGGGTCGTCGCGGATCTCGCACAGCTCGCCCTGGCACACACCGGTGAAGGTGAACGGGTAGAAGACGAGGACGACGTTGCGCGTGCCGCGGAACTGGGACAGCGAGACGTCGTTGCCGTTCTGGTCCTTCAGGGTGAAGTCGGGCGCGGTGTCGCCGACGTCGACGCTCACGAGGTCTACCTCCTTCTCGACGGGGGTCGGACGACTGTTGTTCCCGGTGTGGCGCGCGCTCAAGCTGGAGTCGTCAACGCGTCTCGAGCGCGGCACTCGCCGCGGTCGCGGCACCACGGAGGTCGGCGCGTGCGATGCCGTGCAGCGGCGTGACGGCGGCAAAGCCCGCGCGGACGAGCGCGAGGTCGGTGTCGGGATCGCCCTCGACGTCGTTGCCGGTGAACTCGAGCTGGACGTGGCCGTCCGCCGTGTCCGCGCTGCCTGCCCACACCGTTCCGTACGGGGCCAGGTGTGCCTCGCGAACGCCCTTCACCTCGTGCAACACGCAGTTCGGGACGTTGACGTTGAGCACGCGCGGTCCTCCGTGCGGCTGGGCCGCCCAGTCGACGCACGCGGCCGCGATCGTCGAAGCCGTCTCCCAGGCGAACGTCTCGCCCATCGCGATGCTCACCGCCACGCCGGGAACGCCGAGGCCGGCGGCCGTCAGCGCGGCACCGACGGTTCCGGAGTGGAGGACGAGGTGCCCGGTGTTCGGTCCGGGATTCACGCCCGACGCGACGAGCTCGGGTGGGTCGCCGAAGCCGCCCAGGCACGCCGCGTACACCGCGGCGGCGGGCGGCTGGTCGATCGCGACGACGCGCACGCTGGGGACCTCGGGCCAGTGGTGCTCGACGAGCGGGATCGGCCCGAGCCGGTGGAGCGGCCCGATCGCCGCGCTCGCGCCGCTGCGGTCGGACGTCGGTGCGACCACCGTGCAGTCGTGCCCGGCCCGCACGAGCGCGACGGTCAAGGCCAACAGGCCGGGCGACTCGACCCCGTCGTCGTTCGTCACGAGTACGCGCATCTGGCTCTTAGCGCGGTGGCGGGACGTACTCGGCCGTCAAGATGTGCCTGTCGCGCACCTCGAGCACCCATGTCGACGCCTTCGCGGACCGTGGGTCGGGGCCGAGCTCGACGCCGGCGCTCCAGAGGCCGCTCAGCACGTCGCGGACGACGTCGCCGTGCGTGCACAGCACGGTCGACTCTCGCGCCGCGGTGACCAGCGCGAGTGCGCGCGCCGGGCCCGCACCCTCGGCGAGGTCGTCGACGGCCTCGACGTCGACGTCGAGGGATGCCGCGAGCGGCTCGACCGTCTCGACGCAGCGCGTCGCCGGGCTCGACAGGACGCGGGTGACGCCGAGATCGGCGAGCACAGCGGCGAGCGCGTGGGCCTGTGCGCGGCCCTTCGCCGACAGGGGGCGCGCGGCGTCGGGAGCGCGCCACGCGCCTCGCTCGCCGGCGTTCGCGTGCCTGACGAGCGCGACGACGACGGTCGCGACGTGATCGAGCAGCACGCGGTCGTGGTCGTACGACAGGAGCGTGCGCGCCTCGGCGGTCGTGCACCAGCGGAGCTCGTCGACCTCGTCGTCGACGGTGAAGCCGCGGTCGTCGACCGGGACCATCAGCCAGTAGCGGACCTCCTTGGGGCGCCCACGATGGTCGAGGTAGCGCACGGGCGCGAGCTCTCGACCCAGACGGCAGAGCAACCCCGTCTCCTCTTCGACCTCGCGCAGTGCACCCGTCGCCGGCGGTTCGTCGGGGAGCAGCTTCCCCTTCGGGAAGCTCCAGTCGTCGTAGCGCGGGCGATGCACGAGCGCGAGCTCCCACTCGCGGCCGCCACCGGCCACGCGCCGGACGATCCCGCCCGCCGCGAGGACGAGCCCGTCACCGTTCGTCACGGCGCCTCGTTGACCCCGGGCACGTGCGCCCGCTGGATCGCGAGCGTCCGCAGCTCCCGTTGCGAGTCGACGCCGGCGACCGTCGGCAGCTTCCGCCACGAACCGTCGGGTCCGAGCTCCCACGCGAGCACGTCGTCGGCGAGCTCGACCGTGAGGATCTCGTCGAGCCGCGCGCGCAGGCGGTCGTCCAGCACGGGCACGAGCGTCTCCACGCGGCGGTCCAGGTTGCGGGGCATGAGGTCGGCGGACCCGATCCAGTGCTCCGCGGTCGTGGGATCCGCGCCGAAACGGTAGATGCGGGAGTGCTCGAGGAACCGGCCGACGATCGAACGCACACGGATGTTGTCGGACAGACCGTCGACACCGGGACGCAGGCAGCAGATGCCACGGACGACGAGGTCGACGCGCGTCCCCGCCTGTGACGCCGCGTAGAGCTCGTCGATGACCTCCGGGTCGACGAGGCTGTTCATCTTCATGGTGATGGCCTTGTCGCCGGTGCGCGCGGCTTCACGACGGATCCGTTCGACGAGCGCGCCCCGCATCGTCGCCGGCGCGACCAGCAGCTTCCGGTACGGCGCGCCGCGGCTGTACCCGGTGAGGTGGTTGAACAGCTCGGTGAGGTCCGCACCGAGGTCGGGATCGGCCGACAGCAGCCCGACGTCCTCGTAGAGCGTCGCGGTCTGCGGGTTGTAGTTGCCGGTCCCGACGTGGCAGTAGCGCCGGATCCCACCGTGCTCTTGCCGCACGACGAGCAGGATCTTCGCGTGCGTCTTCAAGCCGACGAGCCCGTAGACGACGTGCGCGCCCGCCTCTTCGAGCGCGCGTGCGCGCTCGATGTTCGCCTGCTCGTCGAAGCGTGCCTTCAGCTCGACGAGCACGACGACCTGCTTGCCGGCCTCGGCTGCTGCGATCAACGACCGGACGATGCCGCTCTCGGGGTTCGCGGTCCGGTACAGCGTCTGCTTGATCGCGAGCACCCGCGGGTCGCGCGCCGCCTGGTCGATGAAGGCCTCGACCGACGTCGCGAACGAGTCGTACGGGTGGTGGACGAGCACGTCGCCCGTCTCGAGGATGCGGAAGAAGTCGGGTGCGACCTCACCGGGCGTCAGCGCGGCGGGCGTCTGCGGCTTCCACGTGTCGTCGTGCAGGTCGGGGCGGCTCAGCGCGTGCAACGTCCACAGGCCCGCGAGGTCGAGCGGCCCGTCGACGACCGTCACGTCCTCCTCGGACAGGTCGAGCTCGCGACACAGCAGGCCGAGCACCTCGTCGGACATGCGCGTGTCGACCTCGAGGCGGACGGCGTGGCCGAAGCGTGAGCGACGGCGCAGCACGCTCTCGATCGCCTCGAGCAGGTCCTCGGCTTCGTCCTCGAGCTCGAAGTCCGCGTCGCGTGTGACGCGGAACGGGTGGTGGGCGAGGATCTCCATGCCGGGGAAGAGCGTGTCGAGCCGCGCCGCGATGAGCTGCTCGAGCGGCACGAACGCGCGCTCGTCCGGGAGCGCGACGAAGCGCGGCAGCAACGGCGGCACCTTGACCCGGGCGAAGCGCTCGTCGCCGGTGACGGGATCGCGCACGACGACCGCGAGGTTGAGCGAGAGGTTCGAGATGTAGGGGAACGGGTGCGCGGGATCGACCGCGAGCGGCGTCAGGACGGGGAAGACGTGCTCCTCGAACACGCCGTCGAGGAAGCGGCGGTCGTCGTCGGTGAGGCCGTCCCAGTCGCAGAACCGGATCCCGTGCTCCTCGAGCGCGGGCGCGACCTCCTTCGTGAACACGGCAGACTGGCGGGCGACGAGCTCCTCGACGCGGTGCCGGATGCCGCGGAGCTGCGCCAGCGGGCCGAGGCCGTCGGGTGACGTCGCGCGCAGACCCGCCGCGAGCTGCTCCTGCAGGCCCGAGACTCGCACCTGGAAGAACTCGTCGAGGTTCTGGCTGAAGATCGCGAGGAACTTCGCCCGCTCGAGCAGGGGGACGGACGGGTTCTCGGCGAGGGCCAGCACCCGGGCGTTGAAGTCGAGCCACGACAGCTCGCGGTTGAGGAACCGCGAGTCGGGAGCGGCCTCGCCCCGTGCGCCCGCCTCCGTGTCGGGAGGAGGCATGCGGCGATCGTACCGGTCCACTCGCGAATTCCCGTTCGGCTCGGCGAGACGGACGGGCGGCACCTCCGGCCCGCGAGGGGGGAGTGGCGAACCGGAGGTGCACCCGGCCGACCCGCCGACCGTACGGGCTGTCGTGGTCGGGACGGTGTCGCGCGCGCGAACGCCGCGTTCCGTGACGGTGAACCCTCGGCTACGGCTGGATCGGGAGAGCGGACGCCCGTGTGAGCGCGAGCATGGTGCGTCATGGCCCGGGACCTCCGCGACCTCGAGTCGACGCCGTTCGCGCGGCTCGCGATGGCGCATGCGGCGAGCGTCGTCGGTGACGCGTGCCTGACCGTCGCGCTCGCCGGGTCGATCTTCTTCTCGCTCAGCCCGAGCGCGGCGCGGCCGAAGGTGTTGCTCTACCTCGTTCTCACGGTCGCGCCGTTCTCCGTGGTCGCACCGGTGATCGGTCCCGCGCTGGACCGGACGCGCGGCGGTCGCCGGATGCTCGTGGTCCTGGGCTGTCTCGGCCGCGCGGTGATCTGCTACTTCATGGCGAAGCACCTGCACGGGCTGTTGCTGTTCCCGCTCGCGTTCGGCGCGCTGGTGCTCTCGAAGGGGCAGTCCGTCGCCAAGAGCTCGCTCGTGCCGACGACGGTCAAGGGCGAGGACGAGCTCGTCGAGGCGAACTCGCGACTCGCGCTGATCGCCGTCATCGCGAGCATGGTCGGCGGTCTCCCCGCGGCCGGCGTGCTGAAGCTGTTCGGCGCCGAGTGGTCGCTCTACCTCGCCATGTGCGTGTTCCTCGTCGGCGCGGTGCTCGCGCTCCGGATCGACAAGGCGAGGTCGCTCGCGCCGGGTGAGCGGGCGAGCGAGCGCGCCCGGCTGAACGTCCCGAGCATCACGATCGCGGCGACGGCGATGGCCGTGCTGCGCGGCGCGGTCGGGTTCCTCACGTTCTTCGCGGCGTTCGCGTTGAAGAGCGCGCACGAGAGCGCGATCTGGTACGGCGTCGTGCTCGTCGCGAGCGCGGGCGGCAACTTCCTCGGCGTGATCGTCGCGCCCGTGCTCCGCAAGCGGCTCCGCGAGGAGGTGATCCTCGCCGGGTCGCTCCTGCTGCCCGCGGTGATCACGCTGTTCGCGGCGCGCTCGGGGAGCCTGATGATGCTCGTCGTCGCGTCGGCGGGGGTGGCGTTCGGTGCGGGCGCGGGGAAGCTCGCGTTCGACAGCCTCGTGCAGCGTGACGGTCCGGACGAGATCCGCGGCCGCGCGTTCGCGCGCTTCGAGACCCGGTTCCAGCTGTGCTGGGTCGTCGGCGCGCTGATCCCGGTCGCGCTCTTCGAGGTGATGACGAAGCGCGTCGGGTTCTTCGTGCTGGCACTCACGCTCGGCTTCGTCGGGCTGTCGTACGCAGGCGGTTTGCGCGCGAGGAGCACGCAGGGCCGCCGTCGACCGCTGCCGCCCGGTCCGTCCCCCGCACCCGAGGGGCGGGAGCCGATGACATGACGTCCGCCGTACGCTCGGTGACGCGCGACGAGATGGCCGCGTTCGCGCGTGCGGAGTTCACCGCCTTCGGCGTGCACGTGCCGGAGGAGACGCCGGCGTGGGCGTTCGAGGATCTCGACCGCACGCTCGCCGCGTTCGACGGCGACGAGGTCGTCGGGACGACGCGCGCGTACTCGATGGAGCTGACGTTGCCCGGCGGCGCGTGCATCCCGGTCGCGGCGGTCAGCGCGGTCGGTGTCCTGCCGACCCACCGAAGGCGTGGGTTGCTGACTGCGATGATGCGAGCACAGCTCGACGACGTCACGTCACGCGGCGAGCACATCGCCGCGCTCACGGCATCCGAGGGCGGGATCTACCGCCGCTTCGGGTACGGCATCGCGACGATGCACGTGTCGTTCGAGCTCGACCGCCGACACGCCGCCTTCATCGACGGCCCGCGCGGCGAGGGGCAGTGCCGTCTCGTCGACGACGGCGAGGCGCGGTCGCTGCTCCCCGCGATCTTCGACCGCGCGCGTCGAACGTTTCCGGGCGCGATGTCGCGTCCCGAACTGTGGTGGCCGAGCCAGTACTTCGCGTTCGACGAGTCGAAGGTCGGATCGGGGAAGGCGTTCCACGTCGTCCACGTCGGCGACGACGGCGAGCCCGACGGGTACGTGACGTACTCGCTCGAGGAGCGGTGGCTGCGCGGGATCAGCAGGCACCGGCTCGGCGTACGTGACCTGCAGAGCGTCACGCCTGACGCGCGTCGCGCGCTGTGGCGGTTCATCTGCGGTGTCGACCTCGTCGAGACGATCGCGACGTGGAACATCCCGGTCGACGAGCCGTTGCGGTGGATGCTCTCGGAATCGCGTCACATGCTCGTCGACCGGTTCGGCGATCACCTGTGGCTGCGCATCGTCGACGTGCCTGCCGCGCTCGCGGCCCGCAACTACGCGAGCGACGGCGAGGTCGTGCTCGACGTGCGTGATGGGTTCCGCCCGTCGTCGGGCGGCTGCTTCCGGCTGCACGTCGACGGCGGGAAGGCGTCGTGCGAGCGCGTCGACGGCGCGCGGGCGGACCTCGTGCTCGACACGCCGGAGCTCGCGAGCACCTACCTGGGTGGTGTCACGTTCGGCGAGCTCGCACGCGCCGGTCTCGTCGAGGAGCGCACGCCGGGCGCGATCACCCGCGCGGACACGGTGTTCGCGTCAACGCCCGCCCCCTACGCCGCGACCTGGTTCTGACTCACGACCAGCCGCTGCCGGCTCCCTTGACCATGCCGAAGGGGCCGGTGGGCCAGTTGAAGCAGTCCATCATCAGACGGTCGACCTCGTCGGCCGTCGCGATGCCGGCCGCGACGACGGCCTGCGCCTCGGCGATCATCGCGAAGTAGACCCGGTTCGCGACGAAGCCCCACGCGTTCGGCGCGTCGCGCACGACGACCGGGTTCTTGCCGCACGCGGCCGCCGTCTCCCGCACGGTCGCGATCGTGTCCTCGCTCGTCTCGCGCGTGCGCACGATCTCGGCGAGGCGCATGACCGGCGCGGGTGATGCCCAGTGCCAGCCGATCACGCGGTCGGGACGGTCCGTCGCGGCAGCGAGCGCGGTGATCGGGAAGCCCGACGTGTTCGACGCGAGGATCGATCCCGCCGGCGCCGCCCGGTCGAGGTCGCGGAACACGCGGATCTTCAGGTCGAGGCGCTCGGGCACGGCCTCGATCACGAGGTCGGTCGCCGCGGCCTCGTCGAACGACGCCGTGAACGAGAGACGCTCGCGCGCGGCGTCGGCCTGCTCACGAGTCAGCTTGCCGCGCTCGACGCCGCGCTCGAACCCGTAGCGGCCCGTCGTGGTGATCTCACGCGCCTTGTCGAGCGCAAAAGGGTCGACGTCGTAGCACGTGGTCGTGAACCCGGCGGTTGCGGTGACCTGCGCGATGCCCGCGCCCATCACGCCGGCGCCGAGAACGCCGATCCGCAGTTCCTGGGTCATGCGATCGCTCCCGTCACGCCGCGGTCGTGTCGAGTGTGTGCACTGGCTCGTCGACCGTTCGGCCCGTCCACCGTGCGAGTCCCCGCAGCTTCGCGCCGAGCGCGGCGGCCTCGCCGGGGAGGAGTGCCTGCGGCCCGTCGCAGCGCGCGCCGGCTGGGTCGGGGTGCACGTCGAGCATCACCCCGTCCGCGCCTGCCGCGACGGCGGCGAGGGCCATCGGCTCGACGAGCGCCCGCGACCCGGTGCTGTGGGACGGGTCGACGACCACCGGGAGGTGCGATCGCTCGCGGACGACCGGTACCGCCGAGAGGTCGAGCGTGTTGCGGGTCGCGGTCTCGAACGTGCGGATGCCGCGCTCGCACAGGATGATGTCGAGGCTGCCCGACGCCGCGACGTACTCCGCGGCGAGCAGCCACTCGTCGATCGTCGCGGACAGCCCGCGCTTCAGCATCACCGGCTTCCCCGAGCGCGCGCACTCCTTCAGCAGCTCGAAGTTCTGCATGTTGCGCGCACCGACGCGCACGACGTCCGCGATCGCGTCGACGGTCTCGAGGTCGTCGGGGTGGAGCACCTCGATCACCCACGGCAGTCCGGCGCGCGCACGCTCGTGCGCGACGAGCGCGACGCCGTCCTCGCGCAGACCCTGGAACGCGTACGGCGACGTCCGGTGCTTGAACAGGTCGCCGCGCAGCAACGTCGCGCCGGCCGCGACCGCCGCGTCGCACGCCGCCCCGAGCTGCTCGGGCGTCTCCACTGCGCACGCGCCGGCGACGAGCGTGAACGTGTCGCCACCGACGACCGCGCTGCCGGCGCGCACGGTGGAGCGCGCGCACGTGTCCGTCATGGCGACGAGCCGGTGGTCCGGGTGTGGTGCGGGCACGGTCGGTCCTCCCTCTCGGCCCCGTTCGACGCCCGGACGCGAAGCGCCCCGGCGTCGAGGCCGGGGCGTCGTCCCTGTGTGGCGGCGAGGCGCGCTACCCGCGGCGGCTCGCGGCCCGGGACACCCCGGCGCCGACGAAGAACCAGCCGAACGGATAGGTGCGCGTCATGAGGGCCCGAACGGTATCACCCGTCCGGCAGGTCGATGCGGGCGAGCCAGAGCCCGGGCGCCTCGAGCTCCGCCGGCGTCGGCAGCATCTCCTCGCGCTCCCAGAGCCGGTTGAGGCCCTCGGGTCCGGCCCGCTCGAGGACGCCCCGGCAGAACGCCTCGCCGCGCTCGTAGTGCTCGCGGTCGAGGTGGAGACCGAGGAGTCCCTCGATAAAGCGATCGGCCTCGCCGCGCTCGAGGCGGTGGCGCTTCATCGCCTCGTGGATCTGGCCGTACGAGCCGATCATCCGCGCGCCGATGCGGTCGAGGACGCTGTCGGCATAGCCCTCGACGACCGACGTGAACGTCTGCAACGTGTCGAGCACCGCGCGCTGGCGGTCGGACTGCATCGCGCCGAGCAGGGCCTCGGGCCGCTCGGCGATGCTCGCGAGCGACGCCGGGTCGGTCGGGTCGACGTCGCCGAAGCGCGCCTCGAACGCACCGGGATCGACCTCGTACGCGGAGACGTAGTCGATCGCGAGCCGTACGAGGCGTGACTGCACCCACGGCACCGCGCGCTGCGCGGCGTGCACGACCTCGTGCAGCGCGACGTAGAAGCGGAGATCGGTCGCGGGCAACGACCACTCGCGCTGGAACGCGTCGATGTTCGGGACGACGAAGCAGAGGCTCGGCGCGTCGTCCGTCGGGAGTGGGAGGTCGTACCGCCCGAGCGCGTGCTGCGCGAGGTAGCCGATCATGGAGCCGGCCTGCATGCCGAGCAGCAGCGGCGCGAGGGTCGTCAGCAGACGCCCGAACGGGTCCGTCCCGGGCGGGAGGCCGAGCATCGCGCCGAGGTCGGGTTGGTCGGGCTCCATCGACTCCGCGTCGAGCAGGCCGTCGGCCTCCTGCGCCGCGGTCATCGCGTCCTCGAGCGTCTTCGCGAGCGGCTCCACGACGTTGCGCAACGCGCCGGCGTGCAGGTTCGCCCACCCGCGCGGCGTCACCGTCTGCATGGGCGTCTGCAGCGCGGTGGTCAAGCCCGTCTCCGCGACGACGTGCGACTGCGCGGCCCGCACGAGCTCCTCGAGCTCGCGGTGCGCCGACTCACCGAAGCCGACTTCGGGCTCGCCGTTCGTGGCGACCTGCTCGGCGACCTGCCGCGCGACCTCCCAGTTGACCGGGCCCTCGGACTGCAGCATCCGCATCATCTGCGCGATGTCGATGCGCGACAGGTCGAGGCCGCCGGGGCCGAACGGGCCACCCGGTCCGAAGGGGAACGGCGACGGCTGGCGTCCCGGCTCGTCGGGATCGTCGTGCTCGCCGGGTTGAGGCAGGTCGCCCACGCGGTCAGTCTATGGAGCATGGTGTGCGTGGCGATCACGGGCGTTTCGGGCGTCATCGGTCAGCGCGTGCTTCCGCTGCTCGACGCCGACGCCGAGGTCGATCGCATCGTCGGGCTCGACGTGCGCGATCCCGCGCGCCGCGCGCGGCGGTTCGAGTTCCACCGCGTCGACGTCGCGAGCGGTGAGCTCAAGCCGCTGCTCGAGGGCGTCGACGTCGTCGTCCACCTCGCCGCGCTCCCCGACGCGATCACCGACGAGTCCCTGATGGGGCGGGTGAACGTCGACGGGACGCGTCGCGTGCTCGAAGCGGCGACGTCCGCCGGTGTCGGGCGCGTCGTGCGCGTGTCGAGCGCGACGGTCTACGGCGCGTGGGCGAACAACCCGGTGCCGCTGACCGAGGACGCGCCGCTGCGGCCGAACCCGCGGTTCGCGCCCGCGGTCGTCGCCGCCGAGGTCGAGCGCCTGCTGTTCGACTGGCACGACCAGCACGCGGACGGCACGGTGACGGTGCTGCGCGCGGCCCCGATCATGGGCGCGGCCTCGGGGACCGACCATCTCTCGGCCCGCCTCGTCGCGGGGCGTCCGGCGCTGCGCATCCGCGGCGCGAACCCGCCCGTCCAGGTGGCCCACGTGGACGACGTCGCCGCCGCGGTGGCGCTCGCGGTCGGCCGCCCGCTGCCGGGCGCGTACAACCTCGCATGCGACGGGTGGCTCGCTCCTGATGCCGCGCTGGCGCTCATGCCGCGCCGGCTCGTGCCCGCCCTGCCGGGCGGCCTGGTGGAGAGGGCGCTGACGCGGGCTCGCCGTCTCGGCCTCCCCGGGGTGTCGCCCGGCATCGTCCCGTACCTCACGCACCCGTGGGTGGTGGCCAACGACCGGCTCCGAGCGGCCGGGTGGAGTCCCGCCCACACCAACGAGGACACCATCCTCGAGACCGGCGACGCGGCCCGTTCCCGCCTCCCGCTCGTGATCGCGGCCGGGGCCGCCGGCGCGGCGACGGCCGCGGTCGGCGTCGTCGCGGCCCGTCGCCGGCGCGACCGCTCCACGCGTCTTCGCGACCACGCATAGCGTGGAGGTGTGACGAGCGGGCGGATCGTGATCGTGGAGGACGACGACGCCATCGGCAACGGGCTCGTCGAGGCGTTCCGTCTCGACGGCTACGACGCCGATCGCGTCGTCGACGGCGTGAGCGCGCTCGACGCTTTCGCCGACGACCGGGCCGACCTCGTCGTCGTCGACCTCGACCTGCGCGACGGGAGCGCGAGCGCGCTGTGCCGCGTGGTGAAGCAGCGGAGCCCGGCGCCGCCGGTCCTCGTGCTGACGTCGGATGGATCACGCGCGCGCTTCCGAGCCGCGGCGCTCGACGACCTCGCGGCCGCGGACGACTACGTGCCGAAGCCGTTCGCGCTCGCGGACCTGCGCGCGCGTGTGCGCTCGCACCTGCGGCCCGATCTCGCGTCACGCGGCCGGCTGGTGGTCGGCGACGTCGAGGTCGACCGGCTGGCCGGGCGCGCGTGGATGCGAGGCCGCCCGCTCGCGCTGCGCCCCAAGGAGCTCGAGCTGCTCGCGTTCCTCCTCGCGCACGCGGGGCGGGTCGTCGCGCGGCGCCGCATCCTCGATGCCGTCTGGGGACGCGCCGCGGACGCGCCGACCAAGACGCTCGAGGTGCACGTGTCGATGCTGCGCCGGAAGCTCGGCGACCACGCGGCGACGCGCATCGTGACCGTCCGCGGGATCGGGTACCGCTACGACGCGCTCGCGCAGAGCAGCGCGGTGATCGTCAGCTCGTCGCCGTGGCGGGAGGGTGCTCCCGTGTCCACGCGTCCCACTCCGGCGTGAAGTAGCGGACGCGCGTCTTCTTGTACTCCTTGACGGACCAGAGCAGCGCGTAGTCGTCGACGCCGGTCTCGTCGCGGATCGCGTCGATCGTCGCCTCGCAGTCGCGCGCGCTGCGCCCGTGCACCATCGTGAACACCGAGTACGGCCAGTCCTCGTACGTCGGCCGGCGGTAGCAGTGGCTCACGGCCGCGAACCCCGCCATCTTCGGGCCGAGCTCCTCGAGCTGCTCCTCGGGGACGGCCCACACGCCCATCGCGTTCGCCTTGAACCCCGCCGTACGGTGGTTCATCACCGCCGCGAAGCGGCGCATCAGCTTGCGCTCCTTGAACGACGCGAGCATGTCGAGCACGTCGCGTTCGCTCACTCCGAGATGGGCGGCCTGCGCCGCGAACGGGCGCTCGACGAGCGGAAGGTCCTCCTGGACGACGCGGATCGTCTCGATCTCGACGTCAGACAGCTCGGGCGCCTCCATGTCGGGACGGCGCTCCGGCTTCTCGTGCTCGAGCACGTCGCTCTTTGCGTTCGCGGCCGTCGTGCCCGTCATGTCGAGCTTCACGCCGATCTTGTAGAGCTTCAGCGTCGGGAGCTTGCGTGTCACGAGGGCGCCGGACGCGCGGTGCAGGACGTCGACGTGCTCGTCGAGCGACTGTCCCGGCGGGACGGCGATCGTGTACCAGAGGTTGTACGCGTGGTTGCGCTTGTAGTTGTGGCTGACACCCGGATGCTCGCTCACGACGCGCGCCGCGTCGTCGACGCGGTCCGGGTCGATCTTCGCGGCGACGAGCGCGGAGTCGTACCCGAGCGCGCGCGTGTCGAAGATCGCGGACAGCTGGCGCAGCACACCGAGCTGCTTCAGTCGCCGTACCCGCGCACGCACGTCGGCATCGCCGATGGACAGCCGCTCCCCGAGCGCCCCGAACGGCTGCTCCACGACGGGGAAGTCCCACTGGAGCGCGTTCAACAGCTCGCGATCGACGTCCTCGAGCTCGTCCGAGTGCGATGTCATGCGCACGCCTCCGGCTGCGCGGTCAGGTGCACGTCATTGTCGCGCCCCGGCAGGTGTCGGCTCCCAACGCGCGCTACCCGACCGACACGGGTTCCGTCGGGTTCGAGGTCGGCGCGTTCGTGGCAGGCGACGCGTCCGTCCATGCGCCGAGGGTGACGTCGACCGAGCCCATCCGATTCCCCTGCGCGTAGGTCAGGTCCACGGTGTCGCCGGGCCGGCGGGGGCGGACCGCGGCCATCAGCTCCGCCATGCTGTCGACGGGCCGGCCGTCGACGTCGGTGATCACCATCCCGGCGGCGAGCCCGGCCCGGGCCGCAGGACTTCCGGTCTCCGTGCCGGTCACGAGCACTCCGGTCGGGTGGTCGTCGTGGTCCTCGCCGACGACCCCGAGCCAACCGTGCTCGGCCTTGCCCGTGCTCGTGATCTGGTCGGCGACGTCGGCCGCGACGTTCGCGGGCGTCGCGAGGCCGCCCGACACCCCGCGGACGGGGACGAGGATCCCGACGACGGTGCCGGACTGGTCGACGAGCGCGCCGCCCCCCGCCTCGGGCGAGATCGAATTGTCGGTCTGGACCATCTCGGCGAGCATCCGGCCCGGCCGCACCTGCACCAGCCCGTCGAGCGACGAGATGACGCCCGTGCTGACCCAGTGCTGGTCGAGTCCCACCCCGACCGCGATGACCTGGCGGCCGACCTGCAGGGAGTCGGCGGAGCCGAAGCGGGCCGCCGGGAGCGGCAGCTGGTCGACGCGCACCAGCGCGAGGTCGGTCGCCGGGTCGGTGCCTGCGAGCTGGCCGGTCGCCGAGCGGCCGTCGACGGTCGTGACGGTGATCGTCCCCGAGCCGTCGACGGCGTCGGAGCTCGTGAGCACGCGGCCGCCGCCGATCGCGACGCCCGACGAGCGTCGCGTTCCCGATGCCGACGTGAGCGCGACGCCGACGACGCTCGGTCCCGCCTGCGCGACCACGCGCGCGACGAGCTCCGCGTTGTCGGCGCGCTGCTCGCGCGTCGACTCCGCAAGCGATGAGTCGTGATGGTCGAACGCGCCGAACGCGGCGAGCGTCGTCACCGTGACGAGCGCGCCGACCGCGCCCGCGACGAACGCGATCGCCCACTCCCGTCCACCGCCCCGTGACGCGGGCCGCGTGCTGCGCGTCCGCGGACCGAGCTCCGCGGGGTGGATCCAGAGGCGGTCCAGAGGATCGGGGGGCGAACCGCCCGAGCCGCCCTCACCCTCGTCGGGGGTGCCGGCAGACATGGCGAGCGAGTGTACCGACGGCCTCCTCGCACGCGACCGCGGCACACGACCGCGGGCATCGCTCGGGAAAGCAGTCCTGGGCGTCCGTCCGTAGAATGACCTGCGTGCTGGCCCCGCCCGCCGCCGACGACTGGATCGCGCTCGCGTCCGGGCCGCTGCCCGTCGACCGCGCGCTCGGTTGGGCGGCGACGCCGGGGAGTGGCGGGATCGCGTGCTTCCTCGGAATCGTGCGCGATCACTCCGAGGGGCGCGACGGCGTCGTCGGTCTGACGTACGAGGTGTACGAGGAGCAGGCGACGCGCGCGCTCAGCGACGTCGCGGTCGACGCGCGACGGCGTTGGCCGTCCGTCGAGCGCGTCGCGCTGCTCCATCGCGTCGGCGATCTCGAGCTGTCCGAGGTCTCCGTCGCCGTCGTCGTGTCGGCGCCGCACCGCGCCGAGGCCTTCGAGGCGGCGCGCTACTGCATCGACACGCTCAAGGAGACCGTCCCGATCTGGAAGCGGGAGCACTGGGATGGCGGTTCCGACTGGGCCGTGTGCGACCATCCCCTCCGTTCCGTTCCGGGCACCTAGGAGAGCGACGTGGAGTTCCTGCTGATGGCGGCCGTCCTCAGCATCGTCGGCATCGGCGTTCTCCTCGTCCGGAACCGGCGGCCGACCTCGATGGAGTCGAGCATCGACGAGTTCGCCCGCGGGCTCGAAGCGCTCGCGCCGCCGGAGGAACGGTCGCGCCGACCGGCGAAGACCCGCCGCCGCACCGGAGCGCAGCGCACTGGCTAGGGACCTCGCGATCGACCTCGGCACCGCGAACACGCTCGTCTACTCGCGGGGCCAGGGGATCATCCTCAACGAGCCGACCGTCATCGCGCTCAACAGCCGCACGCAGGACGTGCTCGCGATGGGCCACGAGGCGTGGCAGATGATCGGGAGGACACCGGGCTACATCGTCGCGGTCCGGCCCCTTCGTGGCGGCGCGATCACCGACTTCGAGATCACGCAGCGGATGATCCGGCTGCTGTTCCAGCGCGCGGGTGTGTCACGCCTCTACCGGGCGCGCGTGCTCATCTGCGTGCCGTCCGCGATCACCCACGTGGAGCAGCGCGCGGTGCTGGAGGCCGCACGGCGCGCGGGCGCCGCCGCGACGTATCTCATCGAGCAGCCCATGGCGGCCGCGATCGGCGCGGGGCTGCCGATCCACGAGCCGCTCGGCAACCTCGTCGTCGACGTCGGCGGCGGTACGACCGAGGTCGCGGTCATCTCGCTCGGCGGGATCGTCGCGCTCGAGGCGGTGCGCGTCGGGTCGTTCGACATCGACGCCGCCATTCAGTCGTACGTGCGCCGCGAGTACGGCATCGCGATCGGTGAGCGCACCGCGGAGGAGATCAAGCTCGCGATCGGATCGGCGTTCCCGCTCGAGGACGAGTTCAAGGCCGAGGTGCGCGGCCGAGACCTGATGACCGGCCTCCCGAAGACGATCATCCTCTCGCCGGACGAGGTGCGCGACGCCGTGGAGGAGCACGTCCGCGCGATCTGCGACGCGGTGATCCGCGCGCTCGCGCAGACGCCGCCCGAGCTCGCGCAGGACCTCATCCTGCAGGGCATCCATCTCGTCGGCGGTGGGTCGATGCTGCGTGGTCTCGACCGGCGCATCGCGGAGGAGACGGCGCTGCCGGTGCATCTCGTCGACGCGCCGCTCGAGTGCGTCGTGCTCGGCGCGGGTCGCTGCCTCGAGTCGTTCGACCGGCTGAAGGAGATGTTCATGGGCCGCGCGCAGGCGTGACGGGTCACGCGCCTGACGGGTGTGGGTAGGTCGATCGCGTCCTCCGATGTGTCGCGCCGTTGGCAGGGGAGCGGCGAGCTTGCGAGCGCGACCATCAATGCAGATCCTCGGCGGCTTGACGGACCTGCCAGTCGGGATCGTCGCGTGCGCGTGCGAGGGCGTCGTCGACCGCGGGGCCGTCGAACGGCGCCAGCGCGAGCACCGCGCGGCGACGGACGGCGGGCTTGTCACGGCACGCGGCGAGGATCGCGTCGAGCCCGCGCGTGTCGCCGAGCGCGCCGAGCGCCGCGACGGCTGCTTCGCGCACGAGCGGGTCCGGGTGCCCGGTCGCGGCCGTGACGAGCGCGGGGACCCCACCGCCGTGACGTGTCGAGTCGCCGAGCTCGCCGAGCGCCCACGCCGCTGCCTCGGCGACTCCGGCATCAGCGTCGTGGAGGAGCCGTATCACGTTCACGACGGGCGCCGGACGCCCCAGCGCCGGGGCGAGCTCCGCGGCGCGCCGGCGCACCGCGGGATCTCCGTCGCGTGCAGCGCGTCGCCATGCGGAACGCGCTCGGCGTGACGCGCTCGCGCGAACGAGTGCACCCAGTGCGGCCGCGCGCACGCGCGAGTCGGCGTCGTCGAGGAGTCGCTCGACGCGCGAG
>Ga0070739_10000989_pt1 | contig 46027 bp, 41 predicted proteins | sample Coa_R1_7_FD_66445 | JGI IMG/M metagenome (GOLD analysis project Ga0070739, IMG submission 66445) | Surface soil microbial communities from Centralia Pennsylvania, which are recovering from an underground coalmine fire - Coalmine... | ecosystem: Environmental > Terrestrial > Soil > Unclassified ...
GAATGCTGGTCCAGAACAGACTGGCGTGGGGCAGCATCATGGAGAACGGCAGCACGCCGAGAATCGAGCACCAGATGACGGCCTTGCGCCCGATCCGGTCGCCGACCGGCCCGCCGATGATGGTGCCCGCGGCCACCGCGCCCAGGAAGATAAACAGGTGGACCTGCGCGTTCTGCACGGTCACGTGGAACTTGCTGATCAGGTAGAAGGTGTAATAGCTGCTGAGGCTCGCCATGTAGACGAACTTCGAGAAGACGAGGGTGACCAGCACGGCGATGGCGAAGGCCACCTTACGCGAGGGCAACTGCTGGTGGTGCGCGGCGGCTTTGGCGGATTTCTTGAGCGTGCCGCGGCGCGCCTTGTACCAGGCGCCCACACGCATCAAAATGAGGATCGCCACCAGCGCGGCGGCCGAAAACCAGGCGATGCTGCGCTGGCCCACCGGCACTACGATGTAGGCTGCCAGCAGAGGCCCCAGCGACGTTCCGAAATTGCCGCCGACCTGAAAAATCGATTGCGCCAGCCCATGCTGCCCGCCCGAGGCCATGCGCGCCACGCGCGAGGATTCGGGATGAAAGACCGAGGACCCGATCCCCACCATCCCCACCGCGAAGATGATCGACAGATACGACGGCGCCGAGGACAGCAGCAGCAGGCCGACCAGCGTGAACCCCATCCCGATCGCCAGCGAGTAGGGCGTGGGGCGGCGGTCCGTGTACAGGCCCACCACCGGTTGCAGCAGCGATGCGGTGAGCTGGATGGTTAGCGTGATCAGGCCGATTTGCCCGAAATCGAGATGATAGGAAGTCTTCAGAATCGGGTACACGGCCGGGATCACCGACTGCATCATGTCGTTCAACAGATGGCAGAAGCTGATCGCGGCCAGGATGCGGAAGGCGGCGCGGTCGGTGGCCTTGGTCTGCGGAGTGGCGGGGAGGCCTCTCACGCTGGCGCTGGTGGACACCCTTCCAGTGTATCGTTCCGAGCTGGGCGCGGCGCGGGGTTTCAGGCGGCGGCTTCTGATTCGGCCAGCGCGGGGGCTCGCTGGGTGAATACGTACCGTCCGGCGGCCGCCGCCGCGCCTAGCGCCGCCGCGGCCATCAGGAACGCCGCCGCATAGCCGAACGAGTTGGCAACGATCCCCGCGGTGAAGGAACTGACGCCGACGAACAGATCGTAAAACGCGCTCAGCAGGCTGACGGTGGACCCGCGCTCGCCGTCGGGCGTCTTGCGCAGCACCGTGGAAACGATCGACGCCCAGGGAAACGAGAAGCCGAACCCCAGCAGCGCAGCCCCGGCGATGGCGCCCGGGAAGCCCGGACCCGTGGCGAGTAGGATCAAGCCGGCCGCCATGCCGCAGATTCCGCTATAAAACGTGATCCGCGGATGAATGCGGTCGGGCAGGCCGCCCAGGAAAAATCGCGACAGCAGCACCATGCCCGCATAAGTCGAGAAAGCGTCGGGTCCGGCGTTGCCGTGCCGCGCCAGATGCAGGATGAGAAATCCAGTGACGACCGGATAGTGCACGTTGACAAATCCCACTGACAACCCCGCGGGAATCAGCGAGCGCTTGATCCATTTCTTGGGCGCGTGGTGCGCGGACGGGCGGTAGTCCTCGGGAACCTGGCTGAGCAAAGCGAGGGCGGAGAGCGCCAGAATCACCTGAAACTCGGCCGCATGGCGGAACGAGCCCACGAGCTGGCCGATCAGCGGTCCCGCGGCGACCCCGCCCCAGATGCCGCTGCTGAGATATCCCAGGGCGCGGGCGCTGCGCTGGACTCCGGCCACCTCGACGCACCAGGCCGCGGCGCCAGTGTACAGGCACGCCTCGCCGATGCCTTGCAGGGTGCGCCCAAGGTACATCGCGGCGACGCCGATGGGCAGCAGATAGGCGCAGCCGGCCAGCGTGCAACTGGTGAGTCCGGTGAGGAAGGCCAGCTTGCGGCCCTTGCGGTCGGCGATGCGGCCGGCGAAGACGCGGCTGCACAGCGCGACTACAGAAAAGGTCCCGATGACGAAGCCGACGGTGCGGTCCGAGCCCCCGAGATCGTTGTGGATGTGCGGCGCCAGGCCCGGCAGAACCGTGCCGAAACCCAGGAATCCAAGAAACGTCGCAGCGATCAGGAGCCAGAAGCGCCCCGGCAACGAGGAACGCGCGCCCATTGCTCATCATCGCACAGGACGAACCAGGGTTACGGCCGTAAGGTTACTGGTGCGCTACCGCCCCCAGCCGGCCCGCTTTATACAGCCGCTCATCCATGCGCGCCAGGCCGCGCTCCATCGGCCGGGTGAGGATCGCCGTGTGCGGAATGCCGCACAGGTGAGCCGGGATCTCCCAGACCTCGCGGTCGGCGGTCATCCAGCCGATGTGGTCGAAGCGCGCCAGGTTCACGGGACGGGAGAACCCGCGCAGAGTTTTCTCGCCCGCGGGATTGAAATAGTGCTCGAAGTAGCTCATGACCAGCTCGCGGATGGTGCGATAGACCGGCTCGCGCGAGCGCAAGCCCGAGTAATCCGATTTCGCCAGCGCGCCCCAATGCCCGTGCCTGCGGTACACCGCCAAAACATGGTCGCTGTCGCGCACCGCTTCCAGGTCTACGATCAGCGGCGGGTAACCGAGCAGCCGCAGAGCCGCGGCGGCCAATAGCGCGCCCTCCATGCAATGCGCCACGCGGTCCCGCAGCACCATTTTCGGCGAGCGGCAGGTATTTCCGCCGGGCTCCAGGCTGTAGCCCACTTCGCAGTCCAAGAAATGCTGGATGCGCGCGGGCGAAGTCAACTGGCGCAGCGCCTCGCGCTCGCGCGGATCGAAGCGTAGGATAGATAGCTTCCGTGTGGAGCGGTCCATTGTTGATATACTCACCTTTTTGGTATGGGTGAACTCCGGCTCGGCGACGTCATTGACGACTTTTGCGTGAAATGCCACCGGCTGACCAACCATTCGGTAGTGTCGCTGATGGACGGGCAGGCCGCAAAGGTGCGCTGCCGGACCTGCTACAGCGATCACGATTACCGGCATGAGCAGGCTCCGCCTTCGAAGAAAGAGCTGAAGAAGGCGGCGCTGTTCAATGAAGTGCTGTCGGCCGCCGCGATGCCCGCCGCCGCGCCCGACGGCGGATCGCCCCCCGCGGCCGCGGAAGAAAAGAAAGCGGAACGGAAAAAGAAATAGCGTCCTTGAAGGGGCGTCCCGTCCCGGCGGCGCGGGCCGGCTTCTAATCGCTTAGCGCGCCGCGGCGCGGATCTCCTGCGTCTTCGGCTCCTGCGCCCGCTTCATCTCGAACGGCGTGCTCTTCACGATCTCCATCACCAGCGCGGAGAAGCGGTAATCGTTCCTGGCGGCGGCCTGTTCGATCATGCGCACCGAGGGCATATCGTAATACTCCAGCCCGCGCCCGAGCCCGTAGGTCAGCAATTTTTCCGTCAGCGTTCGGACGAACTGCTCGGGATGCTTCAGGATCGCCTTGCGCAGCGCCACCGGGCCGTCCACGGCAGTTCCGTCGGCAAGCTGGCCGCTCGCGTCGATCACCGCGCCGGCGTCTTGGGTGCGCCACCCGCCCACTGCGTCGAAATTTTCGAGCGAAAATCCCAGCGGGTCGAGGATCTTATGGCAGCTCGCGCACACCGGGTTCTTGCGATGCTCCTCCATTAGCGCGCGCACCGAACGCGGCGTGGCATTGTCGGCGTTTTCCTTGAGCGGCGGCACGTTCGGAGGAGGGGCCGGCGGCGGCGTGCCCAGAATGTTCTCCAGGATCCACTTGCCGCGCTTCACCGGAGAGGTCCGGTTGGCTTCCGACGTCACCGTTAAAATACTGCTCTGCCCGAGCAGGCCCCGGCGATTCTCATCCTTCAGCGTCACGCGGCGGAACTGGCTGCCGTAAACGTTCGGGATGCCGTAGTGCATGGCCAGACGCTGGTTGACGAACGTGTAGTCGGCGGTAAGCAGGTCCAGAACATTGCGGTCTTCGCGTACGATGCTCTCGAAAAACAGCTCCGTTTCGCGGCGCATGGCTTGGCGCAGGTTGTCGTCGAAATTGGGGAACAGATCCTCATTGGGAGCGACGCTTTGGAGATTCCGCAAAAACAGCCACTGGCCCGCGAAGTTTTTCACCAGGGCCCGGGCCTTCGGGTCAGCGAGCATGCGCTTGACCTCGCGCTCCAGAACCGCGGGCTCGTGCAGCTTGCCCTGCGTGGCGGCGGTCAGAAGCTCGTCATCGGGAATCGTGCTCCATAAGAAGAAGGACAGGCGGGAGGCCAGTTCCAGGTCGCTCGCGTGATAGATCGATCCCGGCGCGATGTTGGGCGGGTCGGGCTCGGCGCGGAACAGGAAGTTGGGGCTCGCCAGGATCAGGCGCAGGGCTTCCTCGATGCCGCGGTCGAAACTGCCGCGGTTGCGGCCCTGCTGGTAAAAGCTGAGCAGCAGCTCGGTGTCCTTTTCCGTAATGGGACGGCGGTAGGCGCGACGCGCCAGGGTGGAGACGATCTGCCTGGCGCACGGCACTTCGTCGGCGGCCTTCGACGGATGGCAAACGAAGACCCGGCGGCGGCTGGGCGTATCGCCGGGACCCTTCACATTGAAGGGGCCGGTGATCTGGACATGGTCAATCCGGGGAATGCCATTCATGTTTTGCAGGTCCAGATCGCGGGTGAAGGGCTGGAGCGGCTCGTCCGATTCCGAGGCGTTCCGACGCAGGAACGCGACTGCGACCGCGTGCGGGCCGGCCTTCACCGGGACGCGGCATTTCAACCGCGCATCCAGCGTATCCTTCGCGACACCCAGATTGGCGTCCGACATTCTGTTATCCTCTTCGCCGCCCACCGGGGCAAGGAACACGCGTTGGCCGTCGATACTGATTTCGAGCTGATGCGGGTATTCCAGACCGGTGACATAGCCGACGATATTCTGAAATAGCGCCACGGAAAAGTCGTAGTCGCCGTCGAGAGGGAAATTCTGATGAATCAGCACTCCGCCGCGCGTGCCGAGCGGCAGGCCCTCGATATGCTCCTCCTGTGCAAGATCGGGAGGCACCTGGTAAAGCTGGCTCACCGGCGTCATGTTCGGGTCGCCGACCGCGAGCGCGGCAATCTTGCTCGACGCGGCCAGATACTGCTCCAGCAGCGACGGCGACACCTTCAGCACGTCGGCGATGTTGTCGAACCCGTTGCTTTCGTCGTCGGCCGGCAGCAATGCGGATACGTCTATATCCAGATCGATCAGATCGCGCACGGCGTTGCCGTATTCGGTGCGGTTCAGGCGGTGCAGCGGCGCCCGTCCGGGATTCGGATGGGTCGCGGCGGCTTGGTCCAAAGAGGTTTCCAGATAGTGGATGAAGGCGTATTTATCAGCCTCGCTCGGGCGGGGCATCCCCTGCGGAGGCATCATCCCGCCGCGCAGTTTGCGAATGGCTTTTTCCCAGGTTTCCGCGGCGGACGCCGGGTGATCCACGTCGATCTTGTCGAGCGACAGGCCGGCCGTGCGAAGTTTCTGGTTATGGCAGGTGACGCAATACTGATCAAGCAGCGCGCGCTCGCCCGACGCCCCGGTCTGTGGCGGCGGAGCCGCGTGAAGAGAACCTATGCCGGCCCACAGAGCCAGCGCACACACATAGCGCACTACACCTCCCGACTCTGGCCGAATTATATCAAGCCCGATCCCGACGAAACTGCTAAGCGCCTCCATCCTTTGTATACTTGTTTCGCATTTCATCTTTGTCGCGAGGAGTTTCCATGCACGCTCGATGCAAGCCCGATGTGACAGCGTCTGCACTGGCTTTGGCCCTGGCCGGAGGTCTTGCCGCCTTGGCCGCGCAGAACGATTCCACGCTCGTGAAACTCGACTCCGGAATGGTCTCCGGCATCCAGGGCTCGACTCCGGACATGCGGATCTACAAGGGCATTCCTTTTGCCGCGCCTCCGGTGGGCGATCTGCGCTGGCGGGCGCCCCAGCCGGTGGCTCACTGGACCGGAGTCCGCAAGGCGGACGCCTTCTCGCCGGCGTGCATGCAGGGCAGCGGCAATGGCTCCAGCGAGGACTGCCTCTATCTGAACGTCTGGACCGCGGCGAAATCGGCGGGCGAGAAGCGGCCGGTGATGGTGTGGATCTACGGCGGCGGCTATAACACCGGCTCGGGCTCGCAGGCCATGTACGACGGCGAAGCGCTGGCAAAAAAGGGCGCGGTGATCGTCACGCTAAATTACCGGCTGGGAGTGTTCGGATTCTTCTCCTATCCTGAGTTGACCAAGGAGTCTGACCGCCGGGGCGCCGCCAATTTCGGCGTGATGGACGCGATCGCGGCGCTCGAATGGGTGCAGAAGAATATCGCGCAGTTCGGCGGCGACCCGAAGCGCGTGACGATCTTCGGCGAATCGGCGGGAGCGGGAATGGTGGCGAATCTCATGGCGACGCCCAAGGCGAAAGGGCTGTTTCAGCGCGCCATCGGCGAAAGCAGCGCATGGTCCACGGCGACGATTGCGAAGCTGAACACGCTTGCCCAGGCCGAGCAGGCAGGCGTGAAGTTCGCCGAGGGCGTGGGCGCCAAATCGCTTGCGGAATTGCGCGCCAAGCCCGCGGACGTGATCCTCAAAGGCGGCCGCGGCGTGGGCCCTATTGTCGATGGCTGGCTGATTTCGGAAGATCCCGGCTCAGTCTTCCTGGCGGGCAGACAGATCGAGGTGCCCGTGCTCACGGGCTCGAATCGCGACGAATCTTTCGCCGCCGCTCCCCGCAGCGCGGAGGATTTTGTCGCGCAGGCGCGCAAGCGCTTCGGCGAGCTTGCGGATGAGTATCTGAAGTTGTACCCGGCGGGCTCGGACGAGCAGGCTCGCGAATCGGCGTTCTTTTCGGGCCGGGATGAGATGGCGTTCGTGATGCGGAACTGGGCCCGGCTGGCGGCCAAGCCGGGCAAGTTCAAATCGTATGTCTACTACTTCACCCAGCAGCGGCCTTTGATGACCGGCGGCAAAGAGGGCGGTCCGTTTGCGCCAGGCCCGCACGGCAGCGCCACGCACGTTTCCGAGATTCTCTATGTCTTCCATCATCTCGACAACAGCCGTCCGTGGACCGATGCGGATCGCAAGGTCGCGGATACGATGTCGTCATACTGGGTGAATTTCGCCGCCGGCGGCGACCCCAACGGCAAGGGGATGGCGAAGTGGGCGGCGTATGATGGGACGGGCAAAACGGTGATGGTGTTCGGAGACCCGCCGCAGGGCAACCAGACGCCGACGGACCAGCAGATCGCGTTCTTCCAGTCCTACTTCGAGAAGCTGTACGCGAAATAAGACAAAGGCTGCCGCAGTTCCGGCGGGAGCGGCGGCAGTCGGGTCCAGATTAAAACAAAAGCTTCAAGCTGAACTGGGTTTGGCGTGCCAGGTTGCTGATACCGCCGGTACCCACCAGCGAGGTGATTTGTCCGGCCGTGGTGTTCCGCGTGGCTTGATACCCGGTCAGAGCCGATCCGGCGCTGAACACGGCCGTGCTCGGGAAGCTGAAGTTCGGGTGGTTGAAGATATTGAACAGCTCGGCGCGGAACTGAAGGCTGACTCTCTCCGTGATCCGCGTGCTCTTCAACACACTGAAGTCCGTGTCCACATAGCCTGGCCCGATCAGCACATTCCGGCCGAGGTTGCCGACCGTGCCGTAGGCCGAAGCCGTGAAGCACTGCGGGTTGTACCACTGATGGACGTTCTGGTTCGCGTACACATCGCAACCCGCCACGTAGTTGGGGCGCGGGTTATCGAAGTTGTTGCCCAGATCGGCCTGATCGCCTTCCCCGAGCGAGAACGGAACGCCCGTGTGCCAGGCCTGCACGCCGGTGATCTGCCAGCCTTCCACCAGACGGTTGCCCTTGAAGGGAAGCGAGTACACGGCATTCGCCGAAATGTTGTGGCGGAGATCGTAGCTACAGGTTCCCCGGTCGATGCTCCAGTCGTAGGGATTGGTATTGGCCGAGGTCACATTGTTGAAGCCCAGCCCGCCGTAGGTGTACGCGCTGTCGATGCAGTGCGAGTAGGTGTAGGAGAACTGGAACATGAAGCCGGACGATAGCCGGTGTTGAAGCCCCACTTGGAGCGAGTTGTAGCTGGAATGGCTGGACGTGTCCGACATATCCAGTGCGCCGAAGGCGGGGGAGGGCCGCGGGTTCTGAACGTAAGAGACCTGGCCGGTGTTCGGGTCGGTGTGCGCTGTGGCGAAGTGCATCACCCCGTTGATGATCGTGGGGACCGGCGCGTTGAAATCGTGGAAGGCCAGCAGGTGAACGCCGCTGGTTCCCGCGTAGCCGACGGTCAACAGACTGTTGCCCGGCAACTCGCGCTGGATCGTGAACGTGTACTCCATCGTGTACGGCGTGGTGTGAATCCCGTAATAGGTGCCGTTGGTGTTGCTCAATAGCGGGGTTCCGCCTCCGACGAACGGCGTGGGCCAGTTCGGATCGCCATTGAAGAAGAACTGGTTCTCGGTCAGGTACGGCGGATTGGTCAGATAGGCTGACGAGAACGTGTAGGTTTGGAAAACGTCGTGGAAGATTCCGAAACCAGCGCGGACCGCGGTCTTGTGATCTCCGAAGACGTCCCACGCCAGCCCGACTCGGGGATCGAAATTCTTGTTGGACGGGTTGGTCACGAATGCATGCGGCACATTCTGGAACCCTGTTCCGAACGGCGGACCGACCGCATTGTAGAAGTTATTGTGGATCTCGATGGGGTTGGATTCCCAGCCGTAGCGCAGCCCGATATTCAACGTGAGCCGGTTATTGATCTTCCAGTCGTCCTGGATATACGGCTGAATTGAAATGAGGCGTTCCGCTCGATAGGTGTTCGTTCCGCCATTCGGGGCGCCCGTGAACTCGAAGGGATTTCCCGAGAAGAACGTTGGAAGGCTGAGGAAGATATAGAAACCGTTCCAGTAAGTGTAGGCGTAGGGATTGAGCTGCTCGCGTTTAAAGAACCCGCCCAGGCTGATGGTATGGGATCCCTTGATCCATTTCAAGTCGTCCTTCTGCGTGAACTTGTTTTGGACGTATTGAAAGGGGTTGATGAACGCGGCGCCCAGCGGGGCGATGCCCAAGGGCATGGCCACGTACACATCCTCGCGGGGAGGATCAAAGATCTGAAGCGCGGCGTGCTGGGTCGGCTGATTTTCGGACGTGACAGGCCGGGATACCGAAGAATAGAACTGGTTAATCAGAGTCGGCGAGAACAGATGGCGCTCGCCGATCGTGAAAAACTGGTTGTGGGTGATGTCGAAGGTAGGCCACAAACCGAGGCCGGCATAAGTGGTGCGGCTGCCGAAATCGATCTGATAGCGCCCAAACAGGGCGTCCTGATCGGAGATGTTGTAGTCCACCCGGACCAGGCCGAAGTCCTCGGGCGAGCTCTGCGCGCCGACGTAGTTGTAAATGCCGACATCGGGATTGTTCGGCAGCGTGGAGGTCGGCAGCGGATATAAATCCAGCATCGCCTTGGAAGCTGGATTGATCGGCGTGGGCACTCCGCTGATGATCCCCTGATGTACGGCGGCGCTGGGAACGAAGTTCACGTAGGTGGTGTCCAGCACCTGCCGGATGCCCTCATAATTGGCGAAGAAAAACAGCTTGTTCTTCATGATGGGGCCGCCCAGGCTGGCGCCGAATTGATTCCTGCGGAACGGCGGCGGCGAGCCCGCATCGAAGAAGCTGCGCGCGTCCAGGGCGCTATTGCGGAAGAATTCATACGCCGAGCCGTGGAAGTCATTGGTGCCGGACTTGCTGACGGCGTTGATCGCGCCTCCATTGCCGCCGTACTGCGCGCCATAGGTGCCCGTCAACGTCTGAAACTCGGCGATGCCCTCGATACCCAGGGAAGTGCCGGTCACGTTGCCGCCAGCGTTGCGCTGCCACCAGTTCAGCATGTCTTCGCCATCCAGCATATTCGCGTACCCTTCGGGCCGCGTACCTGCGATCGAATAAGCGTTGGCGACCGAGGTCAGGGCGGAGTTTCCTCCCGCCGGATAAGTCGAGACGCCGGGGGCCAGCAGAATCAATTGCTCGAAGTTGCGCCCGTTCAGCGGCAGGTCCCGCATCTGAGTCTGGTTCACCAGGGAGGAAAGCGTCGCGTTGGTGGTCTCCACCTGCGATACCTCCGCGGATACAGTGACCGTTTCGGTGGCCTGGCCGACGGGCAATTGAAGGTCGATCACCGGCGCGCTTCCGACGGTCAATGTGACACCGGAACGCACCGTGGTCCGAAAACCTGATTTCGATCCGCGAACTTCGTACGTGCCGATGCCGAGGTCGGGAACCGTATAGCGGCCCTGGCCGTCGGTGGTCACGGTTCGAACGGCGCCGGTTTCAGAGTTCCTGATTTCGATGGAGGCTGCGGGTACGGCGGCGCCCGAACTATCCGTTACCGTGCCTGAGATGGAGGCGGTGGCGGCCTGCGCGTGCATCCGAGCCGGGACGGCCAGGCTCGCAATCACCGCAAGACACCACAAAAAAACGAGGTGGTGCTTCTTCATTCGGATTACCCCTTTTTCAATAAAAGCGTTACCCCTAGGACAGAAGCGAGAGCGGGGTGGAGTAAGTTGCCGGTTCCGCGAGTTGCCGGTCAGATGAGCGTGCTCACCCCTGCCGCTGTGGTCATTCTACGCGCGAATCGTTTTGCCCGTCTATAAAGCGGCGTTGATAGTCGGTATTCCAACGCGTGATATCCGTGTGCCACGAAATTGCTAGTTTGACGCGCCGCAATGCCAGCCGGTTTCCAGTGAATTGGGAGTCCTTAGGAATTTAGTTTCGCCGCGTAGATCCGGAACATCTCCCGGCTGAAGACCACGAAAATCACTTCGCGTACTGTGGAGGCTGGATTTTCCAAATGAGCCTTCACCTCCCGGATCGCGATCTCGGCGGCCTCGTGCATGGGATAACCGTAGGCTCCGGTGCTGATCGCGGGAAAGCTGATGCTGCGGACAGTGCGCTCCTCGGCCATGCGGAGGCAGGTCCGGTAACAGGATGCAAGCTGCTCGGCTTCGCCGCTGCTCCCGCCGCGATAGATCGGGCCGACCGCGTGGAATACGAATTGGGCCGGCAGTCGGCCCGCGCTCGTGGCCAGGGCGCTTCCGGGAGCGCACCGGCCGATCCGCGCGCGGATGCCGTCGAGTTCGCGCATGATGTGCGGGCCGCCGCGCGCATGGATGGCGCCGTCGACTCCGCCGCCTCCCGCCAGTGCGGAGTTCGCCGCATTGACGATCGCGTCCACCCGCACCCGCGTAATGTCGCCCTCGCGCAGCAGGATTTTCGCGCCGGTGGAGCTAGTCCACTCCATGTTTTGAGTCTGGCAGAGCGAAGGCGTGCAGCGAACTGCCGCCCGCGACGATCAGGTATTGCTTGCCGTCCAGCGCATACGTGACCGGCGCGTTCTGAACTCTGCCGACGTCCGCGTGCCACAGCGTGGCGCCGTCGCTGGTCCGAAGCGCCAGTACGCTGGTGCGATTGTCGCCGCTAATCGTCAGACCGGAGTCTGTGGTGAGCACTCCGGCGGTCCCCGCGCCGTCTCCGATCCCGTGTTCCCAGGCGATCCGTCCCGTCCGGTAATCGATCGCGCGCAGGAAGGATTTTCCCGCCACGTTGTAATCGGCGCCCGCCCATCCGTAGCCGCCGTGCTCGGCCTTGAAGAAGTAAATGCCGTAGCCGTCCTGTGCGCTGACAATGAATAGGCCGGTCTTCGGATCGAAGCTGGGCGGCCGGAAATTGGTCGCGCCAGCTTCGTTGGGCGCCACGAGCACTCCGTCTTTGGCCGGTTCTTTCGCCGGATCGGGAATCGGGCGTCCGGAGGAATCGATTCCTTTGGTCCAGTTGACCGCAGCGAACGGAGCCGTAAGAAGATTTTTTCCAACGGTGCGGTCGAGCACGAAGAAGTAGCCGTTGCGCGAGGCCTGCATCAACAGTTTGCGAGGCCGCCCGCCGAACTCCGCGTCGGCCAGCACCGGAACCTCGTTCGCGTCCCAGTCATGCGTATCGTGCGGCGAGACCTGAAAGCCCCACACCAGTTTTCCGGTATCCGGGTTCAACGCCACGATGCTGCATGTCCAGCGATTGTCTCCGAGCCGCACCGAGCCGTTCAGCACGGGCGTGGGATTGCCCGTGCCGACGAAGACCAGATTCAGTTCGGGATCGTACGTGCCGGTGGTCCACATCTGGCCGCCGGTGGCGCCTCCGCTTTCGCTCTCCGGCCCGCCCCCTGGCGGAGTACTGTAGAAAATCCACTGGGTTTTGCCGGTGTCGGCATCGATGGATTTGAGTTGTCCGGGGACGTTATCGAAATCTCCGGAGACGCCCACCAGCACATGATTCTTCACCACCAGCGGAGCGTTGGTGGACCAGTAGCCCTTGTTCGAATCCGCGATGACGACGTTCCATTTGATCTTTCCGCTCTTCGCGTGGAAGGCGATCAGGTGGCAGTCCGGAGTGGTCAGGTAAACCGTGTCTTTGTAAACAGCCGCGCCACGGTGGCCGATGTGGAACGCGTTGTTCATCGGGTGCTGATAATGCCAGCGCTGCTTTCCGGTGCGCGCATCGATCGCCCAGAGGTTATCCGGCGTGGTGATATAGAGCACGCCGTCCATCAGGATCGGAGACGCCTTGATGGGCGCGTTCTGGCCGGTCTGAAAGGTCCAGACCTTTTCCAGCCTCTCGATATTTTCCGGCGCGATCTGCCTCAGCGCGCTGTGGCGCTGGCCGTTGTACGCGCCGTGATAGGTGAGCCAGGCATCCGCAGGCGGATTCAGGAGCTTGTTGGCATCGGCGCTTTGGGCGGACGCGGCGGCAATCCACGCGGCGCTCACGGCGATTCCCAGGCAGATCCGGTTCATTTGAGTGTGTCGAGATAAGCGAAGACGTTGTGCATATCGCCGTCGGTGTACCGCCCGAGCTGGGTGAAATGCGCCGACATCGGGTCCTCAATCTTCACCTTTACGGCGCTCCTCTGATATGTCTGCCGCGCTCCGAGCGGATCCAGCACGGTCACCGAAAATTCGTCCTGCGCGACTAAAGGCGCGGCCACCGTCTGGCCCGACTCGAGCGTGAAGACCGCTTTCGGCGCCGACAAGGCCGGCCGTCCGCTTGGGTACAGCATGCGCTGAAGCAAGGCGAGCCCCTTATAGCGGCTTGCGATCCCGGAGAGATCGCCGGTTGGCGAATGGCATCCCGAGCATCCGCCCGGGCCGTTGAAATACGCCTGGCCGTCGGCGGCGTTGCCAGTGGCGAGGTCCGGGGGTTCCACCGTCCGGCGCCCGCCGGCGAGCGTCGCGAACCTGTCCATCTGGTTGTGCACGAACGCGACGATCGAATTCAGATCCGATTCGGGCAGAGAGAACGAGGGCATTCCCGCATCCGGGCGCCCGGCGCGCAGCAGGGGCCCGATTTGATCGCCGCGAACGTCCCGCGCCACCAGCTCGGAGCGCGTGAGGTCCGGCCCGGACTCGCCGCCCGTGGCATCGCGCCCATGGCAGAACCCGCATTGCGCCGCGAAGCGCTGTGCGCCCGCCTGGATCTGCTCCGGCGGATAGGTCTGCGGTGTCCCGGACTTGAGGCGCGGAAGCGCGGCGGGACTCTGGCTCGGATCGCGCGGGGGACGCTGCGCCAGCATCGATCCCATCAGGACCAGCGCTGCGGCGGCCTTGGACAGAATCCGGGTTGCCTTCATGGGTGCAAAAATCATCGTATCCGAAACCGCGCGCACGGACGGTTCGCCGCTTAGGGCTTCAGCAGCGGAATGCTTTCGGCCGGCGCAGGAGGGGGAATCGATTGAATGTAGGCGAACAGATCCGCGACTTCGGCGTCGGTCAAAACGGCGGCGCGGAACGGCGGCATCTGGCTCGGCGGCGGATTGCGGAGAATGTTGCGGAATCCCTGCAACGTCAGCTTGGTCTGCGCCAGGCGCGGCCCGGCTAATCCGCCCTGCCCCCGCCAGCCGTGGCACTCGTAACAGGCCTTGACCTCGAACAGCCGCCTGCCATTTTGCGCATTCGGCGTCTGCCCGCCGAGCCATCCCGCCATCGCCAGCGCCGCTGCGAATAATAAGATTCCACGCTGCATGGTTACCTCGGCTGCGTCACGACGTCGATCAGTACGGGCTCGCCTCTTTTGACGCGCTCCAGCCCGCGGCGGATCGCCGGCCCCAGGTCGTTGGGGTTCTCGACCGGTCCTTCCGCGTACAGCCCGAAGCCCTTGGCCACCGAAGCGTAATCGATATTGGGTCCTTTCAGCGCCGTCCCGATATCGCTTTTTTCGGGGCTGCGGTCGTACTTGGCGCCCAGCAGCGCGATGTACATACGCTCCTCGTGATACGCGCGGTTGTTGTGCATGATGTTCAGCATCGGAATCTGATGATGCGCGGCGGTCCAGAGCACTCCGGGCGCATAGCACAGGTCGCCGTCGGTCTGGATGTTGATGGTCAGGCGGCCGTGCTTTTTGTTCGCCAGCGCGGCTCCGACCGCGGCGGGAAGTCCGTAGCCGATTCCCGAGCCGCCGTGCGTCCCGATGAACTGGTAATGCTTCGAAAAATCCCACAGCCGCGTGGGCCAGGCGCTCATCATGCGATCCCACGAGACCAGCGACCAGTCTTCGTTTTTTACCTGCGCCCAGATCTCCGCGGCGAGCCGCGCGGTGGAGATCGGGCTCGCGTCCCAGGCGACCGCGGCCAGTTCCCGGTGCCGCCGCCGGGCCTGCTGGTTGGCCTCCGCGATCTTCTTCCCGCGCTCCTGAAGCGCGCGGCGGCGGTCCGCCGTCAATGCGCGCTTCACTTCTTCGATCAACGCCGGCAGCGTGGCTTCGGCGTCTCCCGTAATAGCCAGGTCGGCTTCGATGTAACGCCCGAAGTCTTGATAGTTGGATTTGTGATTCAGGTCTACGGCCGAAATCGTGATTACCTTCGCGCTGGGCTTCAGGCTGGATCGGGATTCCATCCCGAAGCGATTCAGCGGCGTCATCTTATGGGTCAAGGTCCATAGATCCTGGGCCTCCAGCCCGAGCAGCACATCGGCGTCCGCCACGTTCGGATTCATCGGCAGGACTCCGGGATCGCCGTAAAGGGGATGCGCGGTGGGGAAATTCATGCGCAGCCGCTGGTCCTGCACGCGAGCCTGCAACACGTCCGCCAGCTCCGCCAGCAGCTCCATTCCGCGCTGCGAGCGCGCCATTCGTCCGGCTACAATGACCGGATTTTCAGCCGTCACCAGCATCCGCGCCGCTTCTTTTACCGCGCCCGAATCGCCCTGCGGCGGCGCGGCCAGCGCGAGCCGGGGCACCCGCAGGTTCTTTTCGGCGATGGGCTCTTCCTGCAGCGCGCCGTCGGCCACGATCAGCACCGGCCCGTAGGGCGGCGTCATCGCGAACTGGTAAGCCCGCACCGCGGATTCGGCGAAATGGCTCAGGCTGACGGGATTGTCGTCCCACTTGGTGTAGTCGCGCACCATGGCCGCCACGTCCTGCACGCTGTGAACCCACTCGGCGTTGCCGCGCCGGTAATTCACATCCAGAATGTTTCCCGCGACGATGAACAGCGGCACGCGGTCGCAATACGCGTTGTAGACGGCCATCGAGGCGTGTTGCAGGCCCACGGTGCCATGCACCATGATCATCATGGGCTTGCCTTCGATCTTGGCGTAGCCGTGCGCCATGGCGGCCGAGGATTCCTCGTGCAGGCAGGTCAGCAGTTCCGGCATTTTGTTGCCGCCGTAGTTCAGGATCGACTCGTGGATGCCACGAAAGCTCGATCCGGGATTCGCCGCGCAGTACTCGAAGCCCAGCGAGCGCAGGACCTCCACCATGAAATCCGAGCCGGGCTTCACGGGTCCGGATACTTTCACGGAACTCTTCTCGGCCGGATTCCTGGCGGCCTCGCCCGCGTTGGCCGATTGCGCGACGCTGGCCTGCGGAGCCATGGCGAATCCGGCGGCTGCCGCCCCCGCTCCTCTCAAGAACCCGCGCCGGTCCACGTTGTTTTTCTCAGGCAAGATCACCTCACTCGCTTAGCCATCGTATAACCCGCCCGCCGCGGCCGCAACACAAACGGCACGAGGGGGCGCGGGCGCTGGCGGGGCTGCGGCGAGGTCCGCAGCCGGGATACGCTAGTCAAACATGAGCACGACGAAAGATTCACCGCAGGGACTCGGGCGGCGTCAATTCCTGGGCGGCGCCGGCGCGCTCGCGTTGCTGGGCCGCGCGAGCGTTCTCGCTCAGACGCCGGCCATCGCCGATCTTCTCCTGGTGAACGGCAAGATTCACACCATGGATGCGAACCGTCGCGTGGTCTCGCAGGCGCTGATCCAGTACGGGCGGTTCGCCGCAGTGGGCAACAACGTTTCCGCCCCGCGCGGGACCCGGCGCGTGGATCTGAAGGGGCGCACCGTCATTCCCGGCATCATCGACGCGCACAACCATATCGTGCTCGTCGGGAACCGCCCCGGATGGCACACACCGCTCGAGCATGTTTTCACCATTCCGGACGCCATCGCCGCTCTGACGGCCCGCAGCGTCCAGGTGCCGGCGGGCGAATTTATCACCACGGTCGGTCCTGTCTCGGCCATGCAATTCAGGGAGCGCCGCCTGCCCACGCTCGCCGAGCTGGACGCCGTGAACCGTCCCGTTTACCTCCAGGCCGCGCAGGGGGGCGCCCGAACCAATAGCGCGGGAAAAGCGTGGCTCGAAAAGCGCGGCGTCATGGTGGCGCCGGACGGCGGGATCACGGGGCCGTCGCTCGGCATGGCGCTCCTCAGCCTGCGGAAAGAGCTGCTGACTCCCGAGACCCGGAAGCGCTCCGCGCTCGACGCCCTGACGTATTACGCCAAGCTCGGCATCACCACGCATCGCGATGGCGGTGCGTTTCATGCCGAACAGCCGTCCGGCGGCGTGGCGAATGAGAACACCTACACGATGCACAACCCATTCTTGGCGCTCCACCGCGAGGGCGCGATGCCCGCCCGCCTGCGCATCGAATTTCTCCATCAGGACTCCCCCACCGCCAATCCGCCGCTGCCGACCCTGGGGCCGCGCCTCCGAAATTCGTTTCCCTTCTTCGGGGACGAATGGATCAAGACCGGCGGCATCGGCGAGTTCACCGGCGGCGGAATCGAAGGGTTGAGGGCCATCGCCAAGGCCGGATGGCGCGCCGAAGATCACGCACTCAATCTCGCCATGGTCACCAGGGAGATCCAGGACCGCGAGACCGTGAATGCCGAAATCCCGCTCACCGGGCTGCGCTGGATCATCTCCCACATCCCCGAGTTTCCCGAGGATCTCGCGAACCGCATGAACGCCATGGGCATGGGCGTGCTCGTGGGGTGGGGTCCGCTGCGCACGGGCTCCAATGTGGGCCCGCCGTACCGCATGTTGATGGGGCATCCCATCAAGAAGGGTTACCACTCCGACGGCGGCGATATCACGGCGATTAATCCGTGGCTCAACTTTTACACCATGACCACCGGAAAAAATCTCGCGGGACAGCAGATCCTGGGGGATCAGACCCTGGCGCGCCAGGAGGCGCTGTGGCTCGCCACGGCGGCCAACAAATGGTTTATCTGGGAGGACGATCTCGGCTCGATTGAGCCCGGCAACCGCGCCGATCTGGCGGTGCTGGATCGCGATTGCTTCACCGTCGCCGAAGAGGACTTCAAAGGCACGCGGTCGCTGCTCACCGTAGTGGGGGGTGAGGTGGTGCACAATGACGGCGTCCTGTAGCGGCCGCCGCTACTTCACGTCCATCGCGAGCACCTTGTTGGTGTCGATATTCTTCGGCACGACCACTCCCACCCAGGCGAACAGCATCTCGTCCCAGCTTTGATCGCCCCAGGTGACTTTCGCCGTGGGATCCGGATTGTACTTGTTGTTCGCCGAATTGTCCCAGTGCGCGATCAGCTCGATCTTCGTTCCTTTGGGTATCTCGCGGGGCTTTTGCTCGTAATAGATGATCTGCCAGTTGAAATCGTAGTGCGGAACGCTCACCAGCATTTCCGATTCGCCGGTGGGGTAGTGCAGCTTGATGTCCATGTCCTTGCCGCGAAGGTGCATGTGCGGCTGGGAATACAGCAGGCGGACCGGCTGATCGAAGCGCCCCATGGTCGAGGCGCCGTAGTTGGGGTCGCCGGGAGGGATCACGAAATCCATGCGCGCCAGAGGCAGCGTCACCAGCCGTTCTACGGGCGGCTCCTTCGCGAGCACGAACCCGACCTGCGTCAAATCCTCCTGCTCGGCGCCGTTCGCCGTGTAGTGCATCTCGAAAACCAGATCCGAGCCTGCCGGAATCAGCTTGGCGGCCTGATGATTCAGGTCGAAATACTCGGCGTGGACGCCGGGCACATAGCCCACCAGCCATTCGTTCGCGCTGAGGCTCGGGTCCACCGGAGCCGGCAATACTTCCTTGCCGTCCTGCCGGGGCGGTACGTACGGCTCGCCCGGTTTGGCATCTTTCATCCACAGCGATCCCGGAGGCCGCACGTGGACGCTGGCGTGATGCACTACTTTGCGGTTTCCGGCGCGAATCTCGCCGTCGAGGATCCAGGTGTCCTGCTTGAAATTCGTGGGGACCACGAAGTAGGTGTATTCGATGGTTCCCTGGGCCGGAACCTTGAACGGCTTGGCCATCGAGAAGACCACATCGGGCTTGATGTTCCAGCCCTCGCGCCATTCCACCGGCGCGGGTTTATCCTTGGGATCGCCTTCCATCGCGCCCTGGTCCACCCAGGCTGTAAGCGTCGCGATGTCGGCTTCGCTCAAGCGCCGGTCATTCAGGAAGCGCCCGTAGCGCGGGTCGGCGAACCACGGCGGCATCTTCTTCGAGAGAACCGCCGTGCGGATCGCCTTGGCCCACGGGCGCGTGGATTCGTACGTCAGGAAGGACATGGGCCCGATCTCGCCCGGCCGGTGGCAGGTCTGGCAATTTTTCTGAAGAATCGGAAGGACGTCTTTGTTAAACGTGACCGGCGCCGCGGCGGGCAGCAGCGCCGGCGCCAGAGCGAGACTGAAAAGCGCGAATTTCGTCATCGGAGCCCTCGTCTACAGGGTTATTCGATCATAGCGGCGCGCAGGCCGCAACAAAACTCCGCCGCAAACGCGGCCCGCGGGCGCCTATTGCAGGCTCGCGACCAGCTTCGAATCGGCGGCGCGGTTGCGATCGGCGGAAATGACCAGAACCCGCCATGGCGAAACCATGGGAGAGGTGGCGACCACGGCAATGCTCGGATGGCCGGCCAGCGGAGCGAGCGTCGAGATCAGCGTACGCCGGTCTACGCGCTCGAGCGACATCGGCGCATAGTGATCGGCCCGGGTGTCCCGAATTGCCACCCAGCCGATGCCGGGCTGCTCCACCAGCGGGTACCCGCTCACATCTTCCGCGAACCGGAACTGCGTTTCCTCGGAAGCGATGCTGAACTGCTCCAGCGGGGTCGAGCGAGGAATAATGTAGCGGAACGCGATGCCATCGTTATAGGCGCGCACTTCCACGCTGATGCGCCGGCCCAGCGAGCCGTTCTGCATATACTCGGCCAGCAGCGAATTGAAGTTTTTTTCCGAATCGAGCTTCGAGGAAATCAGCCCGACGTTTTCGCCCAGCATAGGCTCCTGCGCGTCGATGTTGAAACCCAGATACGAAGTATCGAGCAGCCGCTTTCCTCGAAAATCGACCTGGTAAGCGATGCGCGGCAGCGCGTATAGCTCGTGCGGCTGGGCGACCATCAGCCGGACTTCGATCTGCCGGTCTGGCGATGCCACTTGGACCAGGTCGGCCTGCGCGAAGCCGAACGGCGCGAACAAAAGCAACAGCAAAAGCTGGCGGCGAAGGAGCATGAGCATCGCTGGATGGCCGCACAGCGGCCCATCAGCCACGAGTGTAACCGATCGGCCGGGCGTAGCGTAAGATTAGGTACAAGCCCGCGGCGAATCCGTTGCAGGCGGAACGAGCGCACAGCCTAAGCGCCGTGCGCGGTGAAAGGACGAGCGCACAGCGAAACGCGCAGTGCGCGATGAAACAAATGAAGCGCGGTTTCCTGCACGCCGGGCTCGCCCTGGCGCCGCTCCTGCTGTTCACCCTGGCGGCCCTGGCGCAGCGAAACCGTTTTCTGCCGCAGCCCGACTCCGACCCCGATCTGGTCTTTCCCAAAGACGCCGGCTTTCATTTCCTCCGCGTCGAATACGCGGATTTGCCGGAGTTCCGGCGGGGCTTCGGCTTCGTTTCCCGGCGCGGGCGCGCCAGTGGCTGGTGGGCGCAGGATTGGCCCGACGCCGACCTCCATTTCACCAAGGGCATCCAGCGCCTGACGCGCATCGACGTGGGCGAACCGGTTCATATGCCCCTCACCGATGACCGCCTCTTCGATTACCCGTGGATCTACGCCACCCAGACCGCCTACTGGGACCTGAGCAAACAGGAAACCGACCGGCTCCGCGACTATCTGCTGCGCGGCGGATTCCTGATGGTGGACGATTTCTGGGGCCCAGACGAGTGGGAATATTTCGCGCGCGTGATGCAGCGGGTTCTGCCGAACCATGCCATCCCCGACATCCTGGAAACCGATTCGGTCATGCACGTTTTATACGACATCGGCGAAAAGGACCGCACCTTCATCCCCGGATCGCGCCATCTGCGAGTCGTGGGAGGGTCGGTGCGAATCATGCAGCCGTACGGCACAGTGCCGGCCTGGCGCGCCATGTATGACGACAAGAATCGCATGGTGGTCGCGGTGAATTTCAACACGGACGTCGCCGATGCCTGGGAGTTTGCCGACGCGCCCTATTATCCCGAAGCCATGACCACGCTCGCGTACCGTTACGGCATCAACTACATCATTTACGCGATGACGCATTAGCCGCGAGCGTGCATTCCGCCTCCATCGCCAGCCCGCCCTCCGCGTTCTTCGCCCAGAGCCGCACCGCATCGTTTTCCGGCTTGCCGCACACCGTGAACGGAGCGGTGTCGAACAAGGGACTCACCGCGCGGAAGGAAAACCGGGCGGCCTGGACGCCCGGCGCATTGCGTCGCAGCAGATCCATCAGCAGCGTGGCGATCAGCGGCCCGTGCACCACCAGCCCCGGGTAGCCTTCCACCTCGGTTGCGTAACGGCGATCGTAATGGATGCGATGCCCGTTAAACATCAGCGCCGAGTAGCGGAACAGGAGCACGTCATCCGGATGGATGGTCCGCTCCCAGATCTGCCCGACGGGCGCAGGTTTCATCGCCGCTGCGCCGGTGCGCTCGCGATAGACGATGTCGTGCTCGTCCACCACCGCCATGCCTTCCCCGTTGCCGATCTCGTGCCTCACCTTCACGAACACCAGCGGCCCGGTGCGGCCCTCTTTGTGGATCACATCAGTGATGCGCGAAACCCGTGAGACGCGGTCGCCGATGCGCAAAGGACGGAGGAACTCGAGCCGGCTTCCGGCCCACATGCGATATGGCAGCGGCACCGGAGGCAGAAACCCGCCGCGTTTGGCATGGCCGTCGGCGGCCAGTTCGCTCTGGCGATGCACCGGCAGAAAGTAGAGCCAGTGATACAGCGGAGGCAGCGGATCCCCGGTTTGCGGACCCGGATCGCGGCGGTCCAGGGTGGCCGCGAGCGCGGCCACGGGCGCGCGCGTAATCTCATCATTCGCGCGTTCTTCGCGTCCGATCCATTCGCGTAGGTGTACGATATCCATTTGACTCAATATATGGCTACGAAAGATGTAGGATTTGTCGGCGTCGGGCGAATGGGCGGGAGAATGGCCCGGCGGCTGATTCAGGCGGGCTTTTCCCTCACCATTTTCGACACTAGCGAAGAGATCGTGCGCCCGTTGCTCGAAATGGGCGCCGGGCGCGCCCATTCTGCCGCCGAAGTGGCTTCCGCCGCGGAGATCGTGCTGGCCAGCCTGCCCACTCCGCCGGTTGTGCAGGCCGCCGCGTTGGGGCCCCGGGGCATCGCGGAAGGCCGCCGCGTAAAGATTTTCATTGATACCTCCACTACCGGCGCGACCTACGCCAAGCGCGTGGCCGAAGGACTGGCCGCGAAGGGCATTGCCGCCGTCGACGCACCCGTCAGCGGCGGGCTCGGCGGAGCCGAGAAGGGCACGCTGGCGGTCATGGTGTCCTGCCCGGATGAGATCTTCGTCCAGGTGGAGCCGGTGCTGAAACATCTGGGCAAGCTGTTTCACGTCGGCAGCCAGCCGGGTCAGGGGCAGACCATGAAGCTGCTGAATAATCTGCTCTCGGCTACCGCGATGGCCATTTCTTCGGAAGCCGTGGTGATGGGGGTAAAGGCGGGGCTGGATCCGAAGCAGATCGTGGATGTGATCAATTCGGGCACCGGCCGGAACAGCGCCACGGAAGATAAGATTCCGCGCTTCGTGATTCCGCGCACGTTCAATCTCGGTTTCGCCATCGGCCTGCTGAACAAAGATATCCGGCTGTGCATGGAGGAAGCCGAAGCCTTGGGCGTCCCCATGGTGGTAGGCAGCGCCGTCAAGCAGCTCCTTGCGATCACGGTGGGCAGCGAAGGCGCCGAGGCCGATATGTCGGAAGTCGTGAAGCCGGTCGAGCGGTGGGCCGGAGTGCAGGTGGGCGGCCAGGCCGCGCATCAATCTTAAATCTGCGCGCGTCGCGAGCCTGTCCGGTGGCGGCCGCGCGTGATGCAAAAGGAGAGTCGGTGGACAAAGAAATGTTCGAAAAGGGCCTGGGCATACGCCGGAGCGTGCTCGGGGCGGAGTATGTGGATAACGCCATCGCCACGGCGGACGACTTCAATCGCCCGTTGCAGGAGCTGGTGACGCAATACTGCTGGGGCGAGATCTGGGGCCGGCCGGGACTGGACAAGAAAACCCGCAGCCTGCTCAACCTGGCGATGATCTCCGCGCTGAATCGCCCGCACGAAGTGAAGATGCACATCCGCGGCGCCCTGAATAACGGCGTGACCAAGGAGGAAATCAAGGAAGTCTTCCTCCAGGTGGCGATTTATTGCGGCGTGCCTGCGGGTGTGGACAGCTTCCGCATCGCCCGGGAAGTCTTCAAAGAGATGGGGATTTAAGATCCCCTTCCGCGGGGCGGCGTGTGGCACACTGATTCTATGCTGGCCGCCGCGACATTTCTGGCTGGAATTGTTTTGGGTGCCGCGGCCGCGGCGCTCTGGTTCCGCGCCCGGGCGAAGCCGGAAATATCGCCGGAAGAGGCCGCCCGCCCCCTCGCGGACGCCCTGGCGCGGCTCGAAAGCCAGATTCGCGAATCCGAGCTCCAGCGCGCCCATTCGCTCGGCGGGCTGGAGCAGCATCTCAAGTCTCTCAGCGCCGAAACCCTGGCGCTGTCGCGGGCCTTGCGCGTCCCCAACGCGCGAGGCCGCTGGGGCGAGCTCACGCTGCGGCGCGTAGCCGAGCTCGCGGGCATGGCCGCCTTCTGCGATTTTTTCGAGCAGGAATCCGACCACGGGATGCGGCCCGATATGATCGTGCGGCTGCCCGGGGGCCGCACCTTGGCCGTGGACGCCAAAGCGCCTTTATCCGGATATCTCGATGCGGAGGCCGCTCCCGACGATGCCTCCCGCCGAAGCTGCCTGGACCGCCACGCGCAGCAGCTCGCCCGGCATGTCGCGCAGTTGAGCGCGCGCGAGTATTGGAGCGGCTTGCAGCCCGCCCCGGAGATGGTCGTGCTGTTTCTGCCCGGCGATCATTTTTTGGCCGCCGCGCTGGAACGCGAGCCGGATCTTCTCGAACGCGCCCTGGCAAAGAAGGTTCTGATCGCCAGCCCGGTCACGCTGATCAGCGTTCTCAAGGGCGTCGCCTACGGCTGGCGGCAGGACGGGCTTGCGCGGAATGCGGACGAGCTGCGCCGGCTCTCTTCCGAGCTCTACGACCGCGTCCGCGTCTTCGCCGAAGCCTACGCGGAGTCCGGACGGACCTTGACGAAGGCCGTGGAAGCCTACAACCGCTCGGTGGCGTCCTGGGAATCGCGCCTTCAGCCGTCGCTCAAACGCATGCGCGAGCTTGGAGCGGGCGGCGCGGCGGAGGCGGCGGGCCCGGCGTACATCGGCGTGGCCGCACGGGACCTCGGCCGGGAGGTCGAAAACAGCCCGCCGGACCGGCCGTCCCCCGCATGATGCGCGAACTGCTTCTGTTCCTCTCCCGCCAGGCCTGGCTGCGGAAATGGATGGAGCGCTCGGATGCGGCGCAAAGATTCACCCGGCGCTTCGTGGCCGGCGAAACACTCGAGGAAGCACTCGCGGCCTGCGCCCGGCTCCAGAAAGACAAGATTCTCGCCACGCTGGATCACCTCGGCGAAAACGTCACTTCGCTGGAGGAAGCCGTGGCGGCCCGCGACGCGTACCTGGAAGCGCTCCGACGGATCGCGGGGCGCGGGCTGAAAGCCACCATTTCGCTCAAGCTTACGCAGATGGGCCTTGATTTTTCCGAACCAGCCTGTCTCGAAAACGTTCGCGCGCTGGCGCGCCGCGCGCGGGAAGGCTCCACCATGGCCGAGATCGACATGGAATCCACCGCCTACACCGATCGAACCTTGCGCGTGGTGGAGCAGGTTGCGGGCGAGTGCGGCCACCGCTGCGTGCGAGCCGTGATTCAGGCCTATCTGTTTCGCAGCGCCGCCGATATCGATCGCCTGAATCGCCTGAACATTCCCGTCCGGCTGGTCAAGGGCGCCTACCACGAGCCTGAAAGCGCCGCCTTCCCCGATAAGAAAGACGTCGACCGGAACTACGTGGCTTTGATGAAGAGCCTGCTCGATCACGGCGCCGATCCCGCCATCGCCACTCACGACGAGCGCATTCTGGGCGAGGCGATGCGCTACGCCTCGGAGCGGGGCCTTGGGAAAGAACAATTCGAGTTTCAAATGTTGTACGGGATCCGGCGCGGCCTGCAACAGCGGCTCGCCAACCAGGGCTACCGCGTGCGGGTCTACGTTCCCTACGGAACCGCGTGGTATCCGTACTTTATGCGGAGGCTCGCCGAACGGCCCGCCAACGCCTTATTCCTGCTCCGGAATCTCTTCCGCTGAAGCCAGCGGCACCGATCCGCTGATCTGAATTCCGAAGGCGTCCAGGCCGAATACCTTGCGGGGATGGTTCGTCAGCAGGCGGATCGTGCTCAGCCCGAGGTCCGCCAGAATCTGCGCGCCGATGCCGCTTTCATGAATCGGCCGCTGATCGCTCGTCAGCGAATGCTTGCGCTCGCCCATGCCGCTTTCGTGGAGATACACCAGCACGCCGCAGCCCTCCTGGGCGATCCGCTCCAGCGAGGCTTCCAGCGTGGCGTGGCAATGGCACGCCGTCGATCCGAACACATCGCCGGCCACGCACCGCGCGTGCATGCGCACCAAAACATTTTCCCGGCCTGCGATTTCGCCGCGCACCAGCGCGAGGTGCTGCTCGCCGTCGATCGTGCTGACGAAAGTGATCGTCTTGAACGGACCGAAGCGGGTTTCCAGGCAGCCTTCGGCGCGGCGGTCCAGAAACCGCTCGGTGCGGTGCCGGTAGCGGATCAGGCTGGCCACCGAAATCATCTTCAGCCGGTGCTTTTCACAGAATTTCAGGAGCTGCGGCACACGCGCCATCGTGCCGTCGTCGTTCATGATTTCGCAAATCACGCCGCCGGGCTCCAGGCCCGCCAGGCGAGCCAGATCCACGGCCGCCTCGGTCTGTCCGGCCCTCACCAACACTCCGCCTTCGCGCGCGCGCAGCGGAAAAACGTGTCCCGGCCTGGCCAAATCGCGAGGCCGGCAGTTAGGCTGGATCGCGACCCGGATCGTATGCGCGCGGTCGGCGGCGGAGATGCCCGTGGTCACACCCTCGGCCGCGTCAATCGATTCGCAAAACGCGGTTCCAAATCGCGAAGTATTCATCGGCGAAATCAACGGAAGGTGCAGCGCGTCGCAGCGCTCCGGCGAAAGCGCCAGACAAATCAGTCCCCGCCCTTGATGCGCCATGAAATTGATGGCCTCGGGCGTGACGAACTGAGCGGCCATCGTCAGATCGCCTTCGTTCTCGCGATCTTCGTCATCCACCACCACCAGCATCCGGCCGGCGCGGATCTCCTCGATGGCTTCCGGGATGGTGGCGAAGGACATGCTCCTTCAGAATAGCGCCGTTCACCGGATCACCAGCCCGGACAGACCCGGAGGCAGCCCGCCGGTCAACGTGACCGGCGTGAGGCGTCCATCCGCGCCGGCCGAGAAGCCGAACAGGCTCCCGCTCGCCACGCCGTACAGCAGGCCACCGTCCGGAGTCAGCGCGAGGTCCGCGGGCGAACTGCCCGGCAGCGTCAATCCGGCGGCCGCGGCGTTCACCTGCAGAGTCCCATCGTCCGCGATCGCCAGGCAGGTGATGCTGGAGCTGCCCGCGTTGCTGGCGAACGCAAAGCGGCCGCCGGGTGTGACCGCCACCCAACCCGTGCCAGTCTGCGAGGTGGGAACATTTCTCGAAAGGAGGCCCAGCCGCGCGTTTGAGCCTAACTGATAGCTGGAGACAGAGCCGGAGTCGGGCGCGCCCAGACCGGCCTGCGCGACGATCAGCCGGCCGCCCGGAGCGAATCCGAATCCCGACGGCCCGGCCGCCGCAGCCGGGTGGACCGTCTTTCCAGCCAGGCGATTGTTCACGAACGTGAACACCTCAATCAGGTTCGATCCCTTGTCGGTGACTACCAGCTCCGTGCCGGAGGGATCGAACCCAATCTGAACGGGACTGGCGCCGGCGAGGATCTGGGTAGCGCCGGGAATCGGCGTGAGTGAGCCGCCGGACTCCAGCCGGAATCCGGCAAGATTGGCCGGCGGGCCCGCATTTAAGACGAAAACCACATCGCCGTGTACGGCAACGCTGACGGGAGTGAAGCCCCGCGATTGCGCGATACTGGCCGTGCGCAGAGCGCCGTCGGGAAGAATCGCCAGAACGCTCACCGTATGGCTGCCCGCGTTGACCGCCAGCAGGAACCGGCCATCGGAGCTGATCGCGAGCGAGCTCTGCGAGTCCAGCGGAACCTCCGTGCCGGCTCCCCCGGTGGCGAAGAATTGTACGCCGCCTAACGTGCCGTCGGCGGCGCGGCCGATCTCGACCACCGCATTTCCCGAAGCCCAGTTCGTCATCGTGTAAACGGCGCCGGGCGGCGCGGCGAACACGGTTGCGCCGGCCAGCGGAATCCAGAACGCGCGCAGCATAACCCCTCCCGCCCGATGTGATTGGCCTGCGGCCAGGTTTGTTTCCGCCGAAACCGGGCGCGTGCTACAATCTTGATTTCTTTGTACCTGCTGTGATCACCCGTCGTTGCCTTCTGGCCACCGGCGCGGCCGCCCTGGCGGCGCCGTACATCAATCGAGGCTGCTTCAGACTTTTCGGCAAGACCCTCCAGGACGAGTATTCCGCTCTCACGCTCGATCTGGTTCGCGAGTCGATCGTGATCGATATGCTCGGGCTGCTGTCCCTCAACTACCGGAAAGTCCGCTCCTGGCAGTCCGACCCGGAGACTTTCGGGGATGCGGACTACGAAAAGCTGAAGGCGTCCGGCACCACGATCTTCCATCAATCGTTTGGGTGGGTGGCGGGCGATGTCTACGCGGCGTCGCTGCGGGACATCAACGGCTGGAATGCCCTGATCCGCGCCCGGGCCGGCCAGTTCATGCGGATCGATTGCCCTGCGGACGTGGAGAGGTCGAAGTCGCAGGGAAAAATCGGCATTCTCATCGGCCAGCAGAACTCCCAGCACTTCCGCACCGTGGATGACGTGGATAAGTTCTACGGCCTCGGCCAGCGCGTCTCGCAGCTCACCTATAACGACAACGGCCTGGGCGGCGGCTCCACCGATCCCAAGAACGAAGGGCTCAGCCCCTATGGCGCGCAGATTGTCGAGCGCATGAACAGGCTCGGCATGGCGGTGGACGTCTCGCACTGCGCCGACCGCACCACGCTCGATGCCATCGAGCTTTCGAAAAAGCCCGTGCTCGTGACGCACTCCAACTGCCGTGCGCTGGTCGCCAATAGCGCCCGCTGCAAGACGGACAACGCCATCCGCAAACTGGCGGCCAAGGGCGGCGTGATGGGGATCACCATGGTGCGTTTCTTCGTGCGGGCCGCCGGACACGTCTCGATCTCCGATGTGCTGGATCACATCGATCACGTGGCCTCCATCGCGGGGATCGAGCACGTGGGCGTGGGCTCCGATGTCGACTTGAACGGGCGCGACCCGCGCAGCGACCTGGATGGCATGCACTATGAGAAGAAGATCTACGACCTCACCGAAGGCTTGGTGCGGCGCAAGTACAGCCGCGCCAACATCGAACTGATCCTGGGAAAGAACTTCCAGCGCGCCCTATCGGAAATCTGGGCCGCCTGAGATCACTTCCGGTGCGTCGGGTCGATCCACGGAACCTCGGAGAATTCCTCCGGGCTCGGAATGTCCAGGTTCACCACCACCGGTTCCTGTCCGCTGCGCACGATCACGGCCTCCACCGGCTCATCGCGCTTGGCATTGATCTCCTGGTGGGGAACATAAGGTGGGACGTAAATGAAGTCGCCGGGGCCGGCCTCGTCCACGAACTCCAGCTTTTCTCCCCAGCGCATGCGCGCCCGGCCCTTCACGATATAAAGAACCGTTTCTACCTCGCCGTGATGGTGCGGGCCCGTCTTGGCGTTCGGCTGCACCACCACGGTTCCCGCCCACAGTTTGCTGGCTCCCACGCGCGCGTGCGTGATCGCGGCCGCGCGGCTCATCCCCGGCGTCTGCGGCGTGTTCGTGTCCAGTTCGCCCGCGCGCACGATGCGGACTCCATAGCGCTCCCAATCCGGTGTCATTCCGGCTGCCATCCCAGCCCCGCAAGCTGCGACTCCAGATATCGCAGGCCATCTTCCAGCGTCTTGCGATAGCGGCCGTCCCGGCAGGCCTCGATCTGCCGCTTGACCCGCGTGCGCTGGAGAAGAAGGCTGTCGCGGCGGCGCTCCTCCGCGGCCTGTTCCGGCGTCAGCCGCCGGCGCGCGCCGCTTTCGCGGGAGCGGGCGGATTCGATTTGCTCCTCGACGGACTTGCTCTCCCATCCCCGCGCCATATTCCTTATTCTACGTTCTGGCCGTCAGCCCTGGGTTTGCGTCACCGGCCTGCCTTCCAGCAGATCCTTTACTAAACCGCCCAGCTCGAGGAATTTGTCCAGTTCGACGGGCTTGTGGAAATAGGCCGACACGCCCAGCTTCGCGGCCCGGTCACGATCCTTGGGAGAATCCGAGGACGTGACCACCACCACCGGAACAGACGAGCACCGCGCGCTGCGGCGCAGGTGCCTCATGACTTCGTCGCCCGACTTGCGCGGCATGTTGAGATCCAGCAGGATCACGTCGGGCACGCGCGCCTCGCCGCGGTCCAGCGTGTCGATAAACTCCACCACCGCTTCCCCGTTATCGAAGACCGCCAGATCGCAGGCCAGCTTCCGGTGTTCCAGCGCTTCTCGAATCAGGAAAACGTCGGCTTCGTTATCTTCCGCCGCCACAATAAGGTACTTCTCAGCCGTCATCGGCTGGCGGGCGTCACGCTGCGCGTTTGCATGTGGGGGATGTCCTGGTTGTTCTCGAGGCACTCGTATTCCAGGGGACGCTCACCTTCCTTAAGGCGGATCAGCGTATAGCGCTGGGTCCAGGGCTTGGCCAGAATCGTCGGATCGTCGACCGTAGCGGAGTAGGAAATAGTATCCCCGTTGAGTACGTAGCGCTCCACGATGTGCGTCTTCTCGGTCGTGAAATGGCCGCGGCCGTCGAGCCACGTTTTGCCGTTCAACCCGGCCACATCCACCACCAAGGTGTCTCCGTCCCAGCTCGCGATGGAGTCGCCCATAAAGGAAGGATCCGGGTCGTCATGCCGGGCGTTGAACGGAATCCGCCGCCAGGCATGGAAGGATTCGAAAATGATCACCAGCTCTTTGGGCGTCTGCACGATTTCAAAAGGCATCGGCATGCCGTAGATGCGCGGAACGCCGGGCAGCAGACACTTCAGCGTCGGATCGTCCAAGACTGCCGTGGCTGCGCCGGCCTTTACTTTGGCCTCCGCCGCATCGAGGTAGACCAGCGGCTCGGGCTTGGCGCGAGGCGCCGGAGGCGGGGTCCCCTTGGGAACTGCGGCGGTCGCGCGGGTATTGCCCCCGACCTCGCCGTAGAGGCTCACGCCGCCGCCCTGCCACACGCCCGAGAAATCGGGGTGGCCATCGGCGGTGCGGGGAATCTTGTTTTGCGCCAGAACCGGCGCAGCAAGCAGAGCGGCGCCCACCAGTAGTTTTCGCATACGCGCCTCCCCCTATTGGGCGCTCGGCCCGAAATACAGCGTGGTCCCGTTCGGCAGCGTCACATCGCGAGCCGCGGCGCGATTTACGCCGTCCCGCGCCTTCCAGCCGTTGATCGTCACCACGTCGCCGGGCTTCATCGCGTCGCGCGTGAAACCGGTGCGGCGCAGCGTGTTCGGCGGATACCCTTCTACCGCCCAGTTCACCACGTTGCCGTTCGCGTCCTTCACATCCACGTAAACGTAGCTGTGCGGGTTCGTCCATTCGACCTTCGTGACGGTGCCTTTCAATGTGATCGGGGCCTGGGAATCGTACTCCGCCGCAAAGGAATGATGAGCGAGAACAGGAATCGCGGCGATGAACGCCGCGGCGGCCAGAGCAGTCAAAGACCTTGCCATGTATGGACCTCCTCGGAAACTTGTATGCAGGTCATCGTATCACTTCCCGATGGCATGCCCGTCCCGGACCAGGCAACGGCCGCGCTATTGTGTCCGCGCGCGGCTGGACATGCCGTCTTCCCAACTGCTCCACCCGGAGAGCATGCCATAAGGGACGCGCTCCATGATGGCCTCGATTTGGCGGATCTTGCTCTTCTCAATGCGGAACAGCTCCACGATCTCCCAGGTCCATGGCTGCTGCGGGCCCGCGGTCACCGTGCGCCCATCGGGCGTCTGGAAGGTGCGGGTATCGCCGGCGGCATGATCGAAGAACGCGAAACTGAACACCAGGCCGCGCTCCGGATCGACGGCCACGTAGCGCCGGTCGCGAATGCGCGTCACAAAGTGCAGCAGACCGGATTTGAACTGCTCCAGGCAGCTCCACTGGGACGAGTAGTTGCTCGCCGTCTTCGGGTCCGGCCGCTCCTTTCCGGCGGGCGCCGGAGTATTGGTCGTGAACGTCCCGTTCTCGATGCGATTGCAGTCCTCGGCGAAGGGGTAATCGCCCTTGCCGTCATTCTTCTGCATGCCGGAGAAGTACATGTTGGCGATGCGCACCAGGTCTTCTCGCGACATGCGCTCGGACGGCGGAATCGGATCGGTCCACGCCCAGCCGATCTTCTCGAAGCCCTGCGCGGACCGGTCGCTGCGCTGGACGAAGGACTCGATCTCGGCGATCTGCCCGTTACGGACCTTCAGCCGCAGCCCCAGCATTGCGGGCGTACCGGCCTCCTGGATGCTGCCCAGAAATCCTACTTCGCCCGCCTGCGGATCCGCCACAAACACGCGATAAGTCCCCTTACCGGTCATGGTTCGCCATAACCCGTCGCCGAGGTCGAGCTTCTGCCCGTTCTCCGTGAACTTCGCGCCTTTTGCGAACGGCGCTTTGGAGGGATCGTGTGCCACCACGGCATCCAGGTAGCGATCCACGAAGTTTTCCAGGCAGGCGCGGTCGCACTGCGCCATCAGGCTCCCTGCCGCGCCCAGCGCGGCCAGCAGAATCGTCCGCATCTTGAATGCGATTAACGGAGCGCCGCGGCCGGCGCTGCGTAATACGCCGGTTCATTGCCCGGGCGCCATTTGATATTGCATCCCAGGCTCGGCTTCTGGACCCCGCTCACCGGTTTGCCGGCCAGCGTGGCCTCGATGGCGGCGCGCAGATCCGCGCCGGTCACGGGCTTGCCGTTGGACGGGCGGCTGTCGTCGAGCTGCCCGCGATAAACCAGCTTCCGGCTCTTGTCGAACAGGAAGAAATCCGGGGTGCACGCCGCCGCGTAACTCTTGGCCACCTGCTGCGATTCGTCATAGCACACCGGGTAGGAAAGCCCCCATTCGGCGGCCATGCGCTTCAGCCCTTCCGGCGAATCGTCCGCGGACACCGCCGGGTCATTCGAGCTGATCGCGACGATGCCCAGGCTCCGGCCCGAGTAGTCCCGGCCCAGCCGCGCCAGTTCTTCTTTGACGTGCTTTACGAACGGGCAGTGGTGGCAGATGAACATTACCAGCAGCGCGTCCTTTCCGGCAAACGAATCCAGCGTGATCGTCCGGCCGGAAGTGACTTCAGGCAGCGAAAATCCCGGCGCCTGGGTGCCGAGATCGAGCATGGTAGAAGGTGTAGCAGCCATACGTAAATACTCTATCTCCGCCAAGACGTGCCGTGCAGCGGCGATGCCTTGACACATCCCGGCCGCCGGAGTAGCGTCTATAAAATGAAAATCCGTCTCTGGCGATCTTCCACAGTGCTGCTTTTCTTGTCCCTCGGCCTCGCCACGCACGCGCAGCCGCAGCCAAGCACGCCTCCGCCTACCAGCCCCCAGGTGCTCGACGTCCAGGGTGGGAAGATCCGCGTGGTGCCCGTCGCCACGGGGCTGTTCCACCCCTGGAGTATTGCGGTCGCCGACGCCCGCACGATCCTGGTTACGGAGCGCAACGGCAGGATCCGCATGATCCGCGACGGCATGCTGATGCAGGATCCGGTGTGGACTTCCCCAACGCCGGTTACGGCCCAAAGCTCGGACGCCCTGCACTTCATCGCGGTGCACCCGAAGTTCGCCGAGAATCAGTTGGTCTATGTGTCGTACCCGAAACGCGAGGGCGAACGCTTCACGCTGGCTGTGGCCCGCGGCCGCCTCAGCGGGTCCAAGCTCACCGACGTGCAGGAAATTTTTGTCGCCGACGCCTGGGAGACCGGCGGAAATCTCGCTGGCCGCGTGTTCCTCACCCCGGATAATTTCCTTTACGTGACCGTGGGCGATCGCGACCGCCTGTGCTGCACCGGCACCGAGGACAACAGCCTCCGGATGAAAGCCCAGAGCCTGGAAAATCACGTGGGCAAGACCCTGCGCCTGCGCGATGACGGCTCCGTGCCGCCGGATAATCCTTTCGTCGGCCGCGCCGGCGCCAAACCCGAGATTTTCACTTACGGCCACCGCAACGGCTATGGCCTGGCGATCAATCCCGAAACCGGGGAGCTCTGGCAGTGCGAGATCGGTCCCATGGGCGGCGACGAGGTGAACATTCTGCTGCCCGGCCACAATTACGGATGGCCCCTGGTTTCCACCGGCCGCAATTACACCGGCAGCCTGGTTTCCGATCAACCCTGGTTCCGTCCCGGTATGGACAACCCGCGCATCCACTGGGTGCCCTCCATCAGCCCGTCCAGCATCATCCTTTACACGGGCGATAAATTCCCGAACTGGAAGAATAGTCTTTTCGTGGGCTCGCTCACGCAGAAGCAGCTCGTGCGAGTGTCGTTCCACCAGCCGTCCCAGGCCGAAAAGCGCGAGGGCATTCTGGTGAAGCTGGAGCAGCGCATCCGCGACGTGCAGCAGAGTCCGGACGGATATATTTACGTCGCCACGGAGGGCGCCTCGGGCGGCAACGCCGCCGATGGAACCGTGCTGAGAATCGAACCCGCGGACTAGCGCCGCCCGAGACGATTCCCGGCCCCGTGCCTGCTCCGCCGCCGCTGATACTGTAGTGGGGAGTGTTCCGAGCCCCCACTCGCGCGTTTCCGCTGCTGCTGGTTCTGCTGGCGGCGAGCGGGTGTGCCGCGCTGATCTACGAGATCGTCTGGCTGCAACTGCTGCAACTCGTAATCGGCTCCTCCGCGGTGTCGCTTGGCCTGCTGCTGGCTGCCTATATGGGAGGACTGTGCGCCGGCTCCGCGCTGCTGCCCCGCCTGGTTTCGACCCGGTTTCACCCCCTGCGAGTCTACGCGCTGCTCGAGCTGGGCATCGGCGCGCTCGGACTGGCTGCCCTGTTGGGAGTCCCGCTGGTCGGGCGCATCTACGCCGCGGGCGCGGCCCAGGGCGTCGCCGGACTCATCCTGCGCGGCGTCGTGGCCGCAGTCTGCCTCCTTCCGCCAACGATGCTGATGGGCGCCTCGCTGCCCGCCCTGGCGCGCCTGCTGGACTCGAGCCCCAGAGGAGTCGCCGGCCTCGGCTATCTCTACGCCGCGAACATCGCGGGCGCAGTCACTGGCTGTGTGGCCGCCGGGTTCTACTTGCTTCGCGAGCACGATATGGCCGTCGCCACCTATGCCGCCGCGGCGGTCAACGCCGCCCTTGGAGCCGGTTCCCTGATCGCCAGTACCGGCGTAAAGCATGCGCCCGGCGAGGGCGTGGTCCCCGCCGCCGCTGCGCGGCCCGCGAGCGGCCGGCTCGCAGTATACGCCGCCGTGGCGCTTTCCGGGCTCGCCGCGCTCGGCGCCGAAGTCGTCTGGACCCGCCTGCTGTCGCTGCTGCTCGGGCCTACCGTCTATACCTTCTCGATCATCCTCGCTGTCTTCCTGGTCGGGCTGTGGGCTGGAAGCACGGCCGGATCCTTCCTGGCCCAGCGAACCTCGCATCCTCGCGCCGCGCTGGCCGCCTGCCAGGCGCTGCTCGCGCTCGCGATCGCCTGGACCGCCTACACGCTGGCGCACTCGCTGCCTTTCTGGCCGGTCGATCCGTGGCTCTCGCTCGATCCCTGGTTCAACTTCGAGCTCGATCTCGCGCGCTGCGTCTGGGCCATCTTCCCCGCGACGTTGTTGTGGGGCGCGAGTTTCCCCCTGGGCCTCGCGGCCGCCGCCGCGCCTGGAGAAGATCCGGCGCGATTATCGGGCGAGGTGTACGCAATCAATACCGCCGGCTCGATCGTGGGCGCGCTGGCGTTCAGCCTGGCGCTCATTCCCGTGATCGGCACCCGTTCCTGCGAGCAGGTTCTGATCGGAGTCTCGCTGGCCGCGGCGGTTGCGGCTGCGGCGGCTGTTTGGAATCCCGCACGGCTCGCGTTCGCATCCGCCGTTGGCCTGGCCCTGGGGCTTGGCCTGGCCTCTACGGTGAGCGAACTACCTTGGCAGGTCATCGCTTACGGCCGCCGCATCGCGCCCATCCTGCGCGGCTTTGACATCTACGATCAGGGCAACCCGACTACTGTGCTCTATCGCGGCGAGGGCATCAACTCTTCCGTTGTCATCGCCGAGCGCGCCGGCCAGCGCCACTTCTATGTCAGCGGCAAAGCCGAGGCCTCCACCGCGATCCTCGATATGCGGCTGGAGCGCATGATGGGCCACGTGCCCGCCCTGCTGCATCCGCACCCTCGCTCGGTGCTGACCGTGGGCTTCGGAGCTGGAGTCACCGCGGGCTCCTTCGTGCCGTATCCCGACGTCGAAAGCCTGACCATCTGCGAGCTGGAGCCCTTTATCCCACCCGCCTCCGACGCTTTTTTCGGCCCCCAGAATTACAACGTCCTTCAGAATCGCCGCACGCACATGGTGTACGACGACGCCCGGCACTACATCTTCACCACGCGCGAAAAGTTCGACATCATCACTACCGATCCGATTCATCCCTGGGTCAAGGGCACCTCTGTGCTGTATTCGAAGCAGTATTACGAGCTGGTCAAGCAGCACCTGAATCCGGAGGGCGTGGTCGCGCAGTGGCTGCCGATCTATGACAGCGATCCCGAGACCATTAAAACCGAGCTGGCGACCTTCTTCGCCGTGTTTCCCGAGGGCACGCTCTGGAGCAACTTTCTCAAAGATGACGGCTATGATCTGGTGCTGATCGGGCGCGCCGGAGGTGCGGCTCCCATCAACGTGGACGCATTGCAGCAGCGGCTGGACCGGCCGGATTACGCGGGCGTGGCGAAATCGCTGGAGGAAGTCGGATTCCATTCCGCAGTGGATCTGCTCGCCACCTACGCGGGGCGTGCATCTGATCTCGCGCCCATGCTGCGCGGCGCGCAGATCAACGAAGATCTCAACATGCGGCTGCAATATATCGCCGGGCTCGGCTTGAATTATTTCGCGACGCCGAAGATTTATCGCGAAATTCTGAAATACCGGCGATTCCCCGAGGATGTATTCGTCAGCGCCGGCGGGCCGGGCTCGGAGGGAAGAATGAGCGCCCTAAAAGTGATGCTCGGCCGCTGACCGCGACGCGCTCCGGTACACCGCCTGATACTGCCGCGCTGACGCTTCCCACGAAAAATCCTTCGCCATGCCTTTCTTCATGCGCTCCGCCCAATCCGCAGGATTGCGGTAGGCACTGAGAGCCGCAGAGATCGCGCCGGTGCACGCCTCGAAAGTATAGTCGCGGAACTTGAAGCCGGTCTCCTCATCGACCGTATCCTCCAACCCCCCGGTGGCGCGCACTACCGGCACCGTGCCGTAGCGCAGGCTGTAAATCTGGTTTAATCCGCAGGGCTCGTAGCGGCTGGGCATCAGGAACATATCCGCGCCGGCTTCGATCCGGTGCGAGAGCGCTTCATCGTAGCCAATGTTGACCGCGACGCTCTGTGGATGCGCGGCCTCGAGCCCGCGGAACACGGCTTCCAGATGGCCTTCGCCCGAGCCCAGGGTCACCACCGCCGCGCCCTGGGATACGATCCACGGCACAGCAGCCGCGGCCAGATCCATGCCTTTCTGATAGGCCAGCCGCGAGATGACCGCCAACAGCGGCTTCCCCGTATCCGCCGGCAGACCGGCCTCCTGCAAGAGCGCGAGCTTGCAGGCGCGCTTGCACGAAAGATCGCGCGCCGAATAATGCGCCGGAATATAGCGGTCGTGCTCGGGGTTCCATTCGCTGTAATCGACGCCGTTCAAAATGCCCGTGAGCTTATCGGCGCGCGAGCGCAGCAGGCCGTCCATGCCGAAGCCGAATTCGGGCGTCTGGATTTCGCGCGCATAAGTGGGGCTGACGGTCGTGATCGCGTCCGCCCAGATGATTCCCGCCTTGAGCAGGCTGAGGCGGCCATAGAATTCGACGCCCTCGGGGTGAAACAGCGCCGGATGGATTCCCAGATCGCGCAGCGCGCCCGCAGGAAAATTGCCCTGGTAGCCGAGGTTGTGAATCGTCAGGACCGTGCGGGTCTTAAAAAAAGTGGGGTCGCCGCGAAAATTCTCGCGGAGATACAGCGGCAGAAGGCCGGCCTGCCAGTCGTGCGCGTGGAAAACCGACGGATGAAAAATATGGCGGGCGATTCCGATCGCCGCCTGGCACAGCGCTGCGAAGCGGATGTGATTGTCGCCGTAGTCGCCGCCTGCGTCGTAGTACAGCCCGGCCCGGTCGTACAGCGCGGGAATGTCCACGAAGAAGTAGCGCACGCCGTGGCGTACCACCTGGTCGATTCCGGCCGTGAAGCTGTGCGGGCCCACGTGGACCGGCATCGCGTCCCAAATGCGCTCGCGCGGCAGGAGCACGCCACGATAGCGCGGGGCCACCACGCCCACCGTATCGCCCAGGCGCGCCAGCGCGGCAGGAAGCGAGCCGAGCACGTCCGCCAGACCGCCGGTCTTCGCAAACGGAGCCGCTTCGGAGGCAACGTGGAGGATGCGGTTCAGGCTTTCCCTCCGGCCAGCAGATGCTTCTGCACCTTGCCCAGCGCGTTGCGCGGAAGCTTTTCCACGAACTCGAACCGCCGCGGGACCTTGAACGAAGCCAGGGTTTGGCGGCAGCGCGCTTCCAGAGCGGCGGCGTCGCAGGAGGCCTCGCGCAGCACGACGAACGCGACCGGGACTTCGCCGCGCACCCGGTCTGGCGCGCCCACCACCGCCGCCTCGGCCACTTCCGGCTGCTCCGCCAGAAATTCTTCGATCTCCCGCGGGTAGATGTTGAAGCCGCCGGAGATGATCAGGTCGCTGCGCCGCCCGCACAGCGTGTAATAGCCGTCCGGCGAGCGCGTCGCGATGTCGCCGGTCTTGAACCAGCCGTCCACGAAAGCCTCCCGCGTGGCATCCTCGCGCCGCCAGTAGCCGGCGAAGACGTTGGGACCCTTTAGATAAATCTCGCCCGGCTCGCCGTCCGCGACGGGCTGGCCCTGCGGATCCAGCACGCGCACCGAGATTCCCGGCAGAGGAAAGCCGACGCTGCCCGGCCGGCGCTCGCCTGCGTACGGATTGGAGATGTTCATCATCGTTTCCGTCATCCCGTAGCGCTCCAGGATCGTGTGGCCGAACTTTTCGCGAAATTCCTCGAGCACCTGCGCGGGCAGCGGCGCCGAACCCGAAACGAACAGCCGCATGCGCGCGCCGATCTGGCGCGCGGCCTCCGCCGGCGTTTCCAGGAGCCGCACGTAAACCGTCGGCACGCCGAAAAACAGCGTCGGCTGAAAATCGAGAAACGTCTGCGCCGCAGTCGTGTGGTCGAAGCGTTCCAGCAGGCGCATCCGGCAGCCTGAAATCAGCCAGCAGTGCAGGCCGTTGCCGAGCGCGTGTACGTGAAACAGGGGCAGCGCGAGCAGGAACCGGTCGTGATCCGTGATCTGCCAGCAGCCCGTGAGCGTCATGCCGTTCGAGGCCAGATTGTTGTGCGTGATGATCGCCCCTTTGCTGGTTCCCGTGGTTCCGGAGGTGTAGACCAGCGCGGCTGGGGCGTCGCCTTCCAGCGGCGCGGCTTCCAGCCTATCGGGCTGCGATGCGGCCTCCGCGGCGAGCGCGGGCAACTCCGCCTCGGTGACGAACAGCTTGGGCTCGGCGTCGCTCAAAATGTGCCTCACTTCGCGCTCGCGATAAAGAATGTTGACCGGCACAAAGATCACGCCCAGCTTGATCGCGGCTAGAAACAGATCGATCATCTCGATGCGGTTTGCGAGATACACGCAGAGGCGGTCGCCGGCCCGGAGGCCGCGAGCCTGGAGCGCGTGCGCGAGCCGGTTGCTGCGCGCGTCCAACTGCCCGAACGAGTAGGTTTCGCCCGCCCATTCCAGCCCGGGCTCGTCCCGCCGGTTCACCAGCGAAAGATCGAAAATCTGACGGAGATTCATCCTGTTAATGTAATCTCCATCCACGTTACCAGGACCCGGCCGGGCTCCGGTTGCGCTACAGTTGATGGAAAGCTGCCAAATGCAAGTCAAGGGAATCGCCGCATGGTGTGTGCCGTTGTGCGCCTTCATGCTCCTGGCCGGATGCCGCCGGGGTAATTCCGAGCGCATCGATTTCGAGATGGGGGAGCACGCCCCCATCGGCCCCCTGACCTATACCGTGATTGAAACCAGTTGGCAGTCCCAACTCGGCGATGCGCTGAGGCTGCGCGTCCCGCAGCAGCGGTTTCTCATCGTGCGAATCTCGGTCACCAACGGCGGCGGCAGCGAAGTCTCGATCCCCCTGCTGCAGCTCGAAAACGTGAACGGCCAGACTTATATGGAGTCCGATAACGGAGAAGGCGTCGATAACTGGTTCGGCCTGCTGCGGACTCTGAAACCCGCCGAAACCCAGGAAGGGCGCATCGTCTTCGACGTTCCCTTGAGTTCGTACCGGCTGCGGATCACCGACGGCGCTGGCCCCGGCGCGGAAAAGTTCGCGTGGATCTCCATTCCCCTCCGCATGGATACCGACACGGGTCCCGTGCCCATTCCCGGCGCTCCCATAAAATAGCGGGTGGAAGTATGCTGCAGGCAGTGGTCGCGCTGGGACTCGCCTCCCTGGGAACGCTGTGTGCCGCGCCGGCGCTCACGATCGAGCGCATGGCGATGCACCAGTACGAAGACGGTCCCATCCTGGAGGCCTCCTACGAGTTTCTCCCCGGCGAAACCGCGCACTTCAGTTGCCGCCTCTCCGGATACCAAATCGACAAAACCAACGAAGAGCAGCAGCGCGTGAAGCTCAACTGGAACGTCGAGGTGACCGACCCCGCCGGTGTGCCGCTCGACAAACCGAAGAGCGGGCGGATCGAAGCCCAGGTGCTGCCCGAGGACAAAAACTGGCTGCCGAAATTTCTCACGCAATTCATGATTCCGCCGTTCGCCCAATCGGGCAATTATCGCGTCTCGGTTAGAGTCAAAGACGAGCTTTCCGGCGCCGAGGTGCACGGCGACCTCACGTTCCGCGTGCGCGGCCACGACGTGGAGCCCAGCGATACCCTGGTGATCCGCAACTTCCGCTTCCTTCGCAGCGAAGAGGATTCCACGCCGATGCGCCAGCCCCTCTATCATCCCGGCGGCATGCTATGGGCCAAGTTCGACGCCGTAGGCTACAAGCTGGGCGAGAACAACCGCTTTTCCGTGGCCTATGGACTCGCTGTGGAGGATTCCGCCGGCAGGCAGTTGTTCGCGCAGCCCGAGGCCGCCGCCGAATCGCACGAATCGTTTTATCCCCAGAGCTATGTGCCTGGCGCGCTGAGCCTCAGCCTGGATAAAAACGTCGCGCCCGGCGCATACACCCTGGTTGTCACCGTCCACGACAAGCTCGGCGATCAGGCCTGGGAAGAGCGGCGGCCTTTCCAGGTCGAGTAGTCTCTTGAGAGACGCCGCGTTTGACCAAATTCACCTATGCCAGGTCCGCTACCGCGTCGCCGCGCTCACCGCGTGCATGGCGGGCTGGCGTACCTCGGTCGTCTCTGCATCTCCGTTCTCGCGCCCCCGGTCATGCGCGATCTGCGCCTCTCGCAGATGTGAGGGCTCGCGATCGACCCCGCGAGGAATCCGGCGCGCTCGCCCCGGCGTTGAGTCTATTTCTGAGGCGGCTTCTCCGGCGGCGCGTCCGGACTCGACCCGCCGATAAACAACCGCTTGCCGTCCTTGAACGTAATATTCGAGCCGTTGGCGCGATTGTCTCCGGTCTTGGCCTGGTATCCTTCGACAATAATCTCCGCCCCTGCTTCCAGGGATTGCTTGGTGAACCCCCGGCGCAGGAGAATATTCGGGCTGCCGCCCTCTATCATCCAGTTGCTCACCGTGCCGTCCGGATTCTTCACCTCCAGGTGAATCCACGAGTGCGGATTGATCCACTCCATCTGTGTCACCACGCCCTGAAGCCGCACTGGTTTGTTGATGTCAAACTCGGCTGCGAAGGCGTGGTGGCTCCACGCGGAAACCGGCGCGAGCGCCGCGCTGCCCAAAAGGACGGCCATCCTGTATCCGAATCGCATGCGGAACCTCACTTCGCCTGCTTCTTCTCTTCGGCTCTGGCCCCGGCCAGAGCGTTGTACATGTAGTAATTCCCCTCGTGGCACGCGTATTCGAAGATTGTATATTTCGAGTCGCGCCTTAGTGGAAACGCGACCGTCCAGGGCCGGGTCCACGTGGCCGGATCGTTCACCGTGAGTTGATAATGCAACGTATTCGCATCCGTCAGCGTAAAGCGTTCGATAATCGTAACGTCGCCGCTGGCGGGCGTATTGCCGATCGGAATCCCGGGCCGGAAATTGGTCGTTTCCACTACCAGCGTGTCGCCTTCGAAATGCCCCCGCGAATCGCCCATCCATGTGCGAATGCTCTGGCCCAGGTGGGGCCGGTTTCCCCGCGGCCCGTTCTCCACTGGAATGATCCGTGATTCATGAATCATCTCGTTCCGAAAAACCACGTAGCCCGGCGCCTGCACGATCTGGTTGCCTTGGTTGTACGTGTTGGGCACCACGGACCCGGCTAGCCCGCGCGTGATGCAGCGGTCCCACAAGCTTTCGTCCTCCCACGAATCGTGACAGCCGCCGGCGGCCGTCGAGCAGGGCCGCGCTCGCCTCGCCGCCGCGCGTTCCGCCGCCATCTTCTGGGCCGCCGCCGTCAGCGGCGGAATTCGCCCGTTCGGCGGGTCCACCACCAGAGACGCCTGCTTATTCGGCTTTCCCCGCTCGTCCCAGTAATTCGGCGGCCCGATGCGCACCCCGTCGCGGCACCGTTCCGGGTCCTGCTCGCAGGTGATGAAGGTGTCGCCGCGCGCGATCAAAGGATTCTTCGACACGTAAGGCGCGGTATCAATCTCTTCCTGTTTTTTCGCCAGCTCCACTTTTCTGTTGAATTCATCCTCGGTGAGCGTGGCCCGCTCCCCGAACGACGCAGGCCGTTCCAGCGGCGTGCCAATCATGTCCGTCCCAGGCCAGATTCCTTGCAGGTCGGGATCGCCCCAGGCCGTTTTCGGCGGCGTCCACGGCTTCTTGGACCGCGCGTTATTCTGCGCCGCAGCGGGCAGCGCGACCGCGGCGAAAGCGATGGCAAAGTACAGTCTCATGGCCGGTCCCTGGTTCACGGCGATCGGACGGGAGAGCCTCAGTTCGCGCAAAGCCACACGCCGGCCGCCGTTTCTGCGGATCTATCTTATCCAAACGGTGCGCCGCTGGCGACCCTGGCTGGTTTCCGCGTCTACGCCAGGTATCCTGTGGATGCGGCCGGTTTTTTCCCGCCCCACGCGGCGCAACCGAGACTTCAGGCGCGCGACTAAGCAGCGATTGAAGACATCCTGCGGCAAATCGAAGACGCCTGCAACCGCCATGACAGCGTGGGCTTCGCGTCCTTATTCGGCGGGGCTGCCGCCTTCATTCAAATTTTCGGAGGACAGCAGGCTCGGCGGCCATCGGCGGCCCCCGCCCCGGCGACTGGCAAATTAGAACGCCCCGCGGCGCCGGGCGCTTGCCCACAGTGGCCGCGTTGGCGATTCCATCGGACAACGGCCAGGACGCTTTACTACGATCGCCTCCAGGCCCGGTCACGACTATCGACGTCTCCGGCGAGTATTCCGCCAGCGAGGAGAGGATTCGCCCCCCAGGACCTCCGGAGCCCGTTCGGATATTCTGTTCCGGAGGGAATATGAGCATCTCTTCGCTTCGTTTCATCCCCGCAACGCGTCTCGCGTTACTCTGTGTGGCGTTCGGCTCGCTGGCTCCAGCGCAAAGTTCGCTCGCGGCGCGCGTCCAGCTCCTGGAAGACAGGGAGGAAATCCGGAATCTCCTGATCGATTATGGCCGCTTGCTTGATGCCCGCGATTTCGCCGGCTACTCCCGGCTCTTCGCAAAAGAGGGCGAGTGGGTGGGCGGCTTCGGATCCACCAAAGGGCCGGCTGCCATCCAGGCATTCATGGAGAAAAATATCCGCGGCGCCAACACCGCCCATACCTACCACATCCTGTCCAACTTCCGGATCGAGGTTCATGGCGACTCGGCCACCGCATGGTCCCGCTGGGCTTTCGTGACTCCTGGTCCGGATCAACGGCCGGTGATCGCTCAGGGCGGCCATTATGACGATACCCTGATCCGGGAGAACGGCCGTTGGAAGTTTAAGCGGCGTGTCGCTTCCAACGATATCTCCCGCCCCAACGGCGCAGCGCAATAGAGCTACCGCCCTCCACTGCCCGGCGAGCCGGCCTGATCCCGCCGGGGCATTCTCTCATTGCCAGTAATTGCGGTCCAGGCTGCGATACTGGATCGCTTCCGCCAGATGCTTGGAGGAGACCGCCTGCGCTCCCTCCAGATCCGCGATGGTCCGCGCGACCTTGAGAATCCGGTCATGGGCCCGCGCCGACAGCCCCAGCCGCCGCGAGGCCATCTCCAGCGTCCTTTCTCCTGCTTCGTCCAGCGCGCACAGCTTGCGAAGCGCATTGGGCGGAATGTTCGCGTTGTAGAATCCGCGCTCCCGTTGAATCTGCCGGGCCGAGCACACGCGCGCCCGCATCTCCGCCGACGACGGCCCGCCGTCCCGCCCCCGCAGCTCTTTATACGGAACCGCCGGAACTTCGATGTGCAGGTCGATCCGGTCCAGCAGCGGCCCGCTCAACTTGCCCAGATAGCGCTGGATCATGGCGCCCGTGCACCTGCATTCCTTTGTGGAATCCCCCAGAAACCCGCACGGACATGGATTCAAGGCCCCCAGCAGCACGCTGTTCGCCGGGAACACGAGCGTCATGGCCGACCGCGCCAGCGTCACCGAATGCTCCTCCAGCGGCTGGCGCAGCAGTTCCAAAACGTTGCGCGCGAACTCCGGCAGTTCGTCCAGAAACAGAACGCCGTTGTGCGCCAGGCTCACCTCGCCGGGCCGCGGGACGCCCGATCCTCCGCCCAGCAGTCCCGCGTCGGAAATCGTATGGTGCGGAGCGCGAAACGGACGCTCCCGCAATAGCCCCGCGCCTTTGGGAAGCAGCCCCGCCACGCTATGGATCTGCGTGGTCTGGAGCGCTTCCTCGAATGTCAGCGGGGGAAGGATTCCCGGGAATCGCTTCGCCAGCATCGTCTTCCCCGAACCGGGAGGACCGATCATGATGATGTTGTGGTTTCCGGCGGCCGCCACCTCCAGCGCTCGCTTCGCCGTCGTTTGCCCCCGGACATCGGCGAAGTCCAGCGCCGCGCCGTTCTCTTTCCGCGGCGGCGCGCAGGCGCCCGGCGCCACCGGCTGAAACGAATCCGGCTGCTGGAGCAGCCTCACCACCTCCGCCAGATGCCGCAGCCCGAAAACGCGCACTCCCTCTGCCATGCACGCTTCCGGGGCGTTGTCGGCCGGCACAACCAGATTGCGTAAGGCCTCGCGCTGAGCGGCCACGGCAATCGACAATGCCCCGCGCACCGGCCGAAGGCTGCCGTCCAGCGACAGTTCGCCGACGAAGAGGTACTCCTCTGAGGCGCCGATCACCCCCGTCGCGCCCAGTATGCCCAGGGCCATCGGCAGGTCGAAACCCGCCCCCTCCTTGCGCACGTTCGCGGGAGCCAGATTGATGGTGACCGATTTGTTCGGATAGCGGAAGCCCGAGTTCAGTAACGCCGATTTGATCCGCTCCCGGCTCTCGCGTACCGCGGTGTCCGGCATCCCCACCGTGACGAAATCGCGATTGGCGCCCGGATACATGTCGACTTCGACATCGATGAGATGAGCGTCGATTCCGTAAACGGCCGCTGAACGGCTCCGAAAGAGCGCCACTCTCTTTAAGTGCGGCGCCTCAAAAATTCCTCTCACGGAGGAGTCAACGAACGCCTGAATGCACGCGAATCGCCGCCCTCGCTTCCGAAGCGCGACAAAATTCGGGAAAATTCCACATTAACCCAGGAAGAAGTTGTTGAAAATAAGGGATCGGAGACGGAAACTACGCCTTGTACATGTATTTGATGTTGGATTTGTACACCAACAGATTCGGCTCGCCCTCGCGATTCACCTTCAGACAGCCCTTGTCATACCATTCGATTACGCCTTTCAGCGTCTCGCCGTCCTTGAGCACGATCGTCATGGGCGTCTTCGATTGCATCTGCTTCAAATAATAGAAGTTCTCCGCGTTAGTTTGCTCCGGAGGCGCGGCCTTCTTCTGCCCGTCCTTTCGATTCGCGCTCCTCTCCTTCATTTCGTTGAGAGAGGGCCGAATCAGCCTGCGGTTTGCGGGGTCCACCGGTGAGCTCCTTATCGTGGTATTGGGTGGTCGGAACTGCTCTTGTTTCTTTGATAACACAGACCTATGCCGAGCGCAATTCGACGGCGAAAGCGTCTAGCGCGATCGGCTTCTGGATATTCCGCCGCCCCAGGTCCACCAGCTCATCCACACGCGCCACCGCGGCCCGCAGCCAGTCGAAGGACACCTTTCCGGCCAGCGCCTCGATTTCGGCGCGCACGTCCTGGTTGCGCAGCTCCGCGGCCCCGTTCGCCGCGCGCACCACGTCCTCCAGCAGAGAATACAGCACGTCCAGGTAGGATTCGAGCTTCTCCGTGCGCCGCGACGCCAGCGCGTCCGAATGCTTCATCCACGCACCGAACGGCTCCATCCCGCTTGCCACCTTCAGTAGCGCCAGCATCGCCGCGCGCCGCCGGTCGTAGGTCTCCAGGTCCAGCGACACGGCCACCCCCGGCGAGCCTGCCGCGAACGCCAACCTCCGCTTCGCATCCTCCACTTTCCGCGTCGCCAGGAACGCCCGCATCTCCTCTTCGTTCAGGCGGGAGAAATGAAACGGAACCGCCCGCGAACGGATGGTCGGCAGCAGATCGTAAGCATTGCGGGCCGTCAGGATCAGAACCAGGTGCGGTGGCGGCTCCTCCAGCGTCTTCAGAAGCGAATTCGCCGCCTGCTCATTCGCCCGGTCGATCGAGTCGATCAGGAAGACGCGCCAGTGGCCGCGCAATGGCTTCAGCGGCGCGCGCTCTTTCACCAATCGCATCTGCTGGATCGTGATCTGGCGCAGCGGGCC
>Ga0070739_10000990_pt1 | contig 46011 bp, 50 predicted proteins | sample Coa_R1_7_FD_66445 | JGI IMG/M metagenome (GOLD analysis project Ga0070739, IMG submission 66445) | Surface soil microbial communities from Centralia Pennsylvania, which are recovering from an underground coalmine fire - Coalmine... | ecosystem: Environmental > Terrestrial > Soil > Unclassified ...
TTGGATGTCCACCATTTCATAGCCTTGTACCTCTTCCTGAGTCTCGAGAGTTTCAACAAGCGCCTGCCCGAGAACTTTATCTATCTCTCTGTAAATCCTTGATTCTTCACGGGTAATTAGTACATCTTCATATTCAGTAAGGCTAGGAAGGATTGTGTCAATAACGAATGTTTTCATTGCTTGATTAAATTTGAAATATTCATCGTCTTCAATGAGCGCTGATTTATCCGCGAATCGAGAAGTTAAAGAGTCACACCTCACATACCCGGTAACTCTGTTTAATTTTGTATCAAATCCAAAGTTGCTTCGAGTTACAATGTGGTTTCCAACCATTACTGCGATCCCCCTTTCCTCATCTGAAAGTGGTCTTCTTGCAATAATGATTTCTCCAGAAATTTTTCCATTTTCCAAATTTACAGGTATTCTATGTCCCTGTATGTCCGGAGCCCTGATTATCTGGGCACCTGCAAAATCCCACTCCTTGAATGATTCTGCTTCTTTGACGTAAACTTCAAACATTGGCTGCCTTAGGATGGCAAGCTTACGGATCTCTTTAGTCAGCTTTAGACCATCGATTTCCATTTTCGCTCCAGACATTGTCAGCTCCGTGCCATCACGTCTGAGCGGACTTTCCTTCAATTCAGCCAGACTGGCATTACCAGTGAACAGCTTGTCAAGAGCAGTAGCGTCAATGACAATTGATTTGCTAAAGTTGCCTCGTCTGGTCTTTATCTTCATGCTCTCAAATGATGTAAGAAATGAAAGTCTTCCGGTTCCATATCTTCCGGTCCTTATTCTCTTGAATCGTGGAGAAATTGATTCGATTCTCTTGTGTGGTGAACCTAAAAGCAGAAACTTCTCTACACCGGCCTGGTCCATTCCTGCGTCATCTTCAATAACTATCGAACCATTCTTTAAAACTGAAACAAGCACCTTTGTCGCATCCTCATCGAACGCATTCTCTACAAGTTCCTTTACAATTTCGGTGGGTGAGACCCATGTTTTTGTGGCAAATTCTTTGAAAAATGATGGGTGTACCTTAAGCTCTGTTGTCATCTCGTCAATGACGAGATATTTATCTACCTTTATTTATTACTTGTCGAATTATTGTTGACCAATTTGTCATTTGCCCTGACTCTTACTTCATATACTGATTGAAACAGCAAAAGTATTATTATTGTTGCATCCAGCCTGACATGTGACAAAATGTACCTGTGGTAATGATACAAGGACCTTTGAAGCCTGTACGCCACTTGGATGCAGCAGTATTGTAGTCTGTCTTGGCTGTCACAAAGAGATAGAAGAATGTGTCTGCAAAAACTGATTATAGACTTTTAATTTTACTTTATCTAATCTTGACTTAATTGGTTGTTATCCACGCTCAGTCTCGGTATGACGGCCAGTGCAGGCTTTGGACTATTTTATGATGGCCTGAAACGCAATATTGCGCCAATTCTTCCCAAGCTTGCAAGCTGGGCACCTTCTTCAGTCTTGCCCGAAATGACTTCAAGCTTGCTTCCAGTCATCAGGGTTAGCTCCTCCAGATAATCCACAATGTCTTTCTCAGCGATATCATAATCTGACGCATTGCATTTAGGGCATGGCTTTGAGCTAAGCTCCTGCTTTGAAGCAATCAGACTAGGTCTATCGACAATTTTCTCTTGAATGTTGCCGCAAACTCTACATTTTACCAGAAGCTGCAGATAGCTAATATCATCAGTAACAACAACAGTATCGACAAGTCCGGATTGCAGATTATTTATGACATCGTAAATACCATAGATTCCAAGCCCCCTTCCTGAATGCACTTCACTCATGAATTTCTTGACTATTTTTTTTTCTTCCATTAGCCTATAATCTGCAAGCACACCTTGATCTTGTGCCTTGTTTATTATTTCCCGGACTCCTTCTTCTCCTGAGTATGAGGTGTCCAGTACAGCAACAACGTTATTTTGAAGCCTGTAGTCAAGATATTCTTCTTTTAAAAAGTTCTCCTTAGTAGGTCCCGGTCCTCCAACTATGAGACCCTTAACGCTATACTGATCGATAAAGACTTTCTTGGCGTGATCAGCAACCCTATGATAGTATTCATTGAGTTCATTATCTCTCAATCTCTCAAACCTTCGTGCTGATTGTCCACCTTGTCGATGTTTTCCCGCAACCCCAGAGGTAAGGGAATCGACTAGCTCTGACCTATCGCCTGTAAGTATACCAATTCCAGCCTCTTGAGTATCGATAGATAAGACCCCCATGACCTTATCATCCTTTAGCATATCCTTTAGGTGATCTGTCCAGAAATGGTCGTCGCATCTATAGAGGCTTATCTGAACAGGTTTTGGCGGTATTATTGCCTTCAGCTCAATTTTTTCTGTCCCGAAACCCCTGCCTGTCGGGATTGCGCCACAGAAGACTACTATGCCATTTTCAGGAGTTTCCTTGACTAACTTTAGATATTCGATTGTCCTACTGAGGGCATCTTGGACATGTGTCCTAGTTAGGTCTGATTTTATATTAGAAGCTGTTCCGGCCTCTTCTCTGAGCTGGGAGATCACCTCAAATATGGGTCTTCTTGGTGGAACATAGACTGTGACAAGCTCTGTCCCATGACCGGAAATACTAGAAAGATCATTCAGAGTCTTGGCTAGCCGATATCTTTGTACAGAGTTCCACTTGCCATTTGAGCTTCTTTCATCCATCGAAAATGTTACAATAAAAAATTCTCTCAAACATAATATAAGGATATCAAGAGGCTACATTCTAACAGCAGGTTGGTTTATAATTTCATTGTAAAGTACAGCTCTATCAAATACACTCATTATTGAATCAAAGTTAAATAAGAAGCAAAGAATAACAATTTACAAATAAATTTTAGAAGATGTTCCCAAAACTTGAGTACATAAAACAGGCAAGGATTCGGCTTGGGGTAACCCAAAGGAAGCTTGCTGCCTTGACAGGCATAAGTACATCGATGATAAACCAGATAGAATCTGGCAGGTGTAGACCAAGTTACGAAACTGCAAGAAAAATTTTTGAGGTTCTCGGTTCGCTTGAAAGCAAGTCATCCATGAAGGCAGGAGATATCTGCAGTCGGCAACTTCTTTCGGTCCACAGTGGAGAAAAGCTCTACAGGGCATTGGAAATCATGCGCAAGAATTCGATTAGCCAGTTACCTGTATTTGATGGTTCGAGGGTTGTAGGCATATTGACAGAAGACGGTCTTGCAAAGGCGCTAGTAGAAAAGGACGAAACTCAGGTAAAAAACATGTCCGTTCTACAGGTGATGGACCCCCCTCCTCCCATAGTTGACGTATCAACTCCTGCGAAGGCCCTTATTCCACTTGTAAGATTTGCTAAATGTATACTTGTAAGTGAAAGAGCCAATGTAATAGGAATTGTCACAACAACAGATACTCTAAAGATGGTAGAGTAAGAAAGACATCCTAGTTCAATCGGAGATCTTTTCCAAACCAACGCAACAGTCTGCGCACTTTATACAATCTGGGCATAGTGACACCAAGCTATGTTTTGATATTGGACATCCGCATAATGCGCAGGAATTTTGAGATTTAGGCTTGGAGCGAGATTTGGCCTGAGGACTGATAACCACTGACTATATCACTTCATATATTCCAGCCAAGTCTATTTGAACTCTTCCTCAAGAACTTTTTTCTTCTTGCTCATCTGGAAGAGGTTATCAGTCCTCTTCAATGCATCCTGTCGTGGTCGTTTGAAGACCATTGACTGCATCAACATATGATTTTCGGGAATCACCATTCCTGTCTGGTCGTCAGAGTAGGATATCTTGACAATGTCATCCTGAATTCTTAGGACATCTCTATGAATATGCACCATTCCAGTATCACCGTGCGGAAATCCAAGCTGAATTGCCTTCTTCCTGACATCAGCAGTGCCTTTCGCAGAGCCCAAGATGGCGATCCCAAACTCGCTATCAAATGCGTCAAGTATCTCCTCTTTGCTTGGTGCAGATCCAGCGAACCTGACTGTCATCTGGTGAAGATGCATCATCCTCGAAGGAACTTTGTAAGCATCCACAAAGAGGTTTGCAGATGGAATAAAGTCCTTGACATCATCTTGATGGTGGGGATTTCTATCCCATTCGATCGAATCCTTTACTTCCTTTGAATCCTCAAGATCAGCCCATCTTCTTACAAGCAAAACATCATATCTTTTTATCTTATCGCCAAAATTTTCTATCAGAGGCTGCATTATCCTTCCCATGCCTGAGACATTGCAGCTTCCCTGAATGACATAAGTCTTGCCCGCAGCCTTGGAGTAATTGACCCGGGAATTATGGATCATATCAGCTACTGCATGATCGCCATGTCTTTCTTCTCCCCCCTGAAAAATGGCCGCCTTTCCCATAGGCTCGTACAGGTTCCTCTTGTTTTCAAATCCTCCACCTTCTTTTGCAGCATCGACGACAAGGTCACTCTGACGAATGGCCTCTTCTATCGTGCCTGTAACTTTGTACCCTTGCTCTTTGAACTTGGAAAGCAATGGCTCTGGAACATAGACACCGAATCTGTTTTCAAGTGCTTCCTTGACTCTATCATCAACTGTATATTTTGCAACTCCTATAAACTGAACTTCCTTATCAGCTGAAAAGGCTGATGCCAAACGACGGCCAATATTGCCGTATCCGTTAACAAATATCTTGACCACCGTAAATCACAAACTGGGCAAGTTTGAATAGTTTCCATATTTTATATATATTTCCAAAGCAAGAACAAAACGTACAAATGAATTCATCATGGAATTGTTGTTGCTGTCTTGAGGCATTCAATTACAGTTGATCAACATGCTATATCACCAACGATTTGGTTGGATCTCAAATGTGCACTAGATTTAAATACACTTGTAGGCTAAAAATAACGTGAGGCTCTGCGATGACTGGTGATTATTTTTGGCTCTGCATATCAATCACCCCTAGTTGCTAGCCATTTCAATGGAGTGACAGGCTCACTGTGAAGATAATTGTAATAGATAACTATGATTCATTTGTATACAATATTGCTCAGATATTAGGGGAATTAAAAGCCGAGCCTACAGTTGTCCGCAACGATCAGATCACTATTGATTCAATTAGAGATATGGATCCGGATGCAATAGTTATATCTCCAGGGCCTGGTCATCCTGCCGATAGAAGGTACTTTGGAATATGTACAGACGTAATAACAAAACTTGGTCCCACTATACCCATTCTTGGAGTTTGTCTAGGACACCAAGGGATTTTCCATGCGTTTGGAGGAAGGGTGATAAATGCAAAAAAGGTAAGGCATGGCAAGACCAGCATTATAGAGTATTCTCCAGATAGGCTTTTTGAAAGTGTAGCAAATCCCTTCAAGGCAACCAGGTACCACTCACTTGTTGCTGATCCTTCAACTATTCCAGACTCGTTGGAGATTACTGCAAAGGCAGTTGATGACGGAGAAATCATGGCGCTCAGACACAAAAAATATCCTATCGAAGGTGTACAGTTCCATCCTGAATCTGTTCTCACTGGCGAAGGCAGAAAGATCCTTTTGAATTTTATCTCGATGGCAAAGAGATGAAATTATCTGCTAGATAAAATGAAAAGCAGAGGAAAAAAGATAAAGTGGAAGAGGTAATTTCTTGTGAGTCAACCCTATGCCCTCCAGCCCCTAATCCGTAAGCTTGTCAACAAAGTCGATCTTTTGGACGACGAGATCACTCGAGCTATTGATGCTATTCTCGAAGGAAGGTGCTCAGACGCTGCAATAACTGCATTTCTTGTTGCGTTGTCAATGAAAGGTGAAACAGCAGAGGAAATAAAATCCATCATTCAATCAATAAAAAAATATGCTGTTAGAATATCACCGAAGGTAAACGGACCACTTGTAGATACTTGCGGTACTGGAGGAGACTCGATAAGGTCGTTCAATGTAAGTACTGCTGCAGCCATAGTTGCATCAGCTGCCGGTGTGAAGGTCGCAAAGCATGGCAACAGATCCAGTTCAGGATTATGTGGGAGTGCAGATTTTCTAGAGTTTGTTGGCCTTGACCTTAATTCCTCTCCTGAAAGAGTCGGATCATGTATAGAGGATATTGGGCTAGGTTTCCTCTTTGCCCCAGTCTTTCATCCTGCGATGAGAAATGTAGCTGCTGCAAGAAAGGCAGCAGGTATAAGAACAGTATTTAACATAGTTGGTCCACTGAGCAATCCTTGCACCAATATCACTGCTCAAGTCGTTGGTGTCTTTGAACCGGCTCTTATGGACATTATGGCTGTTGTCTTCTATTCCACTGAAATTGAGGCTATGATTGTGCATTCTCACGATGGCTTTGATGAGCTTTCAAATACAAGTGAAAATGATGTAATTTGGATCAACAAACACAAAGGGCGGCCAATGCGAATACGAATTGATCCAAAGTCCGTAAACATGGAAATCGTTAGACCCCAAGATCTCTTAGTAGATTCAAAAGAGAATTCAATTAAAGATACACTAAAGGTTATTTATGGAAAGGCAAGCAGGGAAAAGGAAGACATGGTTGTGTTGAACGCTTCTGCTGCTTTGGTAGTTGGCAAAGTTGCAGCGGATTTTAAAGACGGAATAGAATGCGCGAGAAATGCGATAAGGGATGGCAGGTCTCGGGAAAAATTATTTCAGTTGGTCAAATATTGCGGCAATGTGGAAAAATTACAGGCGGCTGAAAGAGTACTTCTCTAGTCAGCCTCGTCTTCCTTATCCTTATCTTTGTCTTTTGCTCCCCTCTTTGTCTTGGGTGAATCTGATTCGATATCATCAACACCCTTCTCGTTAACAGTAAATCTGACGTCTGCATATGGATGGTATGGCGAATCAATTATCCTTGCTATTCTATCATTGCCTGCTTTCTTTAGGTATATCCTATATGTTGAAGCGTGCCCGATTACGTTCCCTCCTGCAGGTTTTGTTGGGTCACCAAAGAAGGCATCCGGCGATGATTGTACCTGATTTGTGATCACTATGGCGACATTGTATATTTCTGCGATCCTTACCAATTTGTGCATAATGCCGTTAAGGCGCTGCTGCCTATCGGCCAGTGTTCCTCTTCCTGCAAATTCGGCTCTATGAAGTGAAATAACGCTATCAATTATTATCATCTTTGCCTTAAAGTCGTCAATGTACTTTCCTATCGACTTGACAATCAGTTCAAGGTGACTACTGTTGTATGCCTTACATATTGCAATTCTCTTTAAAATTTGCTCTGGGTCCAAACCCCTACTTCTTGCAATCTGATCGACTCTCTCCGGTCTAAATGTGCCCTCTGTATCTATCAGTATGACTCCGCCGTCAAGCCCACCTTCCTGCACTGGAAGCTGGGATGTAACACATAATGTATGACATATCTGGCTCTTGCCGCTTCCAAATTCACCATAGAATTCTGTAATAGCCTGAGTCTCTATTCCCCCTCGTAGCAGTTCGTCAAGAACTTTGGCCCCTGTGGAACAGCGAAGTAAGGATTTTCTCTTTTCAAGCTCTACGTCTGCAGTAGTAAATTCATTATCCAGCACACCGCTTTCCCTTAGAAACTTTTGGGCAGCCATGATGAACGTAGCTGCGGTCTCCTTTGAACCACCGATATCTGCACAAAGCTCATCTGGTACTGCGGTAGCCAGCTCCATAACAGAATTGACACCAGCTTCTCTCATTTTCTTGGCAGTAGTTGGTCCTATACCTTCTATGTCTTCAATTTCCAATTCCAAAATATTATTGTCTGTCATTGCTGCCCTTACCTGCTCCAAAAGTCATATTTAACATGTAATACACCCTAGGGGGAGGGGGCCCTAGTGCATATCGAAATTCAAAGCATAAAAAGATGAAATAATATCAAAAGTGGACTTTATAAAATCAAATCAGAAAAAATCAGCTAGGAAAGAAAAGAAATTTCCTAGCAAAACATGGGTTACCTTCTTGATTTACTTTTTGACTTTCCTTTTGACTTGGCAACAGCCTTCTTTGCCGCCGGCTTTGCCTTTGAGCCGCCGCTACCTCCACCTATCTTGAACATCTTTGTACCGCATACAGAACATGTTCCAGATAAGGCAGACCGTCCGTTCTTCATTGTTACCTGCTTTTCCCCCTTCATGTCTCTCTTTGCTTTACACTTTACACAATATGCTTGTGTCAACGACCTTGTTCACTTGTGCTTGGATATAAGAATAGCTATATCCAAGCATGATAAAGTCCAAAGATGACCAATTTATAGCCCGATTCTGTCTAAACTACTCGGATACGCCCAAGATATATTCGGTAAATTTGGAACTTATAGGGAAAAATATACACCAAAGCTTATCCCGCCGCACATAGTTTGCTGAATTCGCTGGCTTTCACTAAGGCAATAAATCAGAAATCGGCATTCGTGAAGAGGGAATTTCCATGTGTCGATGCCGATTTTCGCACATCCAGCACACCGCTCTGCGTTATTCATAAACAGCCGAGTAATTTTATTGTCATCAATTTGATACAGGCGTTCGTATTCATACACGACTAATCCAAGCTTCATACAAGCGTAAGATTAGTATACTTTGACATCGTTTTATGACATAATCAACGCGAAACTAGAATTGACAGGAGATGCAGGACACCTAACTCAGAATATAGAAGAGCTTGGATGGGACGGGCTTGTCAACCTAAAGCGTAAGCTATCAGATGAGCTTAAGGATCTGACCGATAAGGTCATTAATATAGATAGAAACCAGATGCAAGCTATTAACAATAGGATCAGGGAAAAGAAGAACCTGGTTGATACGCTGTCAGAAAAAGCAAAGAAAATACGCTCTCAAATAGATGATTGCAATTCTAAACTTCTCATTACCAGTCAAAAGGTCGCCCAAGCTAAGGATTTCCTCAGTATGATGGAATCGAGAATTCCTGCAGAAAGGCAGGAGGATCTGTTGCGTGCTATTGAAGTTGATCAAAAATTAATAGAGGAAAAACAGTTCAAAGGAGAACGCGGAAAAGGCGAAATTCTTTCGAGGATCAAAGAAGCAACCATGAAACTAGAGGCTATCAAAGCTATCCAAACAATCAAAAGCCAGCAATCAGAGCTTCACAAAGAGGCTACGGCAATAAACGACTTGCTGAAGATTCTTGAAAGGGAGCGCGAATCAATAAGGCAGGAAATCGTGCAGGCAAATAATTCGATAGACATGGCATATGAATCGAAGCGTCAGCTTGCATCAGAGCGCGCCTTGTATCTTGAAAGATACGACCACACAGTTGCAAAGTTTGATGCCATAAACAGCCGACTGGATGCCATGGCCAGTATGAGGAAAAAACAGATGCACGAGTATGGGCCTGGACTTCCACAGGATGCCCTCTTTAAGGTAAAAGAAATGGCAAGGAAAAAGCTGGAATCTGGCTCAAAGCTAAGTTTTGATGAACTGAAGCTTCTTTACAACGATAGTGACTAGCAGATCAACCTGATACGATGGCACAAGAGAAGACCCAGATAATTGTTTTTTATCTTATTGAGTCATTTTTTCTATCTATTCTTATATTATTAAAGCAATGTAGAGAATATGCCATGGCTATAAGCGATTTTGCAATTGCATGTAGTCTGGACGAATCTCCCCCATACTTTACATACCATGGCGATACAATGTTAATAGTCCAGTCAAAACTTCATGCTCAGACAAACCAGAATAGTTTTGGTTTTATAGAACCATTCATTGAGGCTCTGATATCGCATGAGACAATTCATGTAGTGATAAAAAAGGTGGAAGGCGAGACTGAGTCAGATTCCCTTGATGATATAGAGGTGCTTGTAGAGCATAATGGTATGCGCTTTCAAGTTACATTAAACAATATGCTATTTGCCAACGACAAATCAGGCATTGTACTACCCTGATGCCCAGATTTGCCACACCATTACTCTCTTTTGACCAATATATAATGCGGCATCTGGGAAAGCGTTGCAGGATAGGATGTTTGATAGTCCCACCCAAGTGCAAGTAGTTTCTTTGCCTCCTCAATGGTAGTGACTGTAGCTATATCTACAATCCTTCGACGTCGGAAAGAGGCTCTTGCCGTCACTTGGTGTTTATGTTCAGTTCCGTCTTCGTTTACAAGTCTCCAGATAGCTTTGCCCGTTGAGAAATCTTCTCCAGCTTTTTCAAAGCCAATTTGCTGCCCTGGAAACCCTGCTGCCTTGCATCTATTACACTCTTGCATCTTTTTTTGCGGTTTTGATGCTTCCGCGTGAACTGCTGACATGTATGCCTATCGGTAGAATCATCTAATAAAATATGGATAACCTTGGGGGGAGGGGGCATAAGATAATTTTTGCCTGCTCAAATACACTTTGTGATGACGAGATAGTCAATTTAGCCAGCATAGCTTGCGCCTAAAGCAAGGGCATTAATTGGCCGGAAACATAATGCAAAGACTGTCAATTGTCTGTGTTCATTAGCAATTAGCCGTTTATGTCGATAAGTAGACTGACGAATAATACGGCTGACCCCACGAGCAAAAAGAACAAGGGAAAAAATAAGGGTTTAACGCTATTAGCTGATGGCAAGCATGGCTGAATTTAAGCAAGTTATAGTAGTAAGAAAGGATCTAGGAATGGGACTGGGTAAGATAGCCGCGCAGGTAGCCCATGCTGCAGTAATGGGGGCTGAAAGGACAAGGGAAAAGAATCCTCAACTTTTCAAATCATGGATGGCTGAAGGTCAGGCAAAAGTAGTAGTAAGAGTTGGCAGCTTAGAAGAGTTATTGGAAATAAGAAGGCAAGCAGAAACACTGCACTTGTCTATAGCCCAAGTTCAAGATAGTGGACTGACCCAGATCCCTCCAGGAACGGTAACATGTCTTGCATTAGGCCCAGTCAAGTCCGAGCTCGTTGACAAGATTACAAGCAAATTAAAGTTACTCTAGTTTCTGCTCAATAAAATAACTCCAGAGATTACGGCTATCGTGGCTATGGCTTGGAGTATACTTATTGCCTCCCCCAGTACTGCTGCCGCGATTATAATTCCAAAAATTGGGGTCATAGAAAACATAGACATAGTTTTTACTGTCCCAATTCTTTTCATGCCTTCAAGAAACAGAAGAAGCGCTCCGCCAAATCCCGATATCGCGACAGCCGTTATCGTAAGCCAGACAGTATAGCTTATTCCAGCCAGAGCGGAGCCATTTCCCAGAAAAATTGCTATCGCAAGCAAAACAATGCCACCTATCAGAGACTTGAGCATGGCTATTTTTGCCGGGCTTGAATCGGGGCTTTTTATCAGCAATTTTCTGCTAACGTTATTATCTATTGCCCAACAAAACATTGCCAAAAGGATCATAACATTGCCTGCCTTGAGCTCGAGCAGACTTGAAGATATTTTGATATTGGTAGTAGCCACCAAAAGCCCGGCAACAACAAGTATAATCGCAAATATTCCGATCTTACCCTTTGGTTTTTCTCCAAAAAATAGGGATGAAAGGATTATTGTAAATATTACTTCACCATTTGTAAGTATTGACGCGTCAGAGGCGGCCGTCTGCTTCAAACCGTAAAAAAGAAGGACAGGAGCAATAACTGCGCCAAGAATCGTGATTATCATCAAGTAATAATAGTCCCCAGTGGCAAGGCGAAAAGATGCCTTCGCAAATGGTACAAGCGCCGCCCCAGAAATTACATAAATCACTGCAGAAAGCAACAGAGGATCTACTATAGAAAGTGGAAGCTTTGCCAACGTAAAGGCAGAACCAAAGAGCGCCGATGCAGCAAGTACAGATGCATATCCAAAATAAGAGCTGCGTGTGTCTTTACTTGGTTCTGTCCTTTCCTGCGGCATTTGCAAACAGAAGGCCTGACAAGGCGTTATTTGTTTTTGTCTGAATCAAACTGTACTAAATATCTCTCAGTAAGCGATAGAATTGGACGAATTATGAATTACCATGATATTTGTATGGCGGTTGCCTTCAATTAGAAGCCTCGACAAGAGATATATCTCGGCAGCGAAGTCTGCATTATATTGGAAGAAAATAGAAAAGATAGTAGAAAAGATCCAGATTCAGGCCCAAACTCTGGCCTTACTTCTGGCCCAAAATCTTCCAAAAAAATCATAATTTACGCAATAATAGGCATAATTGCAGTGGTAGCTGTGTCTCTTGTTACCTTTACAGGTAGCGGAAACAACTCCAGCCTAACGTCACTTGGAGGCCAAGCAAATTCCGGCTCTGGAACCGCATTACTTGGACAGCAAAGTGGTCAAGTAATCCAAGACACAAATTCCAGCCAGCAGCAATTGCAGTCGTTTCGTGACGTATTCTGCGGAAACCAATCAGAGCCTAATTCCACTGCCTATGTCAGAGAAATCAAACTGCCAAGCTCTTGCGAAATGCCCCTTGGAATAACTGTTTACAGAGACACGGTATGGTATATATCCACAAAGCAGGGTCTCTTGGGCATATATAATATCACGTCGCAAAGATTCGTCCAAGAATACAGGATCCCCGGGTGGGGTACAAGTCAGGATTCTGCGGCTTTTCCACCACAAGTATGGGCGCTAAAGATTGACAAGCAAGGCAACATCTGGTTTACAGATGAACGCGACACGATATGGAAGTTTTCAATGACTGCCAAGACTTTTGAAAAATATGTGGTTCCAAGTGCGGGCGGCACATTTGGCGCATCATACCCTGTTTCTCTTGACTTTGATTCTGCAGGCAACATTTACTTTGTCGGAGTACACTCACCTACGTTGTGGTTTGGAAAAATTAGCGAGATGAAGAACGGCACTTCACAAGGTCTTTCGGCAATACCATTGCCACTCGAAGGCTTTGCCAGTATTGACAAGGATCTTATAAGCACTGGGTCGGTAACTGTCGATAATAATAGGAATGTAGTTTGGGTCACCGCCCTTGCCTTCCAGCAGAAGGGCCAGATCTTCAGATACGACATTGACAAGAAGACATTTGATGTATACAATCTTTCTGACAATTTAACATCACCAGTTGGTTCTACCCTCGATAGCAACGGAAACCTTTGGGTTACAGATCACGGTACCAGTACCTTTTTCAAGCTCGACCCTTCAAGCGGTAAAATTACAGAGTACGTAACTTCTGTTGCTTCTTCCAAGATATACGGCGGCACTACTCCATCTGATGCATATACGCTACCATACTGGATAGAAAAAGGACCGACTGCCACAATATGGCTCAATGAACATGAAGGTAACAAGATCGCAGTATTTGACCCAGCAAAATCAACTCTTGTCGAATACTGGATTCCATCGCAGAACAAGTTTTTCTCAAAATGTCCGGATGGTAGTCCGACATGTGGGGTTGCTAATGCTTTACAATTTTCTGTGGGTGAGAATAACCAAGTATGGTTCTCAGAATGGACTGAAAACAAGATAGGCACAGTTGATACTCAAAAACTAATTCCCTTCTCTGTTTCAACTTCGACACAGAATGTAACGGTGGCGAGAGGAGATAGCACTGAAATAAAGGTAACAATTGAAGATGCAGGTGCCAACAGCATCAGCGTCAAGATGATTGCATCAGGCTCTTTCACTCCTAACGCTCAGTTTGGCAACAGCACAGGGACATATAGTGAGGAATCAGCCACAATAGACCCCGGAAATTCAAAGCAAGTCTCCTTTATCTTTACTCCTGCACGAGATCTAAAGCCAGGCCAATATATGATGATGCTTGGTGCATCAGATGATGATGTCAGTTACCTTAAGGCAGTAACAGTCAACGTAACATAATGCAAGATGACTAGCTTGCATTCACCATTTTTTACTATAAGTCATCTCATAGACATCTGTACAAGGCAATAGTTCTACGATTACTCGCAGATCAGCATAAAATACGCCTCCACAGAGAATTTTTCTGTATTGAGATTATTTATGAGAGGAGTTCTAGTTATTGCATTTGAGGACACCGGTCTTACCCGTGAGCTTCCAGCTAGAGCCTATTTCTTGTCCAAGACAAGAATGCCAGGCATTTCATCTCCTGCCAAGTATCTCAGAGTAGCACCTCCGCCGGTCGACACATGACTTACTTCTCCTTCAGACACCCCTGCTCTTTTTATGGCCTCAAGCGTATCACCGCCGCCTATCAGGGTTTTAGAGCCTCTCCAAAATGCCAGTGCCATGCTTCTTGCTATGTTAACTGTCCCATTTGCAAAGAGCCCTACTTCAAATAAGCCCATTGGACCGTTCCAAAAGATCATGCCCGAGCCTTTGCTTCCAAGCTCAGCTGAATATTGTTCTGCGGTTTCGTTTCCTATATCAAAGCCTGACATGCCATCTGGTATATCTCCCTTTACAAGCACTGCAGAATTATCCTTTGGCGAATGGGCAACCACATGATCCGTCGGCAGCATTATCTTGTCGCCAAATGATGAAAGCGCTCTTGTAACCCACGACAGGTGCTCGTGGTCTATAGGAGAGTTCCCAGTCCTGATTCCTTTTGCTTTGAGGAAAGTATATGCTGCCGCTCCTCCTACAATGGCTCTATCTGCCTTGGGCAAGAGGTGTTCAAGGGCACCTATCTTATCCTTTATCTTTGCTCCACCAATAACCAAAGTAAAAGGCTTGATAGGATTTTCTTTCATCATAGAAAGGTATTCCACTTCTTTGGCCAAGTTAAATCCCGCTAGACGTTTATCAAACATCTTTGCAGCGCCATAGGTAGAGGCATGCTTCCTGTGAGAAGTACTGAATGCGTCATTTACATATATCTCTGCCAGTGACGCAAGCTGTTTGCAAAATTCAGGGCTATTTGCTTCCTCACCTTGATAGAATCTCAAGTTCTCAAGAAGCATGATCTGGCCGCTTGACATGTTTGCAATCTCCTTCTTCACGCTGTCTCCAACACAATCCTTAACAAAGCGAATAGAAGTACTTGAGCGCAGTATTTCTGAGAGCCGCCTAGCAACAGGGGCCAGTGAAAGATTTGCATCAGGGCCACTTGGCCTTCCCAAGTGTGAGGCCAAGATCACCTTTGCCCCACGCTTTGTTAGATACTCAATCGTTGGAATGGACATTCTAATTCTATAGTCTTCTCCGACTGAACCGTTATTGACACTTACGTTGAAATCCACCCTTATCAGAACAGCCTTGGCTGCATAATTTCGGTCTTCAAGATCTGAAATGGTTTTCAGTTTCAACTGCCTAATTCAACCATTGATTATTTTTGGGGTTAATTTAACTTGTGAAGTCACCTCCAGGCAGATTTAATATTTTTGTGAATGAATGATGCAGATAAAACGTGGCTATCAGATGGTTTTGCTGAAGTGACTTTCTTACCTATTCCTAGCCGTCATGTTCAGAAGGATATCTTGCCTACCGCCCACTCTGAAGTAGTAATGTACACGAGTCACAACCTACAACATCATATTTATCGCAGATTCAAGAAACATTTTCCTTACATATTGCGCATGTTGGCTACTGTCAGATAAGTTTCGTATGAATTGCATGAAATCTCACCTTTTGGTGAATCACTCCCAAGGTCATTCCGATTAGCGTACCATATTCTGAATATTATGCGGATACTAGTGTGCTACCGGTTGGCTGCTCTCCATAAGATTAATAAAATAACTATCTTTGAATGAAAACGTGAGTTTTGTTCCAAAACGAGCCTTGGGCAAATTTATGCATATTACAGACCAGCCGTTAAATAGACCTAGTGGTAAGGTGCTTGTCTTCTTTATGGGGGCAGGGTTTTGCCCTTTCTGTGCTGCTGAAAGATGGCCGTTGATCTATGCTTTGGAGAGATTCGGCAGATGGGAAGGATTAGCAGTTGATAAGAGCGCAGGTGCAGATGAGAAATACCTTAACCTCTCTACCTATAACTTTACAAAATCTAGGTATTTGAGCGAACATATTGAGTTCATTGGAAGGGAGACTGCTGACAGAAACTTTGAACCTCTGCAAGAGCTTTCAAGCGAAGATTATGACATTCTAGATACATACAATCCGGATCAGATCATTCCTTTTCTCATGATTGACGGCCAATTTGTGCAAGTAGGGGCAGGGTATAACCCGCAGTTGCTTGAGGGCTTGACTCACGATCAAATCAAGCTAGAAATAGAGAAAACAGAATCTGCAACCGGCAAAGCCATTAGAGCTGAAATAGATAATATTTCAGCTCTGGTTTGCAAAGCTACTAGAGTAAGCGTACCATACTGCGATTCTGAAAATATAAAGAACTTGATGTCAAAAATTTAACTGCAAAAATCAATTCAATGGAGGCCATAATTAGATGGCAGTATCCGTTTTTTAATCCTCTACAGCTATCAGCTGTTCCTTCAATGGTGTAATGCGGATCTTTGTTGGACACCCAAGCTTGCTAGAGGCCACCTTAAAGCCTTCTTTTGCCAACTCAAGGTTGGCTGCAGAAACGTGCGCCTCTATTATCACCTGTCCTGGCATTATTCTTGCAGCAAGTCCCGTGGCCTTGCCAAAGGCTCTTCTCATCCCCTCCTGCAGACGGTCGGCTCCAGCAGTTGCAATCATTTTATTCTCCCTTAACACCACATGTGGATACACTCTCAGAATCGAGAAAAAGCTCATCTCTCCAGCTGTTGCCATTCTCTTGTTTGCTGCAAGCCTTGCAGCTTCTAGTGCATTATGCCTCACCTGAATCTTTTCTGTGCACAAAAGCTCTATTTTGTAATCATAATTGCTTCCGGCTTGGCCTGAAGAAAACCTAGCAATTTTTATCTGGGGCTTGCCAGCAATGTACTCACGCCTGACATATGGCATCCCACGCGTTTCACGGTAATTAACTCCTTTCATACAATATCCACTTGAATTTGCTTTGAATGCTTAAATGTGGTTCCGGGCAGTGATTTAATCGTTATGTCCGTTTCAGCTCATCCACCTGATGACCTAGCAAATGACGCCAGCTACATTGGTAGAGCGTTATTAGTAAATGGTAACAGAATAGTTGTCAGCGAACAGCGATTTCAGGATGAGCTTCACACAAAGGGATTTGGAGAAAAAGAAGGCACAGAATATCTACTCAAGCCCTACGAAGCCCTTTATCTTGCATATGTAAAACGTCTTGAACTCCATGATGGTAGCAAAAGTACTACAGGCGATAAAAATGGACAGTTTGACTTTGACTCACTCTTTGAAGTCCTAGTCAGACAAGATAAAAGCATCTTGACAAGATTCTTGATCTACCGCGATCTGAGGAGCAGGGGCTATATTGCAAAAGAAGGTTTTGGCTTTGGAATCGATTTCAGAGTATATGGAAGAGGAGAATTTGAGAAAAAACCGGCAAAATATGTAGTGTTTGCGATAAATGAAGGAACCAATGCAAAGGCTAGGAAATTTTTTACCATGATAGAACAGATAGAAAAGATGGGAAAGGAAGCAATTATAGCTGTCATAGAAAGAAGAGGTGAAATAATATACTACAAAGCCTCGAGAATGCGGTTTGGGGAGAATCATTACAACACAAAAGTGAGATCTGCCGGGGCTCTGTTAACTTAACCACCGTCCCTTGCCAAGTATGTGGTAAACCGTATTCTGTCAGCTCCCGCATTGATATAGAATAAAAATAATTTCAGCCAGTTCCAGACATGACGCCTATTACAATCTACTTTTCTGCATGGAAAATGGTCATCAAAACATTCTGTCCTATCCTTGATGTTCTGTATGAATCGTTCCATCAAATTCTTCAATGGTGTACCATAAACGCGATGTCGCATCCTCAACCATTTGCAAGCATCTACATACCACGGAGCACCATCCGTGAAAATGGGTTTCCTGCCATATCTATCCCTCAGTTTCCGGAAGAACCGGTAACAGACAAACAACGTCCTCTCCCTCGATAAATGCATCATGAGACATGAATTGAGGGCAGGCTCGTATGCAATCCACAGCCAGTAGTCCTGCCCATCTATCTGAACCAATGTCTCGTCAACAAATATCGCTCTAACCAGTCGTCTGTCTGTCCTAAACCTGTCTGCATAATCTGAATACCTCTGAACCCATTTCCAGATAGCGACATGGCTTCTCTTTACTATAGATGATAGGCATCTGGCAGCTAACCTGAAGCTTCTAGAACTATAATATAGATACAGGCCGTACCTGATTATGGCTGGGTCTGTCCTAGTTCTGTACATCATAGCAATGACAGGCTAGGACATTCCTAGCTATACGGATTACCTTAAGTTAACAGAGCCTCTGCCGGGACTGAGATATATAAATAGGTAGATGCTTCCGACATTCGAGGATTGGATACAAAGGAAGTTTACTGCCATGATTGCGGAGCCGTCCTCGCTAAATTCAATACCAAATATTTCTCGGACGCAGATATTACTGAACTCTTACGCCTTCATTATTCATCTCACATAAAAAGCGGGCACCAGCTAGAAACAAGAATAGTCGAGAAGTGACAGCTGAATAAAGTTGTGGTTAGCATAAGGGCTCGTTAACAAGACCAGTTCCTTTACTTTGGAGCACTGTACAATTGCATTCAATGGTCAGCAAGTGATTTTCATTGCTAGCAGTCTTTTACTTGTCATTCTAGGCATTTTTCTTTCTAATGCTTTTGGAGCTTGTTTGTTTGAAATAGCAACTCAACCATGGGCAGGTCAACAGAGTACTAAGCAGATTTACGGAAATTGTAGTTGTACAAATCAAATTGACAATTTGTCTTAACTTGACTGGACCGCACAAATAAACAAATAAATGGTTTATTACGCCAAAGGCCCGACGTGGTCATGCAACAAGAGATTTGTGACAGGATAATGAAGATTGATCGCAATATACGCTTCGTTGGAATAGTCAGCAACAAAGGCGAAGTTATTGCAGGAGGTTTCTGTAACGGCGTCGAGCCTCTACTAAGCGGCCAGGACGAACAGCAAATGTACATTCAATCATTATCAAGCATGAATATGTTGCGTGATTTTCGGAGTAGCTTGGGTGAAGTAGTTTACAGCATTACTGAATACAAGAAAGTTGCACTTGTTACTTTTCCCTTGTCAGACGGGATACTCTGCCTATCATCCTCGTCAGAGGCTAATATAGGCAAGATAAAGGAGCGTGCTCTTAAGGTAATTAATTCATTTAGAGCAAATAGCCGAAAGGTCGCTTCTGCTAAAAAAATACCAAGTAAGAAAACACGAAAAGGTAAAAATACGACTCAGAGCCAAGCTGTATGAAAGGCAAAGCAGGATGAGAGTTTGGTAAAGAGACTATGTGAAAGCTGCTTTTATAATGGAGAGGAGTCTGAATTTATGGCTGCAAGCGATTTTTGCATCGATTGCATGGGAGTTCATTCAATGTGCCCGAAATGTAAAGCCGGCTTTCACAGCGTACACGTTATTGAATAGGCATTTGCTATAGAAGTATTTTTTTAATGGTTTCACCTCATGATAAAGGCTGCAGGATGATGACGAATACTGACAGTCCACCGATTGTTCTGCGAAGTTACAGTTGGAGTAGATGAAGAAATACTACCGGACTGCTGAATCCTTCAGCCGTAGTCAGTGGACATTGAATTCATCGGAGCTTGGTGGAGACTACTTTTAGATAGACACGTATTGAAATGCAGTTCAACCAAATTATGTAGCAGAATCAAGAAGAACGCGGAATGATTTTTGGCTCATTCTCTCCAGATTGACATAATATCCACATTGAATGCGTTAAAAGCCAATTTTCCGAGAATAAGGATGAATTAAACAGGTCGCATACAATCAGGCTTGATGTAGACAAGATATACAAAAGCTAAACATACCTTTAAAAGAAGCTAAACAAGCTTCTCAAATAATAATGACAGTTCCTAGTACAGAAGTAAAAAAAATATTTGATAGAGTTTTTTCAGGTAAAGAGAAAGTAATAACAGAAGAATCTGCCAAGCAGATTCTGGCCGACTATGGAGTTAAGGTTCCACCATATGCGCTTGTTACAAGCGCAGATGAAGCCGCAAGAAAGGCAAATGAAATTGGCTTCCCCCTTGTAGCAAAGATAGTCTCGCCGGAGATCCTTCACAAGACTGATGTGGGTGGCGTCAAAGTGGGGCTAGGTTCTGAAGGACAAGTGCGAGAAGCATTCAATGACATGCATGGTCGGCTCGCATCAAAATATAACGTAAAAGGAGTTCTACTTGAAAAAATGGTTCCTCAGGGAGTAGAGCTGATAGTCGGATTGCAAAATGACCCGCAGTTTGGCCCGGTAATCATGGCCGGCCTTGGTGGAATTTACACTGAAGTCTTTAAGGATGTGTCGTTTAGAGTTCTACCGATAAAAAAAGAAGATGCCATAGAGATGGTCGAAGGTCTAAAGGGAAAACAGATCCTGAAAGGCTTCAGGGGCTCTTCGGCTATCAATATGGACATGCTTGCCAATGCTCTTGTAAGTATTGGAAACCTTGGAACTGACTTGGCTCCATACTATGAAAGCGTAGATTTTAATCCAGTAATTTTTTATGAAAATGACTATTATGTAGTCGATGCAAAGATTCTCCTAAAGGAAAAGCCTGACCTGAATGTAATATCGAAAGCAGAACCGGATTCAACATATATGGATCTATTCTTCAATGCAAAGTCAATCGCCCTGATAGGGGCATCGCCTGAGGCAGGCAAGGTCGGCAATTCTGTGCTTGAAAGCCTTGCAAGGCATAACTACAAGGGCAAGATTTTTCCAGTCAATGCAAAAGGGTATCCGGAAATCTTGGGAATCAAGGCGTACAAGAGTCTGGAGGAGGTTAACGATAAAGTTGATGTGGTTGTTGTCACAGTCGATCTGAGGTTTGTACCTGACCTCCTAAAGATCTGCAACCAGAAAGGCATACATAACGTGGTTATAATTTCTGGCGGAGGCAAGGAGCTTGGCGGTGAGCGTGCCACTATTGAGCAGCAAATAAAGGATTTCTCGCGCCAGATGAGGATACGCATAATCGGTCCTAACTGCATAGGCATGTTCAACGGCGAGAACAGGTTAGACTGTGCATTCCAAGGCCACGCAAGGATGGTCCGACCCAAGAAGGGCAATGTTGCATTCCTTTCTCAGAGCGGAACAGTGGGCATAGCGTTCATGGAGAGTTCTGACTCTTTTGGCATGAGCAAGATGATATCATATGGCAACAGGTCAGATGTTGATGAGGCAGATATGATCTGGTACCTATCTGAAGATCCGCAGACAAAGGTCATTGGTTTGTATGTCGAGGGTCTTGGGGATGGTCGCAAATTCATGAACACAGCTAGAAAAGTGATAAATGAGAGACATAAACCTGTAGTTGTCTTCAAAAATGGAAGGACATCAAGGGGAGCAAAACAAGCAGCTTCACATACTGGTTCACTTGGTGGATCGTTTGGGGTAGTAAAAGGTGCGCTGGATCAGGCTGGCATAATATCTGTAGACAGCTATGAAGAAATGACTGCATCTCTGAAGGCACTTACATGGCAACCGGTGCCGACAGGCAATAGGGTAGCAATGGTAACAAATGGCGCAGGACCAATAATTGCAGCCATCGATCACTTTGAGAGGCTTGGTCTTCAAATTGCAGAGATCTCTGAACAGACAAAGAATGCGTTCAAGGAACATTATCCGCCAACCTATGTAATTGGCAATCCTTGCGATATCACAGGTTCTGCTAATGCCGACGACTACAGGTTTGCTATTCAAGCATTCATGGATGACCCCAATGTCGATATCATTATGCCATGGTTTGTATTCCAAGATGACCCGCTAGAAGAATCAATAGTAGATGTTCTTGCATCATTCCAGAAGATTGGTAAAAAACCGATTTTGATTGGAGCAATGGGTGGACCATTTACACAAAAGATTTCAAAACACATAGAAGATCAGAACGTCCCTGTCTACCACTCTGTTATCGAATGGGTTACTGCAGCGGGTAGTCTGGCGAAATGGTCCAAGGTAAGCGGGAAAGCAAAGCAATAGTTCATGTCAAAAGCCGTTGTCTGCCTGCCAGATTGTCTTGACCCCAAAGGATGCGCTACGCTGGGCGGCCATTTGCTAGTTTGGCTCTCATAATAACTTGCTCATAGCAGCAGGTACTAAACTGGCTGATGGAGTCACTATAAATTAGCATACGATCTAGAGATATTGATTCAGTTGGAGAATAGCATACTTGAAGTTCGCCGTGCATTTGGATTCTTTTTCATAGCTGTAGCAATAGCTGTGGCGGCCGGCGCGGTAGCAAGCGAGGTTGCATACTCTGACGGCTTGGGTGTAGTCTATCAGGCAGTAATGTGGCTTGCAAGCTTTGGAGTTACCTTTGGAGTCGCGGCAGGCAGGTTCCGCAAGGTCTTTCCATCTATCCGTAGCAGGATGAAAAACAGTATTGGGTGGCCTACAACGGCAAAGGCCATAAACGGTATTTGTTGGGCTGGACCTTTTGCTGCAATTGGCCTCTTTCCTTATCTGTACCAGTACTTGATACTGCTTGGAATCGGACTTGGAAATCTCTCCACATATCTTTTGATGAAGAAACATAGCGGCCTGGATAACAGAGAACAAGCAATAGTTGGCATAATTTCGCTGGTATCAATTCCTGTTGCTGTTGGAATCGATCATATCGTGGTCTCAAACCAGTCAGTTTTGGTAACGCTTTCAAGGATCTTGATATCGGTAGCTTATGCAGCTGGCGGAATATTTGCACTACACGCCAAGCAGTAGATGACTTCAATTTATGGCAGTATAATTTAGCAAAGTAAAGGAAAGGTAAAAAGACCAAGATTTATGCCAAAGCCATACATCGGGACGCACCTATTCACTCTGCGTAACTCGACAGCTTTGACACTGCAGACTATAGAACTGTACATTACATCATAATAGTCTCATACCGCCCAGCAATTTTACTGCTAGTGCATTATGTATGTCCATTTTGCCGCACTATAGTTTTAAAAAAATTGATAATGGTGCTTATAATGTAAACAAGTAGTAATTTGCCAATTGCTTCCTCCAATGGCGGCGCTTTTTGAAGTCGATTATAATGACTCAGTATGGGATGCATGGTTAACCACAGTTAATCTGATGGACATAGTCGAGCGCTCTCAGCAAGCTAGGCAATCATATAACTTTGAGGAATCTAGGCATCAAATCGAAAAAATATGCCAAGTAGCAGAGGAGCACCTGATTGACAAAAATGAAAGAGAATGCTGTTGTGGCCTTTCTTCAGCTGAACATCTGCTTCTGAAGAGAAAAATTTTGAAATTTTATATGCTACAGGTATCCAGCCTTAAACATTTCCTTTAATGGACTGCAGCGAATAAATTAAATGCAAGGTTTGATAGAGACCTTACAAGGTAAATTGTTGTCGTGAGCGTAAAGGACTATGTTGAGGTTTCAAAGCCAAGAATAGTTGTGGTTCTCGTCATCACTGCCGTTACGTCGCTCCTTGCGGGCAGCAGATTTGATAGCACACCAGCTGATGCTTGGGATGTAACGGCCTGGCAGGTAGGATTTCTGGTGCTTGCTGGTTCCCTCGCCTCCATGGGTGCAAGCGCACTCAACCACTATTACGACCGCGACATTGATAAAGTGATGGAACGTACCTCAAAAAGGCCCATACCAGCAGGCAGATTGGCAGCAAAGAATGTGCTTGCTTATGGAATTATACTGAGCATACTGTCTGTGGTAATTGCATGGTTCACGCTTAACCCTGTTGCCACAGGCATGATAGCCCTCGGCATACTCTTTTATGTTCTAGTATACACTGCTTGGCTGAAACGCAGCAATGCATCAAATATCGTTATTGGAGGATTTGCAGGTAGCGCAGCCTCCATGGCAGGATGGGCAACTGCGACCGGATCTATTAACCTTTTGGGGTTCCTAGTGGGATGGCTTGTATTTATGTGGACACCACCGCACTTTTGGTGTCTTGCTATAAGAGCAAGGGAGGAATATGCTAGTGTTAGAGTGCCGATGCTTCCGGTGCTCATAGGAAACCAAAAGACTGCAGGTTATATTCTGGCAAATACAGCGATATTGCTGCCATATTCTATTTCTCTTTACTTTTTTGGTCTAGGATTGCTGTACACAATAGTCGCTGCAATTTCAGGCTCACTTATGTTGGCCTACCACTACAAGCTAACAAGGAACCCGACACCAGAGTTTGCTTGGAAAGCCTACAAGGTCACAGCGCCATATCTTGTAGTGATATTTGTTGCACTAGCATTTGATGCTCTATTTTACTACAGGTTCTGATTGGCTGGCCATACTAACAAGCTATTTGTCAATTCACTATCCTTGTACATAATAGTACCGGCCCCAGAAAGTAAACTAGATAAGTCAACTGGCCGACCCGGCGACAACTTCAACACGGCGTTTGTCCTTGGTTACCCAAGATACTCTAATGAGGCCGTAAATTTCAAGGTCAAGCAGGACTTTGTTAAAGTCAGCGTCAGTTAGAGAAACACCGTCCTTTCCTAGCGCATTCATAAGATCAGAATCGGTGATGTTTCCCACCTGCTTTATCTTTTCATATATCAGGTTGCGGAGTGGATACCTCATAGACAGAGATGAAAGGCAGCATTATATCAATCAACAGTTTGCTATTGCTGTGCCGTTTTGTCATGTCATTAATTATCATGTAGGTTCTGCGTTTACATTACCTTATCTTTGCAAATATCCTTCGCGAAGGTTAATTCATTTGGTCTCCATTTCTTTCCATCCCGTACGAAAGTTGCTGTCCGCAGATTGGCAGACTGATTGATTCTCTCTCCCTTCCTCTCTGCTTGGCAATGAATAAGCATTGCCATCAAGCGTGAATAAATGAATAATCCAAGCACAGGATGAATGAATAACCAATATATTTTCACGAAGGAATCTGTGAATAAACCAAGCGTGGATGAATGAATAATATTCATTGATGACGAATATGCATTCATGCATGGATGAATAATTATTCATTCATTGGATCACCACGATATCACAGGTCCTAATTCAGAGAGGAACGGATCAGTTATCCGCAAATCGACCAATGACGATTTCTTTTTCCTTCGCCGCCGGCTCCTGCTGTAATTTGCTCGATCGCCATCCAGTCTGTTTCCACATATCCTGCAACGACCTACGTTTTCAGAGGGTGTTTTCTTGGTTGCCATAGATGGACATACTCACATACACCATAGGCCTTGTCAGGTATAAGAGAACTAATTTTAGGATAGGTTAAACCTATCCTACCTTCTATCGTATTTACCTGGAGAGCTGGCCTGCGGGTAGTGCTGATCAGGATCAGCACCATGTAGCCAAGATAGTTGCATTATCTTTCAGGTCATTTTGTTGCGAATTATGCATATGAAAAAGATATTATTGCAGTCTACCATGAGTGATGGCGACTGTTGCGGGGGTTGCCAAGCCCGGTCAACGGCGTGAGATCAGACCACATTTCTGACACGATGCTCAGATGTTAATGATTGACTGGGATACCTCATCCCTTAGGGGTTCGTGGGTTCAAATCCCACCCCCCGCACTATTTTGCCGGGGATATAGTTAGGGCCGAAAATTTTGCCAATCTCATGTACTGTTGACAAAGAATTGACCCCCGCTTGTTATTGCCGGTAAATTGGCAGAATACGAATCCAAAGGGGCATTCATGGAAAGAGGATTCAGAAACTGAGCGGTAAGCCGTTGGGGCAACTGTAAAACTCCAACTTTTTCTAGCTCATGTTGCCGACAGGTTGACATTCAATGACATGGACAGTGCCTAGTGACTGGCAAAGGCTGACAGCGCTAGGTAGGTCTGAGGAGGTTTTTATATTCCAAACACCAATCTTGATCAGATGGCTTCCCGGCAGAACCTCAAAGACATCGTTGATGAAATACGAGTGCTACGCGGCAAGATAGACAAGCTTGAAGATATCGTTGAGAAGAGGCTTGTCGGCGAGGTAAAGCCTGATAGGTACGAAAAAAAAGCGATATCTGAATTTGAGAAGAAGAAAAAGTCCGGCAAGGCGAAATTCATCCCTCTATCAGAAATCGAGGAATAATATTGCCGTACAAGGTTTTTCTTGAAGACAAGGCTGCCAAGCAGATAAGGGGCTTGGATCCGACCACGCGGTCCATGATCTTGGACGCGCTAAGGGAATTAGAAAAGGGTTCTCCGCTAGATTGGACATAAAGAAGCTAAAGGGTGCTAAATATCATTACAGGATACGCGTGGGTGACTACAGAATCTTGTTTGCGTTGCAGTCGAGCAATGCGCTAGTTTATGATGTTGCACATCGACAGAATGTCTATGATTAGTTCCTGTTTGAAATATGGGTCCGTACTTCCATAGGATCCGGGTCCAGAGGAACTCGAACCACCTTTTGGCTTACCGGTAAAAGCAAGTGTAAATCCCACCTCCTGCACATTTTTGTCAATCTCGTACTGCTGACAAAATTTTGACCCCCGCTCATGTTTACCGGTAAATGTTGTCATAGACATGATAAGATTCTTACAAGGCATCTCTATTGAGCAAGATGGTTGAAAGTTTACCTTGACACTTCTGTTATAATTTCACTTGCGGATTCTCTTGACGTATTCCATACCCAATCCTTGACATTTGTGAACAGTCTAGCCAAACGTGACATTGAGTGCAAAGTTGGCAGTCCGCTTCTGGTAGAGCTTGGAGGGATCTTCAAAGTCAGGGGAGCAGCACGATGTTTTGAAGTTACAAGTACGCTTGATAGATTTGGAATTGAACTTGAGGTCATAGATATGAAAGAAGTTTGGCAACTGTCCCAGTTATATCTGGATGAACATGCACTTACAGCAAGGCATCGCTTGGACATGCTTCATTATGCCGCAGCATCACTTATCCATTGCACTCACTTGGCTTCTTGAAACACAAGGCAATTCAATGACAGGGTTGCAGCAACGGTAAGCAACATAAATTCAAAACTGGGGCTGCTAAATTTAATAGCAGGTAGATCTGAATATATTACAAGGCGAGAAAACCTTGGCTAGAGGAAAACAAGATAACCTCAAAATGCTACGCGACATTCGCAAAGAATTATCTTCAGAACTGGAAAAAATGACCCCTGATCAACGCGAGGAATTCTTTAGAGGAGCAGAAGAATTCTACAAAGGCTTGACCAGGATGGAAAAGGTCAGAACCGCTGTTGCAAGGTAATTAACCGAGACTTTCTTACCGGTAAAAGCAAGTGTAAATCCCACCTCCTGCACTTTTATATCGAATATATAGTTGGCAGCACCGATTTTTCGCATTACACATTGTTACATGAACATGCCATTGTAACGTGACAAGCTTTAACGTCTGGTTACAGTCGATACATGGTAAATGGTTACTGTCATTTAACGTATTTACTGGAGCTTGTTTGGATGTCTATCCGTGTTGCAAGGAAAGATAAGGAATTGACCGAGCATCATGCAAAAGAAATTGGCAAGAAAATCATGGTGTGTATGGAGCGTTACAACGTATGTAATTGAGGAATATATCAAACTGCCAGCGAAATATGGTAAAGCTACGGATTGACTAATGCACTAGATTATTCTGAGCATTTCTTCAACCGATACTATCCTAGCCCTTCTGAATCTTTTCAAATCAAGCAAATGCCTATCGCCTGACACTATATAGCTTGCCTTACCATCAAATGCTGTATTGATTATTGCATCGTCATCTGAATCTTCCTTTATTACTTCAAATCTTGACTTCACCTCAACTATCTTTGAAGCTGTTGCAATGTCCCGCAGAAAATCAGCTACATCTTCGTCTGAAACGTATCTTCTGATTCTAGGCTCATCAGCTATGATGACTAGCTCTTCCAATATCTCTTTAGAAGCTATCAATTGATGTCTGCTTTTGACTATCTTGAATAATAGTTGCCTGGGCCCGCCTTCCTTTATCAAAGCAGAGACAAGCACGTTTGTATCAAGCACTATCTTCATGCTAACGCATTCTCTTGCGCCTGCTTTCCTGCACTATGTCGTAAATCTCTTCATCAGACAGCGTCCCGTATTTCGCTACTTTGTTGTCCACTCGCTCGTACAGCCTTTGTAAATCCCTAGCCACATCAGAAATCTCTATCTTTTTCATAATGACAGCGTCGCCATATCCGTAGACGAGCAGCTTTGTCTTCGGTCCAATCTTGAGCTTTTCTCTGATTGACTGCGGTATCACTACTTGGCCTTTGCCACTCACTACTGTCACGCCAGCTTCTTCGTATTTTGCCATATTCCCGCCAATCATATTCTTACTTTCTTACTTTATATGTTTGACGGTATCTGGTTTCTATTTACCATTGTCTTGACAAGAGGTATCTAGACTAGATCTTGTGGAGATAGCTGGAAAGAAATGACTCGGGCGGTAGCCCAAGGCTTCGAATTACATAAAAAAAGCTGGATGAATATATGACTGTTACACGAAAGCCAAAATATCTGAGAATCCCTGTAGGTTCAGCAAGAGCCCCATTCCCTTTACGAGGTATAGTTCTTCTTGCCTATCCTACGAGGGTACCTGTATACTACTGGGAGAGGTTCGCTAGTCATTACCAACTTGTCTCTCTTTTCACATACAGGTGCTATCCTTTGGGCCACATCTCTTAAAACACTTTTCAGTTCAAAACAAAAATAAAGTATTCTTTCTATCAGTGATAATAATGAAATTGAAGCATTTCCAATAGGCACAATTACTGACCTGCAGCATATTACAGGCAGTTTCAAGCAATCGATTCTGCTGCCGGTCTTTTCCTAAACCCTTCCGGATATCTGGCCTGCTTTTTGCCCTTGAAGCTGCCAGCAACTTTCTTGCTCAACTCTAGCGCTCGCTCTGACTTTTGCGGATCGGTTCTTTTGAAAAATACCTGCAATGCGCGAAGCTCGCCTACTACCTTCTTCTCGCCAACTTCTTTTGCTCGGTCAAATACTATTTTTTCTTGCTCTTCAGTGGAACGGTCAAAGAATCCTGGACCTCCGAGAGCGCCTTTTTGAAGAGGCGGCACTACTTTTGGTCCCCTTCCGGGCTTGCCACGGTCGTGAATAGTAAAGGTTGAAGGCTTTACAGAAGTTCTTCCTACTTGTACCTTCTTGCCTCCTCTTTTTGCAGTATATGGTTTTCGTGTGTAACCCTTGCGATGGACAGTCATCTTCTTATTGTTTCTTGCCATTCTTCCATCTGAGCTGGTACTGGCAATATAGTACATAAAACTACACCAGATGTGGTTAACATGCAGTTCAGCAACACAGCATCGTATCGTATTGGTTTGCTAAATGACCTCGATCACTTGCCGCCTTACTGTCATGCCACGGGTAAAACCAAGAATGTTAGAATAGCAATTTGTGCAATTACATGATGGTTAAAGGATGAAAGTAGTGCTTGACATGGATCCCGGGATTGACGATGCCATGGCACTCTTGCTTACTCTGAATAATTCCAGATTAGAGATATTAGCAGTCACAACTGTAAGCGGAAACGTCAATGTTGACAAGGCTACATTAAATGCGCTAAAGATTATAGAGGCAGCAGGTGGCAGATGTGGCCAGGCTCCAGTGTACAGGGGTGCAGGCAGACCGCTGAATAAAAGAAGGCATCCTGTTTATTCTGAAGATATTCATGGCAGAAACGGTCTTGGGAATGTGGATCCAAGTCCGCGGCTCCGGGCCAAGGAAGAAAAGACCTCTGCTGTGGACAAACTTGTGGAGCTATTGTCATCGCACAAGAAAAAAGAAATATCAATTGTAGCGACAGGCCCCCTGACCAATATAGCGATGCTTTTACAAAGAGAGCCCTCTGCTGCCAAAAAGCTCAACCAGCTATACATTATGGGTGGCATATACGATAACGGCCTTACCAAAGGGAATGTGACTAAACACGCCGAGTTTAACTTTTTTTGCGATCCAGAGGCGGCCAAGATTGTAATCGATAATGCAGAGAGGAAAGGCTTGAGCATTATAGCATCCGGCCTTGACATCACCAGTACTTCGGCCTGTGCAATACGAAATGACGAGCTTGGCATGATATGCTCTATCAGAAGCAAAATAGCGGATATTGCTTGCAAAATTCTTCAATACCCTTTGCGCAATTATTCCTTCTTCAACCTGCATGATGTATTTGCGTTATTCTCGCTACTTTACCCGGAGATATTCAGGACCCAAAGGTGCAGAGTCAGGGTCTATACATCTGGAAGGCATAGGGGAAAATGTGTCGTCTCATACGGCAATGGGAATGTACAAGTAAACAGGCAGGTTAATTCTGTCAGGTTCAACAAATATTTACTCGACGGCCTAGCATGATTTTTATGATATTTCTGAAGGAAGAGTGTGTGTACAAGTGATGCTTGATATGAAATCCAAGAACCCTGTCATAAACCAGATCCTTGATGCTTACAAACCAATATGGTCCATAAAGCATGCCACAGCTCTGATGGAGTGGGATTTTGAGACATATATGCCGCGGAAGGGCACTGAAGAAAGAGGGGTAGCCGACTCCCAGCTTCACCTGCTGTACAAGGAACGCCTGCTAAGCAAAGATTTTGTCGACCTTGTCGAGTCGGCCAAGAAGCAAGAGGGGCTTGACAACCTTGAAAGGGGTGTCATACGGATGCTTGACAGAAAGATAACCAAGGAGACAAAGATACCAAAAGAGTTGACTGAGGCAGAATCTTTGGAGAGAATAGAGGGCAACATGGTATGGAGGCAGGCAAGAGCAAAATCTGATTTCAAGCTATATGAGCCCCATCTAGAAAAGATGGTAGAGATAAAGAAGCAGATTGCAGACAAGATAGGTTATGAGAAACACCCGTATGACGCGCTTTTGGATACATTCGAAGAGGATCTTACAGTAGCCGATCTGGATAGGGTATTTGATGTCTTGACCCCTCGCATCCAGAGAATATTGAAAAAGCTGGTAGATTCGGGCAGCCCGTTTTGCAACGAGAGCAGCCTTGGAAGACAAGAGTATGACATTCAACAAGTCGATGCACTCAACCGCGAAATCCTGACTCTGATGCAATTTGATATGGAACGCTTTAGGATGGACATATCGACCCACCCCTTTACCCAGTCTATGAGTCTCAATGATGTCAGGATAACTACTAGGTACGAGGGAACTGATTTCAAAAGGTCAATATCCAGCACTATCCACGAAGGCGGCCATGCCCTGTATGACCTGCAGTGCGATCAGTCACTGTCTGCCACTCCTGTCGAAGGCGGGTCTTCGCTAGCTATCCACGAGTCACAATCGAGGTTCTGGGAAAACATTGTGGGCAGAAGCAGGCCTTTTGTTCAATTGGTATCGCCCCTGATTAGAAAGCATGTAAGTTTTGCAGATCAAGCCTCAGATGACGAGCTGTATCTGTACTTCAATACTGTCAAGCCTGACTACATACGGGTCGATGCTGATGAAGTTACATACAATCTGCATATAGCAATAAGGTACGAGATAGAGAAGAAGATAATTGAAGACAAGCTGGCTGTCTCTGAAATTCCTGAATTCTGGAACGACAGGATGGAGCAACTTTTGGGGGTAAGGCCGGCCAGAGACTCGCAGGGCGCTCTTCAGGATACACACTGGAGCAGTGGCCTTTTTGGCTATTTCCCTACCTACACTTTGGGGAATCTGGTTTCGGCTATGATTGCTTCAAAGATGCGCCAGGACCTGACAGATTATCAGGAAAATATCAGGAAAGGAGATTTCAAGCCTATCAGGGAATGGTTGAGACTAAAAATCCATCAATATGGATCTGTCTATGCACCCAAAACACTCCTTCAGAACATCTTCAATGAAGGCTACAACCCTGACTACTTCATAAAATACATAGAGGACAAGTACCTTATGTCTTGACATTGAGATCGCTTATCATCTGTTCAAATTGACCTTTGGTTAAGGGGCAATTCATCCCTATCCTAAAGGCATAAGGGCTTTGCCCCGGATTCATTGTAAAAGGCCAGAGTAGACAGATAGCAGTAGAGCCACAGCTCTAATTGGGGTCTATTCTATTTTTGCTGCAACAGATTCAGCATCCTATCCTCATTTTGGCTGGAGCATGCTCAGTCTATTTCCTTCCGTGTCAAGAAACGGCACATACAATCCAACTCCCGGTATTTCCATCGGTTCGCCTAGCACTTTGCCGCCTGCTTGCTCTACCTTTTTCATATGCTCCTTGATGTTATCTACAGCAATTACAAAAGAAGGATATTGCGCCGGCATATCTTTTGTTTTTTGGAAAAATCCTCCGTTTATAGCTCCTGACATTTTTGGGCGGCCATTTGCATCTGATTCAGTTGTTGTGGCAATAACATATTCACCCATCTCAGGTCCCATCTGCTGGGTGCGCCACCCAAATGTACGAGTGTAAAAGTCGATCATGCGTTTCTTGTTTTCAGCTGGCATTTCAAAATGGACAACCGGATTCATTTCTTTTTTCATTTTAGCTTTGATTCTGGCCTTATAAAGATAGTTATACTTTCACTGTGGATATCATCTATGGGGAATTGAATGATCTCAATCTTGACTAATTGTGATTCTGCCGCCAGTTCTGGTCAGATTATTGCAATCTGCAAATTTGGGCAGGCGAGGATTAATTTCAGTTACTTGTCACCAAATGGTGATCGTAAATTCATCTACGCTTTTCAGTGCGTATCAGTTAGAATTGCCAAGGTCTGGCAGGTGTTGCAGTATTCATGGCTAAACCTGTGAATTAATTGCATGGGATATCTCGGTATTTTGTACCGTATTTCTTTACGAGCAAATTGCATTGATTAAAAATTCTTTTTTTTCTTTTATGTCTAGTAACTCTGTTATCCAACCTTGATATGGCATTTTGACCGGAGACTGGCATGACGGAAATAGATTCTTCCATAGATTGGAATGAAATAGCAAAATCAAAGAAGGGTGTAAGAACAAATGACAATGTAAGTGCGGGAAATGTAATTGCTGAAACAGGAGATAATATCATAATCTCTGCAGGTGCTGTAAAAGAGCATGAATACATTGTACCAAAGGACAAGCTAGATTTCTTTGATGGGGCAGAGGTACACCTAAACATCTCACATTCTGAATTGGCAGGTTTTGAAGTGCCTGCCAAGTAGTGGGATGGGCAAACAGAAAACAACAGTAGGGTTTTACGGAAGTATAGGCACCGGCCCTCGCTGAATTGCTGCATCTAACTTTTTTCTTTTTATGCTGCCTCTGCTGACAAAACTGCCCATGTATGCGGCCGAACGCTCGCCGGAGCATAGTATATGTTCATGTTGGTTCCGTTTACTGTTTCAGTCTGCCATCCTGATTTGCCTGCAAACGCAGCTTTGACGCTTTCAAGAGTTGAGAAGTTTTGCGGACTACTGCTGGACGCAGTATCTCCTGTTTCTATTTCTATTCCTGTTCCATTGTGATCGACAATGATTATCTGGCTTTTTCCCTGGTTAAGGCTGGCTAAAGAATCCCGGAGGTCGGCAAGGCTAACTATTGCAACCCAGTATCCTGATATATCTGACGGAGAACCCGCAGGGCGGTCTGGTGCATAAACTGGAACAGCAACAGCTATAGCTGGCTGATGAATTGCTGCAGAAGTAAATACCGAGCTGACATACGGAGCATTGGTACTGGCTACTCCCTTGTACCAGTCCCTGTCTGCATAGTTTAACTTTGGCAGCTGGGCCTGTTGCTGGTAAGGCTCGCCCATATACAGGTCACCCTTTGGCGTAAGGAAGAAAATGCTTGCAATATCATGATACTGTGCAAGAATATTCTTGGCAACCTGTCTTTTTGCTGTATCAGCATTTTGAGGTATGCCCATTTGGGCTGTACTGATTGATGATTGAAATGCAGTACTTCTGACCTCTTGCTGCATGCTTGTAAGATTCATGACGCTGATTAGATTATTGATTCTTGTTTCAAGATTGTTCGCCAGAAATTTTACCCCTCTTTGCTTTGCAGCAGTAATGATTTGATCTTGTTGCTGGGAAGGCGTATTTGCATATGATAGAGTAAAAACGATGATGGTAGCAATCACCGCTACAGCAACTGCACCTGCAGATATTACAATAGTTTTGCTAGAAGACAAGCAGATTGACTACTACCGACCATTGCTATTTTGGCGTAATTTAAGATAATCTATTATCTTGCCTCAAGGTGGGAAAGGAAAATGTGAAAGGACAGGAGAGAATTTGACTTGCTTGTCTGTGCCTTATTTCGTAGATGGCTTATAAATTTGAGATTCGGAATCCTTTGCCTTTCAATAGATTATTTTGTTTTATTTTGAAATAGCCGATTCCGTATACAAGTGAATCCTGTCACTAGAAATCAATCTGACCCATCCTGCCGCTCCTGTAATCTTCTATAGCTTGCTGTATTTCGTGTGGTTCATTCATCACAAAGGGTCCGTATCTTACTACCGGCTCGTTAAGAGGGACTCCGGCTATGAGGAGAAGATCAAGAATAGAGTGAGATTGGTTCTTTATTGATATCAAGTTGCCTTCAGAGGAAAAGACTACCACCTGTCCCCGGGTTACGACCTTGCTATTGGAGCCAAAAACGCCTTCTCCATTTACTACATAGGCAAATGCATTATAGTTGGCCGGCACTGGCTGGTTGATTTCACTTTTGGGCTGTAACGTAAAATGCACATACATTATCGGCGTCTTTGTTTCTATTACTGCGCTGGACCCCAGCGCCTGTCCGGCTATCACCCGTGCAATTACTTTGCCGTCAGCGCTTTTTCCCACTGGAATTTTTGACCCAGGTATTTCTTGATAGCGTGGTCTGACCATCTTGTCACGCTTTGGCAGATTGACCCAGAGCTGAAATCCATGTATCTTGCCTCCATTTTGTATAATTTCGTCGTCTGGCATTTCAGAGTGTATTACACCGGAGGCAGCAGTCATCCACTGGATGTCACCCGGGCCCAGCTTGCCAGAGTGACCATGTGAATCCTTGTGCCGAAACTTGCCCTCAAGCATATATGTCACTGTTTCAAATCCCCGGTGCGGATGGTCCGGAGCGCCCACGGCTTCACCGGGCTTGTAGTCTGCAGGGCCCATCTCGTCTAGCAAGAGGAAGGGATCAATATCGGAAAGAAAATGCGTAGGAAACGCCCTGTGAACTATAAAGCCACCACCTTCTACAGTTTTTGAACTGTTGACAACCTTTAGAACTGAACGTGACGCTGAGTGAGATTGATTGATTTTATCAATTGTTGAGCTTTTTGCCATGCCATTCCTATAGGTATCATATTATTTAAGTCTGGTAGCAATGCCTGACTAAGTAGGTAAGTTGCATCAGACAGGGTAAGCCAGCAATTACTGGATATTCCAGCAAGTCTTTCGATGCTGCCTGGTGCCTTCAATTGCGACTGCCGTACAATTACGTTTAGAAGTGAGCTGGCTCCCCAACTCATTTTACTGCACCCATGTTCAAAATTACTGACAACCTTGCGACCCATGGATTGGGCGGCTCAATGCAAGCCCATACCCTTTTAGAAGATGGATATCTAGATGGCACAGATTTCTGGATAGTCGATGTTAGAGATATGCTGGACAGCAGCCAGCCATTAGAAGCCTATAAAAGAAAAATAGATTATGCTGTCTCGTGCCTGAACAAATACGAAAAGATTGTTGTCTGCTGCAGAATAGGGGCAAGCAGAAGCAATGCCATAGCTTTGGGAGTTTTGGTAAAGCATTACAAGATGGATTTTTATGATGCCTACAATCTGGTGCGAGAAAAAGTGCCGATAGCTCAGATACACCCCGGGCATATTGAGAGACTAAAAGAGCTATTTACCGTAGGCCTGCCTTAATTATCTTGGTCTGGTTCAATTAGTTAATTGCATATTTCGTTCGTCTGCTTGTTAGCTCGCTCATTTACTCATTCTTTTCTATAAACGAACTTTTCTTCAATGCCAGAATTCTTCGGTTTTATGACTATAGTATTTGCAGCTCTACTTAGCAATCTCTGCCTCTTGTCATTTGTGAAGATCCATCCAAAGAATACATCTATAGGAAGCAGAAATGCCTTGCCAAAGCTCTGTATTATTATGCTTCTGGTTCCAGCTATATTTCCTGACATATCTGTAGTCTTTATTTTCAGAAGCCTCTTGCCTATTGATTGTCCCGTAGTGCTTTCAAAGTATATCCAGTAAGCAAAGAACATTGCACTTTGGATAGCATATTTTGCTCCACCAACCCACGCTTGGGCGCTTCCATTGAACCCTTGCAGCCCCATTGGCGGATTGAATCCCTGAGTAAAGGCCAATGGCGGATAACTAATTGCAAATATAATTTGGAACGCCACGGTTACGATTATGAAATCTATGAGCCATGCCCAGAACCTTGTGCTCCATTTTGCCAGCACTAGCTCTGGTTGTGGTTTAGGCTGGCTGTTATTACTGCTCCCACTGTCTGGACTGGGGGTGGGGCGATCGTTTGATTCGACTGTCATATTCTATACTCACAGCTCATCGATATAAGGATTTACAAAAAATCTATGCCAATAATGAAAAAGGCTTACATATTCTATTATAGAAGATAAGAAGTATATAAAATAATTTATAATCAACAAAAATCTATAAGACCAAGCCTCTTTAAACTTTATTTCGGTATCACTAAATCATGTATTCTATCGCATATTACAAGCGTCTGTTGTTTGCACAACCCATAGATAGTCATCCACGACTATCTGAACCGTTCAAAACCAGACAATTATTCACTGGTTTAAGCTAAGCTAAGTTAAGTTAAAGATACCTTTGGGAAAAGGTTGTAGTGCAATTTCCGTTTCGGAAAATGATAAAGCATTCCAGCTGCTCTGTATTACAATTGAATTGAAAATAGACGAAATAGACAGTGTCATACTTGCACAACTAGGAAAAAATGCACGCACTTCAGCATACGAAATAGCAACCACGCTGCACAGCTTGGGATACCTGATAACTGACAGGGCAGTCAGGCAGAGGCTAAGCAGGCTAGAAAAGAGAGGCGTGATACTGGGCTATTCGGTCCTTCTGAATCCAGAGATGGTATCAGACAAAGTCAGCAGGACTGTACTTATCAAGTTCAGATTCTCCAGCAGGACAGCAGGCCTTGTCCAGGACCTTGCGACCTACTCTCAGCAGGCTTCGTTTTGCCTGTATTCTGCGCGCATGACAGGAGACTTTGACTGGATAGGCCATTTTGTTTTCGACTCTGCCGAGCAGTACGAGCTTGAGAGCAATAATTTCCTAAACAGGTTTGCAGACCTTATAGCGGATTACCGCTCGTATGAATCGACAACTTGGAAGGTGTCCCCATATGCTATTGCAGACAATGCGCAGCTGTCAGAAAACAGGGCCAGAGTTTACGAGATTCTCAAGTTTGTCGGAAAGCAGGAGAGCCTGCGCGACAAGCTTCAGCTTATTGTGGAAAGTCTGGTCAAGTTCTTGGATGCCGAGTTTGCGAGGATATGGCTTCTGGACAAGTCAAAAAGAACTCTCGTTCTGAAATTTAGCGCCGGCAAATACAAAAATACGCAAGGCGAGTTTGCAAAAGTAAAAGTGGGTTCTTTCAAGATAGGCACCATAGCAAGCACAGGCAAACCGGTGATAACAAATGATGTTGTGCATGACCCCCGGATCAAGTATCCTGACTGGGCAAGAAAGGAGAAGCTAAGATCTTTTGCCGGTTACCCACTAACTCACGGCAGAGATGTCGTCGGCGTAATGGCCATATTCAGCAAGAAAAAGCTCTCTCCAGCAGACTTTGAGCTTTTGGGAATATTTTGCGACAAGGTATCAAAAGAAATATCTTCAATATACGACGCAAGGGAATATCTGGCAATAGGCTGATTAACCGGTTTTGCCTAGATTATTTCCAGGTCGGAAATGCAGACAGTGATTTGTTTCCGCAAGCAATATCCTTGCTGTCTGCCCTATTGATAACGGGTAGAGGTGAACCTGAATGAAATTGAAACTCAAATTTGAACGTGGTATCGTAATAATTGCCGCGATATTCGCTATTGCAATTGCTACTACAGCATCCATAGAAATTGCTCATATCAATGGTGAGGTAGCCAAATTGCGGACGCAGGGGGCTCAGCTGCAAGCGGCCCTCAATGCGACTGTTCAGGCCAGATCATCGCAAAGTGAGCCGACCAACCAGCAACAGTATATTCTGGTAACGGCAATTCTCAACAATTGCGCCGGCCAGACAGATGCCAATGCAATATCCATATGTAAAAGCGACCTGACTGAAATGTACAGGTGGTGCCTTGCTGATAATTCACTTGCCGCCTGTTCTGACCCGAGGATTGCAGACTATTTGAAGTCGCAGAGCTAGGCAAACAACAGCTTGAATCGAATAGATTGTTGTAGAATACGGTGGTAATGCTTTCGCCAATTTTTCGGCTCAGTTCAATCTGAAAAGCTATTATATCTTTTATGATAACGTCTCCTGTTAATGAGCTATTCTGAAGATGATATCAGGCACGCCGCCGAAGTGCGCGAGTGGCTGATAAAACAAATATCTGACAAGCAAGACGAGATTGAAAAATTGCGTGTTACACTATCTCTGGTTGATAGCCTGCTAAAGCAGGGAAGCTTTAGAGCGGCTGCAGCTCTATCTATACCGCCACAGAAGGCGCTGGCTGCCTCTGCCAGTGGAATGTCGCAGTCCCAATCACAATCCCAGTCAGCTGCACAGGTTTCAGCTGCAAAAAGAGGAGCTGTGGAGAGCCAGAAAAGAGAGGAAGAACGCGCAGAGAGTGAAGGCATAGAAACAAGGCCCATCAGGCGCGCCAAAGATAACTTTTTGCTTGCGGAAGCGCAGGTCTCGCCTGATTCTGTTACAATAATTCCTTCACCCGGAGTTGACCTGAATGCCAATACTCCACCCTTCAAGTCGTTTTTCATAAACAGGATTCTCGAAGGAATGAAAACAAAGGACGCTGAAAGGGCAGGGCAGGGAGCACTCAAACAGTCCGAGATCCTCAGCTATGAAGTACAAGAGGACAATGGTGGCGCCATCAAGAAAATAACGATAAACAACTACCGCGAAAAGGAGAGGCTAAACGAGATATTCAATACTTCTGCGTGGGTCTTTACAAGGATGCTTGAAAAGGTAGGCAAGTGAAAAGCAATGCGTCTTTGACTTGGCAACCGATTCGATTCAACTGGCCGTTAGTTAGTCCAGATCCCAGGGAGCTGGCCGGTCTATCTAGTTCTTCTGGTAGTAATGTCTTGCTCTCTTCTTGCCGATTCGGCTTCTATTTGGGAGATCTTTTCATCAATTGATGGGTGGTATTTTTTCAATGCAAACCATACAAGGCATGAGCCGGCAAGTATTATTCCCAGTCCATACAATATCTCTTCAAACATGATCGAAACAAGATACTATGTGATATATATTTCTAGTTTTATGATAATTACACAGCTCCCCAAAGCAATGATTGATTGGGACTACGAATTCAGCGTGGTGTCGAGTTGCTGATAATCATGCAACTATTGCCTTGCTTTATTCGGCATGGCCGTTCATGCATGTTATCGGATGGCAACCAGCGGTCTTATTAACTGGTTATCATGTCTAAATCTGGAGCTTGCAGCATGGGTCGATTCGCAAACAATGACTCTACAATAAACAAGCAAAGTATCTCTTCAAAGCATGAATACAGAATGATCTCTGGTCGAGCAAACGTCCAAAAATATATGAAGAACTGGACGCTCAAAGCAGGCAAATGGATTGACGTTTGCACCAACGATATTGGCTTATCAAATACAATCAATGTAAAGCCCTATCTTCAATACACTATGATGGCATTGGAGCGCGGAGCTCGAATAAGATTCATCGGCGACATAACAAAATCAAATTTGACAGGAGCAAGAAAGCTTGCTAGTATAGTAAGCGAGCTTAGGCATGCAAGCCCGGTGAATACAACTCTTGTTATCAGCGAAAATGGCATAATGATGTCGCCCTCTATAATTGACGGTAAGGTCGAACTGCGGCAGTTTGTTTCAGAGTCAAAAGAGTTGATATCCAGACAGAAGGAGCTATTTGAAACACTCTGGCATCAATCAGTGCCGGCAGACCAGAGAATAGACGAGCTTGAGGGTAGACCGAATCCAATGTCGCTTCATGGGCTCAGACAAGCTGCATACATTCTGCGATGCATCGAGCAGGGAATAGAAATGAACTCGATAGTGAAAAGATTTGGCGGGGACCAGCAGCTTGTCAATATGTGGATTAGTTTTGCTGTCCATAACTACTGGATGAGCCAAGAAACGATCATTGCAAAGGCCAGAATTACGTCGAGGGGTAAAGAATGGGTAAAAAAGCTAGGCATGGACTCAGTTGATCTGAGGCAAAAAGCGCCAAAGTAAGTCAAGTTAGAGCCAAAACTCGTGACTTGATGAAGCTGCATGACAGGATGTCAGTTATTTGTGGTAAATTCTATTCGATCGGTTCGTCGTATCCATTAGCGCTGGTGTTCTAAACCATCTATATTAGCATCTTGCACCGATCATTATGTAGATTCCCGATATTCTAAATCATCTAAATAGCAATTCATATTAGATAGAACATATAGATATGAGGCAAATGGCCAGTCAAAGGCGATTAGCACACCAAGATGAGATGATTGAACTTATGAAGGTAAACAATCGCATATTGGAAGCCAACAGAAAAAGTATACTCGAGTTGCAAGATTCTTTTTCTGAAATCAAAGACTTGTTGCGCAAGATAGTGATAAATACAAGCTAGGCTGGCAAGCACTCACTGATCATAGTGGTTAGGCAGTGTTAGAATCAAGACCAGTATGAATAGCAGGATAAAGCGGACAAATGCAACTAAACTGGAATCAAAGAAAACCCTTGCTTTACCCTTGAAAGATGGTTGGTAAAGCTACTTGCTTTGCTTTCACTCGAAAGCGCTGGAATCACAGAGTTTTGTTCATTATGCTCCTCTGCCTCAGAGTCAATACCACAATTGCTATTGTCGAGATAGTGATCATTATTGCTCCAATCCCAATGTGCTGTGGATGGGCAAGACCAAATCCGATGCCAGAGGCCATGTGGATCTCGTGTGGCGCGGATTTGTAAAAGAACCCAACTCCAATAACCACTCCTGCTATCAGGATATACTTGAGTGGTACAAGTGCCCTTCCAGCTGCTAGCACAACCATAACAAGGCCCAAGGCATATAGTAAATCACCGACCGGAGCAAGCGACGCTATGCCCGTGTTTATTCCAGCAATTCCTTGCAAAACCAGTCCTTCGCCGGCGTATCCAAGTGCAAATCCCACAAGATGCATAGCCAGACCGGTGTATGCTAATTTTGATATCTGGCCTGCTGAACTGGCGATTCTGTTTTGCATTTTTTACAATCCAGCCCGTAATAGTGCATCCTTCCTAAGATTATGATTGATTCTTGTCATTTCAGTCCACATCTACTCTGTGCGACTCTACTCATTTTACTTCCAGATGCCCCAGCTGCCACCAAACATTCCACTGCCATGCCAGAGTCCGTATCCTGTGGCCATATTGATCTGGTTGTTCTCAAGCAGATTTCCATTGCCTACATCGATTATCAATCTATGGATGTTGTTTGAGCTGTCTATCCCGTATGCCTGATAAACCAGATAACCATTGACTGGTGCCAATGTGATAGCACCTACTCTTCCACCACTACCCAGCGCTTTTTCAGCCGCACTTGCGGCATCAGCCAAATCGACTTTTACATTGCTTTTTATTGTATCAATGATCCCAGCTTTCAGCGAGCTGATCGAAACAGTACCTGTCCAGTTAGCCTTGCTTTCATTTCCAGATGTCATATATCCAAAACTATTGCCGTTCCATCCTTGCTGCCACATCATCGGCCCCGCATGGTTCCATGGGCCAAATCCCCTATGCGGACCAAACATCCAAGGATGTCCAGCTGCAAACGCCGGTGCAGGTGCTAGAGCAAAAGCCAGTCCGATAGCCAGAGCGGCAGATGCTACAGCCGCTATCGCAGCGACTATAACGATTTTCTTTGCCTTTGAATTCATAGCTAAAAAGTAGATGAAGATTGAATAAAGTATTGTTCACATCTATTACGTAACCGAGTTACCTTAAGCTTTATCTGTTACTGCTGTCTTTTCTCATTGAAAGCATACCTGAATGACTTCCAGAATATGATAAAAAACTATTATTATCATGTCAAATTTGCTCCTGCTCTGTTACGCTGTACCAGAGTCCAGACAACACTAACAATAATTACAACAATTCATTCACTTGATAGTGGTTAAAACGGCAATTGATTTGATTTGATTTAATTTGGTCCATGAGCATCGGGAGAGGATTTACATTAGAAAGGACATAATACTCAAGCTTTCAGATTACGGGGAATTAAACCAGAGCCAGCTTATGAGCTACTGTGGCCTCAACAATGTCAAGCACAAAGGGATTATTGATGAAATGGTGAAAAAAGGCCTCATAATCCGGACAGAAGAGCCATGGGGCGGCAAGAAAATTATCAAATACAAAGTATCAGAGAAGGGAAGGGAGCTGGTAAAGGCAATCCTTGAGCCATACGAGCTATTATTTCCGAGAAGCGAGACGGGAGAAGAAGAGAAGGGAAAGGGGCAGTCAATGACATGACGACAACAAGTAACTTGGTGCCTAATGTATTTTTAAGAAAAGGCAGGAGAATGCATTCGTGAAAGATTCAAACAAAAATGACGACCAAGCAAGTGAGAACATCTTTCACATAGTCGACGGCATAGTTCAGAACGTAGACAGGACCAAGAGGCTGGTGGTCATTATGCTGATAGCCATTGTGGTATCAATTCCATTATCTTTTCACATTACAAATATCCTTACTGGTCCTCCTTACTTGTTCAGTCCGGCAAGGATTATCATCCCGTCCCTTGTAGTGCTTGCGTTTATAGTCATAGGGGTAAGGCAGTGGCTTGTACTGTCAAAATGGACAAAGAAATACAAAGCGTACAAGGAATTGCAAGAAAAAATCGATGAGAAATTTGATTTTGAATCAGAGAACAACAAGTCCGGAGAACCAGGAGCCAACAAATAATAAAACAAAGATAGATTCCACTGCTCTGCCAATATGAGTTCCCTTGCTTGATTATGAAGGTATTCTGATCGAGCCGGATCCTCTAGGTAACTCGGTTACGTAATAGATGTGAACAAATGTTATAACAGAAATTCTGGCTTTATGCAAATATGGCAAACCAAAGAAGAAGATACATGCTTGCACAGATATTGGCAGCAGCTACACTTGCATTCGCTCTTGTCTATACAGTCGGCTTTTTTAGCAAAAGTCTGGATATAGCCTCTGAAAGAAACTCTGCATTTGCAGCGATCGGACTGTCTGTTGCGGCATTTGCTATGGCAATAAAGATAAGGTCAATGGTTGTGGCAGGATTGCTAACTGCATCGGGCATCATTATGCTGACACCGCCTATAGAAGCACTGGCAGCTGTTAGAGTGATTCTAATTCCCGGGCCCATTCTAGGAGTTATCTTTTATGCGCCGATCCTTGGGCTCGGAATTGCAAAAGCCGTGACAAGCACCATGATGAAAAGAACTGTAAATACAATGACCCGCTGATGATGCAAAACATTGACAATGGGGCGAGAGCATGGCTCGTATAACCCATGATAAATGTTCTAGAACAAATGACCTAATAATTTAACTACCTAATGCGGCCTATCCAGACAAAATGTGGCGAGTATCTTTCTGAGAAACACAATAGTGATTCTTGCGATTATAGCAACAACTACAATTGTCCTCGGGGTAATTTCTGCATCGTACTCTGCAGGAATAATTGATAGTATCAAAAGTTCCGCTACAGACAAGGTCAGGGCCTCAACAAATGATAAAGCGATTATACTGTCGGACAGGATGAGCGCAAAATTCACAGATATTTTCCATAACCTCCAGATAATTTCTGATGGACCTTCGGTTCATGCAGCTCTTCGTTCTGGAGATTTTTCATCCGCAGACCCTTTGCTGAGATCAGGCCAGCAGACGACTGGCAATATTACAGATAGCTATAACATGATAGACAGGAATGGCAGGATAGTCTGGACAGCTGGATCCGGGAACTCTGGTAAAACCAGTCAAGGAATTATCGGACAGGATTTTAGCCTCACCAAGTGGTTCACCTACCTGAGAGATAATAAACAACCATATATCGCAGTACAGTCCGGAAAATCAGAGGACAATGCAGAAGCTGGATCGTTACCGGATAGCTATGTTATCGCTTACCCAGTGTTAGAACAAGAAAACACAAGCTTTCAGGGTGCAGTATACACAGTTGTTCCTTTTGAGAAAATCAATTCATTCACTTCGAATTTTATAAATTTAGGACTTTCTGATACGAATGCATCCCTGATCGACAATCAAGGGGATATCATAGCATCAACCATCAGCGCAAACCTAGGACACAATATCTATGATCCTCAATTCTTGTCTGCAAGGCTTCCCAAAGTTATTACAAATGAAACACAGACTTCTAATTTTTTGAGATTTATGAGAGAAGGGCTTGTCCAGAATAACACAGGCGTTGCAGACTTTGAGCTGTATGGAAAGGCTGCTGCTCTTGCATATGCGCCTGTGATGGTTAATAATGTAAGGGTTATGACCGCATATACATCAGCTCAATATTTCTTTGCTCTTGATGTAGCTTCTGCGATACAGCACCAAGCAGAACTGAATGCCATTTTCATTACAACCATCGGAGCCTCTGCTCTTGCAGCATCAATTGTCGTGCTTACTTGGAACAAGCGCCTGAAACTGCTGGTAGGTGCCAGAACCAAAGAACTCCAGTCGTCAAATGAGTCCCTTGAGACTCGGACAAAGGAGCTCAATAAGGCGAACGAAATTCTTTTAGAGAAAACCGATATGCTAGAAAAGATGACAAAGTCTCTTGAGAAGCTCAATGAGGAGCTTGCTGTATCCAACAAGCGGCTGGAAGCGGCTAATGAGCAGCTGAAAGCTCATGACGAGAACCAGCGTGAGTTTATCAACATTGCAGCACACGAGCTTCGAACTCCGATTATGCCTATCCTAGGGGTCGCTGACTCGCTTGAAAATGCAGCTAAAAACGATAGTGGTCAGGACATCAGGCTGTCCAAGCCGGAGCTTGACATGTTAATTCGAAACGCAAAGAAACTGCTGAATCTGTCGTCTGATATTTTGCATGTGGCCAGAATAGATAGCAATTCGCTTGAGCTGAAAAAAGAGTCTGTTGACCTAAATGACTTGGTGGCAGATGCTGTAATGGATGCCGAGAAAAGCCTGCCAAAAGGCAGCGATGTGATTGTAGATTTTGAGCCATTAGCAACCGGCATCATGGTACAAGCTGACAGGTCAAAGCTCATGGAGGTGTTATCTAATCTTCTGAATAATGCAATCAAGTTCACCAGCAGTGGCACAATTAAAGTTGTAACTGACAGGCAAGGACACATAGACGCCGCAAGGGCTCTTAATGACAATACAGCACTGGTTCAGGTAATAGATACAGGTAAAGGAATTGATCCTACGGTGATGCCAAAGCTATTCACAAAGTTCACAACAAAGCCTGAAACAGGTGGAACAGGGCTAGGATTGTACATATCAAAGGCAATCATAGAGGCACACGGGGGCAGAATATGGGCCGAGAACAACAAAGATAGAAGTGGTGCAATATTTTCATTTGCTCTTCCGCTTGCTTCTGAAGCAGCCACCAGTAGCGGTATCAGGCCAGATAGTCAAAGCATTGCAGAGATAGATGACGGTGAAGTTAAGTGAAACCAGCAGCCGGCAAGTTTTAATCCACTCCAAGTAGGCCAAATTCACCTAAATGATGCGTTGCAGCCAGCCGGTGGTCAATGAAGCAATACTACATTATCCTGTCAAGCTTAAATATCGCAGTTGAGACATTACAATGGGCAATGACATTGTTTGGTTGGTTGTTCTGATCTAGCATGGGCAATGCTGCGCTTGATGCAAGCCATAGCCGGAAGCTGCGCATACTGGTAGTCGACGATGACAAGGACATTGTACAGGCAGTAAAATCTGGACTGGAAAGGCATGGCATCGATGTGAATGCATTTTCCGACTCTGTTGCCGCGTACAAGCACTTCATGTCAGGTCCAATCCACTATGACCTTGTTCTGCTTGATA
>Ga0070739_10000996_pt1 | contig 45721 bp, 40 predicted proteins | sample Coa_R1_7_FD_66445 | JGI IMG/M metagenome (GOLD analysis project Ga0070739, IMG submission 66445) | Surface soil microbial communities from Centralia Pennsylvania, which are recovering from an underground coalmine fire - Coalmine... | ecosystem: Environmental > Terrestrial > Soil > Unclassified ...
TGGGAGGAGCGTCGCAACTGTGCGGCCGTCACGGTGGACTGGCGCTTCACCACCGCCGACGCCCGCATCAAGCTCAAGCGACTCTATCCGTCACTTCAGGAGTAACAGTGCACTAGGCCGTAAACCACGCCGCAGATCGCGCCTCCGGCAGGGCCCAACGTGGCCGCTGCCAGGCCGCAAACCGCGCCGACGCCCACGAGTTCTGCCAAGCCCAGTACCAGGTGGACGACTCCCAGACACTTGCCGCAGTTTGGATACGCGTGACGCCGATGGGGTGCGAGGCGGGATGAGCCGGTGTGGTTAGCCGCAGTGTGATGCTGCCCGTTGTTACATGCTCTCCTGGGAAGGTCCGCGACCGGCTCCGTCGATTTCAATCGTTCCGACGATCTTCTTCAAGTCGCTTGATCGCCCTCTCTGCCACCGCGGCTACAGTACCCCCCTCAGGAACGGGAGCGTGGTCGCGCGCAGCGAGATTCTGAAGGTCGGGCAGGGCCTCCCGAGCACCCAATTCACCGAGACTCGTCGCGGCTGATGCTCGGACCTGGGGGGCTGCGTCGCGGAGCGCGAAAACGAGAGCAGTGACAGCGTCTCGGCGTTTGGCATCTGCAGGTACAGGTGCCGACCCCACCCATGCCAGTACGCCGGCAGCGGCCTCACGAACAACAGGCGCAGAATCACTTGCAAGAAGCCGGATCGACGACACCACGGCCGTGGGATCACCCAGATACCCGAGCGCTACCACGCTGTCGTGTCTTACCCAGGCATCTGGGTCTTCTAGTGCACGCAGCAGAGCCTCCGTCATTTCGGGCGCTCTTACTCCACGCAGCGCCAGATCCCCTAGAGATTCGGCAGCCTGACTTCGAACACGTGCCACCTCCCCCGGTGCACCAAGAGCACGTAGAAGCGGCGTTATGTCCACGTCGCCCGGCATTTGTCCGAGCGCAAACGCCGCGGCCTCGCGAACTGCAGGATGCTGATCTGTTTGGAGCGCGGTTGCGAGCCTGTGTGCTGCGGCGGCATAGCCGACCTGACCCAACGCGAGAGCGCTAGCGCGTCGGACCTGAGGAGTCTGAGCCTTCAGACAGACCAGCAGTGCTGGAGCGGCGCCAGGGTCACCCAACTGGCCGAGGAGCAGGGAGGCACTCACACGGACGCCCTCGTCCCGCGCCTCATCCTCAGCAAGCGTCACAAGGTCGTCAGGCGAGGTTGCTCCGGCAGCCTGGACGACGTCGAGTTGCTTCTGAACCGGTTCAGGCAGCCTGCCCTCCGCGCCACCGAGGGCTGCTCTGAGTCGTATCACCAGCTCATGGTTCATCGCGGTCGTCCTGATTAATCACCTGTTCGAGCAATTGAAGCATCGACAGTGTCGGACGTAGGCTCCCGCCCGACGTCCCGCGTCCCTCTTGGCATTCGCGCATGCCTCGACCTGCGTCTTCCCATACCCCAGCCCGTAGACGTACCGACCGCCTGAGCCTAGCTGGCATTTTGCTTGACAATGCCATCTTCCGCCCGACGAAAAGAGCGAGCCGATCAGATCAGCTAAGCCCCCCAGCGGATCGAAGGCGCCCGCGCCTGGTGGCGGGCCGCCTTCGGGGTACTGGACAGGACCGGCTTTTTCGGACATGCCAGTCAGGTCGGTTTCGTTAACTGGATCGTCATCGGAGTACTGGTACGGGTCATTGGTCGCTAAACAGGTGTTAGGATCCGCTTGCGTGAAGCTCCCCACCACCGGGCGGTAGTACCTCGCTCCCAGCTGGTACCAGCCGGTGAAGCTGTCGTACACCCCGCTGATCCACTCGTAGGGGTTGGGCACGCTCCCCGTCTGGCTCGGCTTGCCGTAGGGATCGTAGCTGTAGGTGTTGGCGATGCCCCCGCTGCTGTTGGCAAGCGCCACGACCGAGTTCAGACCATCGGCAAGGTAGTAGTAGGTGCCGGCGGAGGTTCCACTCGGGATCCGCTCGTCGATGAGCTGTCCGTCGGGAGTCCGCGTGTAGTACGCCGTCGTCCCGCCGATGCTGGCCGTGTCGATCCCGCTGGCATCATTCTGGAAGGTGTCGCTGCCGCGGGTGATCCGCTGTGTCTGGCCCTGTCCCGTGTAGCCCAGGTTGGTCACCGTCGTCGTCCCCGAGGGCTTGATGCTCGTCGTCTGGTTCTCGGCGTTGTAGGTCAGCGCGTAACCGCTGGAGGTTCCGGTCTCGTTCCCGTCGCTGTCGTAACTGAAGGTGTTGCTCCCCGACGCCGTCATCTCGTTGGCGGCATCGTAGGTGAGAGTGGTCGTTGTCCCGTTCACGACGGTCTGCGTGATGTTCCCGTTGGCATCGTACGTGTACGAGTAGGGGGTCGTGAGAGCGCTCGTCGCTCCACAGGAACCCACCGTCCACACGCTGGAGAGCCGGTTGGAGAGATCGTAGTTGTACTGCGTGATCGTCCCGGCGGCGTTGGTCACGCAGTGGCGAAGAGAGGTCGCCTGACCGCTGCTGGTCGTGTAGGTGTACGTCGAGGACGGGCAGGTGCCGGTCGTGCAGCCGGTCGCGGCGATCTTGGTGAGATCGCCCGCCCCGTCGTAGCTCATGCTCTCGGTGATCCCGTTGGGGAACTGGATGCTGGTGCGCTGCTGATCGGCATCGTAGCCGAAGTTGGTCGTGCCGGCGGGATCGGTCAGGCTGTGGAGGGTATCGTCCGCGTTGTAGGCGTAGCTCACCTGCCCGCCGGCATCGGTCTCGGAGGTCAGGTTGCCGACGCCGTCGAAGCCGTAGCAGATGGTCGCGGCGTGGCCTGCGCTGTCCGTGCACGCCGAACTCTTGCCCGGCAGGATTTCCGAGATCTCTCGGTTCAACGCATCGTAGTAGTAATCGGTGGTGCCGGTGGCATCTGTCATGGCCAGGAGATTGCCGTCGGCGTCATACGAGTAGCCGATCGAGGGACCGGCGCTCCCGTCTTTGTTGGTGTACGCGATCGCCGTGACCCGGCCATCCTTGTCGTAGCTATAGGTTGCGGTCTGCCCGTTGGCGTCCTTCACCGTGGCTGGCTGGTTGTAACTGCTGTTGGTGCCCGTGTTCGTATATGTGTAGGTGGTCACACGGCTCAGGGGATCGGTCACCTGGTCCAGGAGGCCCTTGGTGTACCCCCCGGGGCAGCCGGCGCCACTCGTCACGCAGTAGTAGCTGTAGTTCGTCGTGTGGTTGTTGGCGTCCGTCTTGGACGCCATCGTGCCGTCGGCGTTGTAGGTGTACCCTGTCGTCGCGCTCGTGCTCGCCGTCAGCGGCGCGGTGGCGGATGTGACCCGGCCCGCGCTATCGTACTGATAGGTCGTGGTGTTCCCCTGAGCATCGGTCGTGGCGCTTGGACTGTACAGGCTGGCGGGCGCCGTGTTGCCGTAGGTCGCCTTCCCGGTCAGGCATTCGGTCGGCGTTGACGATTGGCTGCAGGTGGTCGAGGTGTTGAGCGTCGGCGTGCCGGTGAACGACGGACTCACGTTGCCGTTGACGTAGCCGTATTGCGTCGTGAAGCTCTTCCCATCGGTCGTGGTCTGCGGCTGGTCGTCCCCGGTCCAGGTCGCGCTGGTGGTGTGACTGGCGGCATCGGTGACGGACGTCGCCTGTCCCTGGCCATTGAAGTAGTAGGTCGTGGCGTGCCCGTTGGGATCGGTCACGACGGTGTTACCGCTGTTGTAGGTGAAGGTCCAGCTGTACCCGGCGCCGGTCGAGGTGTTCGTCACGCGCGTGATCTGACTCACCTCGTTGGCCCCGTTGTAGCTGATGTTGGTGAGATTGCCGTCCGGATCCTTGATCTGCGTGAGAAAGTTCCCTGTCCCGTAGCCGTACGTGGTGACATCCCCCGCGGGGTCGGTGTACGACGTCAGGTCACCGTTGCTTGTGTTGTACCCGTACGTGTGGGTCCGACCGAAGACATCCGTGAACTGCTGGATGCCGATGTTCTGGCCGCCGGAGTTGGTCTGCTGGGTCACCGACAGGACATCGCCCTGGGTATCGGTGATGGACTGTAGCGATCCGTCGGCACTGTTGTAGGCGAATTTGATCGTGTTTCCGGAGCGGTCGACGTCTGAGGTGAGTGTCCCGCTCGCGCTGAAGTTGTACTTCTCCTGGCTGGCGTCGAACGTCATCGTGTAGGTGCCGTCGCCGTTCTTCACGAGCTGCGCGTCGATGCCGGGCGGCGGCGTGAAGCTTCCGCCACTCAGGTTGAATGGCACCTTGTACCCGCTGGGCCCCGAGAAGACTGCCGATCCATCGGGAGCAAACTGGAGACCAACATCCCAGCCGGTGCTGAACGTCCAGCAGGCACTGCCGAGGTCCGAGACAATCGTACCGCTCGCGGGCGCGGGGTGAACGCAGAAGTTGTTGTAGTAGCGGTCGATGGTGAGCGGGGATCCCTCACCGGGGATCGAGACGTCGGAGGTGTGCACCAGGAGGTTCCCGTTGGCGCCATCGACGCTGAGGTCGGTCCCGCCGAAGAGTGTCTGTGAGAAGGCCATGGGATAGAACGCGCGGTCGCCCATACGTGGCTCAAACCAGATAGTGAGCTGGGGCCACTGGGTGGATGTGGTGCCGGACATGCCGTAGAAGAGGACGAGATTACTGTCGCTCAGCGTCTCGGCGCCTCGCAGCAGCAGGCCGTCGTTGGCCAGTGTTCCATCGGTCCACTCCTGCGCAATCTGCGTCGGATACCACGACACGGTGCCCGTCTCTCCCTTGGAAATCGTCGCACTCACCGTCGTTGGCGGATTGGTGTTGGCGGCGTAATCGCCCCCGGCCCGGCTCCAGGCGTTCGTCCCATCGTACGAGTTCCACGTGGCCGACGTCGTCCAGGCGCGCGTCATGGGATACAGGCTCAAGGTCGTGCTGGCGTTACTCATGTAGGCGCTCGCGTCGTCGATCGTCATCGAGAGCTGCGCGGAGACCACCTCGCTATCGATGTAGATCTGGGAGGGGACGGTAAAGAGGAGCGCATCCCGCCCCATGTTGGTTCCGTTCAGACCCACGTCCTCGTACGTCTGGTTGCAGTAGCTGGTGGTCGCCGCTCCGCTCCACAGATTGCAATCCTGGCTCGGGTTGCCGGCGCGCGACTCGTCGGGGAAGCTTACCGACGGATCGATCACGACCGGCCAGGCACGCACAGGATCGGCAAGCCAGGCGGAGTCGGCGGCGAGGGTCACCGTCTCCCCGTTGCCGGTCTGATCGAGGGAGAACGTCACGGCACGCGAGATGCCGCTCGGCAGCTTGGAGTTGTCCTCCATGAACGGAGGCGCGAAGGAGAAGACGACCCGGCCGGTGTGGTCGGTAAAGTCGACGCCGCCGTCGGCGTTCTGCGTGACCGTGAGATCAGGGCTGGTGCTGAGGTCGAACTGGAAGGAGTGCGGGGAGTCCGGGCCCTGGAGGGTCAGGCTCTCTTTGAGCCCGTCGTTCCCGGCCGTGTAGGCGAGGGTAGCGCCCGGTAGCGAGAAGCTGTCGGTGTCGCCGGAGACGGTGCCGGCCCCTGATGCACCCCGGAGTGAGAAAGAGATCCAGGAATTCTTCAGCTGGATCCGAATCGGGGCCTGACTCAGATCAGAAGGGAAGAGAACGGTATAGCGGTTCGCCTTGTTCTGATATGCGTAGGACGCCACGCTCGACGGTACGAGGGTGTCGTCGATCGGCTGCCAGGCGCCCTGTGCATCCTGGTAGTTGATCGAGCCGGGATAGACAACCGAGCGATAGACGCCGTTCTCGTTATAGGTGCGTGACGTGCGGGTACGCCAGGCGACCACCTCCTGTCCCTTTGCTCCCAAATCCCTCTTCGCCGAGGGACCGCTCCCGGCCGAAGCGGACGAGGCGGTCTGCGCCAGCGACGGCTGCGAGAGCAAGGGAATTACGCTCAGTAAAAGGCTGAACACAATGGCGACAGGGCGCTTCTTGAACACGGAATAGTCCCTTCCTCATCACGCCGACCATGACAGTTTCCCGGCGCACACTTGGTGATGAGGGGACTATAAAGGGACGATCACGGTCTGTGGTATGTGATTTCACATACCGTGACCAGCTTCCACGCCCATTCCGGCGAACCCGTCGGAGACCGCTTAGCTGTGTCTCGTGCCTCACACGTGCGATATGCCGCCGGCGACACAGTAGACAGCGGTCGGCACGGTGACATTACCGGGGTCAGGCATGACAAAGAGCGGGAAGAAGCGAGAATCCGAGGCGGCGAGACCCTGGTAATCCCCGATGAAGTGATCGGCAGACGTGGGAGCCCAGGCGAGGTCTTCCGGACCAGCCAGAAGCTCAGGCGGATCGATCACGTCTCCCCGAGGGGAAACGGCCGCGAACCAGGTGTCCGTGGGGAGGGTCCGGGGGGCCGCCTCGGGTGCGATTCCGTCGTAGGTCACCCCGATTGTCCCGTCGCCCGCGATCGCCACTGTCGGCAGGAGATGCCAGCTGCCATCGGAGGGGGAGACCAGGGCCGGACGACTCCAGGTCGCCCCGCGGTCCGTGGAGGTGCTGACCACGATATCCGGTGTGCCGTGACGAGAGTCGCGCGGGTCAGCCCAGACGACGGCGAGTTGCCCGGTCGGTCCGACAGCGGCGCTCTGGATGCCCGGGTCGCGCACAAAAGTCCGGACCCCGTTGTCCGGGAAGGGGGCAACTCGGGCAACCAGGCGCGGCCCGCCCCAGGAGGCGCCGCCATCCCGAGACGTGAACATCTCGATGGAGAGGTCAACGATCGTGGGAAAGGGGGTCAGGGTCACGCAGCGGCGGCGGACGCAGAGACGCTGGGGGCGGCCTCGGATGACTCGCTGATGCTCGAAGACGTCGTAGAGAGTGTGGCCATCGGGGGCAGCCAGAATCTCGTTGGCAAAGGTATCGCCAGAGCGCGGGGAGGTAACGGGACGGGCTGGACTCCACGTCTTTCCTCCGTCGGTCGTCTCGGCGAACATCGCCCACGCTTCGGGCCGTCCGGCAGTCGAGACGCCGCCGTCCCAGACGATGTAGGCGGTACCCGGCCGGGAGGGGTTGGCGGCTATGCTCTCTTTGTCGCCGGATGCTGGACGCTCGTTCGGCGCCGGGATGGTCTGCCAGTGCGACCACGTGATCCCGCCGTCGGCTGAGACACCGGCCATGATCTGGAGATCGCCCTGCGGGGTAACACCGAGAGCGGAGGCGTAGACGATGCCGTCGGGACCGATCGAGACCCAGGGATCGCTGGCCCGGATGAAAGAGAGACTGGGCACAGAGCACTGGGTGAGAGGGATGGACTGGCTGCGCCAGGTCACCCCGCCGTCATCGGAGACCGCCGCCATCAGGCCTCGTGCGCCGCCCCCGTTCTGCCCTCGGTCCTGTTGCCAGAGACCGGCGAGGTGAACGTGGGAGCTTCCGATGGTCCGGGGATCGGCGGCAATATTGGGCTCGACGTCCCAGTTGGTAATGGGGACCGTGTGGCCGCCGGGGTCGGGGATGGAACACGCCGCGAATGGGCTGGGGCCGGACACGCGTTGCACGGCCACGCCGGCGGATGCGTCCTGCGGGAGGAATAGAGCTCCCAGGATGAGCAGGAAACAGAGGAGCAGGCACGGTGCCGCTCCTCTGTCGCTCCGGGGCACCTCAGCACCCGATGTCCACAGTCCCCTGCGCACCGGAATATCCGCCGCTAGAGTTGACCGTGATCGAGATGTAGTAGTTCATCCCGCTCATCGTATAGCGGTAGTAGAACGTCACCGGCCCAGGATTGGGAAAGGTCGGGGGATTTATGGGACCACACCAGACGTAGCTCGCCTGCGAGGGCACGGTCACCGAGCTACTCCCACTCATGATCTCCATGGTCGAGGTGTCCACCGACCAAGACACGTGCTCGGTGACACCATTCACATCCTTGTACGAGGCCGAGAAATTGACAATGCAGCCACTCCCGGTGCTGACGCAGTCGGGCTGCGGCCCGCTCGCATGCACGAGCGAAAGTGGCGAGATCAGCATAAGAAGCGTAGCGAGTGCTACGCCGAACAGTCGAATCACGGTTATCTTATCCCTTCTATCTGAATCGCGTAGGACGCACCTGAGCGTCTCCCACGCCTCGTGTCGCGACAGAGCCTTGCGATGGACGCTCCGATTGCTCCCCGCCCGCGCGGATCGATACCGCAAGGAGGAATCGGACGCGACGATCAAACTATAGAGGGCACTATGCGGCACGGCGGTATGTGATTTCACATGCCGCTAGTAATTTCAGCAGCCCTACCTGCCAACTCGTCGCGATCGACAATGATGAGCCCTGGGCGGCGCGGCTCGGCGTGGACGATACCCTCGGCGCGCAGCGCGGCGATTTGCTTCGTCACCTCTTCCGGTCGGACCCCAACCCAGGCCGCGATCTCGGCATGCGTCCGCCGGACGACCAGGCGGTCTCCCTCCCACTCCGCCATAATGAGAAGGGTGTGCGCCAGCCGTGCCGCGCTGGAATGTAACGCCATTTCCTCGACCCGGCCCGCGAGGGTCGCCAGCTCACGGCCAACGAGTTCGACCGCGGCGACGCCCACCCCCGGATGTTCCGAGAGGAGGCGCCGGAAGGCGGTGTCCGCGATGCGGTACACGGCTGTCGGGGTCTCGGCGGCTACGAGGGCGCTCCTGGACGGCGTAGCGGCGGCCAGAAAGGACAGACCAAAGACATCGCCGCCCGCGAGGCTGGCCACCGTGACTTCGCGTCCGTTCGGCGAGGTACGGACCAGTCGGACCCGGCCCTCGACGATGGCGAAGATGCCGTCCTCGTCGTCTCCTTGCTGCAAGATCGTCGCACCCCGGCGATAGCTGCGTCGGAGTGCCACCGCAGCCAGCCGCTCAAGCGCAGCGTGATCCAGACTTCCCAAAATGCCGACCCGGCGCAGTTCGCGGACAGCGGATCCGTCCCGCTGTCCGTGCCAGTCATGGTCCCTGGGCTTGTTAGCCACGTGTCGCCGCTCGGTGGAGATCGACTGTTGGCCAAGATTATACCATGCCGGAACCGATGAGCGTTTGAACGGACTCGGGGGGATCCGGGGCACACCGGTCGCGGCGGGCATCGGAACGGCCCTATACTTCCCCTGTCTACCCCGGTTCCCGTGTTCCCCTGTGACCACCTCCGCGCTCCACCGGGAGCGATGGTCGATTCCGCATCGTCAGAAGGAGGTCCACATGGAAAGCAGCGCCGGCGCTGCCAGAAAGCTCGGCATCCGGCCGGGGACTCAGGTCACAATCATGGGAATGGAACCCGGCGCGGCAGCCGCACTCCTGGGCGATATACCGAACGACGCCACTCTCAACGGCGGAGGACGGCGCGGCGATATCGTCGTGCTCTTCGCCGACGACCTCGCGGCCGTGCACCGCGATGTCCAGACCGCTCACCAGCAGGTGGCTCCCAGGGGCCGACTCTGGGTGGCCTACCGCAAGGGACAGAGCCGCGGCGCCAATGGGGAAGAGGTGCTGCACCGTGACACGCTGCAACGCGCACTGGCGGAGCACCGCCTGGTCGGCGTCAGTCTGATCGCGCTCGACGACGTCTGGTCGGCGATGCGGGTCCGCGCCCTGCAAGCGTAAGCGGTGTCGGAAACCCGTTCCTTCACCATCATCCCGCAGGGGCCATTCTCCCTGCGAGAGTCGGCGATGTTCGGCTTCGGGCAACGCCATGCCACGACGTTCGATGGGACGATGCGCCTGGCCTTCTGTGTCGACGGCGACGGGTATAGCCGCCAGGCAGGCGTTGCCGTGAGACAGGATTCGCACGGTGCGGTGCATGGTGAGGTGAGCGGTGATGCGGACCTGGGGGCGGTGCCGGCGCAGGTGGCGCGCGTGCTCTCCCTGGATCATGATGCCCGGCCCTTCGTGTCACTCGGCACCCGTGACCCCGTCCTGGCGCGTCTGCAGGAAGCAGCCCCGGGCCTGCGGCCGCCCCTCTTCTATTCTCCCTACGAGGCGGCGATCTGGTCGGTGCTGAGCGCCCGGCGTCCGGCCCGTCAGATGGCGCAGGCGCGAGAGCGACTGAGCCGGGAGCACGGAAAGGTCTTGACGGTCGCCGGGGAGGAAACGGCGGCGCTGCCAACCCCTCAGCAGATGCTCGGCGTCGCATCGTTCCCGGGCATTCCCGAGGAGAAACTGCACCGCATGCACGGGATTGCCGCAGTCGCGCAGCATGGCGATCTGGACACGGAGCGACTGCGCGCCCTGCCGCCGGAGGATGCCATGGAGGATGTGCAGAGATTACCGGGCATCGGTCCTTTTTACAGCGCTCTGATCGTGATCCGTGCTCTGGGACACACCGATGTCCTCCCCGAGAACGAGCCGAAGGCGCTGGCACTGGCCGGTCAACTCTATGGCCTGGGACATGACGCCAGTCCCGAGGAAATGCACGCCATCGCCGAGAGGTGGCGCCCCTACCGTACCTGGGCCACCGTTCTGCTGCGCGCCGCCGGGCCGCGCGTGCTCGCGTCGTAGTCGAGTCTGCTGCTAGGGTTTCGCCGGCTCATCCGTCCTCTCGTCAGGCGGCCCCTCAGCCGGCGTCGCCGCGCTCCCTCCGATGCCGAATAACGTGAACAGGCCCTCGTGCTGCGCTCCCAGCAGTACCCAGGAGCGGCCCAGACCGAGGGCGTAAGTCCCGATGAGGAGATAGGCCAGAGCCTCGACGTTGCGGACGGCGTGCGGGTTGAAGATGAGGGGCAGTGCATACCAGATCTGCAACAGGTAGATAGCGAAGCTGCCGATGAGCAGCGTGACACCGTGGAGTTCGTGGTGTTGGCGTGGTTCGCTCCAGAAGCGGCGGGCCAGGCTGAGGGTATTGATCATGGCAATGACGCCGGTCAGCAGAGCGGGATTGCCCAGGTCGACGCCGGGAATGAGGGCGGTGAAGGACACGAAAAAGGCATCGAGAAGGGCCATGAAGGCGCTCCCGGCGCGGGCGCGCTGCGCCACCGTCGATTCCGGGCCGACAATGCGCGCCGGCGAGAGCGAGACGGCGACGAACAGGAGGCCTGTCAGCGCCGCGCTGGCGCCGACACTCGCCGCGAAGTAGACGAGGTACGCGGCCGGAACCACGCGATTTTCCTCCCCGCCGGATCGAGAGACACCTGCTCCGCCGGCAGGGCTCCCGCCATCTCCTGTTGCCGCGAGACAAGGGGGCCGGACGGCAGCGCCCCTAGAAAGCCTCCGACCGGAAGCGGACGTGACGGGACCACACCCCCTCGGGAGGAACGGTCTCCGCGACGCCCTGATCCTGCTCACGCTTGACTTCCAGGATGGCGACCGGCTCGGTGAAGCCCTTGAGGTGCATCTGCCCCCGCCCCGCGTACGCTACTCCATCGACTCTCCCGGCCAGATAGGTCACGGCATCGCTGACCAGGATCTCGCCCGGTCCGGCAATGGAGCAGAGGCGTGCCGCCAGGTTGAGAGCGGCTCCACGATAGCCGTCATTGACGGGAACGGCCTCTCCGGCATCCAGCCCGATGCCGACGTGGAGGGGGAGGGACGGGTCATCCACCATGGTCTCCGCGAACCTCGTCTGCAGAGCGATTGCTGCCCGCAGGGCAGCGCGCGTGGAGGGAAAGACAGCCAGCGCTTCGTCGCCCCGCAACTCGATCACCCGGCCACCGTGGGTACCGACGATCCCGTCGCAGATCTCGGCGAAGCGGCGAGCGAGCCGGGCAGCCGCTTCATCGCCGTGCTCGACCGTGAAGGAGGTGTAGCCACGGACATCGGCGATGAGAAAGGTGAGCGGAGCGGGAGACACCGCAAAGACGGTCGTGTCCCGTTGTCCTTCACCGCCGTTCATCTCCATCCACCCTACTCTTTGCGCCACCTGGCTGCCAGCTGCGTGACCTGTCCGGGCCGATCGTCCAGCCGGGCCCGGCTCAACCGGCGTGTCGCGCTCCTCATATATACGTCTAGTATCCTATGAGTCAAGGAGAAGACGACATGGACGAGAGAATCGTGACGCAGGCCGCTCTCGAGCAACTCCTGCGGGAAGCGGAGACGGCCCACGCTGCCTACGAGACGACGCTGGGACACCGTGACGACGATTGGCCGGCCTGGTATGCCGCGTACATCATGGAGCGCTTGCCGGAGACGACGGGGCCGTCCCGCGCCGAGTAACGGGCGACTCTCACGGGCAGATAACGAAAGGACTCATCATGCAACGAACCTGCACCCACGCCGACCACATCCACGAGGTCCATGCCGGCGCCGACGGCTGCGAAGACTGCTTGAAGACCGGCGACCGGTGGGTCCACCTCCGCCTCTGCATGGAGTGCGGCCACGTAGGCTGTTGCGACAGTTCGAAGAACAAGCATGCCACCAAGCACTTCCACGCCAGCGGCCACCCGATCATCACCTCCTTTGAGCCGGGTGAGGACTGGGGCTGGTGCTACGTCGACGAGGTCACGCTGGAAGCCGACTGGCCGATTGACGGCCCGCGCTATCACAGTCGAGCTGCCAACGCGTCCCGCGCGTTCTAAAGTCCCGGCAACGCTCCGTCGTCGTGGCAAGATCTCGTCTCGCCACGAGATTCCCACTTGACAGCACGCGCGGCTACCCTTACGATAATGCTGTCCATCTAAGTGAATATTGTTCACCAGAGTGGACGCTAGATCGCTGGAGTTGTCGTGATGGCCGTCGAGTTTCAGAAGCCGCTCTCACCGAAGGAGCGGCAGGAGCGGAATCGCCGGGAGATGACCGAGGCCATCCTGGCGGCGGCGCGGGTCATCATGCGGCGGGACGGCGTCGCGGCGCTCAACCTCCATGAGATCGCGCGCATGGTCGGCGTGCAAACGTCCGCCCTCTACAAATACTTCCCGGGCAAGGCGGCGATCTACGATGAGCTCTATCGCCGTGGCATGACGCTCATCTACGAGCGTCTGCAGGCGGTCTATGCCGAGTATCCTCCGAGTTGGGAGCGCCTGCGGGCCTGGGCCGAGACGCGGATGGCGTTCGCTCAGGAGAATCCCGACCTCGAGCATATCCTCTTTGGGCGCGACGTGCCGGGTTTCACGCCGTCGGAGGACAGCATGGCGCTCAGCCGGCAGCGGCTCGACTCGGCACGGCAGACCATGCAGGAGGTGATCGATGCCGGCATCATCGCTCCTGGAGTTCCGGTCGAGCGGGCCCTCGATCTCTTCCTGGCGGTGACGAGCGGCATCACGATGCAGCACCTCGCCAACGAGCCGCATCTGCCGGTGGGGCAGGGCCGTTTCGGTTCCCTCATTCCGGATGCCCTCGATCTCTTTCGGTCAACGTGGTCCCGGCAACGGTCCGGGCCAGCACAGTCCGACAACACACTCAAAGGAGGAAATGACCGTGCCGCAAACCCATCCGGTGACCGAGGAGGCTGATATTCACGAGGCGGCAGCGATTCGACCGGCGGACGCGGACGAGGCGGAGCGCCTCGCCCGAGTCGAGTTCGACCGCCTGCTCACCCTTCTCGAGTCGCTCGACGCGAACGACTGGGAGAGACCGACGTACTGCTCGCGCTGGACGGTGCGTCAGATCGTGTCTCACCTCGCCGGGGCGACCGCAATCTTCGACGATCGAGACCGTGCGGTGGCGAGAAGTGAGTCCTGGCTGCAAGGAAAGGCGGACGAGCCCGGCCAGACGATGGCGGCATATCTCGCCGACCTGGCCGGCGTGTCCGCCGAGCGCCGTCGGACCTACCGCGAAGCGGGCTTCAACCCACTCGATACGCTTACTCAGTTCCAGGTCGACGAGCGTGCCCAGGCAGCGCCGGCGGAGCTCATCGCCGAGCTCCGGACGTCAGGATTAACCGCCATCGCCAACCGGCGACAGCTACCGGAAACACTACGTTCCCTCCAGCTGCCCATCGGGAGCGGCGTCAGAGTGCCCCTGCACTTCTTTGTCGACGTCATCCTGCCCCGCGACATGTGGATGCACCGCATGGAAATCGCCCTCGCCACGGATCGTGAGATCGTTCGGACCCCCCAGCACGAAGGACGGCTGACGGCCCTGGTGATGCGGGATCTGGCGCGGCGCCTCGCTCCCGTCCTGGGCGACGAGTCCGTCACCTACCACCTCACTGGCCCCGATGGCGGCGCGTTCCAGTTCGGTCCGTACGGCGAGCCCGGTACCACGCTGACGATGGATACGGTCGATTTCCACCTGCTCGCGTCCGGCCGTCTAACGCCCGATGACGCACTGGCGCGTTCCGTCGTGACGGTCAATGGCGATGAGGCGCTGGCCAGCCGCATCCTCGCCCAGACCAGCGTCTCGTACTGAGAGATCCGACGTCCATCCTCTTGCTAAGGATGCGCTAAGAGCGGACACGTACGATCGTCACATCGCCGGGCATCGAGCCCAGCGCGGTCATCGTGACCACCTCGAAACCCACGGTCGAACAGGAGAGTTTTGTGACGATCGACAGCACCTTCCGTGGCCCCGACCTCGGCACCAGCCTCGATATGCTCGCCGCCGCCCTCGACGGCGAGGTCATCCTGCCCGCCCACGGCGCGTACCACGCGGCCCGCCGTGTGCTCGACGCCCAGTACGACTGCCATCCCGCCGCCATAGTCCGGCCGGCCAACGCCAGGGATGTGATCAGCGCCGTCAACTTCACCCGCGAGCTCGGCCTGGAACTGGCCGTCCGCAGCGGCGGGCATAGCCCGGCCGGCTTTAGCACGTGTGACGGGGGGTTGATCCTCGATCTCTCGTCGCTCAAGGCGATCGACCTCGACCTTGAGGCCGGCACCGTCCGCGTCGAACCGGGTGCAACGTGGGGGGAGGTGGCAGCGGCGCTGCATCCCCACGGCCTGGCCATCACCTCGGGTGACTTCGGCTCGGTTGGTGTTGGCGGCCTCACCACCGGCGGCGGGATCGGCTGGATGGTCCGCAAATACGGCCTGACCATCGATCGTCTGTTGGCCGCCGATGTCGTGCTGGCCGATGGCAGTCTGGTCCGGACGGACGCTGATCACGATCCTGATCTCTTCTGGGCCATCCGTGGCGGCGGTGGCAACTTCGGCGTGGTGGTGTCCTTCCTGTTCCGCCCTCACCCGGCCGGCATGGTCACCGGGGGCATGATCGTCTACGACGGTGCCGACCTGCCTCGCGTCGTGCGTGGGTTCGCCGACTACGGCGTCACGGCACCGGATGAGCTGACCGCCATGGTGGACATCATGCATGCCCCGCCGCTGCCCTTCCTGCCGCCGGAGCGCCATGGTTCCCTCATCGTCGGCGTGGCCGTCTGCTACGCCGGCGATCCCGAGGCGGCCGCGCAGGCCATTGCTCCCCTGCGGTCCCTCGCCACACCGCTGGCCGAGGCGGTTGGTCCCATGCCGTACCCTGCCCTGTTCGCCTTTACCGATCACGCCCTGCCGCCCGCTCCTCACATCGACATCCGCTCCTGTTTCCTGGGCGACATCGACGACGCGCTGATCGCGACGCTCGTGGAGCGCACCGCCGCTCTCTCTTCCCCCCTGTCCATGGTCCAGCTCCGCGCCCTGGGCGGGGAGTTGAGCCGGACGCCGGCTGATTCCACCGCTTTCTCGCATCGCGCGGCGCCCTACCTGGTCGAGGCGATCAGCATCTGGACAGACCCGGCTGAGTCCGCGATGCACCACGCCAACGCGGACGGATTCTGGGACGATCTCGCCTCGCACGCGGAGGGTACCTATGTCGGGTTCCTCGGAAACGAGGGCGAGGAACGCAAGCGCTCCGCCTATGCTCCGGGGACCTACCGGCGCCTCGCCGCGATCAAGGCCGTCTACGATCCCCATAACCTGTTCCGCCGCAACCACAACATCGCACCTCTGCCGGCCGTCTAACCGGCGCGTCGGGGAGAACTGAGCCAACGGAGCGCCCCGCGCGGCCGGCATATGTCTCGCCGGCCGCGCGGGGCGACGCTCGTTATGTGTCCGCACGGCACTGTCACCACCGGGGGATGGCAACTTCCTTAGGCAATTCCAGCCGGCAAGCGTACGATAAACAATAGACCCATCGCGAAGGCAGTTGTCGCATGGAGGCACGCCCGGCCCCACTCCACATCGATCTGCTCGGTGGCTTCCGCGTCCGCGTCGGACATCATGTCGTCCCCGATTCCGCCTGGCGGCTCAGCAAAGCGCGCACGCTCCTGAAAGTACTCGCTCTGGCCCACGGGCACCGTTTGTCTCGGGATCAGGCGCTCGATCTGCTCTGGCCGGACCTCGCGCCCGAGGCGGCCGCCAATAACCTCTATGGGGTGCTGCATGGAGTGCGGCGCGTCCTGCGCACCGGTGACGGGGAGGCCGAACTCCGCTTCCAGCACGGCCTCCTATCGCTCCAGCCGGAGGGGCCGCTACACATCGACGTGGACGCCTTCGAGACAGCGGCAGCCCGCGCGCAGGGGTCGAACGACCCGGCCCTCTACTACGCGGCGCTCAGCCGCTACAGCGGCGACCTTCTCCCCGATGATCTGTACGAGGACTGGGCCGCGGAGCGTCGCGAGGCGCTCCGTGAGATCCACCTCGGCCTGTTGGTGGCGGTGGCGCGCCGGCACGAAGCCCGGGGCGAGCTCAAGGCGGCGATGGAGGCGCTGCGGCGTGTGATCCAGAGCGAACGCACCCATGAGGAGGCGCATCAGGAGCTGATGCGCCTCTACGCCTCCACCGGGCAGCGGGATCGTGCCCTGCGCCAATTCGCCCAGCTGCAGGACATCCTGCGTGATGAGCTGGAGGCGGAGCCGGACGCCGGCGCCGAAGATCTCTACCGAGCGATCCGTGCCGGGCATTTCGCCGGCGCGGAACCGGCCGAGCCCAGCACGCCGCAGCACAATCTGTCCCTCCCCCTCACGAGCTTTGTGGGACGGGAACAGGAGCTCGCCGAGATCAAGAGCGTGCTGGCCACGACCCGCCTCCTGACTTTGACCGGCCTGGGCGGCGTGGGAAAGACCCGGCTCGCCCTGCGCGCTGCCTGGGATCTGCTGGGCTCGTACCGTGACGGCATCTGGTTCGTCCCTCTCGCCTCCGTGGCCGACGGCGCGCGGCTGCCGGAGGTGGTGGCACAGACCTTACCGTTCGTGGAGCACTCGGGGATGGTGGTGACCGAGGCGCTGATGGATGTACTGCGGGAACGGCAGATCCTCCTCATCCTCGACAATTGCGAGCACCTTGGCATGGCGCCGGCCCAGCTCGCCGGTGCGCTGCTCGGGGCATGCGCTGACCTGCAGATCATTGCCACGAGCCGAGCGCGGCTGGGAGTGCCGGGGGAAATGCTCTTCCCGGTGGGTCCGCTCGCTACGTCCCCGCTCCCCACGCCCGAGGCGGTGGCGTCCTCCGATGCCGTCCGCCTTTTCGCGGAGCGGGCGCGCTTCCGACGTCCCGGCTTCACCCTCACCGCCGCGACCGTAGGGGACGTGGCGGAGATCTGCCACCGGGTGGAGGGCATTCCCCTCGCGATCGAACTGGCGGCGGCACGCGCCGGGGCCTTCTCGCTCGAGGAGATCGCTGCCCGTCTTGCCGACGCGCCGGGCTTCCTCTCGTCCGGCGACAGTCTCGAGGAGCGCCACAGCACGCTGGATGCGGTGCTCAACTGGAGCTACCACCTCCTCGACCCCGCTGAAGCGCGCCTCTTCCGCCGTCTCTCCGTCTTCCGCGGCGGCTGGACACTGGAGGCCGCGGAAGCGATCGGCGAGGAGGGGACGGAGCCTGCCGTCGTACTGGAGCAGTTGTCCCGCCTCATCGACAAATCGCTGGTGACGGTGCGGATGGAGGGACCGGATGCCGCGCGCTACCGGCTGCCGGAGCCGGTCCGCCAATACGCGGCCCGCCGACTCGCCGAGGACGGGGAAGAGGAGGCAATCCACCGCCGGCACGCCGTCCTCTTTGCCGCCCTTGCGCAGCAGGCGGAGCCCGAGCTCGTCGGACCGGATCAGGTGCGCTGGATTCGGCGGCTCGATGCCGATCATGACAACCTGCGCGCCGCACTGCGCTGGGCGATCGACCGAGGTGAGGCTGATCTGGCCTTCAGCCTCGGCGCTCACCTGTGGTGGTTCTGGTATCTGCAGAGCCATCTGGCCGAGGGGCGAGAGTGGTTGGACTCCCTGCTCCAACTGGAGGGGGGAAACGACGACGATCGAGCGGCGGTGCTGCGCGGTGCGGGCTCCCTCGCCTATGCCCAGCGGCAGTACGACACGGCGCTGCACGACATCGAGCGATCACTCGCCCTCTATCGGCAGGCCAGCAACCGGCCCCGGGAAGCCTCCTGTCTGAACACCATCGCCGTCATTCTGGCGGAAAAGAGGGACTACAGCGGGGCGCGCCGGTACCACGAGGAGTCGCTGGCAATCCGACGTGAGCTCGGGGACAAGGACGGGGTCGCCGTCTCACTCAGCAACCTCGGCGTGCTCGCCTACTGGGAAGGTGACTACGCCCGCGCCGACGCCCTGTGGGAGGAATGCATCGCGCTGAATCGGGAGCTGGGGGATACGACGAGTCTGGCGATCGCCCTGAGTAACGTGGGCTCCCTCGCCCTGGGACTGGGGCAGTACGAGCGGGCCGTACCTCCCCTCGCCGAAGCACTGGAACTCTCTCGGGCAATTGACGAGCGGGAGATCCTTACCGCATGCCTGGACGGACTGGCAGAGGTCGTGCTGTGGCGCGGTGACGCGCGCCGCGCGGCCATAATCCACGGCGCCGCGGACGCACTACGCGCCGCCGTGGGCCACCCACTTCGGCCGTCTGACCAGGCAGACCACGACGCGGCCATCGGTCGGACCCGCGCCGCGCTGGGGAGTGAGGCCTTCGCCGCCGCCTGGGCAGAGGGTCAGACCGCCGGTCTCGATGAGATCATCGGCTACGCGCTACGGGGAGAGGGCTCCTCACCCCGGATCACCGTATAAAGACGGTTACCGCGGTGAGTGCGCTCGCCGGCCTGGATCACACCACGGACATGCCGACGTCACGCTAAGAGTCCGCTAAGACCGACTCGGTACGCTGCTCCCGATGACCGCGGCTGAGACCGCTGAAAGGGAGCCGATGCTCACCCATCGGGGCACATACGTGATCCGGTTCTGGACCTCCGGCAAGGAGATCTGCCGCATCGAAGTCGTCCACGTCCAGACGGGTGAGCGCGCCGTCCTGCGCTCAACTGCCGATGCGCTGGCCTGGATCGATCGGCGCAGCCAACAGGGTCATACGAACGGTCCGTGAAAGGAGGCATGGAGGAGCCTGCGCGTTTCGTCCCCTACCAAGACATCAACCCATCATCACGGAAAGGACCACTATGAAACACATCCTGGTCGCCTCGCTCGCGGCCGTCGCCGTCTGCACCGTCCTTCTCGCGCCGTCACTGGGGCACGCCTCCAGCCCGCACCGCGCCCCGTCCTCCTCGCCCGTCCACCACTACGTGATCACCGCGGGCTGGGGCGACGATGACTACGCCGCAAACGTCTACACTCCCTCCACCCTGCACATTTACGCCGGTGACTCCGTCACATGGCGGGTGCGCGAGCGCCTCGAGCCGCACACCGTATCGTTTGGCCCGATGGCGCTGCTGGGGCAGCTCGCCAAGAACAGCGTCAATGTCGTCCCGCAGCCGAACGGTCCCCCGCAATTCGAGCTGAATCCCCAGGCTGCCTTCCCGACGCGGTCGAATCAAGTCAGCGGCGCCGGCTTCGTGAATTCCGGACTGCTGCGGAAGGGGCAGAGCTGGACCGCCGTGTTCCCGCGGCCCGGTGTCTACCATTATTACTGCCTGCTGCACTTCCCCGGCATGACCGGTACGGTCGTCGTCCTTCCGCGAACGAACACTCCCACCGTGGAAACCGGCTACGGGACGGATCGGAGCGCGGTAGACGCCTACTTCCCGGAGAACCTGACGATCAAGGTCGGGACGACTGTAACCTGGTCACCGGGCTTCCACACCGTCACCTTTGCTCCGATGGCGGAGGTGCACTCGCTGCGCCGGCACTTCATCGTGCCGGTCCGCCAATCGAACGGCACGACGGCGCTGGCCCTGAACCCCCGGGTTGCTCTCCCCAGTGGCGGCAAGACCTATACGGGGGGCTTCTGGAACTCTGGACTTCTCGTGCAGGGTCCGGTCAGCCTAACCTTCCCCAAGCCAGGGGTGTACCACTACCACTGCCTCGTCCATCCCGGGATGGACGGCACCATCACTGTCAAACCCTAACCCAAAGGGGCGGGCGGCGCGCCGCCCGCCCCTCCCGGAGATCATCATGCGCCACATCATCGTTCTCGGTTGCTTCCTGCTGGGTATCCCCGCTGCGCTGTCCGTGGGCCGGGCACTTGCCTCGCACCACCCGGCACACCACGCCGTCGGCATCGACTCTCGTCTGCTGCTGGTGCCGCGTACATTGACGGTCACCGCTTCGCTGTCCGGAGCCTCCGCGGCCCACCTCCGGATCTCCCCTGCCATCCCGGGCGTGCAGCGCATCTCCCTGCGTCTGCCCGCGCGCATCCATCCCGCCGGGATCCTCCTGCGCGCTCGGATGTCCGGGATGCAGATGACGCCTACGGTGGGCCGGCTCGGGCGCCGGAACGGCGTTTACGTGGGACAGCTCAGACTCCCCATGTTCGGCACGTACCGCGTGGCGATCGAGCTGCCGCAGCGCCCGCCGGTCACCGTTCGGGTCACCCTGCCACTCCCGGGACAGTAATGGCGAGTCGCAGCGCTCCTGCCATCCTCTCCGCACCCGTCATAGATGTGGGTCGCTCGCGCCGGCTCCGGCGGATTCTGAGGGTACTGTGGCTCGCCGAGCGTTGCGGGCAGCCCACAATGTTCACGCGCTACGTGACGGAGGGAGTCATGGGCCCCCCGCTTGCTCCATAGTGGCAGAGAGAGGAGGAACCAACATGGAGAAAACACAGATCAATCCCTGGACCTGGCAGGACCAGCGCGGCTTTTCCCAGGCCTGGAAGGTCGAGGACGGGCGGACCGTCCTCTTCGTCTCCGGTCAGGTGAGCGTCTCGCCGGACGGGCAGCTGATGCATGAGGGAGACTTTCCGGCGCAGGTACGACAGGTCTTCGAGAACCTGCGCACCGTTCTGGAGGCAGCGGGCGCCTCGCTGCAGGATGTCGTGAAGGTGGGGGTATTCCTGACCGACATGGGCCGCCTTCCCGAGTACAGCCGAATCAAGGCGGAGTTCATTTCGGGGAAGCAGCCGGCCTCGACGGCGGTTGGCGTGACGGCACTGGCTGTACCCGGCCTGATGATCGAAGTCGAAGCGATCGCGGTGCTTTAGTGACCAGCCGCGACGGTGCGAGGGCTCACGCCGAGCTCCTCCGCGGCGTCGAACCGATAGGAGATCAGACCACAAGGAGGGAGCCATGACGATGAGAATGGCCCGGACGGCACAGGCGGACACCTGGATCGCGGCACCCCCGGAGCGAGTCTGGGAGGTGGTTGGCGACATCGGGCGCGCCGGCGAATGGAGCGGCGAATCATTGGGATCGGAATGGCTCGACAGCGTGGCAGGGCCCGTGCCCGGTGCACGATTCAAGGGGCGCAACAAGCGGCACCTGATGCGCTGGACCAGAGTCAGCCGGGTACTCACCGCCGATCCGCCGCTCGAGTTCGCGTGGGAGACGGAGCCGACGGCCCTCTACCCGGATTCCACGGAGTGGCACATCCGGCTCGCGCCGGAGTCCGGCGGCACCCGGGTGACGGAAGAGATGCGAATCATAAAGATACCGCGCCCCATGGAGATTGGCATCTACTGGCTCATCCGGGAGCATCGCGACCGCCATGAGGATCTGGTGCGTGATCTCGAGCGCCTGAAATCCCTGGTCGAGGCGGAGGATCGAGGTGAGACCGGGACCGGCAACGGCCCCGGTCCCGGAGCGCTCAACGTGTGATGTCGAAGACCACGTTGAGGTCGGTGTACTCGGGAGGGCCCTCCCAGATCTGCATCATGCGCTGCTGGATCGCCTGCTGCTGCGGTCCGTTCTCGAACTGCCGCGCCTGCTCTTCGCTCTCAAAGAAGATCAGCGTGTAGTACTCGTCGGGGTTGTGCTGGTCTTGCATGACCACGACACGTTGCGGTCCACCCCCGCCCATGTTGCGAAAGCGCTCTTCCATCTCCTGAGGGAGCTGCTGGGCCGTATCCTCCTGACCCGGCTTCATCCGCGTCTTTAGCATCTGTGCCCACATGTCGTCTCTCCTCTCCTTCGCTCAACGCGCCTCGCGGCGCTCCCTATGATACGCTGCCGTCTCAACTGGTCAATTCGGTATCGGCCACGCGGCGAGAGGTGCAAACCGCTCTACAGCCAGCCCTTTTCTTCGGCCAGACGGGCAGCTTCCACGCGGTTGCGGACCTCGAGTTTCTGGATGGCTTCCGAGAGGTAGTTGCGGACGGTCCCCTCCGAGAGAAAGAGGGTCTGGGCGATCTCGGCGACACTGGCGCCACGCGCCGCCACCGCCAGCACCTCGCGCTCCCGGGCGGTGAGGGGGTTATTTCCTTCACCGAGAGCGGCCAGCGCCAGGTTAGGATCGATCACCTTTTCCCCGGCCTTCACGCGGCGGATCGCGACTGCTAATTCTGTTGCCGGTGCATCTTTGATGACGAAGCCTGCCACACCGCTCTCGACGGCCCGTCTCAGGTAGCCCGGACGGCCGAAGGTAGTGAGGATGAGGACGCGGCACCCCGGGACCTCGCGGCGCAAGGCGGCCGCCGCATCGAGGCCGTCCATGCCCGGCATTTCGATGTCGAGGAGGGCGACGTCGGGTTGCGTCGCTCCGGCGGCGGACACCACCTCGTCGCCCCGACCGACTTCGGCGACGATCTCGATGTCACCCTCCAGCGTCAGCAGGGCGGCCAGCGCCCCGCGAACCATCGTCTGGTCTTCGGCCAGCAGAACCCGAATCATGCCGTTCCCACCGGGAGGATGACAGCCAGACGAAAACCTCCCTCCGGCAAGACGCCATCCTCGCACCGCCCGCCCAGCGCCGCGGCGCGTTCGGCGAGACCGCGCACACCGGACCCTGCCGGCACCTCGGCGCCGGCACCGATTCCGTCATCCGTCACCTCGACGGTGGTATCGTTCCCGTCACGCCGGATGCGAATCGTGCAGCGCGTGGCGCGGCTATGTCTGATGACATTGGTCACGCCCTCGCGGACCGCCCAGGCCAGCACCGCCTCCTGGGCCGGCGGTAGACCCCCGGCCTCGCCCTCGCACTCCAGCCGGATGCCCGCCGCCGTCAGAATCTCACGGGCGTTCTCCAACTCCGAAGCGAGAGAGGGCTGCCGGTAGCCGGCAACCGCCTCTCGCACCTCGCCCAACGCCCGCCGCGCCACCGCCTCGACGTCGTGATTCTCGGCGAGCGCCCGTTCTGGCGCGATCGGAATGAGCTTGCCGACCAATTCGCTCTTGAGGGCAATGAGCGACAGGCTGTGCCCCAACAGGTCGTGCAGATCACGGGCAAAACGCAGTCGCTCTTCGTTCACCGCCAGGCGGGCAATCTCTTCCTGGGCCTCGCGTAATTCTCGATCGAGCACGATGACGCGCCCCACGATGATGACGGCGATGCCGGAGACGGCGGACTGAAACACCATCTGTCCGATCTGGACCGGGCCGGCGCTGATCAGGACGCCGAGAACGGGCGCGGCCACAATAAAGAGGCCGATGCCGATGAGGGCGTGCCGCGGTGGGAGAGATGGCCCCAGGCTCACCACCACGAAGATGAAGATCTCCACCCACGCGTGCCGGTCGCCAAGGGTGAGGCCGAGAGCAATCGCCAGCATCACCGCGATGGCCGGCCAGGGCGTGTAGTCTCCTGTTCCGAGGCGTAGACGGCGCAGCGCGTGAATGATGTTCCAGGTGTAGACGCCGGCAAAAATAGCGGTCAACGTGAGGACGACGGCGACGCGGACGGGCGACGGGTGCGCTTGAAAGAGGGCCTGCAGCGGGTAGGCGAGGAAGGCGAGCCAGATCACCCACAGCAGCCAGATGTAGCGGCCGAGCGTCTGACCCAGCCCGGCCTCGTTCAAACTCCCAATTGCGTCCACCCGATCTCTCGTGACGTTCGCTCCCCCATTGCGTGGCGCTATTGTAGGTTGCTCGGATACCTCCCGGCGCGTCATCTCGTGCGACATATCATCGTCCATCCTTCGTCGTGATAAGACGTCTGTTCCACGGACACAACCGGGACGGCACGCCGGCCGGGGTAAGGAGAAGCCACACGCTGGAGTTGAGGGGGCGGGTCTCGGACCCGCCCCCAATTATCACCGCGCCGCTAGCCCACGAGCTCCTCGGCCGGCTCCGCCGGTCGCGGGGAGACCTGCGGCGCGAGGCGGAACAGGCGGGAGAGGCCGGAGGGCAGCCACCAGTTCCACCTGCCGAAGAGGACCACCAGGGACGGCACGAGGAGCATGCGGACAACGGTGGCATCGAGCAGGATGCCGGCGGCGAGACCGGTGCCCATGACCTTGATCATCGTCTGCGGCGCGCTTGTCATGGAGACGAAGGCGAGGAAGAGGATGAGGGCGGCCCCGGTGATCAGCCGGCCGATGCGGCCGATGCCCACGACCACGGCGTCCTGCGTCGAGCCCGTATCGTCGTATGCCTCACGCACACGGCTCAGCAGGAACACCTCGTAATCCATGGAGAGACCGTAGAGGAAGCAGAAGACGATCAGGGGGATCCAGGAATCGATCTCGCCGGTGCCGGGGATGCCCCACAGCGCCCGGGAACCGAAGCCGTCCTGCCAGACCAGGACCATGATGCCCCAGGCCGATGCCACGGAGAGCACGTTCAGCAGGACCGCCTTCAGGGCCAGCACCACCGAGCGGAAGGCGCGGGACAGGAAGAGGAAGGTGAGCAGAACGATCAGCCCCAACATCAGCGGAAAGTTGCCGTAGATGGCGTTGGTGAAGTCGGCATTACCGGCGATGCCGCCGCCCACGCGCACCCGACCCGGCAGGCTATGCGCGGTGGTTCGGACGCGGGCCAGAATGTCGCCGGCCTGCGAGGAGCTGCCGTCGGCAGTCGGGAAGGCATCGACCACGGCCAATCCGCTCCGCTGCCAGGAGATCGGGGCGATGGTGCCGCGGACACCGGGGACGGCGGCGATGTGGGCAGCCACCGAGGAGGGGGAGGTGCCCTGCACCAGCAGCTCGAAGGGCATCAGGACACCGGAGCCGATACCGGACCGCTCCAGAGCGACCAGGCCGGCGTGAGCCGGGCCCGTCTTGGACAGCGAATCGACGCGGGAGGTCCCGAGGGAGATCGTGCTGCCGGCAGAGAGCAGGACACCGAGGATGACCAGGCCGGCGGCGGCGCCGACCCAGGGGAAGCGGACCACGCCGCGGGCCCAGGCGGTCCAGACGCGGCTGGGGCGCGGATTCTTGTGGCGCGGCCAGTCGAGGAAGGGACCGACGGTGGCGAGGACGACCGGCAGGAGGGTGAGGACGACGGTGACCGTCACCAGCGGAATCAGGACACCGCCGTAGCCCATGCTGCGCAGGAAGGGCAGGGGGAGCACGATCAGGGCAAAGAGGCCGATGGCCACGGTGCAGCCGCTGTAGATCACCGATCGGCCGGCGGTTTCCATGGCCCGGATGACGGCAACCTGATTCGGGAGCCCGTTGTTCCGCTCCTCGCGCCAGCGCATCACAACCAGCAGCGAGTAGTCGATCGACACGCCGAGGCCGATGAGCGCGACCAGGAACTCGACGATGAAGGAGACGTAGGTGGCCGAGGCCAGGCCCCACATGGCGAGGAAAGTGGTGGGGATGGCGACCAGCGCCATCAGCAGCGGGAGGATGGCGAGCCCGGAGCCGAAGACGAAGAGCAGCACGATGAGGGCGGTCAGCCCGGCGATCATCGTCATGCCCATCACACTGTTGCCACCGGAGTTATTCCCCGTTCCGGCCGAGAGGGCATCGAGCCCGGTGACATTGAAGCGCGCGCCGTCGATGGACACGCCGCGTAGAGCAGCCTGAACGCGAGCCACCGAGACAGTGGGGTCGGCCATGCTGAGAGAGGCCGGCGCGTACACCAGACCGAAGGTGGTCCGGCCGTCACGGGAGACGAAGCCGCGGTCTCCAGTCGAGCCGTACGAGGCGACGCGGCTGCCCGGCATGGCAGCGGCGACGCGATCAAAGGCCGCGGCGATCTGCGCCTTGATGCCCGGTGAAGCGACGGTGACCCCGCGCGGCAGGGTGATGACCGGCACGATGGCCGCTTGCGTCCCACCGCTGCCGAAGTGCCGCACGATAGCGGCGCTGGTGGTGATGCCTTCTCCGCCGGGAACGGTGAACTGCTTGGACAGGGCGGCGGTTGCCGACTTCGCCGAGGCCAACCCGACCACCGTCAGTATGAGCCAGAACGCGACGACGACGAGTTTGTGCGAGAGGATCCAGCGAGTGAGTGTAGCCATGATTCCCTCCAGATGGATTTCTATGTCTTCACCCTACGGCGCGATGGCCGCGGGCAGTAGTCAGAGTCATCACCGTTCTCAGATGACATTTGTCATGGCGGGCTCCTCTCCATCGACAGGGCGGCTATGAGAGCGGGCGCATCTCACGGACTCACGGTTCTTTTGTCATCAGTCTGTTGCCCTCCGCCGCCGGGCTCCAGAGCATGTCCGCAATGTCACCCGCAAACTCGCGAGATTGCGGGTTCACGAGAGAGCGTGTCATCATTGTCGTGAAGCAGCGCGCCACGCGGCCCAGTCGCACTTGTCGTCGGCCTGCCATGGAATGGGGGTTCTAGTGGCGGAACGCCGGCAGCAACCCATGCGCATTACGAATGAGACTCCGCTCGGTACGTTGCTGCGCCGGTACCGTGAGGAGCGAGGACTCACTCAGGAAGATCTGGCCGAGCGGGCCGGCCAAGGGATCAGCGTCAGCACGGTCAGCAACATCGAGCGGGGCCGAACACGCCCCTATCGCCACACCCTCGAGGCGCTCTGCGCGGCCCTTGAGCTGGACACGAACGAGCGAGAGGTGGTCCTTGCCAGGCGCACGCCGTCCAGTCCCTCTCCGCCCCGTCCGGCCACGGCAGTCACTCCTGTTTTCTCACCGGAAGCATTGTCTTCCCCTCTGACTCCTCTAATTGGCCGAGCCACCGAGGAAGCGGAGTTGGTGCGCCTCCTGCAGCAGGACGATGTGCGATTGGTGACGATGACGGGCGTCGGCGGTGTTGGGAAAACCCGCCTGGCGCAAGCTGTGGTGGCGCACTTTTCCGGCGCGGTGACGGTTTCCCTGGCGGCCCTGCGGGACACAGACCTCCTGATTCCAGCGCTGGCGCAGGCACTCGGGGTCCGTGAGGTCGGCGGCGAAGGGCTGTACGAACGGCTGATCACTCGCCTCCAGAGCGGGCCTCGATTGCTGTTTCTCGACAACTTCGAGCAGATCCTCGCCGCCGGTACGATCCTGGCCGATCTCCTGCGCGCCTGCCCGGGCGTGACCGTGCTCGTGACCAGCCGCGCGGCGCTGCGCGTCCGTGGTGAGCAGGAGTTTCCCGTCCGCCCCCTGGCGCTGCCGAGGAGCGGCACGGAGGATGATCCTGCGGCTCTCGCCAGGGTCCCGGCCGTCGCTCTCTTCCTGCAGCGCGTCCGCGCCGTGCGGCCCGATTTCGAACTCAGCGCGGAAATCGCGCCTGACATCGCGGCAATCTGTATTCAACTGGACGGACTCCCGCTGGGTATCGAGTTAGCGGCCGCACGGAGCAGGCTGTTCCCGCCGCATGCCCTGTTGGAGCGTCTCGACCGGCGCCTACACCTCCTGACGGTTGGCGCGAAAGACTCCCCTGACCGCCAGCAGACGTTGCGGGCAGCGATCGATTGGAGCTACAGCCTTCTGTCCCCCGAGGAGAAAACCGTCTTCGCCCGGCTATCGGTCTTCGCCGGCGGCTGTTCGCTGGAAGCGGCGGAGGCAGTCTGCAATCGGGGTGGGCAGCTGGATCTGCTGGCCGCGGTAACCGGACTGGCCGAACACAGTCTGTTGCGCCTGGAGGACGACGGCGGCCCGCGTATCGGAATGCTGGCCACCATCAAGGAGTACGCCGCCGACCAGCTCGAGGCGGCCGGTGCGACGGTCGCGCTCCGTTCTGACCACGCGGAGTGGGCGGTCCGGCTCGTCGAGGACACGGAGCCGCATCTGACCGGACGAGACCAGGCCGAATGGCTGCTGCGGCTCGATCGCGAGCACGACAACATTCGAGCGGCGCTGAGGTGGACCCTGGAGTCCGGTGAGGTGGAACTGGCCCTTCGTCTGGTTTCGGCGATGTGGTGGTACTGGCGCAAGCGCGGATACCTGACGGAAGGGCAACGGTGGGCAGAGGGTGCGCTGGCGCAAAGTGCCGGAACACCGGAACAATTACGAGCCAAGGCATTGACAGTCGCCGGGTACCTGGCATACCTGCGCTACGACACAGAGCAAGCCGTGGCATGGGAGGAAGAGAGTCTCGCCATCTTCCGCCGGCTGGGAGACAGCCGGGGTATCGCGCTCGCCCTCTTCGGTCTGGGCAACGTCGCCATTATGCGGGGCGACGATGCGGCAGCAGAGGCGAGATATCGGGAAATCCTGTCTCTCGAGCGCGATCCGGGACAACTGTGGGAAGTGGCCGGGGCGCTCAACAACCTGGGGTATGTCCTGGAGCGGCGGAACGAGTTAGAGGAAGGCGAGCAACGGGCAGCGGAGGGACTGGCACTCTTCCGGCAACTGGGCGATCTGCAGGGGGTGGCGTGGACGCTGATGACGCTTGCCCAGGTTTCGCGGCAAGCGGGGAAGCTGGCCAGGGCACGCGGCCGACTAGAGGAAGCGCTGGTACTGGCCCGTGAGATCGGAGATCGCGTGGGAACGACACAGATAATGACCGATCTGGCGATCGTGGTCTGCGACGAGGGAGATGTCGAGCGTGCTCGGCAGCTGCTGGACGAGAGCTTGATCCTGGCGCGGCGGACGGAGCACGGCGGTAGCATCGCGATCGCACTCCTCGGCCAGGGCAAGGTGGCTGAGGCACAAGGGGAGATCGACCGGGCGGCTGCGCTCTACGGAGAGTGCCTCGAGCTGTGCCGGCGAGGCGGCGACAACGTACGCCTGGCCGAATGTCTTCTACGGCTGGCACGGGTAGCGCTGGCGCAAGGATCGCCGCTGAGGGCGGCCGAATTGGTGGGAGCGGCTCAGACCACGTACCCTCCCGGCTTACCGCACGACGTCACCGCTGATGAGGATATCGACCGCCTTCAGGCAGACATTCGCTCGGCAGTCGGTGCGGAGGCCTTTCTGGCTGCGAGAGAGGCCGGGCAAGCAGCCGGCAGGGGTGCCGCGTGGACGCCACTGAGCGGCGATGAAGCCGATAGAAGCACCGGCCCCGAATCGACCAGGAGCGGCTGAGTGCGCTTTCGGGTAGGAGCCCGGATGAGGTCAGCGCCTGTGCTACCAATTGATGGACCACACACATGACATCGACTATCCGCAGCATCACCATTGATTGCGCCGCGCCGACTCGTCTGGCGGGATTCTGGGCGGCGGCAACCGGCTATGTGCCGGGAGAAGCGGACGATCGGGACGAAGTGGCCGTGCTGACCGATCCCGCCGGCGGACCGCGTCTGCTGTTCCTCAAGGTGCCGGAAGGGAAGACGGTCAAGAACCGCGTGCACCTCGACCTGCGGCCGGCGGAGACGATGGAGGCCGAGGTGGAGCGGCTTATCGGCCTGGGTGCGACGCGAGTGCGCGTGGTGCAGGAGAGCTCGGATGACCTCTTCACTGTGATGCAGGATCCAGAGGGCAATGAGTTCTGCGTCGAGCGGGGAGCGCTGGATCGGCGGAGTTGACCCGTCGTCTCTGGGGTAGGCGCAGGGCTTGTCCCTGCGTGTCTCGGGCCACCTGTAGGCGCAGGGCTTGTCCCTGCGTGTCTCGGGCAGGGACAAGCCCTGCGCCTACCCGTTACCCGTCTGGCCGGATCACGTCGTCGCGGCATCACCGGCCGTCCGGCGCAGGAAGATGAGGGCCATGGTGCCGGCGAGCACGTAGAAGACGCCGGAGACATACATCCAGGGGAGGATGCCGGTGCGCGCGATCCCCGCTCCCGCCACCAACATGCCGAGCAGGACCATGAGCTGGGCGATCGCCCCGTAGGCGCCGAAGACACGTCCGCGCACCTCGTCTTCAACGCCGGCCTGCAGCAGCGAGGGAATGCTGACGTAGAAGCCCACCACCGGCGTGCCGATGAACAGCATGAAGACCAACAGGGACGGCACCGAGGCCAGTAGACCCATCACCCCGACGGCCACGCCGTCCAGGACGGCACTCCAGCCAACCAGCACCCGCGCCGAGAGCCGCCGGCCGATCAGCGGCACGATCAGGGTACCGGCCAGGCCGCCAATGCCACGCGCCGCCGTGGCCCAGCCGAAGATCAGTGCTGAGCCGTGGAGCGTGTGCCGCACGAACGGCGCGAAGAGGACGGTAAACATGCCGTCGCCAAAGACCGCGATCCCGACCACGACGAAGATGACGGCGATCCAGCGGCGCCGTACCACCAGAGCCATCCCCTCCCGCCACTCCCGCCAGGTCTGCCGCCAGATGCTGCCTATCTCGTCGGGACGGTCTTCACGCCCCTCTTGCAAAGGCACGCTGACGGCCGCCACGCAGCCGGCTCCTAACCAGAAGGTGAGGGTATCCGCCAGCACCACGGCATGGATGCCCATACCGGCCATCAAAGCCCCACCCAGTAGCGGCCCAGCGATCCGGGCCAGGTTGTTGGCGGCGCTGAAGGCGGAGTTCGCCGGCACGAGCTGCTCCGTGCCGACAACGTGCGGGAGGGCAGCACTGGAGGCGGGGCCGGTCACCTGGCCGAGAATGGCGACGGTCAGAACACCGGCATAGAGGACGGGAAGAGTTGCCCCAGCCGGCACCCCCAGAACGGGAAGTAGGGCGAGACCCATCAGGATCTCGCCGGTCACGATAGTCCCCTTGCGCTCCCACCGATCGGCCAGGACTCCTCCGATCGTCCCCAGCAGGACCGACGGGACGATCTCGAGCACGAAGGTGAGCCCGGCGGCGAGCGCCGAGCCGGTGCGCGCATACACGTAGTACGGAACGGCGGCGTAGAGCACCCAATCACCGGCGGAGGAGATCAGCGATTCGGCGAAAAGCAGCGCGAAATTACGGCGGCGCAGCACGGCGAGCATGGGAAGATCCGGACTGCTACGGCAGGGGGATCGGCTCGAGGGTAGTGGCGCGGGCGGCGACGGTGACGGCCTCTGAGCCGGAGAGACTCTCAAACGTCGTCAGCCAGACGTCGGTCCCGGCATGCTCGACCATCTGATAGGGGAGCAGGCGCGTCCGCGGATGGGCGCGCCAGAAGGCCCGCACCTCGGGCAGCTGCAGGGCCAGATGCTTGAGCGCCTCGTGGGCGATCGCCCCGCAGTTGGCGCACCGCGCGTGCACCTGCGGCTCGTCGCGGAGTGTGGCCGGGTGGTCGAGCCCCTCCGGCGGTTCGAAGCGCACTGGATTCGGCGTCCCGCACCGCCTGCACAGGAGCGTGCCGGCCGCCAGTGCAGCGCGATAGTGATCGAGGGTGACACCCAGGATGCGATTCAGCGCCGGCCGGAACGTCTTGATGCCGCCCAGTAGTCTCTGCAGATCGTCACGTGAGGTATTGCTGCCGGACACACAGGCCACGTTGAAACCGGGCGGGTGAACCCGGCAGCAGTGCGGGCAGCGCAGGTGCAGGTGATCGCCGGGCACGAACGAGCCGTGCAATCGCGCCATGCCGCAGAAGGGGCACCAGATGCGCGTCTCCTGCCAGGCGCCGGTGTCGCCGGCCAGACCGTAGGCGGCCGCCTCCGCGCGCAGCTCACTCTCCAGCAGCCGGCGCATGGCGAGTCGTCCCCGCTGCAGGCGCATCGCGACGGCACCCAGGCTGGAGCCGAGCCGCGCGGCGATCTCCTCCAGCGGCAAATCCTCTATATAGCGGGCGATCAGTCCGGCGCGGGTATCGGCCGGCAGCAGGGCCAGCGCCCGATCCAACAACGCTGCCAGCTCCGCCCGTTCCAGCTCGACCTCGAGGTCCCACGCATCCGCCGGCTCGGCATGAGCATCATCCACCGCCGCGAGGCGGCCACCCTCACGGCCCTGCGAGCGCATCCAGCGCCGGCACACGTTCCGCGCGATCGCCGACAGCCAGCGATCCATGCCGGCCGGGTCGGTCAACCGGTCGCGTAGCCGCCAGGCTTCGGTCAGGGTTTCCTGGGCCAGATCCTCGGCGCTCTCCCGATGACCGGTGATGCGGGAACAGAGACCGACGAGGCGGGGCCATTCCGCCGCACACCGTTCCTCGAAGGAAAGGGCGTCATCGATGTGTAACGCGATGCTCAAGGCTCACCTCGCGATGGTCTATTGTGACGCACCGTCACAGAGACGTATCGCCGCGGTGTCGTGCAATCTCACGCGTTTTTTCGCACGTTTAACGCGTCGATAGCGATAACAGGGATTATGGTGAGTCGAGTGAGATTTTCGTCCGCGTACGACCGGAGGTGTCGCCCATGCCCACACCGGAGCAAGTGATGAGGGCCTACGTGGCTCTGTGGAACGCGACGGATGAGCAGGCACGCCGCCGGCTCGCGGAGACAGTCCTGACCGAGGATGCTGCGGTCATCTATCCCACGATTGCAGCCTCTGGACGGGATGGTGTCGTGGCGGCTCTGGGCCGCTTCCATGAGCAGGTGCCAGGAGCGTCCTTCGAGGAGACCAGCGGTGTGGAGCAGCATCACGGCTGGCTTCGTGCCTCCTGGCGTCTGGTTCAGACGGGCGGGAAGGTGCGCCTGGAAGGGGAAGACGTGGCCGAACTCGCCGAGGACGGTCGCCTGCGCCGGGTGCTGGGCTTCCACAATCCGCTGCCCTCGTGCCCTTCGTCCGACTGATCATCGCCGCTGCGGCCGTGTCGCAGTGATTCTTCTGGAGGTCCTGGAGGAGATCACTGTGCCACGACATCAGCCGTGCGGCGGGGCGCCGCCCACGGAGGCTCTCTCCGATGCCGGCCCGCTCCCGGACGGTGCTGACCACCCATCAGCGGATCGTCGTTCAGTAGACAGCGTGGAGGGGAAGCCAATGCTCGTCTGCGGCCGAGCGGTGCAATGAATTGCACCACTACATATGTCCCGTGAGCGTCGGCGCTACCACGGCTCCGGCAGCAGGATGGCAGTGTGGGCGGGCCGACCCGGTCTCTCCAGCCCCTTCGGTACAATGCCGCCGTGAAGGGTGCATGGGGATGATCGCGCAGGAGCGGCGGCGCCTGGTCTTCGAGGCCACCGAGGCGAGCGGGGTGGTGTCGGTGCGTGACCTGGCGGCGCGTTTCGACGTCGCCGACATCACCATCGTGCGCGACCTGCAGCAGCTGGAGCAGGAGGGGCTGGTCCGCCGCGTGCGCGGCGGCGCGATCAGCGTGCGGGGCGCGAGCTACGAGCCGCCCTTCAAGGCACGCGAGGCTCAACTCCTCGAGGAGAAGCGGCGCATCGCGGCACGCGCCGCCGAATTGGTTCGGGACGGAGACAGCCTCCTCCTCGATGTCGGGACCACCACCCTCGAAGTGGCCCGTGCCCTGCGGGGCCGCCGCAACCTCACCGTCGTCGTCTCGAACCTGTGGGCGGCGCTTGAGCTGGCGAATCAGCCGGCGATCCAGGTGATCATCGTGGGCGGGCGCCTTCGCACCAGCGAGCTGTCCATGGTCGGCCACCTGGCCGAGAGCACGCTGCGCGAGTTCCACGTGGATAAGGCCTTCATCGGCGTCGGTGGCATCTCCTTCGAGCATGGTCTGACCGAGTTCAACTATGAGGAGGCCGGCGCCAAGCAGGCCATGCTGGGCCGCGCCGACCGGCGCATCGTGGTCGCCGATCACAGCAAGTTCGACAAGGTGATGCTCAATGCGGTGGCGCCGCTCACGGCCATTGAGACGCTGATCACGGGGAGCGACGTGGACGAGGAAACCGTGACCCAGCTGCGCCGGCTCGGCGTCGAGGTCATCCTGGCTTAGCCCCGACTGGCACAAGGGAAGCCGGGTAGGGACTGCAGCTCCGTCTCTGTCCTCCCGGGCGCAATCCTCGGAACAAAATGGCCATTGGGCGTCAGGATCTCCTGGAATCAGACCGGGACGGACCTGGTCCGAGGATGATGGCGCCCAGTGACAGTGCAGCGGGGAAGATGGCCTCCGGACGGACAGAGACCGAGCCACAGTCCGGACGATGCGCGGCGAGACATCGGCACAGACGAGACTGCAGCGATACCGGACCGATAACTCATCAATCCGGGACGGCCCAGCCCCGGGATCGCTCCACCGCGCGCGTCCATTGCCGGTACCGTCCTTCGAGATCCGGCATGGCCCGCGGCCGGTAGCATCTGCCGGCGCGTCACAGGGTGCTCAACTGCGTCTCATCGCGCCACACGCCGGCACCGAGACCCGCCATGAACGCGGCGCCGAGGGCGGTGGCCTCGGGCTCGGCAGCGACCAGCACCTCGGTGTGCAGAATATCGGCCAGGAACTGCATCAGAAAGGCGTTGGCGGAGGCGCCTCCGTCCACTTTGAGGCGGGGGATCGGCCGGCCGGTGTCGGTAACCATCGCGTCCACGACGTCCCGCGTTCGGAAGGCGACGCCCTCCAGCGCAGCCCGAACGATCTGCGCCCGCGACGTGCCGCGGGTGAGGCCGACGATGGTGCCGCGTGCGTAGCTGTCCCAGTACGGCGCGGCAAGTCCGGCCAGCGCGGGCACGAAGACGACGTCCCCGGTATCCGGCACCGAGGCCGCGACATCACTTGATTCCTCGACGCTCCCGATGATGCCCAGCTCATCGCGCAGCCATTGCACGACGGCGCCCGCCACGTAGATCCCGCCATCCAGGGCATAGGTGACGCGATCGGACGTCGACCAGGCGACGGTGGGCAGGAGGCCGTGCTCGGAGCGCGGGAAGACGTCGCCAGCGTTCTGCAGGATAAAGGCCCCGGTGCCGTAGGTCACCTTGAGGTCGCCGGGGGCGTAGCAGGCCTGGCCGAAGAGCGCGGCCTGCTGGTCCACCAGCGACGCCGTGACCGGCAGCTCGCGCCCCAGGATGTCGCCGCGGATGGTGCCGAAGTCGGACCGGGAGGGCTGGATCGCCGGCAGGATGCCGCGCGGGATGGCGAGCAGGCGGAGGACGTCGGCATCCCAATCGCGCATCCGCGGGTTGTAGAGCATGGTGCGCGAGGCGGTGCTGTCGTCGGTCACGTGCCGGCCGGTGAGGTGCCAGAGCATCCAGGCATCGGTGGTCCCGGCCAGCAGATCGCCGCCCTCCGCCATTTCACGTGCGCCCGCCACGGTGTCCAGGATCCAACGCAGCTTGGTGGCGGAGAAGTAGGGATCGACCGGGAGCCCGGTCCGCTCCCGGATGATCTCCTCCGCCCCGCTCGCCTTGAGCCGCTCGCACTCGGCGTCGGTACGGCGGTCCTGCCAGACGATCGCGTTGTACACGGGCCGGCCGTCCCGCCGGTCCCACGCCACCACCGTCTCGCCCTGGTTATCCAGCCCCAGGGCAACGACCTCCGCCTCCGTGCTCCGCAGTGCCCGGCGTGCCGTCTCGACGACACTCTGCAGCAGCAGTTGAGGATCGAGCTCCACCCAGCCGGGGCGCGGATAGATCAGGGGCAGATCGGCGGCGGCCTCGGCCAGGGAACGCGCCGCGGCATCGAAGACGATGGCCTTGGTGCGCGTCGTCCCCTGGTCAATCGCGAGAACAGCCTGAGTCATGCCACGCGGTGGCCGGGGCGACGGGGCCGGCCCTCACCCCCTAACCCAACGACGTGTTCGCCCAGGGCTGTCTCTGTCACGCCTGCGGCAGGCCCTGGTCTCACCCGTTGCTCTCCCACTGCGGTGGGCGAGGGGGAATATGACGACGATGCATACTCCCCCTTCTCCCATCGCAATGGGAGAAGGGGGTCGGGGGGATGAGGGCCAGCGGGCTCATCGCATCAACTGGCTGGGCGCGGCTCTGCCTGCGCCTCACTCGGCTCGTGCCGCAGCACATCGGGCCGCGCTAGGAGCATCCAGACGAAGTAAACCAGCCCCAGCGCGAACATCACGATGGCGTACACCCAGGGAGCGTCGAACGACTTGTCGCGGAAGATCGAGAGCTCGAAGAGGAGCCAGATCAGCGCCAGAATCACCACCGGCCACTCGAACGCTCCCAGGGCGAACCCGTGGGTGACGGGAAGCTTCTTGCGGGCGTAGATGTACAGCACCACGGTGAACAGGTAGATGATGCACGGCAGGAGCGTGGCGGCGCTGAAGAGGTTGACCAGCACGTCGCTGCGATTGGCAAAGATGGCCAGCACGACCTCGATCAGAATGCCCAGCATGACCGTGGCGTTAAGCGGCGTGTTGGTGGTGGCGTTGACGCGCCGGAAGATCTGATCGCCGGGAAAGCGGTTGTCGCGCGACATGGACCAGACCAGACGCGTGGCGGTGATGAAGATCACCAGCCCGCAGGCAAAGATGGAGAACGTCACGAAGATGAGGAACAGCTTGCCGATCACGCTGCCCAGGATGGTGGTCACGATATCGGCGACCGGCGTCGCCGACGAGCTGGCCGCGGCGATATTGCCGAGGCCGAGGTCGAGGGCGATGAGAAAGGCCATGCCCACGATCCCGCTGATGACCACCGAGGACCACATGGCGACCGGCACGACCCGGCTCGGATCCTCCGTCTCCTCGGCCAGATTGGCGGCCGCCTCGAAGCCGACGATGGTAAACGCGCCCAGCAGGAAGGAGAGGACGAACGGACCGGCGTGGCGCAGCCCGCCCAGGGCGTAGTATCCGGCGGCGGGTATCGTGCCCGTGCTGGTCAGATGCTCGGGGTGGAGCAGGCCACGCGCCGCGCCGACGATGATGATCAGCAGCGTGAGGCCGACGATTCCGACCACCTCCGTCCCCACGGCTGTGTTGTTGACCAGGGTCGAGAGGCGCGTGGAGAAGATGATGAGCAGCGCCTGGAGGATGACGACGATACCCGTCGCCAGCCAGGCGTTGCCGGCGTTCTCGGTGTAGCCGAAGAGGCTCGGCAGGACGGCCGAGGCCACCGCGTAGTCCACCGCCACCACGTCCACCACCAGGAAGATGAAAGAGACCCAGCCGATCAGCCAACCGGTCTTTGGATTGGCGAGGCGTGACGCCCACTGGTAGGAGTAGCCCGCGAGTGGGATGCGCGAGGCCAGGGCGGCAAAGACGAGGGAAACAAAGATCTGACCGACGATGACGATCGGCCAGGTCCAGATACCGCGTGGCCCGCCCCAATTGAGCACGGCACCGTAGGTCGTAAAGATTCCGGTGGTGATGGAGATGAACGAAAAGCCGATCGCGAAGGACGCGAACCGTTTCAGCTCTCGCTTGAACTCCTGCTGATAGCCAAAGGCCGCCAGTGATTGATCGGTCCCCACGGGACTCGCCGCCGCATCACCTTGCATCGCTCTATCCTCCTTCGCTCCTCAGGTGCCGGATGATGAAACCGGGTTGCTTTCCTCCAGATACCGCGTGACGTTGCTCGCAAACTGATCCGCCAGCCGTTTGGCGGTCGCTCCGACGATGGGCCGACCGAGGCTGCCCAGCCGGCCCAGCATGGTGAGATCGATGTCGTAGTGGACGGCCGTCCCCTCGCCCTCGGGCTGCAGGTCGACGGTCATCCGCATGCGAAAGGCGCCGGCCATGGCAATCGTCTCGCCGGTCATCTCCACCACCACGTGGCTCGGCTCCTCCGCCTCGACGATCTCCGCCACCGTGTGGGCGCGGATCGTCATGAATTGCACCTTGGTGGCCAGGGTCGCCTCGTAGTGGGTGGCATCGATCTGGTGCGCCTCCTCGCAGCCGGGCATGACCCGGCAGAGCTGCTGCGCATCGAGGAACAGCTGCCAGACGCGCGCGACCGAGGCGTTCACCACGAAATCGCCCGCGACATTCACGGGCCGGCCTCCCACAAGCGCGCCAGGTCTTCTCCCATGGCGATCGACCGAGAGTGGTCGAGGTCGGGCGCCACCACGGTGCCGATGGCGTGCACCCGCGGGATATTCGTCTGGTAGCGCTCATCCATCACCACCGCTCCCCGATCGTCTAGCTCGACGCCGCTGCCTTTGAGCCAGAGGGTATTGGCGACCATGCCGCGCGCGTAGACCAGGAGATCGGCCGGGAGCATGCTCTCGGCGCCGTCCCGGCGCAGCACCACCTCCTGCACCCGGGGAAAGCCGCGCACTTCCACAACGTCCGCCCCGCCGGACGAGCCGTCCTCCTCGGAGGGCACCAGCGTCGCCTCCGTCCCGGCCGTGGCCAGGCGCTCTTTGGTGGCCGCGGCATAACGCGAGCTGCCGTAGACGACGGCTCGGCTCCCGGGCAGCCAACCTCGATCGAGCAATTGGTGGACGAAGATCGGCGTGACGACACCGGCCGGACGGGGTCCGGGAATCTGATCGTGCTCGCGCGTGATCTCGAGTCCGCCGGACGCGATGAGCACCCGGGCGGCGCGGACGTGCCGGGTACCGGCGCGATCGCGAACCAGCACGGTATGGGGCGGCGTGCCGGCGGAGGGGAGCAGCCCAACCGCCGTGGACGCGAAGAGCGTCTCGACCCCCGCCGGAAGCTGGAAGGAGGCGACAAGCTCAGAGGCGTCCGGCAGTGCCGGATCGGGGAGGGCGGGACGGAGGAAGCCACCGGCCCGGTCCTGATAGTCGATGACGGCGGTGAGGCCGACGGGTCCGCGCGCCCGCAGGAAGCTCAGGGCAGAGAGGCCGGCGCCGACGATGGCCAGGTCGTAGATGTCGGTCATCGCTCCCTCCCGGACGATGCCGGAGCGCGGACGGGCGAGACGACCGGAGAGGAGCCGCGCACATTCTTGGGGAGGGTGAGCGGATCACGCCCCAGCTCGCGCCGTAAGAGCTCGATCAGCCGCGGCATGCAGATATTCCCCTGGCAGTCACCGAGCATGGCGCCGGTGCGGCGCTTCAGACCGTCGAGCGTGGCCGGCGGGAGCGGGGAGCGCAGCGCCTCGAGAATCTCCCCTCGCGTGATAGCGCGGCACAAACAGATCACATCGCCCTCATCCTCCCGGGCCTCGGCCAGCAGCTCGGGGAGAGTGGGATCGAAGTCGCCGCGCGCGGCGAGGTTTAGCTCGTCCCGCACCAGCTCCGCCACGTGCCGGCCGAGCGCAGGTGAGACGGACAGACCGGTGGAGCGGATGCCGGCGACGGTGATGAGCCGCCGCCCGGTGGGCGACGGACCGACGATGTAGTCGCCGGTGCTGCTGACGGCCCGTAGCCCGGCGAACTGCCGGATCGTCGAGGCGCCGGCGGCGTCGGGCACCAGCTTCGCCACGCCCTGGCGGATGCGCCGCAGTCCCTCCGCCGTGGTGCTCAGGTCGGTCTTGTCGGTCACCTCCTCGGCGGTCGGTCCGAGCATCGTGCCGCCGAAGACGATGGGAGTGACCAGAATCCCCTTGGAGATCTTGCTGGGGACGGGCAGCACGATCTGCCCAATGCCGAGATCATCCTCGGTGATGATGAACTGCCCCTTGCGCGGCGTGATCCGGAAGGAGTTATCCCCCGCCAGGCGGGCTACCTCATCCGACCAGAGGCCGGCGGCGTTGACCACGATGCGCGCCTGGAAGATCGTGCCTGGCGCGGTTTCGACCGTGACGCCGTCGGCATGGACCGAGATTCCGGTGACGCCATGTTCGAGGTAGACCTGAGCGCCGTTGCGTACCGCGTTCTCGGCATAGGCGCGCGTGGTCCAGAAGGGATCGATGACGCCCTCGCCCTCCACCAGCACACCCCCGACCACCTCCGGCGTGACGGCGGGCAGATTTTCCATGATCTCGTCGGCGGTCAACTCCGACAGAGTGACGCCGTTGCGCTCCGCCTTCGGCACGATCTCCTGCCGGATGGCCTCCATCTCCTGCCGGCCGGCCGCGACCATGACGGCGCCGGTCTGCAGATAGGGGATCCGCAGCTCCTCGATGACCCCCGGCCAGAGATCACGCGCGCGGGCCAGCAGTCCGGCCTCGACCGAACCGGGTGGCGCGTCGAAGCCGGTATGGACGATGGCGCTATTGGCCTTGCTGGTGACGTCGCAGATATCCGGCTGCCGCTCGAGGAGCGCGACCGTGGCCTGGAACCGCGACAACTCACGGAGGACGGCGCACCCCACCACGCCGCCGCCGATGACCAGCGCGTCCACCTGCACAGTTCTCGCCCGCATCCCGCTCTCCTCCCTGCTGAGGGGGCTCAGCTACACTGCCGGATGATGGAGGATTTTGATCATATTCTACGGCCACTGAGTCTGAAAGACAACATATTCCAGCAGCCGCTCCCGCTGGCGAGGTCAGTAAGGAGCGGCCACGAGCAACTGACGGAAAGGTACTGGGCAGTTCACACGGGCGGCCCCGCTGACCGGGCGCGAGGGGCGGATTCATCGAGTGCCTCGTCACTGGCAGGACATCCGCCTGCGTTTGACGACGCGGCGGGTTGAACCTATGCTGGATGTGATCATTACAGAGTCGAAACAAGGTATTTGTCCTCGCAAGCCGACCGGGCCAGTATAGGAGTCCTGATGGCGAGGGCTCCGGCAGGCAGAGTTTTAGCACTAGTTGGACAAGGATTATGAGTACGGCAGCAGGGCATGCCAGGAGCCGGCGCGATCGCGCAGCGATGAAGCAGGGCAACATCATCACGCCTGAGCGAGCAGCCGCAATGGATCGCGCCCGAGAGCGCCTCACGCGTGGCCGCACCTTTGCCGGCAGCTCCGCCGAACTGATTCGCGAGGCTCGAGACGAGCGTTGGCAGGACGCGGAACTGCCGACCCAGCCGTAGTGGCAGAGCACTGCTCTGCCGGCCTCGCTCTCCTTCGCCCCCCAACAGTCCCGCGTCAAGCCCGGCAACATCTCGCGACGAACCAAGAGAGAGGGTTCACCTCACTTTTCTCAGTCTGACTACTATGGGCATGCACGACGTGGACGGAGCGATCTAGGCCGCCGTCCACACGAGGAATGGGACCGCACAACTCGAAGCGCGAGCGGCTTAAGGAGAATGAGCTGAGCACTCCTAGAGAACCTGTTGTGTTGTCGGTGTTTTTTCAAGCCAACACTGTCAAGGGCTACCGTTTTTGGGATGAGGCCGGACTTCTGGCTAACAAGTATGTCGAGCGTTTTCGGAGAATCGACTATGGCAGCATCCCCCACACGCTGACGTGCGCGGTGCCGGCAGATCCAGCGGACTGGCTCACGGAGCTGCGCGTGAGCCCTCATAGCATTTGGCTCTCGTACAGAGCTCATGTACCGTGGGTGACTGTGCGGCAGGAGACATCGGGGCAGGTTGACTGGATTGCTCGCGCCATAGGGGTGACGCAGTTCTCCCGACTGGGGCTTCGAATCAATCTGCTGTGGGAGCAGGAAGGACAAGAGCAAGCAGTGGAGGCTGTCCTGTCTCGCATTCTGCACATTCAGGAACGTGGGTGGTCCCAACTAGGTACAGCAACGGGCGGAAGCATCGTGGAGACGTTCACCGCCGACCACCTGGAGGGGCGGATAGAGATCAGCTCAGTGATGAACGTACAGCGTGAGGAGAGGCTTTTGGTGGGAGGTGAGCCAGCGCAGGCAACTCCCGAACTCGATGATCTGCCGTCGTTTGGAGTGAACGTCGATGTCGATCTGGCGCGACACGGATCGATCGAATCACTGGATGTCAAGCCACACCTCAATCGTTCCGTGAAGTACATCGAAAATGTCTTGACCCCATTTATGACGCGTCTCCTGGGGGACTCTAGTGACGGATGAACTTACGAGGCCAGGCACCCCGAGCAGAAGTGATCTCACAGATGTGACGACTCGGTCCGGGAGCGCCGAGGGCGAAGCACCTCCCGAAGGTCCCACGTCGGGAACACCGACCCTGCAGCCCGCCGTGGCGTGGGAGGGTACCAGCACAGGCAAAAGCGGAGAAAGCGGCGGTAACCAAGCGTCCCTTGCGCCGCCTGGCGATCGTCGGCACCTTCTCTGGAGGGAAGCAGCGCGAGGCTTGCCTCGCATCGTGATGGATCCGTCGACGCTAGGGGGCATTCCCGTATTGAGAGGTACCCGGATCAGCGTGGCTCAAGTTCTCGATGCGCTGGCGGATGTTGGCTCTGCAGCTGGAGTGGTAGGCGAATACCCTGGCAGAGTGAGCGCGGAGGACGTGAATGACGCGCTGATCTTCGCTGGGCGGCTATCCCGGCTCTAGTCCGTGCCGGGCCGCACTAGACGTAAACGGGCAGGTAAACGGCCTACGTCCCGCCGGCCGCAAAAGCCAAAGATCGCCTTCCTCTGTGACGAGAATCTGCCCGTGCAGCTCGGAGCGGCGATCGGCAAGCTCCCGAATTACCACACTTGGCAGGTTCAGGACCTGGGCATGGCTTCGATTAAGGATCCGGGCGTGCGAGAAGAGGCCGTACGCCGCGGCGTCTTGATTCTCACCTTCGACAAGGATTTTACCGATCCAGTCGACTTCAGGATCTGCACCCATCCCGGAGTCGTGCTGATTCAAATGAGTTCCCAGGCTACTTCTCACATCCTACCGCGACTGACGCGCTGGCTTCGCTCGTCGCACTCCCGCAAGATCAAGCATGCCGTCACACTACTGCGCGACGAGGTGGCGCTGATTACGACGAAGAAAGGCCTGGAGCCTGAGATCCGGTATTACACACAGGATTCGGACAGGTAGGGCAAGCCTCTCTGATCGACACGACACCCTGTCAGGCGACTCATCGGCCGAGCTGGCGCACTCAGCGGCCGGATAGCAGACAAGGCAGGACCTGGTACCGGAAACTTCCACCGCCTCGCGGGCCATCCCGTCTAGCGCCCCCCTTATCTGGCATGGCACTATGTGCAATACATAACGCTGCAATCGGGGGACGGACACGGCATGGCGGACACGACCATCAACTGGATCGTCAACTTCATCTGGGGCATTGCCGATGATGTGCTGCGTGACCTGTACGTGCGCGGCAAGTACCGGGACGTCATCCTCCCCATGACCGTCCTACGCCGCTTCGATGCCGTGCTAGAGCCGACCAAGCCGGCCGTGCTCCAGATGAAGAAGAGCCTCGACGACGCTGGAATCATCAACCAGGACGGTCCGCTGCGCAATGCCGCCGGGCAGGCGTTCTACAACACCTCGCCGTTTACCCTGCGCGACCTCACCTCGCGCACCGCGCGGCAAACGCTCAAAGCCGACTTCGAGGCCTATCTGGACGGCTTCTCGCCCAACGTCCAGGAGATCCTGAACAACTTCGAGTTCCGCAATCAGATCCCCCGCCTCTCCAGAGCCGACGCGCTCGGCACGCTCATCGAAAGATTCCTCTCGCGCGACATCAACCTCTCCCCGCAGCCGATCTATCACGCCGACGGCACGGTGCGGCAGCCCGGGCTCGACAACCACGCCATGGGCACCATCTTCGAGGAGCTGGTGCGCCGCTTCAATGAGGAGAACAACGAGGAGGCGGGTGAGCACTGGACGCCCCGCGACGCCGTCCGCCTCATGGCGCGCCTCATCTTCCTGCCCATCGCCGACCGGATCGAGTCCGGCAGCTACCTCCTCTACGACGGCGCCTGCGGCACCGGCGGCATGCTGACGGTGGCCGAGGAGACGCTGCGGCAGCTGGCCGCCGAGCGCGGCAAGGCGGTGGTGACCCACCTCTACGGCCAGGAGATCAACGCCGAGACCTACGCCATCGCCAAGGCCGATCTCCTCTTGAAGGGAGAAGGGGAAGCGGCCGACAACATCGTCGGCGGCCCCGAATACTCCACCCTCGCCAACGACGCCTTCCGCGGGCGAGAGTTCGACTTCCTCCTCTCCAATCCGCCCTACGGCAAGAGCTGGAAGAGCGACCTGGAGCGCATGGGCGGCAAGGAGGGGGTGCGCGACGGCCGCTTTGTCATCGACTTTGACGGCAATCCCGAGTATTCCCTCCTCACCCGCACCAGCGACGGCCAGCTGCTCTTCCTGGCCAACATGCTCTCCAAGATGAAGCAGGGAACGGCGCTGGGGAGCCGGGTGGCGGAGGTCCACAACGGCTCCTCCCTCTTCACCGGCGACGCCGGGCAGGGGGAGAGCAACATCCGCCGCTGGATCATCGAGAACGACTGGCTGGAAGCGATCGTGGCGCTGCCGCTGAACATGTTCTACAACACCGGCATCGCCACCTATATCTGGGTGCTCTCCAACCGCAAGCCGGAGCACCGCCGGGGCCGGGTGCAGCTGGTCGACGCCACCAAATGGTTCCGGCCGCTGCGCAAGAATCTGGGCAAGAAGAACTGCGAGCTGTCGGCCGAGGATATCGACCGCATCTGCGACACCTTCCTCGCCTTCGAGGAGACGCCGGAATCGAAGATCTTCCCCAACGCGGCGTTCGGCTACTGGAAGGTGACGGTGGACCGCCCCTTGCGCATCAAGGGGAGCGACCCGGAGAAGGTCTACAGCGCCAAAGAGATCAGGGCGCTGCGGGAGACCGGCGAGCGGGACGAGACGGCGCCGCCGCTGATCAAACGCATCCTGAAAGGGGTCGAGCCCGATCCGCTGCAGGGCCGCTTCCCCGCCGTCATCGCCGGCCGGCCGGCCGTCGTCGAGTACGAGCCGGACCCCGAGCTGCGCGACACCGAGCAGATCCCGCTGCTGGAGGAAGGCGCCATCGAAGGCTTCCTGCGCCGCGAGGTCCTGCCCTACGCGCCGGACGCCTGGTACGACCCGACCAGCGTCAAGATCGGCTACGAAATCTCTTTCACGCGCTACTTCTATAAGCCGCAGGCGATGCGGAGCCTGGAGGAGATCGCCGCCGATATTCTGGCGCTGGAGCGGGAGACGGAGGGGTTGGTGGCCGAGATCGTAGGGAGCGCGGCCCGGTGACGCTCGGGACGCAGGACAAGAGCCTCCTGGACGGTGTTACCCTGTACCCTTCGCGCCCCGGTCCCAGTGTCGAATGGCTCGGGTCGTTGCCCGACCATTGGGGAACGCCGCGGCTGAAGACCTGCGCGAGCAACATGGTCGAGACCGTCTCGGAGCGCGAGCCAGGGGAAATGTATCTGGCTCTTGAGCACGTGGAAGGTTGGACGGGTCGCATCAGGCCTGCGTCGGAAGAGACGACTTTCGACAGCGCGGTCAAGCGTTTCCGCGCCAACGACGTCCTATTCGGAAAGCTGCGGCCATACCTGGCCAAGGTCGCGCGAGCACCGCGGTCCGGAGTCTGCGTCGGCGAATTCTTGGTCTTGCGCCCCAGGGATGGCGCAGTACTGCCGGATTTTCTCGCGGTCCTTCTCCGATCGAAGCCCGTAATCGACGTGATCAACAGCTCTACGTTCGGCGCGAAGATGCCGCGCGCTGAATGGCAGTTCATTGGCGACCTGCGGCTGCCCCTCCCGCCCCTCTCTGAACAAGCCGCCATCGTCCGCTACCTCGATCACGCCGACCGGCGCATCCAGCGTGCGATCCGTGCCAAGAAGCGGCTGATCGCCCTACTGAACGAGCAGAAGGCGGCCATCATCCACCGCGCCGTCACCCGCGGCCTCGACCCGTCCGTGCCGCTGAAGCCGTCGAGGGTGGAGTGGCTGGGGGACGTACCGGCGCATTGGGACGTGATGCCGTTGAAGCATGTGGTGCCCCAGGTAACAGTCGGCATTGTTATCCAGCCCGCGTCCCTTTATGTCGACTCTGGCGTTCCCTGCCTCCGATCATTGAACGTGTCGGGCGGGACGGCCCGGAGTGAGAATCTTGTCTACATCTCCCCGGAGAGTAACCAGCTGCACCGC